>Ga0335076_10000997_pt1 | contig 27191 bp, 28 predicted proteins | sample Lox_Sample_25_FD_206717 | JGI IMG/M metagenome (GOLD analysis project Ga0335076, IMG submission 206717) | Soil microbial communities from Loxahatchee National Wildlife Refuge, Florida, United States - Lox_Sample_2.5 | ecosystem: Environmental > Terrestrial > Soil > Wetlands | place: USA... | reverse complement strand
TGCGCATCTTCGACAGCGGCGCGGCCGCCCAGGCGCGCACGATCTACTACCGCACCGAGTTCGAGCTGGCCAAAACGCAGCCGGGCGCCGACCTCGAGCTCGGCCTGCCGCGCGACCAGGCAGCCACGGCCTTCCTGAATGGCCACGAGGTCGCGCGCATCGAGCCGGGCGAGGTGAAGAACTGGCTCGTGCCGCGCGGCCCGCGCGCGGACTCGGGCACCGCGCCCATCCTCGTGCACCGCCCGCTCGATCCCGCACTGCTGCTCGCCGGCACGAACGTGCTGGTGGTCGAGGTGCAGCGCGTGCCCGCGCAGGGCGGCGATCCGAGCTTCGATGCCGAGCTCGTGTCGTACCCCGGACCGCGACTTTAGCCCGGGCGCCTGCGCGCCGAAGACGAGGGCGTGGAAGAGTCGGTCTCGGTCGTGCTGCTGGACGACGGGGAGCTCGACCGCGTGCGCGTGATCCTCGAGCGCATGGGCGCCGAGTTCGTGCTGTGCAGGCGGCCGGGCGCGTCCTCCGAGGTGCCGATCGCTCGCGATCTGCTGGTCTGCACGGGGCGGCGCGCTCTCGAGCTCGGCAAGTCGGAGGCCGCGCGCGTCGCGGACGGCGCGCGCTGGCTGTGCATCCACGGCCAGGACTTCGGCGAGCTGCGCGCGCGCCTGCGCGCGCTGGGCGTCCACTATCTGGTGCATCCCTCGGTCGACCAGGAGACGCTGCGCCTGCTCGTCGCCATGCTGCTGCACGACCGCGACGAGCGGCGCACGACCGCGCGGCTGCCGCTCGGCGGCGAGGCGCGCCTGACGGTCCACGGCGACACGCACGCCGCGAAGCTGGTCGAGCTGTCGCCGACGGCCGCGCGGCTGCGCGTCGAGGCGCCGCTCGAAGCGGGCGACTGGATCTCGCTCGAGCTCCCGCCCGAGCTGCGCGGCGCCGCGCTCGATGCGCTGTCGGGCCACGTGGCGCGCGCGGAGCGCGAGGCCGGCGCGAAGCAGGGCATGTCGATCGCGGTCGAGCTCGACCCGCTGCCGCCCGACGCCACTGCAGAGCTCGAAGCGATCCTCTCCGGTGCGCACCCGGGCACGCGCGTGTCGGCGCTGTCGGACCTGCCGGTGAAGAAGTCGGGCGATAGGCGCCGCTCGCCGCGCCGCGCCTATCGCCGCCGCGTCGCGGCGCTCACGAAGGCCGACGCCGAGGCGCCGCAGGTGGTGCTCGGCCACGACCTGTCGGCGGAGGGCATCCGCATCGCGCGCCAGCCCGGCCTGGCGCTGGGCCAGCGCATCGCGCTCGGGCTCTACGGCACGGCCGGCGGCGCACCGCTCGTGCTCGAGGCGGAGATCGTGCGCGACCACGGCGCGCGCGGCTTCGGCCTGGTGTTCCGCGACCTGGGCGCCGAGCAGAAGGCGCAGCTCGAAGAGCTCGTCGAGACGCTCGTGCCGCTCGAGTCACTCGACACGCAGACGCGCATCATCGTCTCGCGCGTGCTCGAGCCTCAGAAGCCGTAGTCGACGAGCGCGCCGCGCGCGCGCAGTGCCTCGCGCAGCGTTTCGACCGGCACCTCCGCCACGCGGCCGCGCGTCTCGAGCGCCAGCGCCGCTGCGGTGCCCGCCGCCTCGCCGGTCGCGAAGCAGGGCGGGATCTCCTTGGTGGCGTTGTGCGTCTGGTGATCGGACGAGATGCAGCGGCCGGCCGCGAGCAGGTTCTCGAGCTCGCGCGGCTGCAGACACTCGTACGGGATCGCATACACCGCGCCGTACTTCGTCCAGTGGCCGGTGATCGCGATCGCGCCGCCGAGCGGCTTCTGGCGGTCTTCGCGGCGCAGCACGCGACGGCCGACGAGCCGGCGGCTCTCGGTCACGCCGAGGAGCCGCGCGATCTCGCACAGGTGCGCGCCCGCGAGCTCGGGGTGACGCGCCTGCATGTCGCGGAACTCTTCCATCACGCGGCGGCGGCACTCGAGCTCGGCGAAGGTGAGCTCGCGCGGATCCGTGGCGTCGATCCGGCGGTCCAGCTTCGCGGCGCTGCCCCATGGCACCAGCGCCTGGCCGGGGTTCGGCGTGGCGAAGAGCGGCGCGCCCGCGGCGATCGCCGCATGCACGTCCGAGATGCCGCCGATCCGGAACCACAGCCAGGGGTGCACGCGCTCGAGCTCGAAGGCGCAGCCGGCGGAGGCCAGCACGTGGCCGTCGCCCGTCGCGTCGATCACGACGTCCGCCGCGATCGCCTGCCGGCCCGCGCGGGACTCGAAGGCGACGCCCGTCGCGCGGCCGCCCTCGACCAGCGCACGCGCGCCCCACGCGTGCAGCCACAACTCTACACCAGATTGTGTCACGAGCTCGTTCAGCACCTCGCGCATGAGCTCGGGGTCGTACGCCACCGAGTAGCGCACCACGTGCTCGGCGCGCGCGCCGCCCCACACCAGGCCGAGCCGCTGGTAGTGCGCGACGAGCTCGGGGTCGGGCCGGCCCCAGTGCTCCCGCGGCGGCGCGAGCGCACCGCCGCGCGCCGTCATGCGCTCGGTGACTTCCTGGCACAAGCCGGAGATCACCTGCCGGCCGCGCCCGTCGTCGAGCGTCAGCAAGAGCGCGATGAGGCCGTTCGTCGCGAGCCCGCCGAGCGAGCTCGACGCCTCGGCGAGCACCACGCGCGCTCCTGCACGCGCCGCGGCCACCGCCGCGGCGACGCCGGCAGTGCCGCCGCCGACGACCAGCACGTCCGTGCGCGCCGCCACGGGGAGCTCGCGCGCGGGCTCGAACAGCCGCTCCACGCCGCCATTGGAGCACGAGCCGCCGGAGCGTGGGTAGCGGGCCCGCGGATCGCGAGACCCGCGCGTCTCGCGCGCGCTGCGCCGCTCCGCTATCTCGGCAGGCGTGGCCACGCCGCCGGCCCAGAAGGTGCACATCACTCCCGAAGGCGCGCGGCGCCTGCAGGAAGAGCTCGACCGGCTCTGGCGCGTAGAGCGCCCGCGCGTGACGCGCGAAGTCGCCGCCGCTGCCGCGCTCGGCGACCGCTCCGAGAACGCCGAGTACATCTACGGCAAGAAGCGCTTGCGCGAGATCGACCGGCGCATCGAGTTCCTGCGCAAGCGCTTCGACGTGCTCGTCGTCGTGCAGCCCGGCGAGGTGGCGCGCGACCGCGTGTACTTCGGCGCGTGGGTGACGCTCGAGGACGAAGACGGCGCGGAGCTGCGCTATCGGCTCGTCGGCCCCGACGAGAGCGACGTGGCGTCGGGCGCGATCAGCATCGAGTCGCCGATCGGGCGCGTGCTCGTCGGAAAGCGCACGGGCGACGAGGTCACGGTCGAGCGGCCGGCGGGCCGCGCGCGCTTCACCGTGCTCGAGATCCGCTACGAGGCCGGATGAACGAGCCCGACCCGCCGCGGCTGCCCCGGCTCTTGCGCAAGCTCACGCTGCGCGAGCTCGGCGGCGACCGCTTCATGGCCGACGCGGGCACGGGACGCGCGCGCCTGTTCGGCGGGCTCGTCGCCGCGCAGGCCGTGATCGCCGCGGGGCGCACGGCGGGCGAGCTGGCGCTGCACTCGCTGCACGCGTACTTCCTGCGCCCGGGCCGGCTCGACACGGAGATCCGCTTCGAGGTCGAACGCACGCGCGACGGCCGCCGCTTCAGCGCGCGCCGGGTCGTCGCGCACCAGGACGGGCGGCCGATCTTCCACCTGGCCGCGAGCTTCACCAAGCTCGCGACGGGCATCGCGCACGCCGATCCCGCGCCCGAGCGCCCGGGTCCCGAAGCGCTGCACGACTGGGAGCAGGTGCGCGCGACGCTCGCGGACGACACGCGCCCGCGCCGCGCGTTCGAGGCCTTCGAGGTGCGCGTCGTCGAGCCCGAGCGCGACGCGCCGGGCGCGCGCTCGGCGCCGACGCGCACCTCGTGGCTGCGCCTGCGCGGCGTGCCGCCCGAGGACCCGCTCGTGTGTACGGCGCTGCTCGTCTACGCGAGCGACCGCACGCTCCTGCGCGCGGCTGCGCGGCCGCACGGCGTGCGCTGGACGGAGCGCCCGCCGGCCAGCCTCGACCACGCGCTCTGGCTGCACAAGCCGGTGGACCTTTCCGACTGGCTCCTGTACGACAGTCACAGCCCGGCGGCGAGCGCCGGCCGAGGCTGGGTGGTCGGGTCCTTCTACGAGCGCTCCGGCGCGCGTGTCGCCTCCGTGGCGCAAGAGGGCCTCATCGACGCGTGAGCTAACCTGGCGGCGTTCGAGCGCCGATCCGAGGGAAGAGGAGACCGCGATGTTGGGACGCAGGCTCGCCGTGCTGCTCGCGCTCGCCGCGCTGGCCGGGTCCGCGTCGGCAGGGACGACGCGCTACAACCCGCGCCGCTCCGGCCACCCGCTGCGGATCATCGCGTACATGCTCCACCCGATCGGCGTGACCATCGACACGCTGTTCTTCCACCCCATGTGGTGGGTCGGCACGCACGAGCCCCTTCGCACGTTGTTCGGCGTCGACGTGGTCTTCGACGACTCGGCCGAGGTCGCGCGCCGCACCCAGGCGCTTCACCCCACGCCCGACGAGACGGCGATGCCGCCGGTGCACCAGTCGGCGCCCGACCTGCCCGCGCCGGACGTGCCGTCGCCGGAGATTCCGCCTCCGCCCGAGGGGACCCCTCCGCCGCCTCCGCCCGCACCCTGATCCGGCTTCGCGCAAGTGAGCGGCGCGCCCGCCCGGTGGAGGGTATGCTTCTTGCTACTACGCGCGCGCTCCAGCGGGGAGCGTGGCCAACCCCGAGGGAGAGCGAGCGTTGCAGAAGCCAGGAAGAGCAGCCCGGTGGCTCGTCGGCGCGTGCTGCGCCGCCCTGGGCGCATGTAATACGTCGATCTCCGACCTCGAGAACGGCGATGCGCGCCCGCAGATCGAGATGCCGCCGGTCGAGATGACCGGCGTCCTGTTCGAGGGCTACCACGGCGACCTGCGCGACCTGTCCGTGAAGGCGACCTCCGCCACCGTCGACATGAAGACGAAGCTCGCTCACCTGCACGACGTGCAGATCGGCTTCGCCGACGATCCGAACAGCAAGATGGACATCTCGGCGCCGGTCGGTGACTTCCACCTGGACGGCGACGACTTCGCGCTCTCGGGCGGCGTATCCGGCACGACCGCCGCCGACGAGCACTTCAAGAGCCAGGCGATCACGTACGTGTCGAAGACGCGCACGATCGTGAGCGACGTGCCGGTCGAGCTGCACCGCTCGAGCGTCGTCATGACCGCGAACCGCATGGAGTTCGAGGTTCCCACCCACAAGCTCCACCTGTGGGGCAACGTGCACGCGAAGGTGAAGCCGCAGTGAGCGTGGCTCGGAAGCTCGCGCCGTGTGTGCTCGCGCTCCTCGTCGGGGCGAGCGCGAGCCCGGCCGACGAGTCCAAGCCCGAGGCGCCGGCTGCGGCGCCCGCGGGTGCGCCGGGCGCAGCGCCCGCGCGCCCCCCCGACGCGGTCGATCGGCTCGGGCTCAAGTTCTCGAAGAACTCGGAGCTCGTGATCACCTCCGACGAGGCCGAGGGCGTGAAGGACCCGGACGGCAAGGAGACCGTCATCTTCACGAAGAACGTGAAGGCGAAGCAGGCGGACATGACGCTCGACTGCGACTGGCTGAAGGCGATGTATCCGGATCCGAGCGCCGGCCGCCCCGACCACATCTACGCGAAGGGCAACGTGGTCATCACGCAGGAGGGCAGCATCGCGCACTGCGTCGAGGCCGAGGTCGACAACGTCGCGTGTACGGCCGAGTGTCGCAGCCAGGGCAACAAGGCGACCTTGCACCGCGAGACCGACGACGTGGAGGGCAACACGATCTACTTCGACCTCTGCAAGGGCACCGTGAAGGCGGTGGGCGACGTCGTCGTGCGCGTGCGCCAGAAGGACAAGGACCCGAACGCGCCGCTGGACCCGAACGCGCCGGCGGCGCCGGCCGCGCCCGCGGACAAGCCGAAGGCGCCGCCGGGATGATGACGCCGACGCTCCACGCGCGCGATCTGTGCAAGCGCTACGGCCAGAAGGAAGCCGTGCGCGACGTGCGCATCGCCGTCGGGCCCGGCGAGGTCGTCGGCCTGCTCGGGCCCAACGGCGCCGGCAAGACCACCACGTTCAACATGATCGTCGGCCGCGTGCACCCGACCGCCGGGCGCGTGTTCCTGGGTGAGGAGGAGATCACCGATCTGCCGATGTATCTGCGGGCGCGGAAGGGAATCACCTACCTGCCGCAGGAGCCTTCGATCTTCCGGAAGCTGTCGGTGGAGGAGAACATCCTGGCGATTCTCGAGACGCTGCCCATGCGCCGCCAGGAGCGCCGCGAGCGCGCGAGGACGCTGCTCGGCGAGCTCGACCTGCTCTCCAAGCGCAAGCAGAAGGGGGCGACCCTGTCGGGCGGCGAGCGGCGGCGCGTCGAGATCACGCGCGCGCTCGTGCTCGACCCGCGCTTCATGCTGCTCGACGAGCCGTTCTCGGGCATCGATCCCATCGCGGTGATCGACATCCAGAAGATCATCTCGCAGCTGCGCGAACGCGGGATCGGCATCGTCATCACGGATCACAACGTGCGCGAGACGCTCAACATCTGCGACCGCGCGTACATCATCAAGGACGGCCGCATCATTCGCGAGGGCTCGCCCACGGAGATCATCGAGGATCCGACCGTGCGCGAGATCTACCTCGGGCAGAACTTCAGGCTGTAGCCATGGCGCTCGAGCTCAAGCAAACCGTCAAGCTCACGCAGTCGCTGGTGATGACGCCGCAGCTGCAGCAGGCGATCAAGCTGTTGCAGCTGTCGCGGCTCGAGCTCGTGAACACGATCCAACAGGAGCTCGTCGAGAACCCCGTGCTCGAAGAGGCGCTCGAGGAGGAGCAGTCGTCCGCCGAGCTCGCAGCGGACGAGAGCGAGCCCGGCGAGCCGCCTCTGCAGGCCGACGCTCCGCCGGCGACGACGCCCGAGGCAGAGACCGCCACGCCCAGCACCGACGACATGGTCGGCGACCTCGACTGGGAGAGCTACATGGAGTCGAAGCCGCAGACGAGCCTGTCGCGCGGCGACGACGACCGGCCCGCGCTCGACGCGAACCTGACGCCGGCGACTTCGCTGACGGACCACCTGATCTGGCAGCTCGGCTTCGTCGACCTGGACGACCTCGCCCGCGAGATCGCGCTGCGCATCGTGTGGAACTTGAACGACGACGGCTACCTCGAGGAGAGCCTCGAGGCGATCGCCGCCGAGACGGGCACCGACGTCGCCACCGTCGAGAAGGTGCTCGCGCGCGTGCAGGAGCTCGACCCCGTCGGCGTCGCGGCGCGCACCCTGTCGGAGTGCCTGCTGATCCAGATGCGGGTGGCGGGCGTGACCGACGCGCTCGCGCTGAAGATGGTCACGCAGCACCTCGACGGCCTGCAGAAGCACGATTTCCGCGGCATCGCACGCACCGAGAACGTCGAGCTGTCGGCCGTCGCAGTGGCGGCGAAGCTGATCGGCAGCTTCGAGCCGCGCCCGGGCCGCCAGTACGCCGGCGACGAGCCGGTCTACATCACTCCCGACATCTTCGTGCACAAGCTCGGCGACGAGTACCACGTGGTGCTGAACGAGGACGGCATGCCGAAGCTGCGCGTGTCGGCCGCGTACCGCGACGTGCTGGCCAACAAGGACGGCAGCGGCAAGCAGACGCGCGAGTACGTGCGCGAGAAGCTGCGCTCGGCCATCTGGCTGATCAAGTCGATCCACCAGCGCCAGCGCACCATCGTGCGCGTGATGGAGTCGATCATCCGCTTCCAGCGCGAGTTCTTCGACAAGGGCCCCGAGCACCTGCGGCCGCTCAACCTGCGCGACGTGGCGGACGACATCGGCATGCACGAGTCGACGGTCTCGCGCGTCACCACGAACAAGTACGCGCAGACGCCGCACGGCGTGTTCGAGCTCAAGTTCTTCTTCAACTCCAGCATCCGCACCTCCGACGGCGATGGCATCGCCTCCGAGTCGGTGAAGGAGAAGATCCTGCAGATCATCAAGGGGGAGGACCCGCGCAATCCGCTGTCGGATCAGCGGATCGCGGAGATGCTCTCGGACGCGAGCATCCAGATCGCGCGGCGCACGGTCACCAAGTACCGCGAGGCACTGCGAATTCTGTCTTCGACGCGGCGCAAGCAGATCGGCTAGAGTTCGCGCAGCCGCGGCGGCGGGGTGGGAAAGATGAAGCTCACCGACATCCTGGTGCGAGACGCGTGCCGCGTGGACCTGCGGGGCCAGACCAAGCTCGACGTGCTGCGCGAGCTGGCCGACTCGCTGGCGCGCCAGGTGCCCGGGCTCGACGCCGGCCAGCTGCATCAGATGCTGCTCGAGCGCGAGAAGCTCGGCACGACGGCCATGGGCGACGGCATCGCGATCCCGCATGCGCGCATCGAGAGCCTGTCCCGGCTGCTCGCCGTGTTCGGGCTGTCGCGCGCCGGCGTCGACTTCGACTCCCTCGACGGCCAGGGCACGCACCTGTTCTTCCTGCTGGTCGCGCCGGGCAAGGAAGGCAGCGCCCATCTCCTCTTGCTGGCGCGGCTCTCCCGGCTGCTCGGCTCCGAGGCGTTCCGCAACCGGCTGCGCCAGGTGCAGAGCATCGACGAGCTCTTCCGCGCCTTCGAAGAGGAGGAGTCGAGGCACTAGCATGGGCGAAGCGTCTGCCGCGCCGTCGCGCATCCACGGCAGCCTGGTGGAGGTCGCGAGCGTGGGCGTGCTTCTGCTCGGCCGCAGCGGCATCGGCAAGAGCGAGTGCGCGCTCGAGCTCGTGATGCGCGGCCACCGCCTCGTCGCCGACGACGTCGTCCTGGTCGGGCCCGACGCGGACGGCGCGCCGCTCGGCTGGAGTCCCGAGCTCGTGCGCCACTACCTGGAGCTGCGCGGCATCGGGATCGTGCACGTGCCCAGCCTGTTCGGCGAACGCGCCGTGGCCGACCGCGCGAAGGTGGAGCTGCTCGTGCAGCTCGAGGCGTGGGGCGCGGGCGAGGTCGAGCGCGTGGGCCTCGACCAGCCGAGGCAGCAGCTCGCCGGCTTCGAGCTGCCCGTGATCCGCTTGCCCGTCGCACCGGGCCGCAACATCGCCACGCTCGTCGAGGTGGCCGCGCGCAACCATCTCCTGCGCAGCCAGGGCAAGAGCGGCGCCGCGGACCTGGACGAGCGCGTGATCGCGCTGCTGCGCGGAGGCGAGCGGTGAGCCGCGGGCCGTCGCTCGTCGTCGTCTCGGGGCTGTCGGGCGCGGGCCGCACGACCGCCATGAAGGCGCTCGAAGACCTCGACTTCTACTGCGTCGACAACCTGCCCGTCGTCCTGCTCGAGCCGTTCGTCGAGCTGTTCCAGGCGGGCACGGACCGGCTCGCCGTCGCCGTCGACGTGCGCGAGCGCAGCTTCCTCGCGGCCTTCCCCGAAGTGCACGACCGCCTGCGCAACGGCGGGCTGCGCACCGAGCTCGTGTTCCTCGAGGCCAGCGACGAGGCGCTCGCGCTGCGCTTCAGCGAGACGCGCCGCGTGCACCCGGCGCGCGGCAGCGGCTCGCTGTTCGACGACATCGGCCGCGAGCGCGAGCTGCTCGTACCGATCGCGCGCCGCGCGGACCTGGTGATCGACACGAGTCACATGAGCGTGCACGACCTGAAGCGCCACGTGACGCGCCACTTCACGGGCGCCGAGCGCACGGCGCCGATGGAGCTCGAGCTCGTCTCGTTCGGCTTCCGCCACGGCGCGCCCGAATCCGCCGACTTGATGATCGACGTGCGCTTCCTGCCGAACCCGAACTTCGAGCCCGGCCTGCGCGAGCGCACGGGGCTGGACCGCGAGGTGGCGGCTTTCGTGCTCGAGGCGCCCGGCACGCGCGAGTTCATGGCAAAGCTCTGCGATTTCGTCGATTTTCTCGTGCCCCGTTACGAAGAAGAAGGGAAAGCGCGCCTCACCGTGGCCATCGGCTGCACGGGCGGGCAGCACCGCTCGGTCGCGATCGCGCGAGCGCTGGAAAGACACCTTCTGGAACGCAAGATTCCCGTGCGCGTGACTCATCGGGACGTGGCGCGGGCGCGAAGGAGCGAGGCGTGATCGGGATATTGGTTCTGTCTCACTATCGACTGGCCGAGGAGTTCGTCGGCGCGCTGCGCCACATCGTCGGCGAGCTGCCGCACGTGCGCGCGATCGGGCTCGACCCCGCCAGCGCCTCGCCCGAGGACATGCGCGGCCAGATCGACAAGGCACTGCGCGAGGTCGACTTCGGCCAGGGCGTGCTGGTGCTGGTCGACATGTTCGGCGGCACGCCGTCCAACTTGTCGCTGTCGTTCCTCGAAGAGGGCCGCGTCGAGGTGGTGACGGGGGTGAACCTCCCGATGCTCGTGAAGGTCGCGCGGCCGAAGCCGGGCATCGACATCCACGAGCTCGCCGAGACCGCGCGCGACTACGGGCGGCGGAACATCTCGGTGGCGAGCGATCTGCTCGCGGGCCACGACGCGGAGAAGCCCGGCGCATGAGCCGGGCCGTCCGCGACTGCACGATCTCGAACCAGCTCGGGCTGCACCTGCGCGCGGCCGCGGCATTCGTGAAGGTCGCGGAGAAGTTCAAGAGCGACGTCGCGCTCGAGCGCGACGATGCGCGCGCGAACGGGAAGAGCATCATCGCGCTCGTCACGCTGGCGGCGCCCATCGGCACGAAGGTGCGCGTCGTCGCCGATGGCCCGGACGCCGACGAGGCGGTGAACGCGCTCGCAGAGCTCGTCGCCGACCGCTTCGGAGAGAGCGCATGAGGACACATTCACGCGAGTACCGCGGACTCCCCGTGTCGCCGGGCATCGCGATCGGTCCGGCGTACGTCCTACGGCGAGAGCGCATCGTGATTCCGGAGCACCGCATCCGCGACGAGCAGGCCGACGGAGAAGTCGAACGCCTGCGCATCGCGTTCGCGCAGACGCGCACCAAGCTGGAGGAGATCCGGCGCGGGATGGCGGGCACGGGCCTCGTCCACACGATCTTCGAGGCGCAGTTCCTGTTCCTCGAGGACCCCACGCTCCTGCAGCACGCCGAGGCGAACATCCGCGAGCAAGGGCTGAACGCGGAGTGGGCGCTGCAGCGCGAGCTGCGCCGGCTCGAGGAGCTGTTCGAGTCGATGCCCGATCCGTACCTGCGCGAGCGCGCGAGCGACATCGGCTTCATCGTGCGCCGCGTGCTGCAAGCGCTGATGGGCCGCGAGCCCGAAGGGCTGCGCAACGCGCCGCCGGGCGTCATCGTCGTGGCCGAAGACCTCTCGCCCGGCGAGGTCGCGCAGGTGACACGCCACAGTGTCGCCGGCTTCGTCACCGAGACGGGCTCGCGCACCTCGCACGTCACCATCATGGCGCGCAGCCTCGAGATCCCCGCCGTCGTCGGCACGGGCGCGGAGCTCGCGCGCGAGCTCGCCGACGGCGTGACGCTGATCCTCGACGGCCGCACGGGCCGCGTGATCGTCGACCCCGACGCGCAGACCATCGCGGAGTACCGGAAGCAGCTCGTCGACCTGCAGACCTTGGCGCGCGAGCTCCTGCGCTACGTCGACCTGCCCGCGGAGACGAAGGACGGCGTGGCGGTGCGGCTGCTCGCGAACGTGGACCAGCTCGAAGAGGCGCGCGACGCGCTCCGCTACGGCGCCGAGGGCATCGGCCTCTACCGCACCGAGTTCCTGTTCCTGAACCGGCACGACCTGCCGAGCGAGGACGAGCAGCGCGAGGCGTACGCGAAGATCGTCGCCGCGGTGGCGCCGTACTCGGCGACGATCCGCACGCTGGACATCGGCGGCGAGAAGGTGCCGACGGGCCTCGAGCTCTCGGACGAGGCGAACCCGGCGCTCGGCCTGCGCGGCGTGCGCATGTCGCACCACCGGCCGGACGTGCTGCGCGTGCAGCTGCGCGCGCTCCTGCGCGCGAGCACCGCGGGCAAGCTGAAGATCCTGTTGCCCATGGTCTCGAGCCTGGCCGAGGTGGAAGAGGTGCGCGCGGCGCTCGACGACGTGAAGCGCGAGCTCGGCCGCGAGCGCGTGCCGTTCGACCGGGACGTGCCGCTCGGCGTGATGATCGAGACGCCCGCGGCCGCGATGATCGCCGACCTGATCGCGCCGCTCGCCGACTTCCTGTCGATCGGCACGAATGACCTGCTGCAGTACACGCTGGCGGTCGACCGCTCGAACGAGCAGGTCGCCTACCTGTACGAGCCCCTCCACCCGGCGCACCTGCGGATGATCCAGCGCATCGGCCAGGCCGCGCGGCGCTCGGGGATCGTCGTCGGGATGTGCGGCGAGATGGCCGGCGACCCGCTGCACAGCTGGATCCTGCTCGCGCTCGGCATCGGCGAGCTCTCCATGGCGCCGTTCGCGATCCCGCTCCTGAAGCGGATCCTGCGCGATTCCACGGCCGCCGAGGCGCGGGAGCTCCTGTCCCAGGTGCTGCGCCTGGGCGAGGCCCACGAGATCCGCGCGCGCGTCGAAGCGCGCATGCGCGCGCGGTTTCCCGTCGAGTTTGAGCGGATCGCCCTTCAGGGTTAGGATTCGCCGCGACTCGGGGGAAAGGGTGCACGATGGCGCGCAGGCTCTTCACTTCGGAATCGGTCTCGATGGGCCACCCGGACAAGGTGGCCGATCAGGTTTCCGACGCCGTTCTCGACGCTTACCTCGCTCAGGACCCGCAGAGCCGGGTCGCCTGCGAGACGCTCACCAAGACGGGCTTCATCTGCGTCGCGGGGGAGATCACCAGCCAGGCGACGGTGAAGATCCCCGACGTCGTGCGCCAGGCGGTGCTCGACATCGGCTATGACGACGCTCGGCTCGGTCTGGACGGCTCGAGCTGCGGCATCCTCGTCGCCATCGAGGAGCAGTCGCCCGACATCTCGCAGGGCGTCACCGAAGGCGAGGGTCTCTACAAGGAGCAGGGCGCCGGCGACCAGGGAATGATGTTCGGCTACGCCTGCACCGAGACCGAGGAGCTGATGCCCCTCCCGATCATGCTGGCGCACAAGCTGGTCGCGCGGCAGGCCGAGTGCCGGATGTCGGGAGAGCTCGACTTCCTGCGCCCCGACGCGAAGTCGCAGGTCACGGTCGAGTACGGCGGCTCGGGCCCGATGCGGCTCGACGCGGTCGTGCTCTCCACGCAGCACTCGCCCGACATCTCGTACGAGGGGCTGAAGTCGAAGGTCGTCGACGCGATCGTGCGGCCCGTGCTGCCGCGCCACCTGCTCGACGAGAACACGCGCATCTTCGTGAACCCGACGGGGCGTTTCGTGATCGGCGGCCCGCAGGGCGACGCCGGCGTGACGGGCCGCAAGATCATCGTCGATACGTACGGCGGCATGGGCCGCCACGGCGGCGGCGCGTTCTCGGGCAAGGACCCGAGCAAGGTCGACCGCTCCGCCGCGTACGCGTGCCGCTGGGTCGCGAAGAACCTCGTCGCCGCGGGCGCCGCGGACCGCCTCGAGGTGCAGGTGAGCTACGCGATCGGCGTCGCCGAGCCCGTCTCGGTGCTCGTCGACACGTTCGGCACGGGCCGCGTCGCCGAAGACCGCATCGAGCGCGCGATCCGCAAGCGCTTCGACCTCACGCCGCGCGGCATCATCGACGCGCTCGACCTCCTGCGCCCCATCTACCGGCAGACCGCGTTCCACGGCCACTTCGGCCGCACGGGCGACGCGTTCACGTGGGAGAAGACGAGCCTCGCGGACGATTTGCGCCGCGACCTCGGGCTCTAGGCTGCGAGCCCGATCGGAGACGCGATGGACCAGAGCGAGAACTTCAAGGTCAAGGATCTCTCGCTGGCCGAGTGGGGCCGCAAGGAGATCCGGCTGGCCGAGCACGAGATGCCCGGCCTCATGACGCTGCGGAAGCGCTACGGCGCGGCCCAGCCGCTGGCGGGAGCGCGCATCATGGGCAGCCTGCACATGACGGTGCAGACCGCCGTACTGATCGAGACGCTCGCGGCGCTCGGCGCCGACGTGCGCTGGTGCAGCTGCAACATCTTCTCGACGCAGGACCACGCGGCGGCTGCGGTCGCCGTGGGTCCGCATGGGACGCCCGTGCATCCGTCCGGCTCCGCCGTGTTCGCCTGGAAGGGCGAGACGCTGGAGGAGTACTGGTGGTGCACGCGCGAGGCGCTGCGCTGGCCCGACGGCGGCGGCCCGGACCTGATCGTCGACGACGGCGGCGACGCGACGCTGCTCATCCACAAGGGCCTCGAGTTCGAGAAGGCGAAGGCCGTGCCGGCCTACCGGCGCGGCGCCGACTCGGAAGAGTGGGGCGTGATCCTCGAGCTCCTGCGCAAGCTGCAGAAGGACGAGCCGGGCCTGTTCGGGCGCATCGCGCCGAAGCTCCGCGGCGTCTCCGAGGAGACGACGACCGGCGTGCACCGGCTCTATCAGATGGAGCGCGCGGGCACGCTGCTCTTTCCCGCCATCAACGTGAACGACTCCGTCACGAAGTCGAAGTTCGACAACATCTACGGCTGCCGGCACTCGCTGCCCGACGGGCTCGCACGCGCCACCGACGTCATGCTCGGCGGAAAGGTCGCGGTGGTGTGCGGCTTCGGCGAGGTCGGCAAGGGCTGCGCCGCCGCGCTGCGCGGGCAGGGCTGCCGCGTGATCATCACCGAGATCGATCCCATCTGTGCGCTGCAGGCGGCGATGGAGGGCTTCCAGGTCACCACGCTCGACGAGGTGGTCGAGACCGCCGACATCTTCATCAGCGCGACGGGCAACATGGACATCATCACCGTCGACCACATGGCCCGGATGAAGGACAAGGCGATCGTCGGCAACATCGGCCACTTCGACAACGAGATCGACGTCGCGGCGCTGAAGCAGAGCGAGGGCGTGCGCCGCGTGCAGATCAAGCCGCAGTACGACGAGTGGATCTTCCCCGACGGTCACAGCGTGCTCATGCTCGCCGAGGGGCGGCTCTTGAACCTGGGCTGTGCGACGGGCCACCCGAGCTTCGTGATGTCGGCGTCGTTCACGAACCAGGTGCTCGCGCAGCTCGAGCTCTGGCAGCACCCCGGCAAGTACGAGAAGCGCGTGTACGTGCTGCCGAAGGTGCTCGACGAAGAGGTCGCGCGGCTGCACCTGGACCACCTGGGCGTGAAGCTGACCAAGCTCACGCCCGAGCAGGCGTCGTACATCGGCGTGCCGACCGACGGCCCGTACAAGCCCGACCACTACCGGTACTGACTTGCGGGCGCGCGTGCTCTGCGCCGTAGCTGCGCTCCTCGCCGTGGCGGGACGGCCCGCGCGTGCGGACGACGCGCTGCGCGTGCGCGTGTGCGCGGGCGAGCGCGACGTGGTGATCTCGGGACCGGGCCTGCGCATCGACGGCAAGCCGGCGGCGGACGTGCTCCGCGCGAACGTGGTGGACGGGCGCGTGCGCATCGCGGGGCGCGCGCTCGGCTCGTCTGCGGTCGTCGCGGGCAACGGCGCGCTCCACGTCGACGGCCGCGCGCTCGAAGGCAGCGTGCAGATCGCCGCGCGCGGCGCGCACACGCTCGACGTGGTGAACTTCGTGCCGCTCGAGCCGTACGTCGCCAGCGCCGTGGCGAGCGAGACGCCCGCGGGCTGGCCGCTCGAAGCGCTGAAGGCGCAGGCCGTGGTGGCGCGCACGTACGCGCTGCACGAGCAGGCGCACCGCGGCGAGGAGCCCTTCGACCTGGAGGCCTCGGTGATCTCGCAGCGCTACGGCGTGGACTCGGTCAGCGACGCAGTGGCCTCCGCCGCGCACGCGACCTCCGGCGAGTACCTGAGCTACGCGGGCGAGCCGATCCTCGCGGCGTTTCACGCCTCGTCCGGCGGCGAGACGGCCTCGGCCGAAGAGGTCTGGGGCGAGCCCGTGCCTTATCTGCAGAGCGTCTCCTCGCCCGATGACGGCGCGCCCGACTTCTTCTGGAGCTATGCGATCTCGCGGGCGGACCTGGCCAGCGCGCTGCGCGAAGCGGGCTACTCGCCCGGCTCGCTCGACGACGTGCGGGTCACGCACCGCAGCGACAGCGGGCGGGTCGAGCGCGTCCAGCTCGGCGCCGTGCTCCTGGCCGGCCGCGACCTGCGCGAGATCCTCGGCGGCCGCGCGCTGCGCAGCGCGCTCTTCGAGGCGCGCATCGAGGGCCCGCGGGTGGTGTTCCTGGGCAGCGGCTCCGGCCACGGCGTGGGGCTGTGCCAGTGGGGCGCCAGCGAGCTGGCGCGCCGGGGCTCCTCTTACCGCGCCATTCTGGCGCACTACTATTCAGGCAGTGACTTGCGGCGGCTCGCTGGGCGAGACTCCCGCCCCACGGATTGGAGCGCGCGCCGTTGAACACCCAGGCCGAGACCCAGGTCCCTTCGCCAGCCCCGGCGTCGCCGAGCGGGCCCGCGGCCCTCTTGGGCAGCCCGCTGTTCTTCATCGCCGCGATGTTCCTGTTGATGTGGGCGCTCCTCATCCGGCCGCAGCAGCGCCGCGACAAGGAGCAGAAGGCGATGCTCGCGCAGATCGAGAGGGGCGACGCGATCGTGATGACGAGCGGCCTCCACGGCCGCGTGACGGGCGTGGCCGACGACGTGCTCACCGTCGAGATCGCGCCGAACGTGCGCGTGAAGGTGTCGCGCAGCGCCGTCGCCTCGCGCAGCGCCGGGAAGCCGGAGGACAAGTCGTGACCCTGCGCAGCCGCTGGATCATGATCGGCGCGGTCACGGTGATGATGGTCTGGCTCGCGCTGCCCAGCTTCCTCCCGGCCCCCAAGGCGGGCGAAGAGCACTGGTGGTTGCCGAAGAAGGGCATGCGGCTCGGGCTCGACCTGCAGGGCGGGATCCACTGGCTCCTGCGCGTCGACCAGGACGCCGCGGTGAAGCGCGAGCTCGAGAAGGTGCAGAGCTCGATCGCGGACGCGGCGAGCGACGGCAAGATCGAGCTGAAGTCCGGCGAGGTGAAGGGCGACCAGCTCTTCCTGCACGGCGACGTGCCCGGCCTGCGCAAGCTGGTGGAGGCGAACGCGCCGAACGTCGACGTCGACGAAGAGGAAGGCGCGCTCGTGCTGAAGCTGAAGGAGCGCTGGAAGCGCGACGCGGTCGAGCGCGGCGCGGCCACGGCGCTCGAGGTGCTGCGCAGGCGCGTCGACAGCGTCGGCGTCAGCGAGCCGATCATCGCGCCGCAGGGCAACGGGCGCATCCTCGTGCAGATGCCCGGCATGAAGGACCCGGCCGCCGCGCGCCAGCTCATCCAGGCCACGACGTTCCTGGAGTTCAAGCTCGTCCTCGATGCCGCGCCCAACGAGGAGGTGCTGAAGGCGAAGTACCCGAAGGGCATCCCCGACGACCAGGAGATCGTCACCAACGCGAACGAGGGCCGGAAGGGCAAGGAGAGCGAGGCGCTGCTCGTGCCCAAGAAGGCGGTCCTCTCGGGCGACATGCTCGAGGACGCGCGGATGAGCTACGACCGGCGCAACCGGCCGATCATCGAGTTCACCTGGAACTCCGAGGGCGCGAAGGTGTTCCGCGACTTCACGGGCCAGAACATCGGCCACCGGCTGGCGGCGATCATCGACGGCAAGGTGATCACGGCGCCCACGATCCAGTCGAAGATCGGCCGCAACGGCGAGATCACCGGCGACTTCACGCGCGACGAGGCGAACAACACCGCCGTCCAGCTGCGCTCGGGCGCGCTGCCGATTCCGCTGGTGCTCGAGGAGGAGCGCTCGGTCGGCCCGTCGCTGGGCGCGGATTCGATCCGGGACGGCGTACACGCCTCGCTCGTGGGCGCCGGCCTCGTGTTCCTGTTCATGGGCATCTACTACAGCGTGACGGGCATGTTCGCGAACCTGGCGCTGGTGGTGAACGTGGTGATCCTGATCGGGCTCATGAGCTCCGCGGGCGCCACGATGACCCTGCCGGGCATCGCGGGCGTGGTGCTCACCGTGGGCATGGCCGTCGATTCGAACGTGATCATCTACGAACGCATCCGCGAGGAGCTCCGCTCGGGCAAGACCCCGAGGGCGGCCATCGGCGTGGGCTACGCGCGCTCGTTCTGGACCATCTTCGACGCGCACGTCACCGCGCTCTTGTCGTCGGTGATCCTGTTCCTGATCGGGCGCGGGCCGGTGCAGGGCTTCGGCGTGACGCTCACGATCGGGCTCCTCGCGAGCATGTTCACGGCGCTCGTCGTCACGCGCACGCTCATGGACACCGTGTACGGCAACCACCCGGAGAGGCTGAGGATCTGATGGAGCTCTTCAAGGCCAAGACGCACATCGACTTCGTCCGCTCGATGCCGTTCATGGTGGCGCTGTCCGTCGCGGTCATCGCCGCGTCGCTCCTCTCGATCGCCGTCCGGGGCTTCAACTTCAGCATCGACTTCGTCGGCGGCACCGTGATCGACGTGCAGGTGCCCGCGAACGCGACGGGCACCGTCGACGAAGGCCGCATGCGCACGATCCTCGACAAGCTGAACCAGCACGACGCCACGATCGTGCGCCTGGGCGCGCTCGACGACCGCGAGTTCCGGATCAGCCTGCGCGGCTCGCAGGAAGAGGACCGCGACCTGTCGGTGAACATCTTGAAGGCGATGAACCAGGACTTCGGCACGGAGGTCGTCACGAAGAGCGTCGACTCGGTGGGCCCGCGCGTCGGCGGCGAGCTGCGGCGCGCCGGCGTGCTCGCGATCTTGCTCTCGTGGATCGGGATCCTCGCCTACGTGTGGCTGCGCTTCGAGTGGCAGTACGCGCCGGGCGCGGTGCTCGCCCTGATCCACGACGTGTGCTTCACCGCGGGGCTCTTCTCGATCTTCGGCTGGGAGTTCGACATGAACGTCCTCGCCGCGCTGCTCGTCATCATCGGCTACTCGATGAACGACACGATCGTCATCTACGACCGCATCCGCGAGACGGTCGCGACGCGCGGCACGACGGAGCTGGAGAGCGTCGTGAACGAAGCGATCAACGCGACCCTGTCGCGCACGGTGCTGACCTCGGGCCTCACGCAGCTCGTGGTCGTGGCGCTCTTGTTCCTCGGCGGCCCGGTGCTGCGCGGCTTCGCGCTCGCGCTGTTCATCGGGATCCTCGTCGGCACCTACTCGTCGATCTACATCGCGAGCGCCGTGCTGATCTGGCTGTCGCGCCGCTACGGGCACCCCGTCGAAGCCAAGAAGCCCGAGCGCCGCGCGCGCGCGACGCGAGCGACGTCGTAAGACGCGGCTCAGCTCGCCTTCTGCGCCGTGTGGGGAGTCAGCGGCGCCGGGGCGGGCTCGAGCTTCTTGTCGGCGGGGCGCAGCTTCTCGAGCGCGCTCGCCTCCTTCATCGTGATCGCGCCGTTGATGACCGCGCCTTCGGCGACGGTGAGCCGCGGAGCGATCAGGTCGCCCTGGATGCGGCCGGTCTCGCGCACCTCGATGCGCTCGCTCGCGATCACGTTGCCCGCGATCTTCCCGACGACGGTGACCTGCTTGGCCGACACCTCGCCCTGGATGTCGCCGTTGGGCCCGATCGTCAGGTGGAAGTTCCGGAGCGACACGCGCCCCTCGACGCGCCCTTCGAGGATCGTGTCCTCGTCGCCGACGACGTCGCCCTTGATGCTGATCGACTTGCCGATGTTCGCCATCTCGAACCCCCCCGGGTGACGGCGCTCGGGCTGCGCGATCGCGCTCGGGGTCACCAGCGGCTGGCTGACCACGCGCGCGGGCTCGACGCTCCGCTCCGGACCTTCACCCTCGCCCTTGTTTTTCCACAACGCCATGACCACTCCGAACGAATTGGCGCCGCTTGCGCACTTACGTTGCGGCGCAAAGCGAAGCTCGTTCCGTGAGACGGCTCACAATGCGACGGTCGCCCCACAGCGACGTGACCACGCAGCGTACTCTGGGGACACTCGCGCTGACAACTCCACTCGGTCAGTACTTGTCCATGCCGCGTTCGCGCTCGTTTTCGACGGAGATTCCCCTCGATTCCAAGAGCGTTCCCTGCGCGCGCTCGAGCGCCGAGATCGCCGTGCGGTAGAGCTGGAGCTGGGTGATCTCGTTCGACTCCGCCGTCAAGAGGTCGTTCTGGAACAGCAGCACGTTGTGGGGCGTGGAGTCGCCGAGCCGCAGGCGCTCCTCCTCGGCGCGCAGGGTCTCCTCGGACGCGATGCGCGCGCGCTGCGCCGCCTTCACGGCGTCGATCGAGCTCTGCAGCTCGCGCACCGCGGTGCGGACCGAGAGGACGACGTCCTGCTCCTCGCGCGCCAGCGACGTCTTTGCGCGGCGCAGCTCGATCTTGCGCTGGATGTAACGCGAGTCGGCCGTCTCGTTGCCGAGCGGGTAGGAGAGCGTCGCCCCGAACGTCCAGTTGTGGAAGCCATTGCCGGCGAAGTAGCGGTCGTGTGCGGCGCCCGGCGAGGTGCCGTAGCCGAAGGGGGGCTCGAAGACCTGCTTGGGATCGAACAGCGTGGGTGTGTTTGGGTCGTCCTGGAAGCCGATCGGGGTCCCCGGCGGGATCTTCTGCGTGCCGGAGATGCCGTTCATGGTGTAGCTCGCACCCACGTCGAACGCGGGCAGCTTCTGGTTCCACGACCACTTCTCCGCGATCTCCGCTTCCTCGAGCTGCTTCTGCACCTGGTACAGCTCGGGCCGGCTCGCGCGCGCCTTCTCGACGGCCGCGTTCGCGTCGACCTGGTAGTCGACGAAGGTCGGCTCCTCGGTGCGGATGTTCGTGCTCGAGTAGTCGTTGACGCCCGGCTGCAGGATCGCCGTGAGCAGCGTGTCCTGCGCGCGTCGCACGGAGTTCAGCGCCGAGATGTGCTCCGACTCGCGCTGCGCGACGCCGGCCTCGGCCTGGGTGACGAGCACCTTCGAGACCGTGCCGACCTGATATTGCACCTTGGTCTGCTCGAGCAGGTCGTTCGCCGTATCTACACCTTTCTGTGTAGATCTCTCGAGCGCGCGCGCGGCCGAGAGCGCCCAGTACGAGCCTTCGACCAGGAAGACCCCATCCTGGAGCTGGCTGTTGAACGACGCGTCGCTGATCTGGCTGTCCAGCTTGCTGCGCTCGACCAGGTACGTCGGCGTGCTCCAGTACAGGTCGCGCAGCAGGGGCAGCGTGAGCGAGTTGGTCCACGCCGACGTGTACTGCGGCTTCAGCCCGAAGAGGGCGTTCGTCGAGGCCAGCTTGTTGAAGGTGTAGCCCGAGGAGTACGAGGGGCCATACGGCAGGATTCCCACCAGGCCCGCGCCGTAGTTCTGGCTGTCGTCGACGGTGCGGTCCGCGGTGTTGCCGAACAGCGCCTGCAGCGAGTTCGCGACCGGCGTCTCGGTGTGTTGCTGCTGGAACGCTCCGGACAGGTTCGGGTCGAACGCGCCCTGCGCCTCGCGGATGCGCTCGCGCGCGAGCAGCGGGTCGTTCCGCACGATCTGCAGGTTCAGGTTGTACTGCAGCGCGAGGCCGATGGCCTGCTGCAGGGTGAGCTCGCGGTCCTGGCCGAGGACGTCCTCGGGGTGGAGCTCGTCCTGGGCGGCGGCCAGCCGCGCGAGCGCAACGAGACAGAGAAGCGGCAACAGCTTGCGGGTCATCATCTCCCCCTGGCGCCGACCCCGTGAAGGAAGAAGTCGACGATGGCTTCGGCGTCCCCCTCGACGCCGCTCTTGGAATCGCTCTCCGCGCGGTCGATGATCGCGCCGCGCAGCGACTCGATCAGGTAGCGGGCGGCGCGCCGCGGCTCGCAGCCGCGCAGCTCGCCGCTCTTCGAGCCGCTCGCGATGACCTCGGCCACGAAGCGCAGCCAGTCCTCGCGCTTCTGCTCGAGCTTCGAGGCCAGCAGCGACTCGCGCTCCAGCCCGAACTGCGTCCGCTCCTGCAGCACGCGGAAGATCTCGCGGTTCTCGCCGGTGTGCTCGAGCGCCGCGCGCAGCAGGCTCACGAGCTTCGGCGTCACGCCGCGCGCGTGGGCGGTCGCGACGCGCGCCCGCTCCATCAGCTCCACGAAGCCGTGCTCGGCCACGTGGGCGAGGAGCTCCTCCTTGTTGCGGAAGTACAGGTAGATCGTGCCCTTGGCGACGCCGGCCTCGTGGGCGATGCGCTCCATCGAGGCGTCGTCGAAGCCGGACTCCGCGATCACGCGGCGCGCGGCTCTCACGATCTCGCCGGTGCGGAAGTCCTTGACGACCTCTTCCTTCGTCTTCGCGCTGCGCCCGTCCGCCACTGTCCGCTCCGGTCGGTGGAATGACATGGCGTCCAGTACACTGAACACCGGGTCATCAGCCTACGTTTTCGGGCCGTCGGTCCGCAACTGGTGCGCAATCGCTCCGGTCGAGTCGCGCGGAGTGTTAGGATGGGGCGCCCGCGAGGGTGGGGTTCCCCGGGGGGTGTCTTGGCCTTGAGCGCCAGGAAGTGGGAAGCGAAGGTCGGCGAGCTTGCGGTCTATCCCGGGCACGGCGTGGCGCGGATCGAGGCGCTGCAGGTGCGCGAGATCGCGGGCCGCAAGCTCGAGTTCCTCGTGCTGCGCAAGCTCGACGACGAGTCGCGCATTCTGATCCCGCGCGACCGCATCGAGGAGGTCGGCCTGCGCCCGCCGATCGAGCGCGTCGAGGCGCAGCGCATCTGGAAGATCCTGAAGGAGCGCAAACGCACGAAGACGCGCTCGGGGATCGCGTGGAGCCGCCAGTTCCGCGAGCTGCAGGACAAGCTGAAGGTCGGGACGATCTTCGAGACGGCCGAGGTGTTGCGCGACCTGTTGCGCCTGCAGCACACCAAGGAGCTGTCGTTCGGCGAGCGGAAGCTGCTCGAGAACGCCCGCTCGCTGCTCGTGCAGGAGCTCGCGGCGGCCGAGAAGACCGCCGCCGAGGAGATCGAAGCGTCGATCCGCGCCGCCGTGAAGTAGCTATATTTCCGCGGGTATGCGTGCGCTCGCCCTCGTGCTCGCGGCGGGTCAGGGAGTCCGACTCGGCCGGGAAGTCCCCAAGGGACTCGTGCGCCTGCGCGGCCGCAGTCTCGTGGGCTGGAGCGCCGCGGCGCTGGGCCGCGCCCCCGAGGTGGCGGCCGTGCTGTGCGTGGTGCCGGCCGGCAGCGAGGCGACGGACGCGCGCCGCGAGGGCTTCGCCGGCCCCGCGGAGCTGCTGGCGCCCGTGGCGGGCGGCGCGCGCAGGCAGGATTCGGTCGCGCGCGGACTCGAGGCGGGCCTGCGGGCGCGGCCCGAGCTGGACTGGGTGCTGGTGCACGACGCTGCGCGCTGCCTGGTCGAACCGGCCGACGCGAGCGCGGTGCTGGCCGCGGCGCGCGCGACCGGCGCGGCGTTGCCCGTCGTGCCCGCCAGCGACACCGTGAAGTGGCTCGACGGCGACAAGGTCGAGCGCACGCTCGAGCGCGCGCGCGTCGGCCTGGCGCAGACGCCACAGGCGTTCCGCGTCGACGTGCTGCGCGAGGCGCTCGAGAAGGCCGAACGCGACGGCGTCGAAGGCACGGACTGCGCGTCGCTCGTCGAGCGGCTGGGCGTCGAGGTGCGCATCTCGCGCGGCCGCCCGGAGAACTTCAAGGTCACGCTGCCGGGCGACCTGGCGCGCGCCGAGGCGCTGCTCGCGGCGCGGGAAGGCGCGTGATGCGAATCGGGCAGGGGTACGATCTACACCGATTGGTGTCGGGGCGGCCGCTGATCCTGGGCGGGGCGCGCATCCCGCACGCGCGCGGCCTCGCGGGCCACTCCGATGCCGACGTGCTGGCGCACGCGGTGGGCGACGCGCTGCTCGGCGCGCTCGGCGCGGGCGACCTGGGCACGCACTTCCCGTCGAGCGACGAGCGCTGGCGCGGCGCGTCGGGCGCGCTCCTGCTCGGCGAGATCCTCGCGAAGCTCGCGCCCGCGGGGCTGGCGATCGCGAACGTCGATGCCACCGTGATCGCCGAGGAGCCGCGGCTCGGCCCGCACCGCGTCGAGATCCAGGAGAGCCTCGCGAAGCTGCTGCGCGTCGACGCCGCGCGCGTGAACGTGAAGCTTAAAAGCACCGATGGGCTGGGCGCGCTGGGCCGAGCCGAGGGCATCGCGGCACAGGCCGTCGTGCTGCTGGAGCGCGCGCGATGAGCGGCGAGCTGCGGCTCTACAACACGATGTCGCGGCAGAAGGAGGCCTTCGCGCCGCTCGAGCCCGAGCGCGTGCGCATCTACTCGTGCGGCCCCACCGTCTACAACCGCCAGCACCTCGGCAACCTGCGCACGTACCTGTTCCCCGACCTGCTCACGCGCACCTTGCGCTACTTCGGCTACCCGGTGCGGCACGTCATCAACATCACCGACGTGGGACACCTCACCAGCGACGCGGACACCGGCGACGACAAGATGGAGAAGGCGGCGCGCGAGACGAAGACGTCGGCGTGGGACATCGCCGCGAAGTGGACGGCCGTGTTCCGCGCCGACCTCGCGAAGCTCCACTTCCGCGAGCCCGACGTCTGGTGCAAGGCGACCGACCACATCCCGCAGCAGCAGGAGATGATCCGCGCGCTCGAAGCGAAAGGCTTCACGTATCGCACGAGCGACGGCCTGTACTTCGACACGGCGAAGGATCCGCACTACGGCGAGCTCGCGCGGCTCGACGTGGCGGCGCAGGCCGCGAGCGGCCGCATCGAGCGCGCCTCCGAGAAGCGCAACCCGTCCGACTTCGCGCTGTGGAAGCTGTCGCCGCCCGGCCAGCACCGGCAGATGGAGTGGGACAGCCCGTGGGGCCGCGGCTTCCCGGGCTGGCACATCGAGTGCTCGGCGATGAGCGTGGCGTATCTCGGCGAGACCTTCGACATCCACACCGGGGGAGCCGACCACATCCCCGTGCACCATCCCAACGAGATCGCGCAGTCCGAGAACGCGCTCGGCGTGCGCCCGTGGGTGCGCTTCTGGATGCACACCGGCTGGCTCATGTTCGACGGCGAGAAGATCTCGAAGTCGGCGGGCGGCAGCGTGCTGAACCTCGACGAGTTCGTCGCCGCCGGCTTCGAGCCGCTCGCCTTCCGCTACTTCGCGCTCGGCGGGCACTACCGCCAGCAGCTGACGTACTCCGACGAGGCGATGCGCGGCGCACAGACGGCTCTGAAGCGGCTGCTGCGCCACGCCGCCGAGCTGCGCGGCGACTCGAGCCGCGGCGGTGAAGCCGAGGCCGAGGCGCTGCGCGCGCGCTTTCGCGCCGCGCTCGCCGACGACTTGAACGCGCCGCGCGCGCTCGCCGTCACCTGGGAGGTCGTGCGCAGCGAAGCGCTCGGCGGGCGCGAGAAGTGGTCGCTCCTGCGCGAGTTCGACGCCGTGCTCGGGCTGGGCCTGGCGGACGCGAAGCCCGAGGCGCAGGAATCCGACGCGAGGATCGACGCGCTGGTCGCCGCACGCGACGCGGCCCGCGCCGCGAAGGACTGGAAGCGCGCCGACGAGCTGCGCGCGGAGCTGCGCGCGCTCGGCGTGGAGCTCTACGATTCGCCGACGGGCACGAGGTGGCGCCGTGGCTGAGTTCGAAGTCGTCTCCGACTACAAGCCGCTGGGGCACCAGCCGCGCGCGATCGAGGAGCTCGTCGATGGCGTGCAGCGCGGCATGCAGCACCAGACGCTGCTCGGCATCACCGGCAGCGGCAAGACCGCGACGATGTCGTGGGTGATCGAGAGGCTGCAGCGGCCCACGCTCGTCATGGCGCCGAACAAGACGCTGGCCGCGCAGCTCTACGGCGAGTTCAAGAAGCTCTTCCCCAACAACGCCGTCGAGTACTTCGTCTCGTACTACGACTACTACCAGCCGGAAGCGTACATCCCCACCACGGACACCTACATCGAGAAGGACTCCTCGATCAACGAGGAGATCGACAAGCTGCGCCATTCGGCCACGCGCTCGGTGTTGTCGCGGCGCGACGTGATCGTGGTGGCGAGCGTCTCGTGCATCTACGGGCTCGGCTCGCCCGAGACGTACGGGCAGATGCACGCGTACGTCGAGCAGGGCCAGCGGCTGCGCCGCGACGACTTCACGCGCAAGCTCGTCGAGATGCTCTACGACCGCAACGACCTCGACTTCCACCGCGGCACCTTCCGCGTGCGCGGCGACGTCGTCGAGGTGTTCCCGGCTTACGAAGACGAGCGCGCCATCCGCGTCGAGTTCTTCGGCGACGAGGTCGAGTCGATCTCCGAGATCGACCCGCTGCGCAGCCGTGTGCTCGCCAAGCCGCGCGTCGCCGTGGTGTTCCCGAACAGCCACTACGTGCAGACGCGCGAACGGCTCGAGCGCGCGATCGAGGGCATTCGCGGCGAGCTCGACGAACGCATCGTCGCGTTCAAGAAGGCGAACAAGCTGCTCGAAGCGCAGCGCATCGAGCAGCGCACGATGTACGACCTGGAGATGCTCGCCGAGATGGGCTTCTGCCACGGCGTGGAGAACTACTCGCGCTGGCTCGACGGCCGCGTGAAGGACCAGCCGCCCTACACGCTGATCGATTACTTCCCGAAGGACTTCCTCTGCTTCGTCGACGAGAGCCACGTGACCGTGCCGCAGATCGGCGGCATGTTCCGCGGCGACCGGCGGCGCAAGGAGACGCTCGTCGACTTCGGCTTCCGCCTCGACTCGGCGCTCGACAACCGGCCGCTGCGCTTCGAGGAGTGGGAGCAGCGCGTCGGCCAGACGCTGTTCGTGTCCGCGACGCCTGCCGAGTACGAGCTCGAGAAGAGCGTGGGCGTGATCGTCGAGCAGATCATCCGGCCCACGGGCCTGTGCGATCCCGAGGTCGAGGTGCGGCCCGCGAAGAACCAGGTCGAGGACCTGCTGGGCGAGATCCGCGAGCGCGTCGCGCTGGGCGATCGCGTGCTCGTCACGACGCTCACCAAGCGCATGGCCGAGGAGCTCACGAGCTACTACCAGGACGTGGGCATCCGCGTGCGCTACCTGCACTCCGAGGTGCCCACGATCGAGCGCACCGAGATCCTGCGCGACCTGCGCAACGGCGACTTCGACGTGCTGGTCGGCATCAACCTGTTGCGCGAGGGCCTGAACCTGCCCGAGGTGTCGCTCGTCGCGATCCTCGACGCCGACAAGGAGGGCTTCCTGCGCTCGACGCGCTCGCTCATCCAGACCATGGGCCGCGCGGCGCGCAACGTGCGGGGCAAGGTGTTGCTCTACGCCGACGCCGAGACCGATTCCATCCGCAACGCGATGGCCGAGACGAACCGCCGGCGCGAGACGCAGCGCGAGTACAACGAGCGAAACGGCATCACACCGCGCACCGTCGAAAGCGCCATCACCACG
>Ga0335076_10000996_pt1 | contig 27193 bp, 15 predicted proteins | sample Lox_Sample_25_FD_206717 | JGI IMG/M metagenome (GOLD analysis project Ga0335076, IMG submission 206717) | Soil microbial communities from Loxahatchee National Wildlife Refuge, Florida, United States - Lox_Sample_2.5 | ecosystem: Environmental > Terrestrial > Soil > Wetlands | place: USA... | reverse complement strand
GACGCGCGCGCTGCGCGACAGGGCCGAGATCGCGAGCGCGAGCAGGCTCACGACCAGGCTGATCGCGCACGAGTAGACGACGATCGCGGGGCTGATCCAGGCGAGCTCCCACTTGGCGTAGAAGTCGGGCGCGAGCGCGAGGCCAGTGGCGTAGAGCAAGAGGCCCGGCGCGAGCGTCGCCGCGAGCGTCAGCAGGAGCGGCACGAGCAGCTTGCCGACCACGTAGTCCCGCCGCGTGAGCGGCCGCGACAGGTACGCGAGGATCGCGCCCGTGCGCAGGTCGTTCGCCACCAGCCCGGACGCGCCGAAGATCGTGAGGATGATCGTGAAGCCGAACTGCTCGCTCAGGAAGTCTCCGAAGACGCGCCCGTCGACCGGCAGTACGTTCTGGGCCTGCGTGTTGACCGACGTCACGAACCAGATCTGGATCACCCGCACCACGAACGGAATGAAGGACGCCGCGAGCAGCACCAGGAACCAGCGCTTGGCGAGGATGATGCGCATCGCCTCGCGCGTGATCGGCCAGAAGCGCGCTTTTCGGAGCGGCTGGCGCGCCTCGTAGCGGCGGTAGCCCTGCTCGTAGATCGGCATCAGTCCTGCACCTCGTGGCCGAGCGCCCGCAGGAACACGTCCTCGAGCGTCTCGGCGCCGGGCCGCAGATGGCGCACCTGGACGCCGCACTCCATCGCCACACGGAAGACCGTGTCCGGCCCCAGGCCATCGGGCATGAAGAGCCGGACGCCGTCTTCGCCCTCGCGCCAGTCGACGCCCAGGTCCTTGAGGTCGGTGCGCACGGCGGCGGCGTCGCCCTTGAAGCGCACGTCATAGACCTGCCGGCGCGCGCCGGTCAGCTCGCGGATCTCGCCCTGGCGCGCGATCTGGCCCTGGTTGAGCACGATCACCTGCTCGCAGACGCGCTCGACGTCGTGCAGCAGGTGCGAGCAGAGGATCAGGCTCATCCCGCGGCGCGTCGCGATGTCGCGGATCAGCAGCAGCATCTCGTCGCGGCCCTGCGGGTCGAGGCCGTTCGTGGGCTCGTCCAGCAGCAGCAGGTCGGGGTCGTGCACGAGCGCCTGCGCGAGCTTCACGCGCTGCTTCATGCCGGTCGAGTAGGTGTCGAGCGTGCGGTAGCGCGCCTCGCCGAGGCCGACGTAATAGAGCACCTCGTGCGCGCGGCTGATCGCCTCGTCGCGCGGCAGGCCCGAGAGCTCGCCCGCGAACGCGACGAAAGCCGAGGCCGTCATCTCGGGGATGTGGCAGTCCTGCTCCGGCATGTAGCCGAGCCGGCGACGGACCTCGAGCGGCTCGCGCGTCGGGTCGATACCGAAGGCGGTCATCCGCCCGCTGTCGGGCGTCAGGAAGCCGAGCAGCGTCTTGAGGAGCGTGGTCTTGCCCGCGCCGTTCGGGCCCAAGAGGCCCGTCGGCCCCGGGAAGAAGGCGCCACGGACTCCAGCGAGCGCCTGCACCGGGCCGTACGAGACCGCGAGGTCCTCGAACGCGACGAGCGGTGCGCGGTCTTCAGCCATCGTCTTGAATCAACGTACCTCGGGCCCGGGCGGTTCCATGGACGCAGGCCGCAGGACCGCCTCCCGCTCCAGCCGGACGAGCGTGCGGGAGAAGGCCACAGTGCGGTCGCGGCCGCGGACCTCATGGTACGCGGAGAGCGGCAGATCGACGAGCGCGCCGGTCGGCCGCAGCGCTTGGGGCGCGCGGCCGGGCACGTACAGGAAGCCCTCGCCGCCCATGGTCAGCGGGAGCGAGCCCTGCGCTTTTTCGGCGCGCACCAGGATCTGCACCTCGCCCGGGCCGACGATCGCCTCGTCCTCGCGCACCGTCGCAGCGTCGAGAAAGAGCGTGGTGCCGGGGCCAGCCGCGAGAACCCCCGGCCACGCGGGCCGCATGCGGCTGGCGGGGGCCGCGTGCTCGAGGCCGAACCCCACGAGCAGCAGCAACCCTGCGACGCCGAAGAGCGCGCGCCGCGGCGAGCCTCCCGCGCCTTCGGGCCCTGAGCTCTTCGACGCATGCGTCCACCACCACGCGAGCGCCGCGGTCAGGACGAGCCACGCCAGGACGCGCAGCCAGAGGCCCGGCGCGGCGTCCGCCCACGACCCGACGTGGAGACCGGGGATGTACACGAGCCCGTCCGCGAACGTGCTCTTCGCCAGGAGCAGCGCCGAGTCGTTGGCGGCGTGAGGATCCTGGCGTAGCGCGAGCGCCAACACGGCCGTCCAGGCGGCGAGCGTCAGCGCGAGGGCCATCGCTCCGCGCCGCGCGTCGCAGCGCGCGATCGCAATCCCCACGAGCGCCGTCGCCAGCGGCACGAGCGGCATCGCGTAGCGGCCGAGGTTGCAGACGGCGCCGGCCCAGTTGTCCGCGGACGCGACCGTCAAGTAGTAGACGAACGCCGCCGGCAGGATCACCGCGAAGCGCCGCGCCCCGCCCGTGACGAAGCCAGCCGCCGCGAGCAGCAATAGCGGAACGTACGGCAGCAGGCCGTAGCGCGCATCGAGCACCAGCCCCAGCAGGCCCTGGCCCACTCGCGCGCCGCTCACGCCGCCCGGACCCCAGGCCAGGAACAGCGCGTCGGGCCGGACGCTGCCGGTGATCGCGAAGTTGTAGAGCGCGAACAAGAACCCGCTCGCGAGCGTCGGCAGGACCAGCCCGAGTCCGGCTTGCAGCCGTTTGCTGTCGCGCGAGCGCCAAGCCACGACGAGCGCCGTCGCCACCAGCACGAGCCACACCGGCAGGAACTTCTGGTGCAGCCACGGCAGGAGCGACAGCAGGAGCCCGAGCCGCCACGGATGGCGAAGCGCGCTCTCGGGCTCGAGCGCGAGGGCGAGGAAGGCGAGCGCCAGCACCAGCGCGCCGAGCATCTCCGGGTAGAACTGGTAGAAGTAGAAGAGGCCGGGCGGAACGACCGCGAAGCCGAGCGCGAGCGCCGCGGCGAGGCCCGCTCGCCCCGTGGCCTCGCGCACGAGCCGGAACACCGCCGCCACCAGTCCCGCTCCGAAGGCGCAGAAAGCGAGCACGCTCACGGCCACGCGGCCCTCGACGCCGCGGGCGCGATTGAGGGCGCGGTCGGCCCGCAGCGACGGCGCGAGCAAGAGCGCCGGACCGGGAGCCAGCACGGAGTAGACGCCGCCCTCCTTGCCCCGCACCAGCTGGCGCGACAGGCGCGTGGCGCGGATCGCATCCTTTCCCGCGTCCCCCTGGGCCACGGCCACGAGCATCTGCCACGACTCGCGGCCCACGGTCGCGAGGGCCCCGGGCACGGTCGCGGCGAGCGGCCGCACGTCCAGTTTCTCCATCGGCCGGCTCACGGGCTCGGCGTCGAACGTGAGCCAGTGGCCGAGCGCCACGGCCTGCCGCAGCGTCTTCGGCTCGTTGCCGGGGTGCGAGTCCCACTGCCAGGCCCATTCGGGCACGAGCGCGCCGTAGGCCAGGAACGCGAGCGCGAACACTTCGACGGTCCGCGGTGCGGGGAACCGCGGCGCCCAGCGCGCGGCCGCCGCGAGGGCCGCGAGCGCCGCCAGATCCTGCGCGATCCCCCAGTCCTGGGTGAGCGCGACCGGCAGCGTGAACGCGTAGGGATAGGACGGCCGCAAGGCCACCGACACGAGCGCCAGGAGCGTGATCGCGGGCCGCAGCAGCAGAGGCCAGACGACGATCGTGGCTCTCGCGCGGCCGAGACCTTGCGCCTGCGCCCGCCTCCCCCAACACCACACTGCGAGCGATGCGAGGCCCCAGATCGAAAGCCACACGGCGGCTCGCGTGAGGGCCCCGGTGCCGTCCGCCGCGAGCGCACGGCCCAATTCCCGCAGCAGCCCGTCCGGAACCACCTCGGCTCGCAGCACGAGCCCGAGCGCGCCGTCGATTTCCCGTGCGAGCGCCTGGGCGGCGAACGGAAGTACGGCGAGCGGAAGCCGCGAGCGCATCACGGGACCTGCATCCTACTCTGCGAGCCTCGCCCGGTCAGCGCCGCGACGCCTTGTGCTCGGCGCTCGCGGCGGATTAGGCTCGCCCGTCATGGGCGCTGCACTCCTGTTCCTGCTGGCCGCGTCGTTCCCCGTCACGATCCGGGTCGACGCCGCGCGGCCGCTCGGGCCGCTCGTCCCGATCTGGCGCTTCTTCGGCGCGGACGAGCCGAACTACGCCACCATGAAGGACGGGCGCAAGCTGATCGGCGCGCTCGGCGAGCTGCGGCCGCGGCAGGTCTACTTCCGCACGCACAACCTGCTCAACACCGGCGACGGCACGCCGGCGCTCAAGTGGGGCAGCACGAACGCGTACACCGAGGACGCGCTGGGACGGCCCGTCTACGACTGGACCGGGATCGACCGCATCTTCCAGACGTACCTCGACCGCGGCGTGCGTCCCTACGTCGAGATCGGCTTCATGCCGAAGGCGCTCTCGTCCAGGCCCGATCCCTACCAGCACGAGTGGCGGCCGGGGCTGCCGTACGGCGAGATCTACACCGGCTGGGCCTGGCCGCCCGCGGACTTCTCGAAGTGGGAAGAGCTCGTCCATCGCTGGGTCGCGCACTCGGTCGAGCGCTTCGGCCGGTCGGAGGTGGCGACCTGGTACTTCGAAACCTGGAACGAGGCCAACATCGGCTACTGGAAGGGCACGCCCGAGGAGTTCCTGAAGCTGCACGACGGCGCCGTGGCCGCGGTGCGGCGAGCGCTTCCGGAAGCGAGGGTGGGCGGGCCGGACATGGCCGGCTCCGACCCGAAGTTCCTGCGAGCCTTCCTCGATCACAGCCGCGACAAGGCCACGCCGCTCGACTTCGTGTCGTTCCACGCCAAGGGATCGCCGTCCTATGTCGAAGGCCACGTGCGCATGGGCATCGCCGCGCAGCTCGCCGGGATCGACCAGGGCTTCGCGACGATCGCGTCTTATCCCGAGCTTCGCCGCACGCCGATCGTGATCGGCGAGTCCGACCCGGAAGGTTGCGCGGCCTGCCAGGGGCCGCAGCTCGCCTATCGGAACGGGACGATGTACTCGAGCTACACCGCGGCCAGCTTCGCGCGGAAGCACGCGCTCGCCCGCAAGCACGGCGTGAACCTCGCGGGCGCCCTCACCTGGGCTTTCGAATTCGAGGACCAGCCGTATTTCGCCGGCTTCCGGGCGCTGGCGACGAACGGCATCGGGCTCGCGGTGCTGAACGTGTTCCGCATGTATTCGAAGATGGGCGGCGACCAGGTCGCTGCCGAAAGCTCGGCCGAGGTGCCGCTCGACGCCATCGTCGCGCAGGGCGTGCGCGGCGCCCCCGACGTCGGCGCGCTCGCGAGCCGCGAGCCTGGACGCGTGAGCGTCATGGCCTGGCACTACCACGACGACGACGTGGCGGGGCCCGATGCCGCCGTGAGCCTTGCGATCGAGGGCCTGCCTGCGACCGTCCGCGAGGCGACCCTCACCCACTACCGGATCGACGAGGACCACAGCAACCCCTACGGCGCCTGGAAGCGGATGGGCTCGCCGATCGCCCCCACGCGTCCGCAGTACGAGGAGCTCGAGGCCGCCTCGAAGCTCGCGCGCCTGGTCGAGCCGAGCCGCGCCGCCGTCAGCGGCGGACAGCTGAGCCTCGAGCTCACGCTGCCGCGCCAGGGCGTCTCGCTCGTCGTGGTCGACTGGCCCGAGCCGGCAAAATAGACGGTGCTACCATCCGGTCCCTGCTCCCGACCATGAACTCGAGGTTTGCCTTGCGCTCAACGAGACGATCACTGCTCGCCGCCGCTCTCCTGGCTCTCCCGTGCCTCCCGCTCTCAGCCGACGAGCGGCCGCTGCGCGTGGACGACCTCTTCCAGCTCAAGGACGTCGGCGATCCGCGGCTCAGCCCGGACGGGCGCTCGGTCGCCTACACCGTGACGACGCTCGACGCCAAGGAGGACGCGTCCGACGCGGACCTCTATCTGGCCCCGCTCGAGGGCGGCGAGCCGCTGCGGCTCACCTCGAGCAAGAAGAGCGAGACGCGCCCGCGCTTCAGCCCGGACGGCGAGTGGATCGCGTTCCTGTCGAGCCGCGAGGGCGACAAGGCGCAGGTCTTCCTGCTGAGCCGCCACGGCGGCGAAGCCGTGAAGCTCACGGACTTCAAGGCGAGCGTTTCGGCGCTCGCCTGGTCGCCCGACTCGAAGCGGCTGGCGCTCGTCGTCTCGGACGAGGATCCGGACGCGGCCTCCGACTCGGGCGGTGACAAGGACCAGAAGAAGACCGCAAAGCCGATCGTGGTGAAGCGGCTGCAGTTCATGAGCGACGGCGAGGGCTACCTGAGCGACCTGCGCTCGCACATCCACGTGTTCGACGTCGCGACGAAAAAGTCGTTCCAGCTCACTTCCGGTCCGTTCGACGACTCGAGCCCGGCCTGGTCGCCCGACGGCGAGCGCATCGCGTTCGTCAGCAACCGCGCGCTGCCCGACTCCGACCGCTCGATCAACACCGACCTCTTCACGGTCGCCGCGCGCGAGGGCGAGATCCCGAAGGCGCTGACGACGAGCCCCGCCCGCGACTCGGCCCCGAGCTTCAGCCCCGACGGGCAGTGGATCGCGTACGTCGAGGGCGGCGACCCGAAGGACCTCTGGTACGGGGCGAGCCACGTGGCGGTCGTCTCGGCCGCCGGCGGCGCGCCGCGAGCCCTCACGGCGGCGCTCGACCGCGACGTCTCGCAGCCGCGCTTCGCGCCCGACGGCCGCTCGGTGCTGTTCCTGCTCGAGGACGGCGGCAACCAGCACCTGGCGCGGGTCGCGGCCGAGGGCGGCGGCGTCGAGCGCGTGGTGGGCGGCGAGCGCGACGTGCGCGCCTTCGACCTGGCCGCGGACGGGACGATCGTGGTCCTCGAGACCTCGCCGCAGCAGCCGGCCGAGATCTCCCGCGTGAGCAAGGGCGGTCTCGAGCGCGTGACGCACGTGAACGACGCGTTCCTGAAGGGAATCAAGCTCGGCCGCGTCGAGCGCTTCAAGGCGAAGAGCCGCGACGGCACGAGCGTCGACGGCTTCCTGACGCTGCCGCCTGGCGCGAGCGCGCCCACGAAGCTGCCCACGATCCTGCGCATCCACGGCGGTCCGGCCTCGCAGTACTCGACCGCATTCAACTTCGAGTGGCAGCTGCTGGCCGCCTACGGCTACGCCGTCGTCACGTCGAACCCGCGCGGCTCGACGGGCTACGGCACGGCCTACAGCCGCGCGATCTGGGCGGACTGGGGCAACAAGGACTTCGAGGACGTGATGGCCGCCGTGGACGCGGTCGTCGCGCGGGGCGTCGCGGATCCGGACCGGCTCGGCGTCGGCGGCTGGAGCTACGGCGGGATCCTGACCGACCACGTGATCACGAAGACCACGCGCTTCAAGGCCGCGGTCACCGGCGCCAGCATCGCCAACATCCTCGCCGGCTACGGCACCGACCACTACCAGTACCACTACGAGGTCGAGCTGGGCCTGCCGTGGAAGGCGCGCGAGCGCTGGCTCGCGGTCTCGTCGCCCTTCTTCGACGTCGAGAAGGTCACGACCCCGACGCTCGTGATGTGCGGCCAGCTCGACATGAACGTGCCGCTCATCAACTCCGAGCAGCTCTACCAGGCGCTGCGCCGCGTCGGGAAGGTCGAGACCGAGCTCGTGATCTATCCGAACCAGTGGCACGGGATCCGGACGCCGAGCTACCAGAAGGACCGCTACGAGCGCTACCTGGCCTGGTACGACCGCTTCCTGCGCCCGGGCGTCGTGACCGCCGCGCGCGCGGGATCCGGGGCCGAGGCCGCGAAGCCGGAGGCGACGTCGCTCCTGGGCGTGCCGCTCTATTCCCCGCCGCTCGCGCCGGAGCGGCAGAAAGCGCTCGAGGCCGACCTCGCCCGGGCCACCGCCGACTTCCTGAAGGACCCGGAGAGCGCGGACGCCGCCGTCTGGCTCGGCCGGCGCTACGCCTACCTCGGGCGCTACCGCGAAGCGATCGACGCGTTCACGCGCGGGCTCGCGGCGCACCCGGACGACGCGCGGCTGCTGCGCCATCGCGGGCACCGCTACATCACGACCCGGCAGCTCGACAAGGCGCTCGCCGACCTGACGCGCGCCGCCGAGCTCACGAGCGGTCAGAAGGACGAGCCGGAGCCGGGCGCGGATCCCGCGCGGCCGTCCACGACGACGCTCCACTACCAGATCGACTACCACCTGGGCCTCGCCCACTACCTGAAGGGCGACTTCGCCTCGGCCGAGAAGGCCTACAGACGCTGCCTCGACACGGCGCGCGGCAACGACGACAGCGTCGTCGGCGCGACCGACTGGCTCTACATGACGCTGCGGCGGCTCGGCAAGGACAAGGACGCCGCCGCGCTCCTGGAGCCGATCCGGCCCGACATGAAGGTCGGCGACTCGCGCGTGTACCTGAATCGCTTGCTCATGTACAAGGGCGTCTATTCGCCAGAAGACCTGCTCCGCGCCGGGGGCGACGGTGTCGCGCGCGCGACCTACGGCTACGCCGTCGGCAACTTCGCGCTCGTGAACGGCAGGCCTGCCGAGGCCCGCGCGGCGTTCGAGCAGGTCACGAAGGGCGACCAGTGGATCGCCTTCGGCTTCGCGGCCGCGGAAGCGGAGCTCGCCCGCACGAAGGCGGGGAACTAGAAGCCGCGGGAGCCGGAGGGCTCCCAGGGGCGAGTCGTCTTCAGCCGAGTCCTACGGCACGACGGTCGGCTCGCCGAACTGCGCGAGCTCGTCCTTGAGCTTCGCCTCCTCGCCCACCACCACCACCGTCTGGCGGGCCGAGGGGAAGTAGGTGCGGCCGGCCTTCTGGACCTGGTCGGCGGTCACGGCGTTCACCTTGGTCACGAACTCGCCGAGCGCTTCGGGCGGCAGCCCGTTCACCCAATTCGAGGCGAGCGCCTGCGCGACCGTCGTCTGGATCTGGGTGCGGAGCAGGTAGAGCCCCGCCTGGTAGCGCTTGGCGCGCTGCAGCTCCTCGTCGGTCGGAAGCGTCGAGCCCATCCGGTCCTCTTCGTAGAACATCTCCGTGAGCGTCGCGCCCGTGACCTCGGTGCGAACGTCGGCGCGCGCCGTGAGCAGCGCGCTCTTGGCCCGCGCCGTGATGCCGCCGCCCGGGGAGTAGGTGTAGCCCTTGTCCTCGCGGATGTTCTCGACGAGGCGGCTCCCGAAGGAGCCGGCGCAGATCGTGTTCGCCACTAGCAGCGGGAAATAGCCGGGGTCGGTGACGGTCGCCGCCCGCCGGCCGATCATGATCTGCGACTGCACGGAGCCGGCGCGCGGAGCGATCAGCAGGCGGCGCGCGGTCGAGGCGGCGGGCGGCTCGGGCGTCTCGGGCACCGCCTCGCCGGCCCCGCGCCACGGACCGAAGTGCTGCGTCACGGCCGCCTGCACCGCCGCCGCGTCGAAGTCGCCCACGACCACCAGCAGCGAGCGCTCGGGATGGAAGCGGCGGGCGTGCTCCTGCTTGAGCGCCGCCGCCGTCGCCGCCTGGAGCGTGTCGCGGCTGGGCGCGACGATGTGGTACGGGTGCTCGCCGTAGACCGCGCGCGCGAGGGCCTTCTGCGCCTGGAATTCCGGCGTCGCCTCGCGCGCCGCGAGGCCCGAGATCGCGTTCTGCTTGGCGAGCTCGACCTCGGCCTGCGGATAGGAGGCGTTGCGCGCGACGTCGGCCAGCACCTCGAGCATCTTCGGCGTGCCGGACCCGAGGCCGCTCACGCTCACGTAGAGCGCGTCGGCCGTGGCGGAGGCGTCGATCTCGGCCCCGACGCCCTGCAGCTCTTCGGCGATCGCGCGGCTCGTACGCGTCGCCGTGCCCTCCTTGACGGCGGCGGAGAGCAGCTCGGTGACGCCTTCGGCGTTCTTCGGGTCGGCGGCCGTGCCGCCGCCTCGGACCGCGAGCACGATCGCGGCGCGCGGGAAGCCGCTGCGCTTCACGAGCCAGACGCCGAGCCCGTTCGGCAGCTTCGACTGTGCGATCTGGGGGACGGGCAGCGGCTTGTCGGCCCCGAAGGGCGGCAGGTCCTTGGGCAGCGGCTTCTTCTCGGCGGCTCGGGCCGCGCAAGGCGCGGCGAGCACCAGCGCGGCGGCGAACACCTGGGCGAACGCGATCGTCTTCTTCATGGCGCTACTCTCCCTTCGCCTCGGGGGCGGCCGGCTTGCGGTCCACCACCGTCCGGTTCGACGCGACCAGGTATTTCGCGGCCACGCGCTTCAGATCGGCCACCGTGACGGCCTCGAGCTCGGCCGGGATCGTGTTGACCGCGTTCGCGTCGCCCAGCACGAGCTGCGCGAGCGCCAGCGTGTCGGCCCGGTTGATCGGCAGCTCGATGCCCGAGTAGTAGTCGGCGCGCATCTTGGTCTTGACGCGCGCGAGCTCGGTCGCGGGCACTCCCGCGCTCGCGACCTTGGCGATCTCCGCCTGGGCGGCGTCCACGACTGCCTTCACGTCCGTCCCCGGCTTGTAGAGCCCGAAGTAGCTGAAGAGCGTCGGACCCGAGTTGCGCCACGGGCTCTCGAACGGGAAGTTCACGCCGCCCTGCACTTGCAGCATCAGCTCCTTGCCCTTCACCAGCGCCTGGTAGAGTCGCGAGGCGTCGCCGTTCAGCATCACGTCGCCGAGCACGACGAGCGCGGCGTAGTCCTTTCCGATCTTCATCGGCACCTTGTATCCGACGGCCACGGCCGGGACTCGGGCGAGCGCGTCGGTCTCGGCGAGCGAGCGCTCGGCCGCGTTCATGCCCTCGGCGATGTCCGCGCGCGCCGGCACCGGCCGCGCGGGCAGCGCTGCGAAGTACTTCTCGACCTTCGCAAAGACCTCGTCTGGCGTGACGTCGCCCGCGATCGCGATCACGGCGTTGTTCGGGCCGTAGAAGCTCGCGAAGAACGCCTCGACGTCCTTCAGGTTCGCGGCGTCCAGGTCCTCGAAGGACCCGTAGCCGTCGTGGTTGTTCTCCCACTTGTCGTAAGCCTTGCCGACGAGGTCGGTCCAGAAGAAGAGGCCGTAGGGGCGGTTCTTGACGTTGACCCGGATCTCCTCCTTCACGACCTCCCGCTGGTTCTTGAGGTTCTTGTCCGAGAAGTCGAGCTGCTTCATGCGGTCGGCCTCGAGCCACAGCACGGCGTCGAGCGCCGAGACCGGCGCCTGCGCGACGTAGTTCGTGTAGTCGTTGCGGGTCGAGCCGTTGAGCACTCCGCCGCCGCCTTCGATCACGCGCGTGAGCGTGCCCTTCGGGGCGATCGGCGTGCCTTCGAACATCATGTGCTCGAAGAGGTGCGCGAAGCCGCTGCGGCCCTTCGGCTCGAGCCGGAAGCCGACGCCGAACGCGGTGCTGATCCCGAACGTCGGCGCCGAGTGGTCCTCCGAGACCACGACCGTGAGCCCGTTCGGCAGCTTCTTCACCGCAATCGGAATCCGGAAGGCCGGCGCCGCCACAGGCGCGGCGGCGGCGAGACTCGGCAGCAGAGCGGCCACGGCCGCAGCGATCAGTCGACGCATCGAACCTCCTCGCGACTTCAGCAGTTGCGGCCCGCATTATATCTGGGACTGGTGTCCAACACTTTGAGCGCGACGTCGGCGCGGGTCAGCGGTGCTTGCGGCGGGGCTTCGAAGGCTGCGGCTTCGCCTTCGCGGTGTCGAGGCTCGTCCACAGGTAGAAGCACGCGATCGAGCGGTACGGCTTCCAGGCCTCGGCGATGCGGCGCATGCGCTCCTTCTTCGGCAGCGAGCGCATGCCGTACGCGCGGCGCATCGCGGAGCGGATGCCGAGGTCGTCCACGGGCAGCACGTCGCCGCGGCCGAGCCGGAACATCAGGTACATCTCGGCGGTCCAGCGCCCGATCCCCTTCACGACGGTGAGCGTCTCGATCACGCGCTCGTCGCTCATGCGGCTCAGGCGTCCGAGCGGGAGGCCCTTCCGCGTGTGCGCCGCGAGGTCGCGCAGGTACGAGGCCTTCTGGCGCGAGAGGCCGAGCGCGCGGAGCTCGTCGTCGCTCGCCGCCAGCAGCTGCTCGGGCCGCCACGGCCAGCCGAAGCGGTCCGTCATGCGCCGGGCGATCGAGCGGGCCGCGGCCGTGCTGATCTGCTGCGCCAGGATCGCGCGCGCGAGGTAGGCAAAGGCGCTCCCGCCGCGGCGCTCGCCCATCGGCACCGCGCCGATCTCGCGCGTGAGCCGGGCCATCACCGGGTCGGTGCAGCTCTCGAGATGACGGCGGGCGCGATGCGTGCCGGCGGCCCCGAGTCTCATCCGCGCATTCTGCCGTACACGCCTGCGGGTTGTCGCTCGCGGCACGCCGGCACGGGCCGACGATCTCGTCAGCGGCGACCAGCGTCCGCCGGCAGTACCAGAGGCGTGAGCTCCCGAGCGACGAGCTCGTGGCCCGTGGCCGACAGGTGCCACGGGTCGAGCCCGTAGCGCGCCGCGTCGCCCCCCGCGCGCTCGAAGGCCGGGAGCAGGTCCACGACCGCGATCCCGTTCTCGTCGCAGAACGCGCGCACCGCCTCGTGGATGTCGCGCAGCGGGTAGGAGGCGAAGTCGTGACGGCCCTCGAAGAAGACGGGCAGGATCGCGACCAGGAAGCCGGTGGCGGGCGAGGCGACCGCCTGCTTCATCGCCAGGATCTCGGCGAGCGTCGCGGCTCCGTTCCGCTCGTAGTGGTAGCGGTGGAACTCGATGCCGCGCACGCGCCTTTCGAGCACCCGCAGCTCCTCGAGCAGGAAGCTCCCCGGCTTCCTGAAGTAGCGGATCTTCTCGGCCGAGGAATCGGTCCGGTCGAAGTCGTTCAGGCACATCACGTAGACGACGCGGTCGGGCTCGAACGCAGGCACGCGCGTCCGCGCCAGCTCGGCCACCTGCTCGGTGTTGTAGCCGTCGATCCCGAAGTTGAGCGCCTGGAGCGTGATCGCCGGAGCGAGCGCGGCGGCGTCCTTCACGCAGAGTCGCTCGAACGTCTGCTCCGGCGCGACCCCGAGGCCGAGCGTCACGGAGTCGCCGACGAACGCGACGCGCCACACGCCCGCGGGCTTTCGCGGCGATTCGAAGTCCTCGTCCCGGAAGCCGTAGCGATTCGTTTCGATCCCGCGGTGGCTGCCGTGCGGCCGGTACTCCCACATCAGCACCGGGTCGCTCGACGGCACGGTGAGCGTCCCGAGCCAGCCCTTGTTGTCGTAGCGGGCACGCCAGGCACGGTAGCGGATCGTCTGCCAGCCTTCGTAGGCGGCCGCGAACAGCACGAGCGTCAGGAGCGAGCTGGCGAGCGCGAGCAGCAGGTTGCCGCGGAGACCGGAGGGGAATCGCATGGGCGCGAGGCGCGCGGCCGCGATTGGATTGTATGTTACCGTCCCCGGTCGCGCGTGGACCCCGCCTTCTCACCTCAGCAGCTCGCGCTCGCCTGCCTCGCCGCCGTCGGCGCGGGCGCGGTGAACGCGCTCGCGGGCGGCGGCACGCTGATCACCTTTCCGACGCTCACGGCGCTCGGGCTTCCCGCCGTGGCCGCCAACGTCACGAACACGCTCGCCGTCGCGCCGGGGGCGCTCGGCGGTCTGGTGACACAGCGACGCGAGCTCGCCGGCCAGGGGCCGCGGCTCGCGAAGCTCGTGCCGATGGCGCTCGTCGGCGGCGTCGTCGGCGGCGAGCTGCTGCTGCACACGAACGAGGCGCTCTTCCGCCGGCTCGTGCCGTGGCTGATCCTCGGGGCCTCCGCGCTCCTCGCCGTGCAGGAGCCGCTCCGCGCGTGGCTGCTGCGCCGCCTTGGCGCGTTCGCGGCCGCAGGCGGAACCGGGCACCGCCGCCACGAGGAAGCGCTCGCCACGGTGCTCGTGTTCTTCGCTTCCATCTACGGCGGCTACTTCGGCGCCGGCCTCGGCGTGATCGTGCTGGCGGTGCTGGGGCTGATCCTGCACGACTCGCTCACGCGCCTGAACGCCGCCAAGCAGGCGATCGGCTTCGCGGCGAACCTGGCCGCGGCCGTCGTCTTCGCGGTCGGCGGGCCCGTCCACTGGCTGACGGCCGCCGTCATGGCCGTGGGAGCGGTCGCGGGCGGCGCGATCGGCGGCCATCTCGCCGGACGCGTCCGCGCGGGAACGCTGCGGGTGCTGGTCGTGGCGATCGGGATTTCGGTGGGGCTCGCCTACCTGGTTCGCGGCTGAGGCCGCTCAGCCCTTCCACTCGCCGAGCAGGCGCCGCAGCAGCACGAGCTGCCCGAGGTGGTACGAGTTGTGGTCCGCGAGCATCAGGGCCTCGCGCAGGATCGTCTGGCCGTCGCCGTGCGGGATGCGCGCGAACGGGTCGGTCTTCGGGCTCGCCACGAGCTTCTCCATCTCGGCGCGGTCGGCCTTGAACGAGGCGACGCTCTTGTCCCACGCCGCCTCGTCGGGCGGCGCCTCGCTCTTCGGCCAGTAGCCGTCGGGGAAGCTCGGCGAGACGTGATCCGCCCGCCGGCTGAACTCGAGGATGTCCCACTGGCAGATGCGCAGGTGCTCGAGGAGCTGCCAGGCGCTGTGGGGCGCTCCCTTGGGCTTCACGCCGCGGAGCTTGACGGGCCAGTCCGCGGTCACCTTGTCGAAGCTCTCGTGCGCGTGGCCGCCCCGCAGCAGCTCGTGGACGTGATCGACGAGCGTCTTCTTTCGCGGCATGCGGGCCTCCTTCGGCGAGCGCAAGTCCCATCATCTCCCGATCAGGGCGTGCCAGGTGGCGAGCTCGTCGAGGCCCGGAGCCAGCACCACCGCGGCGGCGAGCGCCAGAACGGCGAGCAGCCACACGCGACGGCCGCGAAGCGGGAAGAGCGAACCGGAGGCGCGCGCTGCGACCAGCGCGGCCGCCACGACGAACAGCACCGGCATCACGGGCAGGCGGAAGCGCGTCGTCGCGTAGGCCGCGACGTGGGCCGCGTTGTAGGCCGCGCCGAGCGCCAGCAGCAGCACGGCGCCCGCGGACAGACGCAGGCGCACGAGGCCGACGAGCAGCAGGCCGAGGAGCGCGAGGTACGGCAGCACGAGCACGAGCTCGATCGGGACGAGCTGCGCCGCCCGGAGCGGGCCGCACGCGTCGCGGCCGACCAGGTGATCCAGCACCTCGCTTCCCGGCTTCCAGAACTCCGGCATCTGCTCGGCCAGCTTTTCGAAGATCCAGGCGGGCTGGCGGGCGGCGATCGTCTCCCACGCCATGCGACGGCAGTAGCGGTCCTGGGCGACGGGCCCGCCGACGCCGGCGAGCACCTCGTAGATCTGCAGGTGCGTGAGCGTGGTGTTGCCCTGCCACAGGTTGAGCCCGCCCATCGTGGAGACGGGGATGAAAGCGCGGAACACGACCGCGTTGCGGATCGTCCAGGGAGCGATCGTGAGAACGGCCGCGACCACGAGGCTGAAGGCGCGGGCGCGCGCGGCGCGCGAGGGTCGAAGCCAGTCGGCCCGGACCGCCTCCGCGCGCGGCCGGAGCATCCAGATCCCGACGATCGGGACGAGGTAGAGCGCGAGCTCGCGCGTGAGCGTCGTGAGGCCGAAGAGCACTCCGGCCGCTGCGGCCGTGCGTGGCGAGGCTTCGGCGTCGGCCGCGAGCGAGCGCTCGACGGCCGCCCACAGCAACAGCAGAAAGACGGTCTCCGACCAGTAGTGGGCGCTGTACCAGACGAGCTCCGGATAGAAGGCCGTCACCGCCGCCGCCAGCAGGCCCGCCCGCGCTCCGAAGCAGCGAGCGCCCACCTTGCCCACGACGGGAACGAGCAGCGCGCCGAGCGCCACCTGGGCCCAGAGAACGGCCGGCATCGCGCCGAACGCGCGGAAGAGCGCGCCCACGAAATAGGGGTAGACGGGCGGGTAGAAGATCAGGTCGCTCCGCAGCGGCGAGAAGGCGATCGCGGGCCGCCCGATCTGGCGGCCGAGCTCGATCCAGCTCGGCTCGTCGCCCGTCAGAGCGCAGCGCGGCTCGAGCAGCAGGTACCCGGCTCGGACCAGGAGCGCCGCCACCGTGAGCCCGACGAGCCTCCGCCGGTCCCGTGGGGCGAGCCCGGGCTCGGGCGGCGCGGCAGCCGTGTCGGACACGGCCTAATGATCGCGCGAGTTGGACCGCTTGCTGGAGAGGAGCCTCAGGACCCGGGCACGTGGTCGACGCGGAGCGTCGCCCGGTAGTCACGGGGAGCGATGCGAGCGCCGGCGTAGGGGTAAGGATCGAGGCGCGACAGCGTGAGCCACCAATCGCCGACGTTCGTGCTCCGAGCCTTGTCCGGCGCCGTGTGCAGCGTCAGGCTCGTCCCCGGCCCGGAGGCCCGGGCGACCGTCAGGATCGCCTCGGCGTCGCCGAGCGTGACGCAGACGCCGCCCGCGGGGCAGCGCGAGTCGCTCGCGACGGCCTCGAACTGGACGCGCAGGTCGCTGCCCTGGAGGCCCACCGACTCGCCCGGACGGAGCTGGAACTCCTGGCCCGCGACGACCGAAGGACCGGCAGGGTTCTCGGCGCAGGCCGCCAGCAGCAGAGCAGGCAAAGCGGCCGCAAGTCGAACCATCGTGCTCTCCGGGCCCCTATGCAAGTTGCTACGGTGCCCGGCCGATCGCGGTTGCATCCGGGCCGTGACCGGACGCACTCGGCGCCGGGGGAGAGGCACGCCGACACACGGAAAGACATCCTTTCACGCTCGGGCCGGTCGAGGGTATGTTGTCGAGACTCGAATGGGAGGTTCATCGTGAAGCCACGCAAGGCCGCGCTGCTCTTCGCACTGGCGATCGCCGTCCTCGCAATTGGACGCTGGGCGCAATCGCAATCCACCGAGGATCCGCTCGATCCGCTGAAGGTGGCCGCGGACACGCACCACCTGGCGTTCGAGAACAACTACGTCCGGGTGCTCGACGTCCACCTTCCACCCGGCAAGGTCGAGCCGCGCCACCGGCACCCGCACGGCATGAGCATCTACTTCACCGATTGGGAGGCGAAGGTCACGGTCGACGGCAAGCCCGCCGAGCAGCATCCGCGCAAGGCGGGCACCTTCGCCTGGAACGACGCGGTCGTCCACAGCGTGCAGAACGTCGGCCAGACCGAAGGCCACATCCTCAGGATCGAGCTCAAGTTCTGAGGCTCTAGCCGGGAGGCTGCCGCCGCGTCCGCTTGGGCGGGAGCGGCATCGACAGCCACAGAACCCGACCGTCGACGCCGCGTTCCGGGGGGGCGAGCTTCTGGTAGCGGACGACGAGCGGCCGGTCCTGCAGGCCGCAGACGAGCTGGGGCTCGCCCTCCGCCTCGCTCGAGCCGTACACCAGAAAGCTGCGCGGCGAGTCCGCCTCGAGCAGCAGCACCGCGGGAGGCGCGTCGACCGTGAAGCGAAGGCCGCCGTCGGGCCGGCACTCGAGGTGGATCAGCCTGCCGTGCACCTCGACCGTCGCGGCCTCGAACTCGGCGATCGCGGCGAGCTCGCGGTCGCAGAGAAAGCGGTAAGCCGGCTCGGCCGTCGACTCGCTCGCGCGCCGTAGCACGCGTTTGGCCGAGGCCAGGTCGCGCAGCTTCCGGTCGAGCCCGGCGATCGCGAGCGCCACCTGCGTGCGCGACGGGTCCTGCTCGAACACCGGCTCGAGCGCCTGGCGGCGCAGCGCGTAGGGCTCGGGGCGCAGCTCGACGAGCAGCAGCGCCGCTTCGTAGAGGTCGGGCGCCCGGGCGAGCGCCCGCTCGAGCTGGGCGACGAGCCGATCCTCGAGCTCCGCGCCGAGCGGCACGCCCGCCGCCCGCGATTCCTCCAGGCGCAGGCGGGCGTCGTAGAGGAGAGCGCGCGGGTCGTCCGGCGATGCGGCGAGCGCAAGCTCGAGCTCGCGGCGCGCGAGCGCCGGCTCGCCGCTCGCAAGCCGGAGCTCCGCGAGGCTGATCCGGACCGGGATGCTGTCGGGCGCCTCGGCGAGCGCGCGCTCGAGGTGGCGCCGGCTGCGCTCGGGCTCGCCCTCCCGGAGCAAGACCTCGCCCAGGCGGTGCTCGACTTCGGCTCGGCTGGGGGTGTCGAGCTGCGGCGCGCTCTTCGGCGCGGCGATCTCGCTCGCAGCCACGCTCCGGAGCGGCGTACGCGGCACGTCGAGGAGCGTGGCTTGCGCGGCCTCGAGCGGGCCGAGCTTCTCCTCGAAGGCCGCGACGGGGTCGGCGCCGAGGGACAGGGCCTCGAGGTACGCGCGCAGGCCTGCGAGCCCGTGGCGCGCCACGACCCAGCGTGCGAGCGCCCACGAGCTCGGATAGAGGCCGGTATCGGAGCGGGCGCCGAGGTACTCGGGCGAGTCGTGGCTCACCCGCAGCAGCTTCGCGAGCGGCAGCGGGCTCGCGCGTGCGCGCTCCGCGAGCTCGGGGTCGCTCGCCCCGAGCCGCGGCTCCTCGGCGTCCAGCTCCGCGTCGCTCAGGAGCTCGGCGAGCCCCTCCGCCGCCCAGACCGGCTGGGCGGGCAGCGAGCGGTTGAGGAGCACGTGCGCGTATTCGTGATCGAGCGACGCGAAGGGCCCGCGACTCTCGGTGGAGACCCGGGCCACGATCGCGTCCCACTCCGCGGAGCCCTGGAAGAAGCCCGCGACCTCGTGGGGCAGGCGGTGCCGCCGCGGAACCAGCTCCTCGAAGGTCGACCCGTTCGACAGCAGGAACGAGACGATCCGCCGCTCGCCGCTGCTGCGCGGCGGGAAGAGCGCGAGCAGCACGCCGCGCAGCCTCTCGAGGCGCTGCGCGGCCCGGCGCGCCAGCGGCTCTCCGGCGTCGGTCAGCACCTCGAAGTGCGCCGTGCGCGCCCGGCTCCAGCCCGAAGCCGAGGGCGCTTCGGCTCCCGCCGCGGAAGCCAGCACCAGCGCAAGGGCAGGAATGAACACGCCGGGCTCCGGCCCCATCCTAAGACCGAATCCGCCGGAGGACTGACATTCGGGCACATTCGGGAAAGCCAGACGAGGACGCATCCGACCGACGTCATACCTACCTTGCGTCCGGCACACCTCCGGCTCAGACCCGTGTCATGCTGCGGGTGAGCGCTACGCCAACCGGGGCGCTGGTCATCGTCCCACTTCGAAGGAGTCGGACCGGACAGACCCGATCACATCAGGAACACCCTCCAACGAGTACAGATCAACTCGGAAGCGAAGAGCCGCCGGCGAGGTGGGTGGATGCTCGTGGTCCGGCCAAACCTCAGATCCCACCACATAGCGGACGTCGAGGTGGGTAGTTGGTTCGATCCTGCTCAATCTGACAACGAGCTTCTTGCTTGGATCCGGCTTGTATCGCTTGTCGCTGACCGACTGGAGCAACTCGCGCCACTCGCCGTTCAGCATCCCTTCGAGCGCTACATTCACAACAAGAGGCCGTGGTGAAGTGTTCTCTACTCGCAACGCGACGGCGTCCCCCACACGGTGCGGTTGAACTGGTACTACGAGTCGCACAAGACTGGTCACATCCTCGGCAGTCTCGCCATGCACGTCGCCGCCGACCCAGGTTCCCACGTGGAATCCTACTATCGCGCAGCTGAGCGCAACGAGCGCAGCCAATGTCCTACCGCTTGGTTCCGCCATTGGTAGTAGTCTCCGTGTAGTCGACCATGACGTCGATGTACTTGAGTCCGGACTGATGGTATGCGACCAGGAGTTGATACAGGCGGTCCGCGGTCTCAATACAACCGTGCGAGTAGCCCTTGTGAGAGTTATGGAAGTAGAAGTTGTCGCGCCTCGAGTTGACGCGATACTTCTCCAATCTAGCTCTCCAGGTACCCCAATCCTCACGCGCCTGGTAGCGCACTCCATTGACATCGACCCCACCGACAACCTGTATTCCTGTGGCCGCGGCGAGTTCGGGCGTGGGCAACACGGTCGCTACGCGAGAAGGATCTAGGCTTAGGTTGATGCGATATTGGCCCTCGGGGACAGGTCCGTATTGCTGCCCCTGGGCATCGGGAACTTGTCTATCGGGAAGCCCGGATGTTCCGGGGAAGTAGTCCAATACGCCGCTGCGGTCACCATACTTGCCGCCGTACACCAGCACGTAGTGACCCGTGTATTCAATCCAATCAAGTCCGCTTGGGTCAACGGCGTTGGTCGGTCGTCCCCCAGCATACACATAGCCATTTGGACCAGCGGCGAGGCCGATCGGGTCTTCGCTGATGAACCGGCCGACCTTCGGATCGTAGTAGCGGGCTCTGTAGTAGTAGAGCCCCGTCTCGGGATCCCACTCGCGTCCTGTGAAAGCATAACCAGGCTGGTCGGCTGCGGTCTCGGGGTTACCCCAGGCGTCGTATTGTCTGTTCTCGACCGCAGCGCCGGCTAGGTTCGTCGTCCTCACGATCGAACCCAACCCGTCGGCGTGGTAGTAAGCTACCGCGTTCGTCTGGTCGAGTCTGGCCAGGGGCTCGTCGATCCCAGGGCCATGGACGAATGTGTAGACGGTGCCGTCGCTGCGCGTCTCCCGCAGAATGTCTTGGCCGTCGTATGTGTAGTCGTAGGTAACGCCGCCGGCGACCTTCTGAACTCGGCGGCCCAGCGGGTCGTAGGCGAAGCGCGCCACCTCGGTGCCGTTCTTCAGCACGCGCTCGAGTTGGTTCTCCGCGTCCCAGTCGTACGACCAGGCGTCCCCACCCTCCTGCTTCTGAGTGAGGTTGCCGTTGGCGTCGTGCTGGAAAGTCGTACCCGTGGAGGGTTGGGAGACCGAGAATTGGTTGGTCGTCTTGTTACCGCTCGTGTCCCAGGCTTCGACCGTGATCGTGTTGTCCCCCGGCACTACCGCGACATTCGCCTCGAACACGCGGTCGCTCACCATCCGGGCGGGCTTGCCGTTCACCGAGACCGTGCCCGGCTCGTCGAGTGTCCCGCGGAAGACGAGCGTGGCGCTGCCCGATGTGCTCGTCAACTGGTTGCGAGAGTCGTAGCTCGCTCCCTGCACTCCGGCGTCCGATTGGCTGACGAGGCGGTTCCCGACGCGGTCGTACTCGTAGACCTGGCTGCCGGCCGCGCCAGACCGCGCCACGCTCTTGAGGCGGTCGAGGGTGTCGTAGCTGTAGTTCTCGCTCAGCCCGAGCGCCGTCTTGCTCAGACGGTTACCCGCCGCGTCGTAACTGTAGGCGTGGCTCGCAATCGGCGTCGCTCCCTGATGGGCCACGATCGACGTGAGCCGCGAGCGGTCGTCATAGCTGTAGTCGGTCGTGACTCCGTTGGGGTGGATGAGCTTGCTCCTCCTGGATGCGGCGTCGTATTGGAGGGCGAAGTCGCCCGCTCCCGTCGACAGCGTCGTGATCCGCCCGTCGTCGTCGTAGCCGTAGCCAGCGAGGAGCGTGCCGTTCAGGCTCAGGCTCAGCCGCTCGCCGCGCGGCCCATAGGAATAAGACACGCTCGAGCTACCGCGTGTGCTGGCCTCCGATAGTGGCTGGCCGGCCAAGTCGTAGGACCAACTGAGCGTGCCAGTCGCGTTCGTGGCGGTCTGCAATCGACCGTCCAGGTCGTAGGTGAAGCTGACGCTCGGCGTGCCGTCCGAGTAGCTCTTGCCCGTGAGGCGCCCGACAGTGTCGTAGCTGTAGGTCGTGACGGTGCCGCGTCGATCGGTCCTCTGCTTGAGCCAACCGTGAGGGGTGTAGACGTAACTCTCCTCCGCGCCTCCGGGTGAGATGGCCTTCTTCAGGCTGCCGTCCCCGAAGTACTGGAATCGGCTGGTCCGGCCTTCGGCATCGGTGACCCGCGCCAAGCGGCTCAGGGCGTCGTAGCCGAACTCCGTTGCCCCATTGGCGGGATCCACAACACCTGTCAGCCGGCCGCGTCCATCGTACGAGCGCCCAGTCGTCCGCTGAAGCGGATCGATCGTCTTCGAGAGCCTACCGGCGGCGTCGTACTTGAACTCCATCGTGCTGTCGTCCGGTTGCTCCACACGCGTGAGCTGACCGGTGTTGCCGTACACGAGGTTCGTCACGTGCCCCAGAGGGTTGGTGATCGAGACGACGCGCCCGAGGGCGTCGCGGCCATAGGCGGTGTAGGCTCTCGAGGGAGCCGTCAGCCCCTTCAAGTTACCCTGCGCGTCGCGCTCGAATTGCCACTGCATGCCTGCCGCGTCCGTGACCGACCGAACTCGCCCGGCCTGGTAGCTGAATGCGACGCTTCGCGTGATCCCTGGCGCGACGGCTTCATTGATACTACTCACGCCCGATGGGCCAAACGTCCACGTCGCCGAAGCGCCCCCAGGGCTCGTGTAGGTTTCGCTCAGCATCCGCCCATTCTCGCCGTAGTCATAAGAATAGGATGTCGTCCGCATCTGCGGATCCGTCGCGGCTTCGACGTCTCCCTGTGTGTTGTAGGTGAACGAGCTCACCAGGCCATTCGCGTCGTGCGATGCGACTCTGCCTTCCGGCGTGTAGGTCCACGTGTCCACGAAACTGCCGCCAGCTTCGCAGGTCTCGCACGGCGCCGTCCGCTGCGTCACAGCGCGCATTCCCTGCAGTTCGGTCCACGCGTAGCTCGTCGTCCAACCATCGGTGTCGCGGACGGACGTCTGGGACGCATCGTAGGTGAAGGCGAAGCGCTCTTGGCCGCCTCCTATGTCGGAGAGGGTCGCGCGGTAGTTGTCGTCGTAGCTGAAAGCCGTAAACACCTGGCCTGAGCCGTCGGACGCGCTCAGTAGCTGGCCCGCGTCGTCGTATCGGAAGCGGAACATGCCTGTTGCCGGACGCTCCACAAGCTCGAGGCGGCCGTTTTCATCATACTCGTAGGTGGCGAGCGTCGTCGCACCGGTCGCGACGCGCGTCAGCCGAGTCTCGTTCGGAGTGTCCTCGTATGTGAGATCCAGAGAAGCACCGTTGCTGGCTCGCAGTGTGACGACCTCGCCCGTCGAGTCGTGTTCCACCGTAACGGTGTTCCCGGATGCGTCGTCTACCTCGGACAGCCTTCCGTAGATGTCGTATTTCTCGATGTCGCCTTCCCGGAAGGTGCGCGAGTACCCAGTCGCCGTTCGATCGAGCCAGCTTCGCTCCGTGGCAGGAGTGAGCGGCACAAACCGCCCGTCGTGTTCCGGATCGGCGTATAGGGTCGGTACGCCGTCATCCTCGATCAGACGAATGACTCCGCCTGCACCGAACTCAATGTGGCGGGAATACGAATGGCTCCAACCCGGCCCCAGCGGGCCCGGAACTCCCTCGACGGCTGCCTGGCTGTTATATGAGCGGCCGAACGGTAGCAGACCCCCGCCGTCGAGACCCTCACCATCACCCTGGTCGAGCCAGGCGTTTCCAGTGACGACGCTCACGCGGTGAGCCGGATTCGCAGCGACGCACTCGCCGTGACACCTGGCGTCCGGACGCATGACGACACCGGCGGTATCGAACATCGTCACGGTAGTGCCGGTGCCATCCCACAAGACCATCGCCTCCATGTAGACATTGCCTGCGGCGTCCATGGCGATTCCTGATGGCCTCGCGGCAACGATTGGGCCGTTGGCTTCGGACGTTGTCGCGCCCCAACAGCTGTCGCCGGAGGACATCGTCTGGGCTTCTTTGATGTCGCCGCCTCGGGAGAGTGTGGCCAGCCAGACTGTATTGCTCGCGCAATGAGTCGGCGAGTCGTTGGGGATTGCGGTCCTTACGGACCAGTAGCTCGTGCCGTCGCCAGCCACCACAACGTCCGTGGCTTGGCTGCTCGAACTCGCACCGGCTCCCGGGGCATAGAGCCGGGAATACCTTAGGGCTGAACCCTGGCGGTTCACCTTCACCAAGAACGCGGCTTGCAGGGTCGACGCGCCGGGGACATCACCCACTCCCGGAAAGTTTGGAGATCGAGTTTCCCCCGCAACATAGGCGCTGCCCCACCGATCGACTGCGACGCGCAGAGGAATGTCGTCGTCACTGCCTCCCATGAACGTCGAGTATGCGAGCCCCGATGCCGACGGCTCTAGCTTCACCAGAAACGCGTCGCGCTCCGGATATGGGCCTTCGGCGAGCTGTTTCTGGAACGCCTGTTCCGTGATCGGAAAGTCATCCGAGTTGGAGTACCCAATGATATAGACGGCCCCCGATCGGTCGATGGTCACATCGGTGGCGGAGTCATTCGCCCGGCCGCCAAAGAGACCCTGCTTGAGAATGTCTCCGCTCGGCCCCACGACTGCCAGGAACGCATCGCTGTAGTTGCTGTACATGTAGTTGCCCGAGTTGTTGACTGGGCGCGGAAACGGGAAGTCCAGGGACTGCAGAAAGAAGGCACCAGTGCTGTCGTTTGGATAGTCACCGTTCAGCGATTCGCCCACGACGTAGGCGTTTCCCGCAACGTCAAGTGCCAGGCCATTCGCACCTGCGTACTGGGCCCCAAAATCCGGGGGGTTTGGCGACCCGATGACCCGAATGGGGAACGCCAACGCCGAGCCGTCAGGAGAGAGCTTTGCGAGATAGCCGGCTGTACTCCCCCACCAAAGGGTTCCCGCGACATACGCCGACCCCGTCGCGTCAACGGCAAGAGCGGCCGCGCTGTACCAATGCGTCGGAACCGGGTCTCCGTGTCGACCTACGAGGGTTGGCGCCGGGAGCACGGTGTGGTAGACGACGTGGCCGTTCACGTCGAGTTTGGTGACAAAGAGACTCAGGTCGTCGAAGCGCGCCACGCCGGCGACGTATGAGTTGCCATTGCTATCGACCGCGAACGCTCCGCTCCCCCACCAAAATGCATCGGTTAGTGTTGATTCCCACTCGATCACGGGGTCGATGCGGAGGCTCCTCCTCCGATCGTGGCCGGACACCTCGAAACCGATCCGCTTCCCATCGAGCCGGAAGCGAGAGGGCACCGCATCGCTTGTCACTCCCGTGCCAGCGAAAGCCTTGGGCTGACGATGGCGCAGCCGTCCTCCCTGGGTCTCCAAGACCAGGTCGCCTTCCTCAGATAGGTGGAGTTGGTCCATGCCCTCAAACTCGACGTCGATGGCCCGTGGGTCGCCGCCAGGGCCAACGAGAAAGTCGTACTCCAAGCGCCCGTCTTTGAAGTAGAAGTCGAGATCGACACCCGGATAGAGGTCGTGGTACTGGATGCGAGCGAATTGCGGGATGGGACCCTTCGCCGTGCCGTCGCGGCCGATGTAATAGCCCTTGCCGGGAACCGGATCCAGGCCGGTGATCCGTGCGCCACCCTTTGGGCTCCTCAAGAGCATCACCACATCCACGACTTTCGGCGACTCCCGCGATGCAAGCCTGCGGAGACTCCGGCGTTCTTCCGAGAGAGGCTCCTGCTTATCGCCTGTCGAGCCCGCCGGTACCGTCATGACGACCGATCCCGCCGTGAACGCCACGCGGATTGGCCCCCAATTCCCGGCGAACCGGACCTCTGGCGGCCATTGGCCTCTGTTCGGCTCGAATGACATTGCAGTCGCCGAACTGTGACGGGCCTTCCCGAGGCGTGGGGCACCCTCATGCTTGGCGTCCACTGGAGATGCTGGCGCCGCCAGCCCGAGGCTGGTCAACGCGCAGACTGCCAGGAATGTCCGCCTGCGGGGAACAGCGTGCGAGCGTGAGGTCCCCCGCAGCGCCCGGATGTGGATAGTGGGAGTCATTGCTTGTCGTTGCCTCAGGGGATTCGGACGGCGTTGCGTGGGTCCCAGATCGTGATGGTTGGCGCCGTGACGTCGCCCGCAACCGGCTGCGCAAGGCTCCAGCGCGAGGGGTCGAGCGGGAACAGGTCGATGCCGTCCGGGAAGCCGTCGCCGTCCGTGTCGGCGCGGAGCGGGTCCGTGCCAAGGATACGCTCCATGTCGTTGGTGAGGCCGTCTCCGTCCGGATCGTCATTGGAGGCGTCCGCCGCCGAGCCGGCCGACACGCCGTCGGGAACCCCATCGCCATTTGTGTCGCGATTGAAGGGATCCGTCCCGAGCCTGTACTCGGCAGCGGTCGACAAGCCGTCGGCATCGGGGTCTTCGTTCACAGCCTGGTTGCTCACCAGTCGATCGAGCGCTGACGCGACGGGTAGGCGACGGCCTACTGTCGTTCCGTCGCCCAGCTGACCCGACTCATTAGCGCCCCACGCCCAGAGCAGACCTTCGGCAGTGATCGCAAGAGAGTGGCGAGCACCCGCCGCGACCCTGACGACCTCTTCAAGGCCAACGACCGGCAGCGGATTGGGGTTCGAAGTCGAGGAGCCATCGCCCAGCTGCCCTGCGTCGTTTCGTCCCCAAGCGAGAACCTCGCCCGTGCCAACAAGCGCGATCGAGTGGGACTGACCGCCATCAGGAACGACGAACCTGACGGTGTCGATGAGTCTGGCCGGCGACAGCTGGGAAGGCGGGGGTGCCGCATGACCCAATTGACCGTCGGCATTGCGACCCCACGTCCACAGCCCACCGGCGCTATCGACCGCCGCCGAGTGGGATTGGCCTGCCGCGAGCCGCATGATGAGAGGTGCAGTCGGCTCGAATGAGACTACGACGGGTTGGCTCGCGCTTGCTGTGGTGCCGTCCCCGAGCTGGCCATCGGTGTTGCGGCCCCAGGCCCACACGTGGCCAGAGCCGTCGAGCGCAAGCGCGTGGCTGCCACCCGCCGCGAGAGATACGATGCCCGACAAGCCGATCGACGCTCCCGGCGCGCTGCGGTCCTGGGTCGTCCCGTCAGCAAGTTGCCCATCGGCGTTGGCGCCCCACGACCACAACGTCCCGTCGGAGCTCAACGCCAACGAGAAGTCGTCGCCGGCGGCGATCGCGACCACAGGAGCCGCCCAACCGCCCGCCACTTCGACAGGTGCCGGCCTGTCCTCGAGCGTGCCGTCGCCGAGCTGGCCATGGCCGTTCGCACCCCAGGCCCAGACGCTGCCGTCCGCAGTCAACGCTAGCGAGTGCGCACGGCCCGCTGCGATCTGTTCGACGGTCGCGACGCCGAGTACTTGAGCTGGTGTCAGCACCGGGTTGGTGGTACCCAGCCCGAGCTGCCCTGACTCGTTGCCCCCCCACGCCCAGACGCTCCCGTCCGCACGCAAAGCGAGTGAGTGTGCGTTGCCAGCGGCGACAGCTCCGGTGATCTGGTAGTCCCCCGTCGTCACCGCACTCGACGTCGTTCCAGCCTTGAAGGCTCGAACGCGCACGCGTGTCGTGCGGTCGACGGAGATTTCGCTCTGAGGCAGCAGCGTTGGCGATGCTTCGGTGGGCTCGCTGCCGTCGAGCGTGTAGCGCAGCGTCGTTTCTGGTGTTGCGGAGCTGGCCTTGACGCTGCGGGCGGTCGCGTAGATCCCAGACGGCGGGGAGAGAATTGGACTCGCGATGCGATCGCCGAGCTGATACAGCGCGCTCAGAGTCTGACTCGGCACCCAG
>Ga0335076_10000995_pt1 | contig 27193 bp, 23 predicted proteins | sample Lox_Sample_25_FD_206717 | JGI IMG/M metagenome (GOLD analysis project Ga0335076, IMG submission 206717) | Soil microbial communities from Loxahatchee National Wildlife Refuge, Florida, United States - Lox_Sample_2.5 | ecosystem: Environmental > Terrestrial > Soil > Wetlands | place: USA... | reverse complement strand
CTTCGGCAATTACGTGCGGCCGGGCGAGTCTATCGACCTGAAGAGCCTCGCCGGCCGCATGGCATCGCTGCTCGACCCGTCGATGTCCTGGAACGACGTCGACGATCTGCGGAAGATCTGGGCAAGGCCATTGTTGCTGAAGGGCGTGTTGCATCCCGACGAAGCGCGGACGGCGGTCGAACACGGCATCGACGGCATCATCGTTTCCAACCATGGCGGGCGGCAGCTGGACGGCGCAGCGTCGAGCCTCGATGCCCTGCCCGGCATCCTCGCCGCGGTCGGCGGCCGGATCCCAGTGCTGATCGACGGCGGCATCCGCCGCGGTGCCGACGTGGTGAAGGCCCTGGCGCTCGGCGCCAAATGTTGCCTCATTGGCCGGCCGCAGCTCTTCGGCCTCGCCATCGCCGGTGAGGCCGGGGTCGCCCAGGTGCTGGCGATCTACGCCAAGGAAATCGACCGCGCCATGGGACTTTGCGGCGCTGGCAAGATCGCCGACATCGACCGTTCGCTTCTGCTCGAGAAAGGCATCGCATGATCAAGGATCCGCCGCTCCTCACCATCCGTCGCGACTTCCCGCGGCCGTCGCGCGACACGATCGCCGCCTTCGCCGGCGTCCCCACTGGCTATGCGATCGACGCCATGGGCGGGCGCGGCGGTCTCGACCATCGCATCAAGCCGGTCTCGCCGGCGCAGTCGGTGCTGGTCGGCACCGCCATCACCTGCCATTGCGGTCCGGCCGACAACCTCGCTCTGTTCGGTGCGCTCGCGATGGCGCAAGCGGGCGACATCCTGGTGGCGGCGACCGACAGCTTCCGGGAAACCTCGGTCACCGGCGACCTGCTGCTCGGCATGGCGAAGAACCGCGGTGTCCTGGGCCTCGTCACCGACGGCCTCATCCGCGACCTCGCCGGTGTGCTGGCCGTGGGCCTGCCGGCCTATTGCGCCGGCATCACCCCGAACTCGCCTGCCCGCAACGGCCCCGGCACGGTGGGCCATCCCGTGGTGGTCGGCGGCGTTTCGGTCGCCAGCGGCGACATCATTCTCGGCGACAATGACGGAATTGTCGTGGTGCCGCGGACCGAGGCCGGCAAGGTGATCGCCAAGCTCGCCGATGTGCGTGCTGCCGAGGCGAATCTGGAAGGCAAGGTGAAGGCCGGGCTCGAAGTGCCGGACTTCGTGCAGAAGATCCTAGATTCCAACCGCGTGGTCTACGAATAGGCCGGCGGAGCGCTTCCGGTGGCGACGAACCCGACCGCGATTCAGATCGGCGTCGAGAAGCTGCCGCAGCTTTTCCACACCCTCGATCCCTTTCCCTTCCGCGAGCGCGACCTCGACCGCAGCGCCGAGGAGTTCATCGTCGACTGGGCACGGGAGCTTCCGCGGAACCAGCCGCTGAAGATCGTGGTGCACCTGCCTGCGGCGGAGGCAGAGACCGCGGTGGCGCGGGAGCTGGAAGCGGCGATGAAGAACTTCTTCGCCTATCGCAGCAACGTCATCGGCCGCGACATCAAGGAGTTGTTCCGCGTCGGAAGGCGGGCGCTCCTCATCGGCCTCACCGTGCTCGGCGTCTGCCTTGCCCTCGGGAATCTCGTCAGCGACTTCATCGCCCCGCCGGCGCTGGAACGGTTCGTCAGCGAAGGCTTGGTCATCCTGGGCTGGGTGGCAAACTGGCGGCCGGCGGAGATCTTCCTCTACGACTGGTGGCCGTTGAAACGCCGTCGCGACCTCTACCGCCGGCTCGCCGCCGCCACCGTGGAGCTGAGACCGGTGGCGCCACCGGGCGTGGATCTGAGCGCCGAAAGCCCGGGGTGACCATCCCGATTCCCCCGCCTGCCCCTGCCCCGCGTCCCGGGGCCGGCATCCTTCAGGATCGACTGCGTGGTCTGGTAGATGCGCTTCAGATGCGCGTCGAAGGCGGCGACCACGGCCTTCGGGTCGTGGGCGCGCAGGGCGGCGACGATGGCGCTGTGGTCGCGGAAGCTGTTCTGGATGGCGCCCGGCCGTGCCACAGCGCGGCGCCGGTGCTCCAGCATGTAGGCGTAGAGGTCGATCGTGAAGTCGGCCAGCAGCGGATTGCCCGAGGCGCGATAGATGGTGAGATGGAACTCGCGGTCGCAGATCAGGAAGCGCACCGGATCGCTGCCGGCCGCCTGCTGCGCCACCAGGTTTTCCTCCAGCCGGCCGAGCGTGATCTCGTCGATCCTTGTTGCCGCCTCCGCCACCACCTGGCGTTCGACCACCAGGCGCGCGCCGTGCACTGAGTCGATGTCGTAGCTGTCGATCGCCCGGGCGCTGCCGATGCCGATGGTGATCGGGCCGACATCGGCGCTGATGACCCGCGTTCGGGCGCCGTGCGCGACCTCCACAATTCCGCGCGCCGCCAGGGTCTGGATCGCGCCGCGCACGGTTTCACGGCTGACGTCGAGGGCGGCGGCCAGTTCCCGCTCGCCCGGCAGCACGTCACCCACCTGCAGGACGCCGGAGGCGATCAGCATCTGGAACTTGTCGGCGACGATGTCGCGCATGCCGCGCCGGACCACCCCTTCGCGCAGCTCCGGCACGCCGGCGATCACTGACAGTTGTTTGACCAGCTTGCTCACGGTCCGACGCGTCTCCGCCCTACGATTTCGAAGCCACTGTTCTAGTGGTCCAGCCAGTAGACCAGTTGAATGTGAAACGCCGTGGCCGAACCTGTCAATCCGGATCGGTTGCTGCGCTGCGGGATCTTGGAAGAGGTTAGCCGGCCTGGAGTGCGATCGGCGCGGTGACTTCGAGGATCCGGCCGTCCTCGACGCGGACCACCTTGTCGGCGACGGCGATCCAGGCGGGCTGGTGCGAGATCGAGAGCACCGTGATGCCGTCGCGTTCGGCAAGCTCGCAGACGTTGCGGATGATCTCCGCCGCGGTCACCGGGTCGAGGGCACTGGTCGCCTCGTCGAGGATCAAGAGCTGCGGCTTATGGATCAGCGCGCGGGCGAGCGCGATGCGCTGGCGCTGGCCGCCGGAAAGGGCGGCGCCGCGCTCGCCCACCACATGCTCCATGCCGTCGGCGAGCGAGGCGACGAAGTCCCAGGCGCCGGCCTGACGCAGCGCGCGCTCGATGTCTGCCGGGGCGAAGCCGGGCTCGCCCAGGGAGACGTTGGCGGCGATCGATTCATGGAACAGGACCAGCTCCTGCGGCACGTAGCCGACCATGGAGCGCCATTTCATGATGTCGAGCTCTGCGAGCGGCACCCCGTCCAGCAGGATCCGGCCGCCCGTCGGCCTGTGGAGGCCGAGAATGAGGTCGACCAGGGTGGTCTTGCCGGCGCCGGACGCGCCGATCACCGCCGTCACCTGGCCCATTGGTACGGCGAAGGAAGCGCGCTCGATCACCCGTTTCGCGCCGAAGGCCATGGAGATCCCTTCGAGCTCGATGCCACGGGCGAGGGTCGGCGTCCGACCGGCGCCGATCTGTTCGCGGGCATGGCGCGCTTCCTGGATCGCGGTGTGAATGGCGGTGTAGCCGCTCTCGGCGATATAGACCGCCTGCAGGTCCTCCTGGACCCGGCCGAATACGGTCACCGTCCGCACCAGCAGCAAGCTCATCATCATGAGCTCGGCCAACGGCATGACGGCTCTCGTGAGCGTGAAATAGACGCCGATGCCGACACAGAGGAAGACAATCGGCTCCTGCAGCACGCGATTGGCATGCTTGGCGAAGAACTGGCGGCGCATGGCGGCGTCGATGGTGTGGACGTCACGTGCGAACATCGCGGCGAACCGCGCCTGCCGGCCCATCGCCTTCATCGGCTTCAGCCCGATCAGCACGTCCGCGAGGCGCATGATCATCAGCTTGGTCTGCTTGGTCTGGCGCCGGGCATGTCGACGCGTCACCACCACGAAGCGGTTCAGCGACAGCATCATGACGACGCCGACGACGCCGGCGAACAAAGCGAGCCGCCAGGAGAAGACCGCGGCGATCAAGAGGTAGATCAGTCCCTGAATCACATGGGAGAGGAGCTGGACGACGGCGCTGTAGGCCTCGCTGGCACGGAGCGCCTCCATCCCGAGCGCGTTGGCGAAGCGGCCGACCGGCTGGCGGATGAAGAAGGCCCAGCGGGCCTCCAGGAGGGCGTCGACCAGGTTCATCCTCATCTTGGTGCCGACAGCCGCCACCGCATGTCCCACCTGATGCATGGCGAGCAGGCTCAGCAGCGCCTTTGCGCCCAGCGCTAGGGCCGAGATGATCAGCAGGTGCAGCGGCTCGGTCGGAAGCCCGATGGAGTGCATGGCATCGAGCACATATCCGGCGACCGCCGACTTCTTCCCGTTGGGCGAGACACCGCCGGCGGCAACGATCAGCGGGATCAGGCTGGCGATCCCAACGCCTTCCGCGGCGCCGCTCGCCAGCAGGCAGAACAGCACCAGCAGGCTATGGCCCGCGGGCATCGCCGCGGCGATACGCAGGATCGAAGAGGACTTGGCACGCCTGACCCGACGACCGGCGGACGCGCGCATTTTAGACATCAGACCTCGCCAGCCTGCGGGCGCACGTGGGATGCATCGACCTTATACGGAGCGACGCGGGCGGTTCCGGCTGCCCGAACCCCGGGCCGTCGCGAACGAAACCGTTCAGTCCAGAACATGGGACGCAATTAGCAACAATTCCATGTCATCTCAACGACATTGGCGGCGGATCACGGGAGATTGGCCGGTGACCCTGTCAGAAACCTTCCGCGACCCGACTGGTTGCCTCCGAAATCGGGCGTCGGGTCGCTGGCGCTTACGCACAGTGCGGCGGCAAAGGGTATGCATTCCGCCGCCTGAGGCCAGATGTCATATGGATTCCGCGGCCCGAACCGGTCAAGTTGCCGCCGCGAGAACAGGGGTGCCAATCCCTGGCTCAGGGACTAAAAGTGAAACATCCGATCGTTAATTTGCGACTCGACAGGTTTGTGTGAGGTATTGTCGATAACCGGGGCGGGATATACGCATCCGGCAGCGACTTTGATACCGACCCTGGCTCGACGGGCGTCGCCCCCGCCCCTCTCGGTCCAGGCTTCCATGGCCCCAGACACCACGATTCAAGCACGACCACCAGGCACCAGTAACGGAACAGGCATGTTGGACCAGGACCCTTCGGCTGCCGACTGGGCCGGACAGAGGAAGACCAGCGCCGGGGCGGTCAGGATCGCCCCGCCGGCGCAGGCACGCCCCCTGCCTGAGCCGGCAGCTGAAATGCTGCGGGGCGGCATCGGCCTCGTGGTCCTGGCGGTCCTGATCTTCGTCGTGCTCGGGATCGGCACCTCCATGATCGCCGGCACGCCCTTCACTGTGCCGCATTCGGGCAACATTCCTGGCCTCCACACCAATTATTGGGTGCCGCCGATCGTTGCCGCGGTCGGCTACCTGCTGCTGCAGATGGTCGCCAAGTGGATCGGCGCCAGCGGGCGAACCTGGCGCGAGGTCGTCAAGTTCGCCGCCACCGACTACCTCTTGCTGGCGCTGTTCATCCTGATCATCTACGTCCACTTCAACATCAAGATGTGGCTGCCGCTGCTCAACCCGCGGATCTATGACGCCGACTATTTCGCCGTGGACCAAGCGCTGCAGCCATTGCTGACCGTCTTCCAAGACATCCGCGGCGCGATCGCCCACGTGCTGCCCTGGACCGACATCTGGTATCAGGCGGCGTTCATGGTGATCTTCGTGCTGTCGTTCCTGTCGCACGCCCTGGGCAGCCGGCGCTTCCATCTCCACAACATGTTCGGCGTGATGCTGATCGAGATGGTGGGGGTCTTCACCTACATGATCGCGCCGGCGGTCGGCCCGTTCATCTACGAGCAGGGTGCCAATGCGCTGGCGACCACCGCCGAACTGAAGATGCTCGAGGTCTATCAGAATGTCCGCGACGGCGGCGTTGCCTGGATCGCCGCCAACGGCGGCATGTTCTTCGCCGAACCGCCTGCCGCCATGCCTTCGCTGCACGTCGGCTGCTCGCTCATCATCACCTACTACGCTTTCCGCGGCCGGCTCTGGATGGCGCCGATCTCGGCCGTGGCGCTCACCTGGATCTTCATCGAATCCGTGGTCTCGCGCTGGCATTACCTCGTCGACCTGCCGGTCGGGATCCTGCTGGCGATCGCGGTGATCGCGGTCACCAACCGCCTGCTCGGCGACGGCTCGGTGGCGGATGCCAAGGAAAGGCGCAGCCTCGAGGGCGCGGAGAGCGGAACGCTGGTGCCGCTGCGCGCCGCCGGATCCGAGATGGCCGTAGGTCAACCCGTCGCCGGTCAGCCGCTCGTCTGGGTCCTGCAGTGCCACCGTCCCGGCGACCACGCCCAGAGCCTCGCGCTCGCCAACGCGCTCGGCTGGCCCTATGTGGTCAAGAAGACGGTGTTTCACTGGTACGAGCTGTTCTTCGCACTGGCCGGCATGGCGACGCTGGTCGGCCTGAACAAGCGGCACTCCAGTCCCTTCGCAGGCCCGCCCTGGCCGGATCTCGTGATCCTCGCCGGCCGGCAGAACGAGACCCCGGCGAAATGGATCCGCAAGAAGTCCGGCGGGCGCGCCAAGATCGTGGTGATCGGCCGGCCGTGGACGCCGCAGCCGCAGCTCGACTGCCTGATCACGACACCGCAGTTCCGCCTGCCCAAGCACGGCGTACAGCTGCTGAACCGGTTCCCCCTGCATCTCGCGACCAAGGAGCGCCTGTCGGCGGAGGCCGCCGCCTGGGCGCCGCGCATCGGCAACCTGCCGCGGCCCTGGATCGCGCTGATGGTCGGCGGGTCGAGCGGCCCCTATGTCTTCAGCCGTGAGAGCGCGCGCCGGCTCGGCCGCGAGGCCAGCGACTTCGCCCGGGCCCAGGGCGGCACGCTGCTGGTCTCGACCAGCGCCCGCACGACCAAGGGGGCCATGCGCGCGCTCGAGGCGGCGATCGACGTGCCATGCCAGTTCTATCGCTTCCGCGAGAACGATCCGGATAACCCGCATCTCGGCTATCTCGCCTTGGCCGATGAGATCATCGTCACCGGTGACAGTCTCTCGATGCTGACCGAGGCCTGCGCCACCGACCGCCAAGTCTACATCTTCGAGTTCGGCGGCGGCCTGGCGGCAATGCATAGTCCACGCGTACAGCGCGATCCCCGCATCCGGCAGTGGTGGCGCTGGTCGCAGCTGAAGGACCAAGGCCTGCTGGGTCTGCATTATGCGATCGCGATTCACCTGCCGCCGTTCAAGCTCAATCGCAGCCGCGACCTCCGGCTGATCCAAGATCAGGTGATCGCCAGCGGCCGGGCGCATTGGCTCGGCGACTCTTCCGGCACGACAGTCCGCGCGCTGCCGAGCGACGACCTGCAGCGCGCTGTAGAGCGCGTGCGCAGCCTGGTGCAGCCGGGCAAGGGCGCCGGCACGCGCAGCGCGGCGGCAACGCCGATCGTGCAAGGCCCGACCGGAGCTTCGACCACGGGTAGTCCCGCCGTTGGCGCGACGGGTGCCGGCCAGCCGGCATGACCGCCGATCGCGCGACCGCCGCCGTCGAGTCGATGCCGACGCCGCGTCCCCTCACATTGCAATCGGCCGTGCCGCTGGTCTGGCTGGTGCTCTCGGATAAGGGCGGCGACAATGCCCAAGCGGAGGCGGTCGCCACCGACCTCCCCTGGCCGAGCATCGCGAAGCGCATCGCGGTGAAGCCGGAATTCGCGCTCGGCAAGCCGAAGGTCGAGGCTTCGCTGCACCACGTGGATCGGGCGCGCTCGGATCCCCTCGAGGGACCGTGGCCCGACCTCATCGTCGCCATCGGCCGGCGCATGTCGATGGTGGCGCTGTGGATCCAGGAACAGTCGGGCGGCAAGAGCAAGATCGCGCTGTTGGGCGCGCCCAAGGGCATGATCGAGCGCTTCGACCTTGCCGTCGTGTCCGAGCAGTACCGCTATCCGCCGCGCGCCAACACGTTGCGGGTGCGCTATCCGCTGCAGCGGATCGACCGCGCGGCGATTGCCGCGGAGACCGAGGTCTGGCGGGCGGAATTCGCCGCCTCGCCCCGTCCTCTCATCGCGGTTATGATCGGCGGCGCCACCAAGGAAGTGCGCTTCGACCGCGGAACGGCGGAGCGGCTGGGGCGCGATCTCGGCGCGTTGGCCGAGCGACTCGCCGGGACGCTCTTTGTCACCACCAGCCGTCGTACGCCGGCCGAGGTGGTGGCGGCGCTGAAGCGGGAGCTGCCGGCCAGAACACAGATGCACGAGTGGCGCGCGAACGACACGCGCAACCCCTATCGCGCGCTGCTCGGCCTCGCCGACCTTTTCGTGGTCACCAGCGACAGTCTCTCGATGCAGATGGAAGTGGCAAGGCTGGGCCGGCCGCTGGCGATCTACCGGCTGCCGCCGGGATCATGGCTCGCCGCCGGGCCGCTCTCGGCACTGGTCGATGGCCTCTTCGGCTGGAAGGCTCTGGAGCGTCGACTCGGCGCGCTGCTCGACCGGCTGGGAGCGCTCCGGCATCACCGCGACCTCATGGCCGTGCCGCGCCGACTGGTCGCCGACGGCCACGCAGTCTGGTTCGGCGATCCGTTCCCGACCGATGCCCCGGCCCCACCCGACGAGGTCGCCGAGGTGGTGGCGCGCATCGTCGCGCTCTTCAAACCCTGACGCTGAACCCTGGCGCTCATCCGTCTTATCTCGGGCGCTTGCGGCAGACCGCGGCGCAGGTGCGTAGGAACACCTTCTGAGGATAATCGCCGACCACGAATTCCGGCTCCAACCCGTAGCGCGCGAGCTCCGAGACGCGGCCGGCGAAGTAGTGGCGCCGGATCCGGTTCAAGAGGCGCCAGCCGAAGCTGTTGAGCTCCTTGAACGGCTCCAGCAGCAAGGCCTGGCTCGCAGTCACCCGCGCGATCTCCGAGAGTGCGCGCGGCCGGATCATCTCCATCTGCTCCAGAGCCAGCACCGTCATGGTGAGGTCGAAGGCGGCATCGGCAAAAGGCAGCGTCTCCGCCGTGCCTTCGACAAAGCGGATACGACGGAACGCCGTGGGATCGGCCAGCGGCAGGGGTGCGTAGGCTTGCATGTCTTCTGGCAAAGTGGCGTTCTCGGCCTGGAACCGCGTTGCCGCGGCGTGGCCGGCCGGGGTCAGCTCGAGGCCGGTGAACTCGATCTCCGGGAAGCGGCAGGCCAGCAGGATCAGGTTGATGCCGTTGCCGCAGCCGACCTCCAGCACCCGGCGCGGCTTCGCGCGCTCGAGCACGCGCGCGAGGATCACTTGCCGGAATCGGGTGGCGGCGATGCTGTCGGCCCAATAGCGGTGCCCTTCCCAGATCCAGGGCTTGGGATTGACTTCGGGCTTCAGGCAATAGCGGGAATAGCCCCGGTCCCAGACCGTGCCGTACTCGTCGCGAATCGCGTCCTCGTGCCGAGGCTGCGCCGGCAACTTGCCCAGTCGGCGCTTCACCAGCCAGCGCATCATGCGCTTTTGCCGCTTCCAGACGTAGCGCGCCCAGTCGGGGTCGCCGGCCGGCGCTTCCCCGCGGACCATGGGCAGGAAGGCGTCCGCGATCTCCTGCCTCATCCGGCCGAAACCGGCGTCGCTCCAGGTGGAAAGGCGCATAATGTTCGGGCTGATTTGCCTAGTCAGAATGATTACAGAGGCTTGGTCTTGGCCGGCTGGGCGTGGCACTATATCGCCTTGCCATCGCCGGTGTCCCTGGCGAAAATCCGGCCGCCTCGATTCCAGCGGCCCTTGGCGACGATTTCCGAGCGAACAACAGTAGGAAGTAAATTGCTCGACACCACCATCGACCGCGTCGTGCGCGTGATCACCGAGAAAGCCGCAAACCTGGCCCCCGCCCGCACCCGGAGGGCCATGCAACGGCATGCCCGGGGGCGGGAAGACACCCGGAACCTCCAGCGGGCCGACTTTGCCGTGGTCTCCTTCGGGAAGAGCGGGCGGACCTGGCTCAACACCATGATCGCGCGCTTCTTCCAGACCCGCTTCCAGCTCAAGGAATGCGTGCTCTTCAACTTCGACAACCTGCACCGCAAGAACCGGGGCATTCCGAAGATTCTGTTCACCCACGACAACTACATCCGCGACTATGTCGGCTGCGGCGACCTGAAGACCGCGTTCTACGACAAGGCGACGGTGCTGCTGGTCCGGCATCCCGGCGACGTCGCGGTCTCGCAGTTCTTCCAGTGGCGCTACCGCATGCGCCCGCACAAGAAGACCCTGAACCGCTATCCGGCGCACGGCGCCGAGGTCTCGATCTTCGACTTCGTGATGCACCAGGAGGCCGGCCTTGAACGCGCGGTCGCGTTCCTGAACGAGTGGGCGCGGGAGATGCCGCGACTGAAGCGGCTGCTCACCGTCCGCTATGAGGACCTGCGATCCGATCCGGCGCGCGAGATGGCGCGCATCCTCACCTGGCTCGGACAGAACCCGACCGATGAGGAAGTGCGAGACAGCGTCGAGTTCGCCTCGTTCGAGAACCTGAAGCGCCTGGAATCGCAGCAGGCCTTCGCCTCTTCTGGGAAGCGGATCGCGCCGGGCGACACCGGCAATCCGGACTCCTACAAGGTCCGGCGCGCCAAGGTCGGCGGCTTCCGCGACTACTTCGACGACGACCAGGTGCGCGAGATCGAGGCCTATATCCGAGCCCATCTCGATCCGGTGTTCGGTTACGACAGCGCCGCCCAGAGCGCGGCAGAATGAACGGGAGAGCGAGCAAACCATGTCCGTGAAGCCCTGCGTCTTCATCCAGACCAACGAGAAACAGCTGATCGGGGCGCTGGTCTCATCCCATTCCTTGAAGCGCAACTCGAAGACGCCCGACGCTTTCGACGTCAAGATCATGCACGCGGAGGACTATCCGTACTTCCAGGCGCGCGAAGGCCAGATCTACCTGCGCGACGGGGTGAAGCGCCCCTGGCAGAACGACGACCTGCAGTCCTTCACGCCGACCCGCTTCATGCCGCCGGAGCTGATGGGTTATCAGGGCCGCGCCGTGGTGATCGATCCCGACGTGTTCGCGGTCGGCGACATCATGGAGCTCCTGAACCGCGACATGCAGGGCAAGGCGATCATGTGCCGCCTGCAGAACACCCGGAAGAAGTATTCGACCAGCGTGATGCTGCTCGAATGCGCGAAGCTCAGGCACTGGCAGGTCGAGAAGCAGTTCAACGAGCTCTTCGAGCTGAAGCGCGACTACATCGACTGGACCGGCCTCGCCCTGGAGGACGAGTCGACCATCGGCATCTTCGAGCCGGAATGGAACGACTTCGACAATCTCACGCCGCAGACCAAGATGATCCACAACACCAAGCGGCGCACCCAGCCCTGGAAGACCGGCCTGCACGTCGATTTCTTCCCGCCGGACCGGATCAGCTACTTCCAGCCCTGGATCTGGCTGATGGCCGCGCGGCGCAAGGTGTTCGGCAACTACGGCCTGCTCGGCCACTACCAGCCGCACCCCGATCCCAACCAGGAGAAGTTCTTCTTCGGCCTGCTGAAGGAGTGCCTGGATAAGGGCATCGTCACCGAGGCGCTGCTCCGCACCCATATGCGGGCGAACCACATCCGCCATGACGCCTTCGACGTCCTGAAGCGGATGGCGGCGGCCCCAAGCCCCATCGCGGCCTGAGCGCGATCGGCTAGTTTTTCTCCGCCATCATTGCGCGGATCCGCGCGGCAACTTTAGCCGCGTCGTCGGGTATGGGCGACGGATTGCCGGCGCGGAACGGGTCGCCGAACCAGGCGGCGCGGCCCGCCGCGAGCAGCCGGTCGTGGATGTGCCGGGTATCGCGGTGCAGCCGGACCGGGATGATTCCATTGGTCACCTTGACCTTGCGGTCGAGCGCCCAGGCTTTGAACCGGCTGCCCAGCGGCGGCAGTCCTGCGGGCGACGTCCTCGGCTCGGCCGGTGGCGTTCGGCGCATCGCATAGCGTCCCTCGCCGAGATCGAAGATGAAGACCGGCTTCCCCGTCGCCGCGGCCTCGGCCAGCATGGTCATGCTGTCGCCCGTCACCATGATCTCGGCGGCGAGGCCGAGGAAGCCGAGATAGGGGTTGCCCTCGCGCCGCGCGCGCTGCCAGTCGAAGACGGTCGCGGGCACGGCGAGGTTCTCGGTCAGCGCCCGCATCGCCGACGCCGGCGTGCGATAGCTGCCGAGGATCAACAGCGAGCCGCCGCGTTGGGCGGCGTAGGCGCCTGCCTCTCGGGCGATGCGGAGTGCGGTGCGGCCGTCCATGGAATAGCGGTTGATCGCGCCGCCGACCAGGACGGCGATGCGCGGCTCCGGCAACTCCGACACCTTCGGCGCCCAGAGCGCCGCCTCGCGCGCTACCACGGCCGGCGTCACGCGATGCAGCGGGAGATCGATCTCCATGACGTTGGCAGCGGGCGGCACGCGGTATTGGGGTGTCGTCACCACCAGATCGTAGCGGTCGGGATGCATCCAGGGCCGGCCGAGGAACACTTGGCGCGCGCGATGCCGGTCGCGGGTCATGGCTTGACGGAGATCGGCGCAGATCGGCTCGCTCTGGGTGCCGGCCGCCAGGAGCAGGTCCGGCCAGGGTGCCGCCATCGCGTCCAGATGTTCCACGCGCGAACGCGCCGCAGCCGGCCCGCCCAGCAGATTGAGGGCTATGGCGCCGGAGCGGTTGGCGAAGCGCCGGGTCTCGAACGGCAAGCCGAGCGCGTCCGTGACCGCCAGGACCTGGGCGTTGTCGCCGGCTCGGGGAGAGATCATGGCCCAGATGCGCAGCGTCTATCCCCCGTCGCCTCGTGGCTTGCGGCCGTCGGCCGTGGCTTTCGCGCGGGATATCGGCAGAGTCGAGGCGATAAAGCAAGGGGGACGGCTGATGCCGGCGTCAGAGATCGCCGGCGATGGCGAGCAGGAAGACCAGGACCAGCAAGCCGAAGAGGACGAGGGCAACCCAGATGTACCAGGGGAGTCGGCGCCGGCGCTCGACCTCGCTCAGCTCCACCTGCGTCGCCGCGGCCTCGCCGTCATCGCCGGCTTGCTGGAAGAGGCCGAGGGATTCGCCGAACGCCTTGCGCGCCTCGGGATAGCGCCGGGCGCGCCGCTGAATGCGGCCCATCATCCGTTTCACCACCGCGGCGTGGAACCAGTCCCGGACATCGACGAACAGGCCGGCCGCGCGCTCGGCGGTTTCCAAGCCCTTCGACTCCTGGCCGAGGGCTATATAGGCGCGGACCAGATTGTGCAGGGTCTTCGCTTGGCCAAGTGTGTGCCCGCGCTGCTCCTCGATCCGGAGACAGTCCTCGAGATAACGCTGGCTTTCAGCCCATTCGGTCCTGTCGGCATAGGCGAGGCCAAGGTTGTTCAACACCTGTGCCTGCCGGAAGGTCTCGCCCTCCTCGTGGAGCCGCGCCAGGCTCTGCTTGAAGGCCTCGATCGCCGGGCCGGTGTCGCCGCGCTTCTGCAGCAGCATGCCCATGCTGTTGTAGAAGACCGTGAGCGAGGCGCGGTTGCCGACCTCGCCCGCGCGCTTGATCGCGCGCTCCAGCATCGCCTCCGCCTCGTCCAGCCGGCCGGTTTCGCGATAGACCGCCGTGAGCCCGTCGGTGATGCGGAAGCCTAGGCCCTCGGACTTCACGGCCGCCGCCGCGTTGCGCGCCTCGCCATAGGCGGTCTCAGCCTCCGCCCAGTGGCGCTGCTCCCGCTCGAGATTGCCGATCCGGTACCAGGAGCGAGCGCGGAGCTCCGGCGTCGCCTGCGGGTCGGCGAGCACAGCCTGATAGGCGGCCTTCGCCTCGTCGAAGCGGCGGAGGTCGGCGCGGAGGTCGCCCTCGAGATGGATGATCCAGAGCCGCCGCACGGGCTCTATCGATTCGCCATATTCGCGCACCAGCCGCAGCAGCGCCTCGCATTCGGCGAGCTCGAACTGCTTGCGCGCGCTCTGGAACCGGGTCTTGAAGGCCTCGAACCCTGCCGCCTCGTTCGCGCCGATGAGGTGGAAGATCTGCCGGTTCTCCGCCACGGATTGGGCGGCGCCGACCGCCGTCTGCTTCAGCGCCTCGAAATGCGCGGCCAGCCGGCCGCTGAGGTCGCGGAACGCCTCGCGCCGATCCGCGCCGAGCCAGGAGCGGAACAGGTGCTGACGCGCCTGGTCGTGGATCTTCAGCGCGCCTTCGACCGTGGTCACCATCGAGAGCTTCAGGAACTCGGTGCAGAGCGTCTCGGCCTGGGTCTGCCCCAAGCCCGGCTCCAGGACCTGCAGCAGGTCGGCATCGAAATCGTGCGAGATGGCGGCGGCGCGCAGCAGAGCCGCCTTCCGCGGCGGCAAGGTCCGCAGCAGCAGCTCGACGCTGCCGCCGGGATCCTGGGCCGCCGCCTGGAGGGCCGCGGTGAAATCGGCCAGGGAGAGCGGCCGGTCGTTCATCACCGGCCCTGAGCGGCTTCCATCAGGTTGAGATAGGCATCGACCTGGTTCGAGAGCTCGAGGATGTTGCCCTTGGAGACCGCGAGCAGCAGCATCGCGAATTCACGGCCCTGCTTCAGCCCGCGCTTTTCGAGATAGGCCTCGATGTGCTCCAGCTTCAGCGGCTGGAGCTGTCGGACCTGGCAGGTGTACTTGAAGGACGCGTCGGGCTTCGGCTCCGCCCGCCCGCAGATCACGAACTTGACGCCGGGCAGCTTGCCGTCGCGGGCATGCGTGAGGAGCCCGTCCCAGATCCAGCTCCGGGTCTTGTCGGCCATCTTCTCCGCGGCGTCCATGAAGATAACGAAAGGCGCACCGGCGGTGGCCGCGGCGAGACCCGGAATGAAAGCGTCGGTCAGGCGCATCACGCGCTCGGCCTCGGGCACGTCCTTGTCGGTGCGCGGCTTGTCCAGCATCAGGTCCTTGATGACGATGCCGGTGATGTCGCGGACCTGGGTGTTCTCCAACTTCGCATCCTGCAGCACGTTGACGCCGCCCTGCAGGTTGATGTTGAGGTTGTATTCCGGGACCGTGAAGTAGTTGACGAGGTCGGTGAAGGACTTGAAATGATCGACCCCGCAATCGTCGCGCAGCTTCCGCATGATCGCGAGGTAGTCGTAATTGTAGGTGTCGTTCCAGGCGATCTCCGCCTTGCGCAGACTCCGCAGCGCCAGCTCGTGCTTCATCTTGGCTTGCAGCGAGGTCTTGCCGACGCCGCCCTCGCCCCAGACTGCAAGCACGGTCCGGGTGCCGTCCTCCAGGAGACGGATGAAAGCCTTGACCTCGTCCTCGCGGTTGACGAACTCGGCGAGCAGCGCGTCGAGATAGCCGGCGGCGGCTTCGGGCATTGCGCTACCGGGTCTTGCCGCCCTGGTTGACGCCCGTAATGTCGCCGATCTCGGCGTTCTCCGCCTTGGCGCCCGACAGCACATCCACGGACGGGATCGGCGACACCCGACCCATGGCCTTGACCCCGGTGATATTGCCGACCTTGCTGTTGCTGATCGTCATGCCCTGGCCGACCGAGACCCCGGCCGTTGCCGCGCCGGGACCGGCGCCGGCGTTTTCCGAGGGCTGCTCCAGCCGGAGCTCGGTGTCGCCGCGCTTCAGAACCACGTTGTAGCGGCGCCAGACCGCGAAGCCGACGACCAGGGCCAGCACGACGATGAGGATGATGTAGACCGTCGGATCATTCGGCAGTTCCATGCGCGTCTCCTTTCGAGCGATGGACGGTACAGTCTCGGTACGCGATGGATAGGGACGACCGCTAGCCGCCGAGCAGCTCCTGGGTCAGTGTCGCAAGATCGTAGTTCTCCTTCCGAACCCGGATGTCGTAGTAGAGCAAGACGCCGGCGATCAGCGGGAACGGCGCCAGCACGCTCGTCAGCACGGAGAGCACCAGCTTGGAGAGAACGCCCGGTTGTTCGACGTCGTCCACCATGTAGACGATCATGCCGGCGACGAAGGCGAGCAGCAGCTGGCCTACGATGGCGACGATCAGGGTCAGCGCAATAACGCCGAAGTTGCGCCAGTAATAGCCCTTGCCCAGGGCGATGCTGCGCCGGAGCGCGTCGAAGCCGCCGCGACGCTCGATCATGACCGCCGAGATCGCGAACATCAGGAAGACGCAGGCGACGACGCCCGGCACGATCAGCAGCGCGAAGCCGAGCAGGATCGCCACCGTCAGCAGCAGGTAGGTCCAGAGGAACTTGCCGATCAGCTGATAGACCCGGACATAGGAGCGCAGCACGCCAGGCTTCTGGCCGCGACAGGCATCGGACACGGCGACGGTGATCGCCGCGGAGGCGAGGATCGTGACCGCCAGCCGGACGAGATTACCGACCATCTGCTCCACGACAACGTCCGCCCGGCTGGATTCCAGGGAAGCGGCGAGATCGGCGTGGGTCGCGGTCAGGGCGCGGAGCCCAAGGTCCGCGATAAAATCGACGATGACGAGCGGCAGCAGGTAGATGATGAACAGGGCGCCGAAATTCGCGATGTAGAGGCGCAGGCTGCCATCGATGATTTCGCCGACGCTCATCTCCTTCAAGTAGTTCTTCATATTCCCCCCGCGGGTTCGATGAAGCGCCTTACTTGCGTGCGAGCCGGCCCGGCGGTGCCCGACTCCCGGCACCGCTGCGAAGCCGAGCGAACGATAAACCTAAGGGTGTGCGACTTCAATCCTGGCGCGGCGGAACCGTGAGAATCATCACACAAAAATGGCTCCTCAGCCGTTTCGCAGCGCGGTCCCAACCCTCGCGGGGCAAGGATCGGCGGAAATCGTAAATCGAACCGGCGCCACCGGACGCCCCGCGCTAAGATTGCCGCGACACGGGAGGGGTAGGCACGTGGCAGGATCCGGGGAAGCGGCGACGGTCATCGGCGGCGGAGGCACGCGGCTCCATCTGCGCGAATGGGGCCGCCGCGACGCGCCACCCATCCTCTTCGTGCATGGCTGGTCGCAGCACCACCTCGCCTTTCGCCGCCAATTGGAGAGCCCGCTCGCGGACGAATTCCGCCTTGTCGCCCTCGACCTGCGGGGCCACGGGATGTCGGAGAAACCCGAAGAGGTCGCGGCCTATGCCAGCGCAGAGATCTGGGCGGCGGACATAGCCGCCGTGATCGAGCAGCGCGGCCTCGCGCGCCCGGTGCTGGTCGCCTGGTCCTATGGCGGTTACGTCGTCTCCGACTATCTGGAAGGGTATGGCGATGGCAATGTCGCCGGCGTGAACTATGTCGGCTGGAGCGTGGTGGTGGGCGAGCCGGCGCCGCATTTCGTCGGGCGCGGCTTCCACGACTTTCACGCGGGCTCGATCTCCGAGGACATGCCGACCGAAATTGCGGCGATGCGCCGCTTTGTCCATGCCTGCCTCGGCCGACCGATCCCGGCGGAGGACCTGGAGACTTTGATCGCCTTCAACTGCATGACGCCGCGCTTCACCCGCTATGCGCTGACCCAGAAGCCGCATCGGGACTACGCGCCTCTGTTGGCCGAGCTGAAAGTCCCGGTGCTGATCAGCCACGGCACGGCGGAGACGGTGGCGCTCCCCAGCGCCGCGGATTATGCGCTGAAGAACTGCCCGACGGCCAAGGTGAGCTGGTATGAGGGCGCCGGCCATGCGCCCTTCCTCGAGGATCCAGCGCGCTTTAATCGCGAGCTCGCCGCTTTCGCGCGCGCGGTGCAGGCTTAGGAGGCCCTGTAGGGCGCTTGGTCCGGCTCCGCTGCTTCGGCGCGGCCCAATAGTCGAAGGCCAGCTTCTGACGGCGGCGCACGAAGTCCATGGCGGCCGGTCCGGTCCAGAGACCCTCATAGCCGAGCTCATGGACCTTCCCGACCCACCAGCCCTGTCCGGGCAGCCGGTCGGATTCTCGCACCACCAGGACGGCAAGCTCCGGTTCGCCAGCGGCGATCGCCGCCGTGTCGACGGCGTCGAGGGTTTTGCACAGCGCCCGCATCTTCGGCCGACTGAAATGGTGGCCCAGGGCGTCGAGCGTCTCGGCATAGGAGGTCGAACGGCGCGCCTTGGCCGCGGCAATCAGGATGGCACGGACGGCAGCGACGTCGCCGATAGGGGTTTCCGGCAGGTCATGGGCCGGCAGGAGGGTCTTGGCCCGGGCGCCGGATATCTGGTATCGCTTCACCGAGTTTCTGACCTTATGGGCCTGTAGTTCAGGTGGTTAGAACGCGCCGCTCATAACGGTGTTGTCGCAGGTTCGAGTCCTGCCGGGCCCACCACTCTTCGCTCGCGTCGCAGGCTCCGGCTCGGCGGTCTGGCCTGTCGGACCCTTCCTCCCTATTGCGGCGCCCGCAGGATCATCCGGTAGCAATCGAGGCTGCGGCTCAGGAACTCGTAGGCCGCGCCCCAGAGATAGAGGCGAAACCGCCGATAGTTGAACTCGCCGAACCGCTCGATCACCCGATCGCGATTCGCGTCGAAGTTGGTGGCCCATTGCTTGAACGTCAGGAAATAGCTCTCCCGGTCGTTGAAGATCTCCATCACCTCGAAGGGCGTCTTTGCCAGGTTCGCGAGAAAGTCGTGCAGGACCAGGAAGGAGTGGTTCCCGCCATAGATGTACTTCACCATGAAGGACGAGAGCTCGTATTTCTTGGTGCAGGCGCTGCCGTCCAGGAAGACCGGCTTTCCGGGCTTCAGCAGCGTCAGGAAGCGATCCAGCACCTGCTTGTACTGCGGCAGATGCTCGATCACGCCCATGATGACGATCGCGTCGTACTTGCGGTCGGTCTGGTACTGCAAGAGATCCGAGAAGATCAGTTCCCATTCGAGGCCGAGACGCTTGCCCTTGTCGGCGAGATAGTCGATGGAGGTCTGGGATATCGAGATGCCGGTGCACTTGACGCCGCGGCGCGAAGCATATTCGAGCCAGGCACCCCAGCCGGGCCCGATCTCCAGGATATGGTCCCCGGGCTTGAGCTGGCATTGCTCGAAGCAATATTCGAATTTTCGTCTCGTCGCCTCCTCCAGCGTTTCGTCGGAGCGCTGATAGGTGCCTTGGGTGTAGCAGGGCAGCGCGGGATCGAGGAAGCTCAGGAAGAATTCCGGATCGATGTCGTAATGCGCGGTGATCGCCTCGCGATTGGTCTTCAGCTGGCCGAACAAAGCCGGCTGGATGAAGCGCCAGGCGGCGACCAGCGGGTGAAAGTCCTTCATCGAGCTCCGGAGCTCGAAGGGGCGCAGCATGTCGCCCTCGATGTCGATATCCCCGGCGAGATAGGCATCGCCGAAGCGCCCTTCGTCGAGGCTGGCCAGCGCCCGGACCGCGCGCTTGTTGTTGAGCGAGACCTTGAAGCTCGATGCCCCGGGCCCGAAATGTCGCACCGCGCCCTCGGGCATCGCGACGTCGAACGATACCGGCGAGTCGGCAAAGTGGCGCGTGAACCGGTCCAGGAGGCGGTCGATCATCGGTGCATTGCGGGGCGCGACGGCTGCCGATGTCTGGTCGTGTTCCATGATGCGCTCGGCTCCATATGCAATGACGGTCGATTCGCCATGTTAGTGCGAAAATCTGGGTCGGAATCAGATTTTCCTGATCCTCCGACCGCGATTTCCTCATGGTGCTCAACAACGCTGATGCGCGCTATTTCGGCGGCCGTGAGATAGTCGTTCCAATCAAATCGGACGACGCCATGGATTGAGGCTCGGGTGTCGCCATCGGGCCGACCGGGGGCGCGGGTGGCGCCTCCCCGTAGCCCAGGGCGGGATCCAGCCGGTCCCGGATACAGTCCTCTATCTCGCGCACCTGGTCGGCGTCGAAATAGTCGCAATAGCCGTTAACCTTGGCGCGCCGCACCTTGAACGAATCGGGGTTGCTGCGGTCTCCCGGGGACAGGCCCTTGCTTCCGTTGGCCCTGAACAGATCCCGCGCCTCCAGCTGCTTCAGGTTCTCGAACGAAGCGAACTCGACGGCGCTTGCGATCTCGGCGTCACTCGGATCCTGGGCCATCCAGCGCAGCATGCGCCCGACCTCGGCGTGCGGGTTTACGCGCAAATCCTCGTAGCGCACCAGCAGAAGATTCTCGACCCGCGGGATCTCCCGGGCCCATTCGTTCAGGAACCGGACCACCCTCGGCAGCCCGAACTCCCGCATGACGAACTGAAAGAGTGCGATATCGGTGCCGTGCGCCGGCAATTCGCTGAGCGCGGTCTTGCCGGGCTGCATGCGATGCCGCCAATGGAAATACAGCGAGATCGCGGTGTCGGCAGGGTGTCTGATGAGCAGCATGGTCGGCTTGGCATAGAACGGCGCCTTGCTGCTCCCTCTCCGCGTGTAGTCGCGGATGTGAGAATCGTGCGTGAACAGGATCGTCGGGATCGAGGGATTGCGCCGGTGCAGGTTGTCATGGCGGATGAGCAGATAGTCCGGCAGATCGTAACGAAGCTGGAAATACTTGGAGAGGATGACGTTGAGCCAGGTCCGGCCGCTCTTCGGATAAGAGACGATCGCGTAGTCGGAGTCGCGCAGCAGCCTGCAGTCTTCGCGGCCACGCGCCCAGCGTTCCAGCGACAGCAGCGCTCCCGGCGGCACCGTCCCGGCGGCGGCTGAGGAGAATCTCCGTACGGTCTTTAGCAGCGATCTGCCGCCCACCATCCCCTCGCTCTCGGGTCGGCATGACGGCTCCTGCCTTGCCTGTGCGCCGTCAGACCGACGAGTCGAGCGGGATTCTCGATCCGCCGACCGATCCTGTCAACGCGTGCCGTGAGCCCACGCTCAATACGGCGGCTTGCGCTTTGCGCGCTGCGCTTTCGCGGCTTCCGTCCACCAGGCGAGGTCGTCGGCGAAGCGGGGGAAGGCGCGTGCCAAAGCGGCGCCACCGTCGCCCTTGGGCTTGGCGTTCTCGTCGAACGCCTCGGCGATCGGACCGACGGTGATGGTGCTGGAGATCACCACCATGCCCATCTCCGAGAGAATGCCGTGCCAAGTGAGGTTGGAGCGGGCACCGCCGATCCTCCCGGCCGAATAGCTGAGGATGGCGGCCGGGCGCCAGAACCATTCCTCCAGGAAATGGTCGGTGAGGTTCTTCAAGCCGGGCTGCGGGCCCCAATTGTATTCGCCGGTGATGAAAAGGAAGGCGTCCGCGTTGCGGATCTTGTCGGCGAGCGCCTGCAAGGGCTCCGGCGCGGTACCGGCCGGATACTCCTTGTACATGCGGTCGAGCACCGGGAGACCGATCGCCTTCGCATCGATCAGTTCGACGTCGTTGCCTCGGGCCTTGAGCTCCGCCACCGCATAGTCGGCGAGCCGGATGCCCATCCGGTCGCGGCGATAGGAGCCGTAGAGAACGAGGATGCGATCGGCCATCGGAACTCTCCCCTGCCTATGGTTAGAGGAGCCTGCCCGAGACGCCGCGATGAGGAAAGAGCAGAAGCAGGGCTTCCGGCCGCTCTTTGGTATCGGCGCCGGTCAATGCGCGGAAACGTTCACCGCGCTGTGGATGGCCTCGACCATGAGCGCAAAGAGGCGCTCGGAGAGCCGGTCGTATTCCCGGCCCTCCGCGCCGGGGAAGCTGAGGTCGTTCCAGGAACCCATGCCGCCGAAGACCCAGCCGGCCTGGGTCGCCGCCAGCAGCTGCTTCGCTTCGAGCGGCAGGCCGGCGGTCGGCGCCATGTCCGTATGATAGACGCCGGAAAACGGCGCGGCTGACGTCAGAGTCGCCCGGGCGTCACGAAACGCTCCGGCGAAATCCGCGAGATCCTTCGCCGTCGCGAACGCCTCGGCCTCCGCCAGCGCCGCGTCGAGGTCGCGCTTGATCGCATCAAGCGGACGCTCGGCGAGCTCCAGCGGCGCGCCGTCGGACTGCACCCGGCCATAGGCGACCAGCCAGATCCGGCGCTCGGGATCCTTGCGGTCACCGAGCGACCACTTTGCCTCCCACAGATCCGCGCCCCGGTCGTGCAGGGCCTCGATCAGCCACCGGCCACCGCCGCCGGCAAACGCGACCGACAGCCGGTCGGTCATCAGCGGATGATGGCCCGGCAAATAATGGAGACGCAGGCGGCGGATTCCGGCATCTTGAAGAGCGCCGATCCAGGCGGCGGGGTCGTCCGCAAAAGGCGTCTCGACGGGCGCCCGCAGGTCGCCCTCAAGCGCCACGAAACGGACCGACTTACAGTAGTTGAATACCGTCGCGCCGGGCCAGAAGCCCGGGCGCTCATGCCCATTGAAGCGATCGTTGCCGTAGATGGCGAGTGCGGCAGCCTGGGCGATCGGGCCTTGCAAGGCGCCTCCCTACAAGGCCCGGATCGGAAGCCAGCCTCAGGTGTCGAGGAAGCTCCGGAGCTTCCGCGAGCGGCTGGGATGCTTCAGCTTGCGCAAGGCTTTGGCCTCGATCTGCCGGATGCGCTCGCGGGTGACCGAGAACTGCTGGCCCACCTCCTCGAGGGTGTGGTCGGTGTTCATGCCGATGCCGAAGCGCATGCGGAGCACGCGCTCCTCGCGGGCGGTCAGGCTGGCGAGGACGCGGGTCGTGGTCTCGCGCAGGTTCGCCTGGATCGCGGCGTCGAGCGGCAGCACGGCGTTCTTGTCCTCGATGAAGTCGCCGAGATGGGAATCCTCCTCGTCGCCGATCGGCGTCTCGAGGGAGATCGGCTCCTTGGCGATCTTCAGGACCTTCCGCACCTTCTCGAGCGGCATAAGCAGCTTCTCGGCCAGCTCCTCAGGCGTTGGCTCGCGGCCGATCTCGTGCAGCATCTGGCGCGAGGTGCGGACCAGCTTGTTGATGGTCTCGATCATGTGCACCGGGATGCGGATGGTGCGCGCCTGGTCGGCGATCGAGCGCGTGATTGCCTGGCGGATCCACCAGGTGGCATAGGTCGAGAACTTGTAGCCGCGGCGATACTCGAACTTATCGACCGCCTTCATCAGGCCGATATTGCCTTCCTGGATGAGATCGAGGAACTGCAGGCCGCGGTTGGTATACTTCTTGGCGATCGAGATCACGAGGCGGAGGTTCGCCTCCACCATCTCCTTCTTCGCCCGCGCTGCCTCCCGCTCGCCCTTCTGCACCACGTTGACGATGCGGCGGAAGTCGCCGATCGGCAGGTTGACCTGCTCGGCGATCTCGCCGATCTGGGTACGGATGTTCTTCGCCTCGTCTTTGTGGTCGGCGGCGAGGTTCTTCCAGCCCTTCGAGGTCAGGCGACCGACCTTCTGCAGCCACTTCGGATCGAGCTCGGCGCCGTAATAGCGCTGCAGGAACTCCTCGCGCTTGACGCCGGCCTTCTGGGTGAGGCGCAGCAGCTGGCCTTCCATCCCCATCAGGCGCCGGTTGAGGTCGTACATCTCCTCCACCAGGAACTCGATGCGGAAGTTGTTGAGCTTGACCGAGCGCATCAGCTCGACCATCTCCAACTTCTGCTTCTCGTAGTTCTTCTCGCTGCGGGGGTTGAGCTCCTCACCGCCGCGGATGGTCTCCAGGCGCTTCAGCTGGACCTTCTCCAGCTTCTTGTGGAGCGCTGCGATCTTGTCGAAGGTCTCCATCACCTGCGGGAGCAGGGTCTGCTCCATCGCGGCGAGCGAGAGGTTTGCCTCCTCGCCTTCGCCTTCACCCTCGCCTTCGGGCTTGGGCTCGCCCTCGGCGCCCTCCTCGCCCTCCGCTTCCTCGGCTTCCTCTTCCTCCTCGAAGGCGGCGACGGGGCCTTCGAGCGACGTACCCTCGGGCAGGTTGCCGCCCATCGTGGCATCGAGGTCGATGATGTCGCGGAGCAGCAGTTGGCCGGCTTTCAGCTTCTCGCGCCATTCGACGATCGACTTGTGCGTCAGCGGGCTCTCGCCGATGCCGCCGATCATCATGTCGCGGCCGGCTTCGATGCGCTTGGCGATCGCGATCTCGCCCTCGCGGGACAGGAGCTCGACCGAGCCCATCTCGCGCAGGTACATGCGCACGGGGTCGTCGGTGCGGCCGACATCGGCGTCGTCGAGATTGCCGACCGCACGGGATTCCTCCTGCTCGGTCTCGCCGCTGGGCTGGGCCTCGCCGCCCTCGCCTTCCTCGGGCTCCTCGTTGTCGACGACATTGATGCCCATGTCGTTCAACATGGCATAGATGTCTTCGATCTGGTCGTTGGTCTGGCCCGGCGGCAGGCTGGCGTTGAGCTCGTCGGCGGTCACATAGCCGCGCTCCTTGCCCTTGCCGAGCATCTTCCTGAACGCCGCAGAGAGGCCGTCCATCAGCGGGCCGTCCTGAGCCTCGTCCTTGGATTTCGCCGGCTCCGGCTTGGCCTGCGGTTTCACTGCCATCTATCCACCTATCGCACTCGGTATCCCGGACGCGGCACCCTGCGGCCGCCCTCGGCCGCCACGCTGTGCCTCACGTCACGAATTGATCAATCCGCCCGTCACCGATCCCATCGGATCGTCCCGATCCAGATCACTCCGGCGGCTCTCGCCCTCAAGAACGTTGTTCTGCTGGGAGCGCAGGCGCTCCCAATCATCGGTCGCTGCCCCTTCGTCGGTGCCCGGGTCATCTGCGTTCAGCGATTGCTGCAACCGGAGGGCGGCTTCGTCGATTTCTGCACGCACCTCGTTGCGCTCCCGCAGCACACCCATCACATGCAAAAGGCCTTCCTCGGCCTGGGCCAACCCGGCCGCCGGAAGGGTCCATTTGCTGCTGCCGGTCCGCGCCAAGAGGCCATCGAGGGCTGCGGAAAAGCCGATGCCCCTCAAATGGCTCTGCAACTCCCCGGAGTCAAGCCGCGGAGACCGGGCCGCGTGGTCTATAATGGCGCACTTGAGCTTGTCAAGCTGACCCACCGGAAATGCCTGTGCCGCAAGGGCTTCGCTGTGGCGGTGCAGCAATTCGGGATGGTTAATCACGGCCGCCAGGATGGTCTCGAATGGCATCATCTTCAGCCCGCCGAGCCCCCTCTTGGCGGCCTGTCCGCCGGGTTCAAGCAGGTAACCCGGTACCGCCAAGCCCCGGGAAGGCCGGCCGGCCTTCCAGGACCCCGGCCGGACGGCCCCTGCTGCCGTCGCCTGGGGGTTCCGCGGGGTGAGTATCCCGTTCAACCGGGACTCGATCTCCTGGCGGTACGCCTGTCGCACCGCCGGATCCTGGACCCGGTCGGCCATGGCGAACAGGTCGCGGCGGAAGCCGGAGCGGCGCTCCGGTGTGTCGAGGCTCCGCCCGGCCCCGGATGGACCCTGGAGGACCTGATCCCAGGCCACCTGGACCAGAGGCTCGGCCCGGTCGAAGACCGCCCGGACCGCCGCGGCGCCGCCGGACCGGGCGAGGTCGTCCGGATCCTGCCCAGCAGGCATCCAGGCAAAGCGCAGGGAGAGGCCGGGCTTCAGGATCGGCATTCCACGCTCGACCGCCCGGGCCGCGGCCTTTTGCCCGGCGGTGTCGCCGTCGAAGCAGAGAATCGGCTCCGGGGCGAAGCGCCAGAGCAGCTCGATCTGCGCCTCGGTCAAGGCCGTCCCCAGCGGCGCCACCGCTTGGGGGAAGCCCGCCTCGGCGAGAGCGATCACGTCCATATAGCCCTCGACCACCACGATCTCGCCCTGCTCGCGGGCGGGCTTTTGCGCCTGGTTCAGGTTGTAGAGCTGCCGCCCCTTGGAGAAGAGCGGCGTCTCCGGCGAATTCAGGTATTTCGGCTTCTCGTCGCCGAGCGTGCGGCCGCCGAAGGCGATGATCCGACCCTTGGCGTCGGCGATCGGGAACATCACCCGGCCGCGGAACCGGTCATAGGAGGCGCCGCCGTCCTCCGGCTTGATCAGCATGCCGGATTCGATGCCGAGCGCCTCCGGGATGTTGAGATTGGCGAGATGGTTCTTCAGCGCGGTGCGGCTGTCCGGGGCAAAGCCCAGCCGAAAGCGCTTGAGGGTTTCGGGAGCAAGGCCGCGGCGCTGGAGATAGCCGGCGCCGGCGCTGCCCGTGAGCGACTTTTCGAAGAAGGCGCAGGCCGCCTCCATGACGGTGCCGAGGCTCGCCTGGCGCTCGGCACGCTCCCGGTCTTGCGGATTGTCCTTCGGCACCTCGAGCCCGGCCTCGCCGGCGAGGCGCTCGACCGCGTCGCGGAATTCGAGGCCCTCGGTCTGCATGACGAAGGTGATGGCATCGCCATGGGCGCCGCAGCCGAAGCAATGGTAGTGCGGCTCGTCGTCGTCATAGACGTGGAACGACGGCGACTTCTCATTGTGGAACGGGCAGAGCCCGGTCGCCTGGCTGCCGCGGCGGCTGAGGCGCACCTTGCGGCCGACCAGGTCGAAGATCGACAGGCGTCGGCGCAGCTCTTCGAGGAAGGCCGGCGAAAAGGCCAAGAGGATCTCCGCGTCAGGTCCGGCAGCGATGAAGCGACACTGCGCCACTTCTTGTGACGCCAGACCCGCTCAGGGTCCAGTCATCCTCGGGCAGACTGGAAAAACGAATTAAGAACAACGAAATGTGGAAAGCAAGGATATCGGGGATAACCGGACGCCGCCCCGATTCTTCAGCCGCCGAGTCGCGCCTTCACGGCCGGCCCGACCTTCCCGAAGTCCATGCGGCCGGCATAGGCCTCCTTCAGCTTCGCCATCACCTTGCCCATGTCCTTGATGCCGGCGGCGCCGGTCTCGGCGATCGCTTTCGCGATCGCTTCCGCCTGCTCCGCTTCGCTCAGCTTCTGCGGCAGGTAGCGCTCGATGAGATCGATCTCCGCCTGCTCCTTGTCGACGAGTTCCTGGCGACCACCCTGCTTGTAGAGCTCGATGCTCTCCTGGCGCTGCCGCACCATCTTCTGCAGCATGTCGACGATCTCGGCCTCATCGACCTGGGTGACGCCGCGCGGACGCGCCGCGATGTCGCGATCCTTCAAAGTCGAGTTGATCATGCGGAGGGTCGAGACCGCGGCCTGGTCGCGCGACTTCATCGCGGTCTTCAAGTCCTCGTTGAATCGCTCGCGCAGCATGGCGGGTTCTCGCTCTCGGGTTGGCGGCATTGGTGGCGGGAAAGAGCCGAACCTATCGGATTCGTCCCCGCCTGACAATGCGGCGAGATGGCATACAAGGCATTGATTTTTCGCAGAAATCGGCGCCGCGCCGTTGCTTGACGCGGCATGCCGTTCAGCCTAGAACCCGGCAGCCGCCAACAGACGGGAGCCATCATGGCGCCGACCGACGAGACTCCGAAGCCGACCGCCCTCCTGGTCCTGGCCGATGGAACCGTCGTCCGCGGCCGAGGCCTCGGCGCCGAGGGGAAGGCAGTGGGCGAGGTCTGCTTCAACACCTCGATGACCGGCTATCAGGAGATCATGACCGATCCCTCCTATGCCGGGCAGAT
>Ga0335076_10000994_pt1 | contig 27196 bp, 29 predicted proteins | sample Lox_Sample_25_FD_206717 | JGI IMG/M metagenome (GOLD analysis project Ga0335076, IMG submission 206717) | Soil microbial communities from Loxahatchee National Wildlife Refuge, Florida, United States - Lox_Sample_2.5 | ecosystem: Environmental > Terrestrial > Soil > Wetlands | place: USA... | reverse complement strand
GTTCCGACGACGAGGAACCACTTCGCCCAGCGCTTCCACAGAAGATACTGGGCGAGGCCGTCGGCAAGAATCGCGTAGTTCGGCATCGTGTGCAGGACATTGGCGCGGCATTGCTCGCCGCGCAGCGCGTCGTCCTTGGCCTGGGCGTTGAAGATCAGGGTATCGCGAGCCTCCGGCAGATCGGCGATGGCGAGCAGCTGCGGTGCCGGCAGGTCGGCGACGAAGAACCTGTCGCCCTTGGCCACGAGATTGCGGAACGCCACCGCGACGTCGCCGCCCTCCGGCACGACGGCCTCGTCGAGCGTGAATTTCTGCTTGGTGAATTGCCCGGTCGTGTTGTTGTCATCGATGCCGACGCGGGCACCCATCAGGCCGTTGTCCGTGGTCGGCTGATCGACCAGGGAGAGCGGCGGCAACTCCTTCACGCGCTGCGTGATGTAGGCGATGGGAATCGTCGCGACCTCGGTCGATGTGTCCTGCGCGACCGCGGGAGTCGAACCCGCAAGTAGCAGCGTCGTCAGCAGCCCGAGGCAGGTCCCGCGCAGTCTCTGCAAGGCGCTCCTCCATCGCGGCGGATGCAACGGCAGGCTGATGGCGGCGCCGGTGCAGCCAGCGCCCGCGACATCGCCGCGATGCACATTTCTGCAGTCCGGAATTGTTATAAAATCCAGTGGCAATGATTGCAATGAAAAGGCAAGATCGGACGAACCGTTCCGCGATGCGGGCCGCGCGCCGTTTCGGAAGAAGGCCGTGATCCGGGGGCGATCATGGCACGCGCGACACGGCGGATCCTGCTGCGGCGCTGTGCCGCAATGACTCGGCTCGCTCGGATATTCAGCGTGGGAGGACCGATGGCGACCTGGCGCCGGCTGCAAAATCGGCTCGCGCTTCCCCTGCTCGTGGCGCTGGCGATGCTCGTCCAGCAGCCGGCGCTCGCGGGCACGGTCAAGATCGGGGTCCTCAAATTCGGCACCGTGAGCTGGGAGCTCGACACGATCAAGACGCATGGCCTGGACAAGGCCGAGGGACTCGATCTGCAGGTCGTCGATCTCGCCAACACGAACGCGACGTCGGTGGCGCTGCTGGCCGGCGGCGTCGACGTCATCGTGACCGATTGGCTCTGGGTGACGCGTCAGCGCGCCGACGGGGCGCACTTCACCTTCGCGCCCTACTCGACCTCGATCGGCGCCATCATGCTGCCGCCGAATTCGCCGGTGAAGAGCCTGGCCGATCTCAGGGGCAAGCGCCTGGGCATCGCCGGCGGCGCGATCGACAAGAGCTGGCTCCTGATCCGCGCGCTTGCGACACAGCGTCACAACCTCGATCTCGACAGCGCCGTGGACAAGGTGTTCGGGGCACCGCCGCTGCTGAACGAGGAAATGCTGGCGGGCCGGCTGGACGCCGTGTTGAACGCGTGGAACTTCACGGCGCCGCTGCAGGCCAGGGGCTATAGCGAACTCGTGCGCGTGGAGGACGCCGCGCGCGAACTCGGCGCGCAATCGCATGTGCCGTTTCTCGGCTATGTGTTCGACGAGGGCTGGGCGGCCGCGCACAAGGACGACGTCCTGGCGCTGATCCACGCCAGCCGCAAGGCGAAGCAGCTGCTGGCCGACTCGGACGCCGAATGGGACCGCCTGCGGCCGCTGATGAAGGCGCCGGACGATGCGACATTCGCCGCTCTGCGCGACGGATTCAGGCGCGGCGTCCCCGCGAGCTGGGGCGCCGCGGAGCGCGCCGATGCCGCGAAGCTCTTCACCGTGCTGGCCAAGCTCGGCGGACCGGACCTGGTCGGCAAGAGCACCGAACTCCAGCCGGGCACGTTCTGGCCCGACGCCACCTACTGAAGCCGATGCCGGATCGCTCGAGCTTCTGGCCGCGCGCCGCATCGTTCGTCGCCTTCCTCGCCGTGTGGCAGATGGGCTCGCTCGCCGTCGGGTCGCGCCAGCTCCCGACGCCCTTGAGCGTCCTCGCGGTGCTGTGGCGCGGCCTCCTCGACGGCAGCATCCCCTACCATATCGGCGTCACCCTCGCGCGCGTCGCCGTCAGCTTCACCATCGCGATGCTGATCGGCGGCGCCATCGGCATCGCGATGGGACGGTCGCGGCGTCTCGACCGCTTCTTCGACAGCTGGCTGATTCTTTTCCTCAACGTGCCGGCCGTCGTGTCGACGATCCTCTGCTACGTCTGGTTCGGCCTCGTGGAAACCGCCGCGATCGCCGCGGTCGCCGTGAACAAGATCCCGAACGTCGTCGTGACCCTGCGCGAAGGCGCGCGCGCGCTCAACCCGGATTTCCTCGAGATGGCGCAGGTCTATCGCCTGAGCCGGGGCAAGACGCTGCGCCACATCATCCTCCCCGAGCTGTCGCCGTTCATCGTCGCGGCGGCGCGCTCCGGCCTGGCGCTCGTGTGGAAGATCGTGCTCGTCGTCGAACTGCTCGGCCGCAGCAACGGCGTCGGCTTCCAGATCTATTCGGCCTTCCAGAATTTCGATGTTCCGGAGATCCTCGCCTACACCATCGCGTTCGTTGCGGTCATCCAGGCAATCGAACTCGTCATTCTGCGTCCGCTCGACCGGCACGCCAATCGATGGCGGCGGTGATCCAGCTCGAGATCGACATCCGGCTCAAGTGCTATCCCGCGGTCGGCAACGCGCCGCCGGTCGAGGCGTTGAAGGCGCTGCGCTTCTCGGTCCCGGTCGGCGAGTTCACCTGCATCGTCGGGCCGTCGGGATGCGGCAAGACGACCTTGCTCAACATCGTCGCCGGCCTCGATGCCGATTTCACCGGCCGGGTCGATGTCGCGGCGACGGCGGAGCGGCCGCAGCCGGTGATCGGTTACGTCTTTCAGAGGCCGCGCCTGCTGCCTTGGCGCACGGTCGAAGAGAACATTCGTCTCGTGCTGTCGCCGGAGCAGAATCGCTCCGGCATCGTCGACGATCTGCTGGTCGCGACGGGGCTGGCGGAGGCGCGCCACACCTATCCCGAACGGCTGTCGGTCGGCATGTCGCGCCGCGCGGCGCTGGCGCGCGCGTTCGCGATCGAGCCCGACCTCCTGCTCATGGACGAGCCGTTCGTGTCGCTCGACGAAACCACGGCCGAGCGGCTGCGAGCACTGCTGCTGAGCATCTGGGGCCGGCGGCCGACCACGGTGTTGTTCGTGACGCACGACACCCGCGAGGCCGCCCAGCTCGCCGATCGCGTGATCGTCCTGACGCCGTCGCCGGGATCGGTGCGGTCCATCATCGCCATCGAGACGCCGCGGCCGCACCGCGGCAACGGCGAGGTCATCGATGCGATCCGGCAGCAGATACTGGGAGAGACGTCGGGCGACAGTGCAAAACAACCCCATGCATTAAAAAATTGCCGTTGATTTCCAAGAGGTTGGGTTTGCCGTTTCGGCGCGTTTCCGGACCGCGGACGGGTGCGAAATCGACCTATTGGGTGATCGGCGCGCCCATGTCGTCGATGAGCGGCACGCCGTAGTCGAGCAGGATCTTGGTGATCGCCGGCTGCTCCTTGCGGATGAGGTCGTTGATCTGACGCTTCCAGTCCGGCTCGTTGAAGCGCACGCCCATGGTGATGCGGTAGTCGAGCGGAATCGGATTGTCGGCGGTCTTCAGCGGCACCACGACGAGCGGCGTCGACTGCTGCTTCGCATAGTAGCCGGCGATCGGCCCCCAGAGGACGCCGACGTCGACCTTGCCGGCGGCGACGTCGTTGACGAGGTCGCGCGGCGGCGCGTCGAAGCGCGTGTCGACCAGCAGCTGATAGCTGTGGACGTTCGCGAGCAGGCCCTTCTGCGCCATGATCGTGGTCGGCGGCGTCCCGGCGATGACGCCGATCTGCAGCGTCTGCAGCGCCGGGTCGTCGAACGAGTCCGCCTTGATGTTGGAATCCTTGCGATAGACCAGGCTGAAGGAGGAGCGGTAGTAGGGATTCGTGTTCTGCACGAGATCGTTGCCGGAGATCGTGCCGATCACGATGTCGCATTTGCGGGCGCGCAGCGTGTTGCGGATGAAGCCGACGCTGTCAGGGTAGTAGGTGTACTGCACGGGAACGCCGAGGTCCTTGGCGAGCAGCTCGGCGATCTTGTTTTCGTAGCCTTCGCCCTTGTCGTTGGAAAAGGGCAGGTTGTGGGGATCGGCGCACACGCGAAACACCGAGTGGTCGACCGCCTCGGCCGAGGCCGCCATTGCGTCCGGCAGACGGACGAGCGATTCCGCGGCAAGCGACGCGATCGCGAGAAGAACAGCAAGCGTGCGGCGATTCGATGGCATGGCGGCATCCTCCCTTCGGACAGCCGCGAAGCGGCCCCGCGCTACTGCGTCCCGAGGCAGTTGTCTTCGCGTGCCTTGGCCTCGGCCGATTTGTCCTCGTGCTTCTCCGGCCGGCCGCGGCCGATGGCGCCGTCCGACCGCGCCTTGAGGTAAGCGTAGATGTCGTCGATGAAGCACATGACGTTCGGATTGACTCCGAAGCTCGGCATCACCTTGTCGGACGACGTCGATACGTCCTTCTTGCCGTTCGTGACGGTGTCGATGAACTGATCATAAGAGAGGTGCTTCAGGGAATCGACGAGGGCCGGTGCGAAGGAACTGCCCATGCCGTCGGGCCCGTGGCAGACGTGACAATCGGAATGATACCGACGATAGCCGCTATAGACGGGCCAACTCACGGTTCCATCGGGCGCAACGCTGTAGGGCTTCGCGGCATCCTGCGCCGCGGCCGGACCGTTTCCCGCCAGAACTGCGAGCGCCAATCCGATCGCCGCACCTATGGCGAGAGCCCCGCTCGGAAACCGCACCGTCGCCATCACCATGCATCCTCCCTTCGATATTATCGCAGTCGTTTGACCGGCCGATATAGCCAAGTGACCCGCCTCCGGATGGGCCGGCCCAAACCACAATCGCGATTCCGGAGGCCACTTTGGCGCGAGCGAAGCGCCTACGAATCATCCCGCTTGAAGAAGAGGCCCGGCATCCGATGCGAGCATCGAGATGCCGGGCTGGGGAATGATCGTTCAGAGCGTTTGCGCGGCTTACGGCAGCGCAAACACCGTCAACACGCCGCCGAGCTGGGTGTAGTTGGACAGCGCCTTGTAGGCACCGACCGCGCCCAGGCCGGCCGTGTCTTCGGTAAGGCCGGCCGCGAGGCCGATACCGGCCCAGCCGCCGACGCCGGAGAGAACGGCGATGTACTGCTTGCCGCCGTGCTCATAGGTGTTGATGTTGCCGATGATGCCCGACGGGGTCTTGAACCTCCACAGTTCCTTGCCCGTGTCGGGGTCGACGGCCTTGATGTAGCCTTCGAGCGTCCCGTAGAAGACGACGTCGCCGGCCGTGGCGAGCGCGCCGCTCCATACCGAGAACGGCTCCGGATCCGACCACTTGATCTTGCCGGTGCCGGCGTCCCAGGCGATGAAGTTGCCGAGGTTGGTCCCGCCCGGTGCCGGATACATGCTCAGCGTCGCGCCGACGTAGGGCTGGCCCGCCGTGTAGCTGACGCGGAACGGCTCATAGTCCATGCAGACGTGGTTGGTCGGCACGTAGAACAGCTTCGTCTTCGGCGAATAGGCCGCCGGCTGCTGGTCCTTGGAGCCCAGGGCCGCCGGGCAGATCCCCTTCGAGTTGACGTCTTCGCCGTTCTGGTCGGTCGAGTACTTCGCCACGACTTCCGGACGCCCGGTCGTCATGTCGACATGCGTCGCCCAGTTCACGGCCGGGTCGTACTTCTCGGCCACCAGCAGGGCGCCGTTTTCGCGGTCCAGCGTGTAGCCGAAGCCGTTGCGGTCGAAGTGGACGAGGGCCTTGTGCGTCGTGCCGCCGACGTCGACATCCGTGAGGATCATCTCATTGATGCCGTCGAAGTCCCATTCGTCATGCGGCGTCATCTGGTACACCCACTTCGCCATGCCGGTGTCGGCGTCGCGGGCGAAGATGGTCATCGACCAGCGGTTGTCACCCGGGCGCTGCTTCGGGTTCCAGGTGCTGGGATTGCCCGAGCCGTAGTAGATCAGGTTGAGCTGCGGGTCATAGGAGTACCAGCCCCAGGTGGTGCCGCCGCCGATCTTCCATTGATCGCCCTGCCAGGTCGCCGTGCCGGAATCCTTGCCGACCGGCTTGCCCAGGAAGGTCGTCTTGGCCGGGTCCAGCAGCGTGTCGGCGTCCGGTCCCATGGAATAGGCCCGCCACGCCAGCTTGCCGTCGGAGATGTTGTAGGCCGCCAGGTATCCGCGGACGCCGAATTCGCCGCCGCTGATGCCGATGAGGACCTTGTCTTTCACCACCAGCGGTGCGTCTGTTCCGGTGGCGCCCTTCTTGGGATCGTTGTCGACGGTCTTCCAGACTTCCTTGCCCGTCTTGGCGTCGAGCGCCACGAGGGTCGTATCGGCCTGGTGCAGGAAAATCTTCCCGTCTGCATAAGCGAGGCCGCGATTGACAGTGTCGCAGCACATAACCGGTATGGTGTCCGGATCCTGCTTCGGCTCGTACTTCCAGATCACCCGACCGCTGTCATTGAGGTCGAGCGCGAAGACGATGTTCGGGAACGGCGTATGGATGTACATCGTGTCGCCGAGCACCAGCGGTCCGCCCTCGTGACCGCGCAGCACGCCGGTGGAGAAGGTCCACGCGACCTGCAGGTTCTTCACGTTGTCCTTGGTGATCTGCGACAGCTCGCTGTACCGCGTCGACGAGTAGTTGCCGGCCGGGATCACCCATTGCTTGGAGTCCTGCTGCAGCTTCAGCAGTTCGTCGTTCGCCGACGCGACCAGCGGCAGCGCGGCCGTGATCGCGAGGGTCATAGTCGCCTTTATGAGCGGTGTTAGTTTCATCTAGTTACTCCTCCCTCTTTTCAACAGCTGTATGAGCGGATGCCCAACGAATGCGTCGGGGCCGTCTTCCCTGAATGATGGACCTGTTGAGTCGCGCTTCGCCGGACAACACCTCTTTTTGATCAGAGGCGGCTGGCTTCATGCCAGCTCGCTTACTACGATCGTCCGCAGGGGCAAGCTGTTTGGGCTGCCCCGGTCCCTCGCCGGTTGAACATCCGTTCGGTCGGGTAGCGACTGAGTTATTATGCAGAGTTCTCGACGACTCGCAAGCGGTCTGTGTGACAAGACGGCGAATTGACAAAACTGGCGCGGCGTGCGCGCGAAAGGATGCAATACCCATGCCTCACTCAAGCTCAACGAGATGGCGGTCGCCGGCTGCTGCACTGCAATTGCCGCTGCGGCTTCTCGCGCTGGTTGCGTTCCTCGCGGGCGGGTTGCCGGAGGCCGGCCGGACCGCCGACATGACGGTCGAGCAGGTGAAAGCCCTGCTCGCGACGCCGGGCCAGGCTGTGCCGGACCTGTCGAACCGGGACCTCGGCGGGCTCGATCTGTCGAACATCGATTTCAAGCGCGCCAACCTGACGGGTGCGGCGATGCGCAAGACCAATCTCGCCGGCGCCGATCTCTCGGGCGCCGTGCTCGATCTGGCGATCCTGCGGGGCGCCAACCTGAAGGGGGCGAAGCTGCGCAACGTCAGCGCCTTTTCCACCATCTTCGCCTCGGCCGACCTCTCGGGTGCCGACCTCAGCGGCGCCAAGCTCGTCTGCAATTTCGAGAACGCGAACCTGCGCGGCGCCAACCTGCAGGGCGTGGCGGCCGGCGCCGACATGCGCAACCAGTCGATGGGCCTGATGCGCATATCCCTGCGCAACGCCAAGCTCGGCGGCGCCAATCTCGCCGGCGCCGACATCTCGCGCGGCATGATCGAGTTTGCCGATCTCAGCGGCGCCGACCTGACCGGCGCCAACCTGATGCGGGCCTCAGCCGGCGGCGCCGATTTCTCGAGCGCCAATCTTGCCGGCGCCAACTTCACCGAGGCGGACGTGCAGGATGCGCGCTTCATGGGCGCCGTCGGCCTCGACAAGGCCATCGGGTTCGACACGGTCCTGCACAAAGATTCGGCACGCTTCGAGTGACGCGGCGGCCGATGCATGGTGGTGCAGTGCAACAGACCGGCACGTCGCGCCGCGCGCTCTGCTGCGGCACCCTGACGGCGCTGTGCTGCCTGCCGGCGCTGCGCGCGCAGGCGGCGCTCCTGGCGGATCAGCCGCTCGCCCTCGCCGAGGTCGCCCCCGGCATCCATGTCTCGCAGGGGGTTCACGCGGAGGCCACGGCGGACAATCTCGGCGCCATCGCCAACATCGCGTTCATCGTCGGCAGCGCCGGCGTCGCGGTGCTGGACAGCGGCGGCTGCGCGCTCTGGGGACGGCGCCTGCGCGAGGCCATCGGCCGCGTGACGCCCCTGCCGGTCCGCTATCTCGTCAACAGCCATGTCCATCCGGACCACATCTTCGGCAATGCCGCCTTCCGGGCGGACACGCCGGAGATCATCGGCCATGCCAAGCTCGCGGCGGCGCTGGCCGCGCGCGGCGCCTTCTACCTCGACAAGGTCAAGGCGGCGCTCGGGCCGCTCGCCGCGGGCACCGAGGTGGTACCGCCGACGCGCGCGGTCGCCGACCGGCTGGAGATCGATCTCGGCGGGCGCACCCTCAGGCTGCAGGCGCATCCGACGGCCCATACCGACAACGATCTGTCGGTGCTCGATCTCGCGACCGGCACGCTGCTGCCGGCGGACCTGCTGTTCATGCAGCGCACGCCGGCGATCGACGGCAGCCTCAACGGCTGGCTCGCGGCGATCGACGCCCTGCGCCGGATCCCGGCGGCCCGGGTGGTGCCGGGCCACGGGCCGACGGTCGCGGACTGGCCGGCCGCGCTCGACGCCCAGGACCGCTATCTGCGGCGGCTGCGGGACGACGTCCGCGCGGTCCTCAAGGCCGGCGGCACCATGGAGCAGGCCGTGGACAGCGCCGGCCGCAGCGAACAGGGGCAATGGCGGCTGTTCGACGACTACAATCCGCGCAACGTCGTCACGGCTTTCGCCGAACTGGAGTGGGAATGACCTGTGGTACGATAGACGCCTGCCTGGGAAGGAGAGGACCGATGCCGTCCCGACGCCGCCTGCTGCTTTCCGCCGGACTGCTGCCGCTGGCCATCGCCGCCGGACGCCGTGCCGGCGCCGACGACGCCGACGATCCGTGGCCGGACATCAAGGCGTCGCTGTTCGCCGACCGTCCGATCCAGGACGGCGCCGGCATCCTCGCGCTCGAGGCGCCGAAGCGCGCCTATGACGCGGCGATCGTGCCGATCACGGTGACGGCCGCCATCGCGCAGAGCGACGCCCGCTACATCCAGGCCGTCCACCTCATCGTCGACAAGAATCCGGCGCCGGTCGCGGGCGTGTTCCATTTCACCGTCGAGAGCGGCACCGCCACCTTCGCCACGCGTGTGCGGGTGAACGAATACACCAACATCCGCGCCATCGCGGAAATGAACGACGGCGCGCTCTTCATGGCGGCGGCGTTCGTCAAGGCGGCGGGGGGCTGCTCGGCGCCGGCGCTCAAGGATGCCGAGAAGGCGATGGCGAGCCTCGGCAAGATGAAGCTGAAGGCGCCGGACAGCGTCATCCTCGACCGGCCGAACCAGGCCCAGCTGCTGATCAGCCATCCCAATTTCTCCGGCATGCAGTTCGACCAGATCTCGCGCAACTACATCCCCGCGCATTTCGTGCAGGACATCCGCATCCGCTATGCCGACCGCGTGATCATGACGGTCGAGGGCAACATCTCCCTGAGCGAGGATCCGACGGTCTATTTCTCGTTCGTGCCGCACGGGCCGGGCGAGATCGCCGTCGACGTGACCGACTCCGAGGGCATGAAGTTCAGCCAGGCGTGGCCGGTCAGTCCCGTGCCTGCGTCCTGACGGCGGTTTCAGAAGCAGCGCACCTCGGCCTCGGCCTGGGCGCGGCGCAAGTCGTCGACGAGCTGCTTGGTCCAGGGCGAGTCGCGGAAGGCGCCGGTGTTCTCGCCGGGGATCGCCGACATGCTGACGATCGTCTCGGCCTGCACGTACTTGTCGTAGGGGAAGAGCGACGCGATCACGTCGATGCTGCAGGAGCAGCGGCGCAGGTTCTCCTGCGTCTGCCCGTTGCTGGCCATGCAGGCGAAGACGTAGTCGGCGAGCGCGTCGGTCGGATAGTCGGCGGGCGCTGCGTCACCCTGCCGCGGCGTCGCGAACGCGGCCGCCAACAGAACCAATCCGGCGATGAAGGCTCGTATCGTCATGGCGACGCTCCCTGGCGAAATGCGCAATGCTCGCTCCTGCCACGGACCGGCATTGTCGCCATCGCGCCCACCGGGTCCAGTGCTTTCGGCGCCGCGGGCGGATGATATGGCGATGGCGGCAATCCGACATCGCCTGACGGCAATGCGAACCGCTGCGGCGACGCTTGTTGCCGCCGCCTAGCAGCTTGTTTAATTTGTCGAACAGCCAAGGCCAGAGACACCAACCAAGCCAGGGAGACAGGGAAATGAAAACAGCTCTGATGCGCTGCGTGCTCGCCGCCGCCGGCATGACGGCGGCGATGCTGCTGACCGGACCCGGCCAAGCCGGCCCGGTGACGACCGACGACCTGATGAAGGCCCAGGACAATGGCGCCGAGTGGCTGATGTACGGCCGCGACTATCGCAACTGGCGCTACAGCCCGCTCGCCGAACTGACGGCCGACAACGTCGCCAAGATGACGCCCGTCTGGTCGCTGTCCACGGGCGGCCAGTTCGGCGGCCTCGAGGCGACGCCGCTGTTCCATGACGGCGTGCTCTACTTCTCGGCCGACTATGCGCGCGTCTTCGCCGTCGATGCCCGCAGCGGCCGCGTCATTTGGCACTACGAGCCGACCTACGAAGACGGCCTCAACGCCATGCTCTGCTGCGGCCCGATCCACCGCGGCGTCGCGCTGAAGGACAACCTGGTCTATGTGGCGCAGCTCGACGCCAAGCTCGAGGCCCTCAACGCGGCCGACGGCAAGGTCGTGTGGGAGGCGAAGATCGACGACTGGAAGAACGGCGTCACCACGAATTCGGCGCCGCTCGTCGTCAAGGACCACGTGATCATCGGCGTCTCCGGCGGCGAGTACGGCGTGCGCGGCTACCTGAAATCGTTCAACGCCAAGACCGGCGCGCTGGAGTGGCAGACCTACACGGTTCCCGCGCCCGGCGAGGCCGGCAGCGACACCTGGCCGAAGGACGACAGCTGGAAGACCGGCGGCGCCCCGACCTGGCTGACCGGCAGCTATGACGCCGATACGAACACGCTCTACTGGGGCACGGGAAACCCCGGCTCCTGGCAGTCGGACCAGCATCCTGGCGACAACCTGTATACGGACTCGACGCTGGCGCTCGATCCCGAGACCGGCAAGATGAAGTGGTTCTACCAGTACACGCCGAACGACAGCTGGGACTATGACGCGATGGCGACGCCGATCCTGATCGACACGACCATCGACGGCAAGCCGACCAAGGCGTGGGCGGTGTCCAGCCGCAACGGCTACTTCTACGTCATGGACCGCACGAACGGCAGCTTCCTCTATGCCCTGCAGATGGTCGAGGGCATCAACTGGACGAGCGGCCTGGATCCGAAGACCGGCAAGCCCACGATCAACACGGCAATGAAGCCCAAGCAGGGCGCCGGGGCCGTGCAGCCGATCATTCCCGGGCTCGAGGGCGGCACGAACTGGTTCCCGCCGGCCTATGATCCGGATCTCGGGCTGTTCTTCGTCGGGGTCAACCAGTGGGGCATGGGCCTGACGTCCTGGGAGAAGGGCAAGCTGGTCTATAAGCCCGGCGACGTCTTCATGGGCGTCGACTATCAGATGTACCGCATGGGCGACACCATCGGCCATCTGCGGGCCATCGACATCGCCAACAAGAAGGTCGCCTGGGACGTACCGAGCCCGCTGCCGTTGTTCTCCGGCATGCTCGTCACCAAGGGCGGGTTGCTGTTCACCGGCGACCAGCGCGGACGCTTCCTCGCCTTCGACGCCAAGACCGGCAAGGAGCTGTGGAAGTTCCAGACGGGATCCGGAATCAACGCCTCGCCGATCACCTATGAGCTGGACGGCAAGCAGTATGTCGCCATCCTCTCGGGCCTCGGCGGCGATCCGAGCTTTTACTACTCGGCGCCGAAGGGCGGCATGCTCTGGGTCTTCGCGGTGGACGGCAAGGTCGACGAGGGCGGCTATTACAACGCCCAGGTCATCGACAAGATGCTGCCGACCTACAAGCCGTGATCGCCTGATAACCGGAGGAGCGGGCGCCGTGCGGCCGACCAAGCTGACCCCGAGCGCCCTTTCCCTCGGTGCTCTCGTCGCGCTGCTGCTGGGGACATTCGTTCCCGGCGGCAGTGCCGACGAGGTCTTGACCAACCCGTATCTCGGCAAGCCCGATGCCATCGAGGCGGGCAAGCAGATCTACCGCAGCAAATGCTATATCTGCCATCACAGCGCCGGCGCGCGCGGGCCAGACCTTTTCGCCACCAAGCTGACCGACGAGCAGTTCCTGGAAACGGTCATCAACGGCCGCAAGCGCACGGGGGTAATGCCCGCTTTCGGGCTGCGGCTCTCGCCCGACGAGGTGTGGCAGGTACACGCCTTCGTCAAATCGACCGACCATTACTGACGCGCTGCTCCACGAAACCCGGCCGGTTGTTTCCGCATTCCCCTTCTGACACTATCGATGGCAACAGGACGGACGCCGAGGGTCCGCCGAGGAACGGTGATGCGTGCCCAATGAACGCGTGACGGCCGACCACAACGGGACCGCGGACCATCTGCAGGGCGGCGAGCGCCTCTATCGGATGTTCGTCAAGGACCTGGTCCTGCAGTGCAACATCGGCGCCTATGCGCATGAGCGGCTGGCGCCGCAGCCGGTGCGCTTCAACGTCGACTTGCATGTGCGCGAGCCGGCGGCGCCGCTCAACGACGACCTGCGGAACGTCCTCTCCTATGACGAGATCACGGCCGGCATCAAGCGCCTGATCGGCCGGGGCCACATCAATCTCGTGGAGACGCTGGCCGAGGAGATCGCGTCGCTATGCCTCGCCGACCCGCGCGCCCTGCATGTGCGCGTCAGCGTCGAGAAGCTCGCCGTGGAGCCGAACGCGACCAGCGTGGGCGTCGAGATCGAGCGCCGCCGCCAGCGCCACCCGGCGGTCGCCGAGCTGTTTCCCCTGGCCTTTGAAAGCACCGCCGCCCAACAGCGCGGCCGTCGCGACGGCGGAAACTGACCTGGCGCGGCAGCCGCGACCGCTCTGGATCGTCAAGCTCGGCGGCAGTCTCGCGGAATCCGCCCAGCTCAAGGCGTGGCTCGCCCTGCTCGCGGCGGCGGCCGGCACCACCGTCATCGTTCCCGGCGGCGGCCCGTTCGCCGACCAGGTGCGGGCCGCACAGGAACAGTCCGGGTTCGACGATGCCACGGCGCATCACATGGCGCTGCTGGCCATGGAGCAGTATGGCCGCATGCTCTGCGGCCTGCAGCCGGGGCTGGCGCCAACCGCGGGTTTGGCGGCGATCGAGCGGACGCGGCGTGCCGGCCTGGTGCCGGTCTGGATGCCGGCGCGCCTCGTGCTCAGCCGGCCCGAGATCGCCGCAACCTGGGATATCACGTCCGACAGCCTCGCGGCCTGGCTGGCGGGCGCGCTCGGCGGCCGGCGCCTGCTGCTGGTGAAGTCGGTGGATGTCGCCGGCGACGCCGTGACGGCGGCGGCGCTGACGCGACGCGGCATCGTCGATCCGGCTTTCCCGCAGTTCCTGCTGCGCAGCGGCAGCGAGGCCTGGTGCATCGGGGCGTCCCGCCATGCCGAGATGGCGGCGGCGCTTCGCGGCGCCGCCACCGCGGGGACGCGCATCACGGCGCCCGAGTCGGCGAGATCGACCAGTCGCCCGATTGTGGGACACGACGCCCGTGCTAACATCGGCGCCGACGCAGTCCGCGCCCGACAGCGTTGACGGGAGCCAAGAGCGCGATGCCGAAGAAAGTCCGGACGCCGCGCCTGGCTTGGGCGCTGACGGGGTCGGGACACTTCTTCACCGAAAGCCTCGCCTTGATCGGCCGCATTCCCGACGTCGACCTGTTCGTCAGCCGCGCCGCCGCCGAGGTCGTGCGCATGTACCGCGACGACATGAGCAAGCTGCCGGCCGGGGTGCGCGTCTTCAAGGATACGACGGCGAGCGCGGCGCCGGTCGGCCTCTTCTATCACGGCGTCTATCACACGCTGGTCGTGGCCCCCGCCACCTCCAACACGGTGGCGAAGTGCGTCTACGGCATATCCGACAACCTCGCGACCAACGTCTTCGCCCAGGCCGGAAAATGCCGCATCCCCAGCATCGTCTTCGCCTGCGACACGGCGCCCGAGCTGGAGACCATGGCGCCCGACGGCATGGTCAAGGTGTTCCCGCGCCGGATCGACCTCGACAACGTCGAACGGCTCAAGGGTTTCGAGGCGACCACGGTGGTGGAGAACCTCGCCGATCTCGAAGCGGCGCTGCGCGCGCGGCTCGCATGCCTGAACATATCCTTTTCCTGACCGGCCGGCTGGCGAAGCCGCGCGTCGCCAAGGTGCTGGCGGCGATGCAGCCGGCCGACTTCACGTATGACGTGCAGGATGTCGGCGTGAAGGTGGCGGCCCTGATGACCGGCGACCTGATCCGCCGCCGCCTGCCGGCGCCGGTGACGGCCGACCGCATCATGCTGCCGGGCCGTTGCCGCGCCGACCTTGCGGCGCTGTCGTCGCACTACGGGATTCTCGTGCTGCGCGGACCGGACGATGTGAAGGACCTGCCGGAGTTCTTCGGGCAGAAGGGAAAGCCGCGCGACCTCTCGCGCCATGACGTGCGCATCTTCGCCGAAATCGTCGAGGCGCCGACGCTTGATGTCGCCGGGATCCTGCAGCGTGCCGACGCCTATCGGCGCGGCGGCGCCGACGTGATCGACCTCGGCTGCCTGCCGGACACGCCGTTCCCGCATCTCGCGGAGGCCGTGCAGGCGCTTGCCGCAGCGGGCCATCGGGTGAGCGTCGATTCCGCCGATGTCGAGGAACTGCGGCGCGGCGCGCAGGCGGGCGCGCACTATCTCCTGAGCCTCACCGAGGAGACCCTCTCGCTGGCCGACGATACTGCGGCGGTGCCGGTCCTGATTCCCGCCCGGCATGGCGATCTCGACTCGCTGCTGCGCGCGATGGACCGGCTCGACGCCGCCGGACGCCCCTATCTCGCGGATCCGATCCTCGATCCCATCCATTTCGGCTTCATGGACTCGCTGATGCGCTATGCCACCCTGCGCCGGCTGCGGCCGAGGGCGGAGATCCTCATGGGCACCGGCAACCTGACGGAGCTGACCGACGCCGACAGCACCGGCGTCACGGCTGTGCTGATGGGCATCGTCTCGGAGCTGCACATCACCAACGTGCTGGTCGTGCAGGTGAGCCCGCATTGCCGCCGCGCCGTGCCGGAGACCGACGCCGCGCGCCGGCTCATGTTCGCCGCCCGCGAGGAGGGCAGCCTGCCCTCGGGAATCGGCAATGCCCTCCTCTGCCTGCGCGACCGCAAGCCGCTGCCTACGGCGAGCGCCGAGATCGCCGAGATGGCGGCGCTGGTGGGCGACGACAACTTCCGGGTCGAGATCGCGGAGGACGGCATCCACGTCTACAACCGTCAGGGGCACCACGTCGCTGCCGGCGCGTTCGAGCTGTTCCCGGGTCTCGGCGTCGAGGCGGACGGCAGCCATGCGTTCTATCTGGGCCACGAGCTGACGAAGGCGCAGATCGCCTGGCAGCTCGGCAAGCGCTATGTTCAGGACCAGCCGCTCGACTGGGGCGTCGCGGTCGACCGCGCACCGGAGGACCTCGAGCACTTCAAGGCGGCCGGCACGACCCTGCAGGCGAAACGGAAGAACCGGGGCAAGCGATGATCCGCGAGTGCATCGTCACCACGCAGAACCGCGCCGGGGTCGTGCACATCGCGCCAATCGGCCTCATCGAGGAGGGCGAGCATCTGGTGATTGCGCCGTTCCGACCGTCGCTGACGCTCGACAATCTGCGCGAGAATCCGGCCGCGGTGGCGAACTACACCGACGACGCGCTCGTCTTCGCCGGGTGCCTGACCGGCCGCCGCGACTGGCCGACGCGCCCGGCGACCAAGGTCGCCGGCGCCGTGCTGGAGCAGGCCTTGGCGCATGCCGAGCTCAGCGTCGTCGCCGTGGCCGAAGACGCCGTGCGGCCGCGCTTCCGCTGCGCCGTCGTGCATGAGGAGACGCATGCGCCGTTCCGCGGCTTCAACCGAGCGCGGGCGGCGGTGGTGGAGGCGGCGATCCTGGTCAGCCGCCTGCACATGCTGCCGGCCGAGAAGATCGACCGCGAGATCGCCTATCTGCAGATCGCCATCGACAAGACGGCCGGCCCGCGCGAGCGCCAGGCCTGGGACTGGCTCATGGAGAAGGTGGCCGAGCATCGGGCCAAGAGCGAAGAGGAGCGACGGGCGTGACTGGATTTCTCGCCAGCGTGACGTCGGCCGACGAGGCGGAGATCGTGCTCGCCGCCGGCGCCGACATCGTCGACCTCAAGGACCCGGCGGCGGGCGCGCTGGGCGCTTTGCCGGCGCCCGCCATCCGGGCTGCGGTCGCCCGGATCGCCGGACGGCGGACGGTGAGCGCCACTGCCGGCGACCTGCCGATGCGGCCAGCGACGGTGGCGGATGCCGTCGCAGGCATAGCCGACCTCGGGGTCGATATCGTCAAGGTCGGGCTCTTTCGCGGCGGCGACCGGAGCGGCTGCATCGCGGCGCTGGCCCGCCAGGCAGCTGCGGGCACGCGCATCGTCGCTGTCATGTTCGCCGACCAGGAACCCGATTTCACACTGCTCGATCAGCTGCGCGACAACGGATTTGCCGGCGCCATGCTCGACACGGCCGAGAAGCGCGGCGGCAGCCTGCGCGATCACCTCGCGGCACCGGCGCTGGCGGCATTCGTGCGGCGCGCCCGCGACAGCGGGCTCATGAGCGGCCTTGCGGGATCGCTGCGGCTCACCGACGTCGCCCCGCTCCTCGAACTCGCACCGGACTATCTGGGATTCCGCGGCGCGTTATGTGCCGCCGGCCGCACGTCCGTGATCGATCCCGAGCGGGTCCGCGCGGTGCGCGCGGCGATCGGCCTTCACCAGCCGTCGGCGGCCAAGCTCGCCACGGCCGCCGCCGGCGCGCAGCGCGCCGCCCATTCCTTGGCCTGAGCGTCGCCATCGATCATGTCGGCGAAGTCGGCGTAGCGGCGCCCCAAGCGCCCGGCCAGGTCGCGTGCGAGGAAGCGGCCGACGCCGGCGCCGACGATCGGCGCCGCGTCGTCGAGCCCGCGCGACACGACGCAATCGATCGCCGCCTGCAGCGTCTGCCGTTGCCGCTCGGCCAGATGCTGCGCCAGGCGCCGCCACGCCGCCGGCGGTGCCGAGTCGAGGTCGCGCCCGAGCATGCGGGCGAGGCGGCGGGCGCTGTCCTCGCCTGTCTTCTTCCGACCGTCGGCGGTCGGCAGCTGATCGGCGTCTTCCGGCAATTCGCCGGTGAGGCGGTGCACGTCGGCCATGGTGGCGAAGTGCTCGGCCATCAGGCGCCGGCGCCGGCCCTCGAACGGCACGCTGCCGGCGATCGCCATGACCGGCGTCCGCGTGACGCCGCTGTAGACGAGCTCTTCGGACACCAAGCGCTCGTCGTCCGTGTAGCCGGCGGCCGCAACGACGCCGTCGCGCACGGGCACGATATCGGTCGTCGTGCTGCCGACGTCGACCAAGAGGGCGGACCGGCAGTGCTTGGCGACGAGGCGCGCGCTGGCGTGCCAATTTGCCGATGCAATGGCGCGCCAGCGATGGGCGGCCTGCGCCGGCGCCACGAAGCCGCCATCGCCGGCGTAGACGCGTAGATCGGCCTGCGCGAGCGCCTCGACCATCGCCTGGCTCAGGCGGGCGACGCCCTCCGCCCGGTCGGCGAAGAGGTCGGCGAGTTCGCCGGTCATGGTGACGGCGTGGCGGGGGCAAGGCAGCAGCCGACTGCGGGCATCGGCCAGGGCCCTGGCGAATTCCTCCATGCCGAGCCACAGCCGACAGGGCAGCTGCAGCACCGTGAGGATGCGGCCGCTCGCGTCCACCTGCGCCGCCTTGAGGTGCGCGCCGCCCAGGTCCCATCCGGTCGCGCGCGCCTCAGGCATCGACGAGAGTCACATCGACGCGCTGCGGCGTCACGCGCAACGGCGTCCTGACGGCCTCCACAGGATCGTGCAGCAGGCGCAAGATCAGCCCCGCCGGATTGAGCCCGATGGCCCGCCCGAGCGCGACGTAGGATGTGGTCAGGCGCGGATTGACTTCGAGGACGACGGGCCCGGCGGCGCTGTCGACGAGGTCGATCCCGACGTAGCCCCAGAGGCCGGGAATCGCGGCAGCCGCCGCGTCGGCGATCGCGGTGTAGTCCGACCGCCGCGCTTCGAGACCGCCGACGACTCCGCCGCGATAGCGAAAGACCCCGCGCTCGATCACCACATCCTGGCGGTTGCAGCTGAGCAGCCAGCTGCGGCCATCGCGGCAGAGCACCGACAGGCTGGCCGCCGGCCCCGCCACATAGCGCTGGACCACCATGCCGCGCAGCTCTGGCGCGGCACGCAGCGCCCGCAGCAGGTCGTCGCGCCGACGATACAGCTGCGTCGCCTCGGCGCCGACGCCATCGTCGGGCTTCAGCACCCAGCCATCATCGCCCGGCGGCAAGGTATCGTGCAGCACAGCGTCTGCCGGAACCGTCGGCACCGCAACGATGCCGCATGCCGTCAGCCGTTCGACGGTTGCGAGCTTGCTGGCGGCGAGGTCGACCGCATCCGGGCGACTGCCGATGAGGGGCTTGCCCGCCGCGAGCGCGAGGCTGCTCAGCCGCGTCAGCACGCCGGCGGTCTCCGGAGCGATCGGCCAGACGGCGTCGGCTGCCTGCATCATCGCTTGCCACGCCGCCCACGCGGGTTCGTCGCCGCCGATCATGCGGCATTCCGCCGGCAGCGCCGGCACTGCAAGGCGCGCGTCGCGTGTGGTCACCACATCGATGCGGGCGAGCCCCGCCGCATCCTTGACAAGCGCCCCCAGCATCATGTCGCCTTCGCGCGCGAGTCCCGGCGGCAGGGACGATCCGAGCAAGCCGCCACCGGTGATGTACTCGCAGACGAAGAGACGCAAGGGTCAGGCTCCGTGCAGGTGATCCCGGTCATCGACCTCAAGAACGGCCAAGTCGTGCACGCCCGCCGGGGCGAGCGGGACGCCTACCAGCCGATCCGTTCGGCGCTGTGCGAGGGCTCCGAGCCCCACGACGTGGTCGCCGGCCTGCTTCGGGTGCATCCCTTCGAGACGCTCTACATCGCCGACCTGGATGCGATCCAGGGCCGCAACGACAACCTGGCCGCGATCCGCAGCCTGCATCAGGCGTTCCCCGATCTTCGGCTCTGGGTGGACAATGGCCTCGCCGACGCCGATGCCGGTCGCGCCTGGCTGGCGCTCGCGCTCGGCGACCTCGTCCTCGGCAGCGAAGTGCAGCAAGACCGCTCGACTCTCGTCGGCCTGGCGGATGCGGCCGCGCAAATCATCCTCTCGCTCGATCATAAGGACGATCGCTTTCTCGGGCCGGCGGAACTGCGCACGACACCGGCGCTCTGGCCGCCGCGAGTCATCGCGATGACCTTGAGCCGTGTCGGCAGCGCCGCGGGTCCGGACCTGGAGCTGCTGGATGCGCTCAAGCGCGCGGCACCCGGCCGAAAAATCTTCGCCGCCGGCGGGGTGCGCGGCGGCGAAGATCTGGTCCAGTTGGCCCAGCGAGGCGTCAGCGGCGTCCTTGTCGCGACAGCGCTCCACGCGCAGTGGATCGGGGCCGCGGAGATCGCCGCCGTCGCCTCGTCTGCGACCTAGCGGCTCCGGCCGATCAGCCGGCGCCGAACGGATGCTTCACGGAGTTCTTCTTGGCGACGACGTCGCGTGCCCGCGGCTCGCCGGCCACGGCGCGCTGAATCGATTCCTTCGTGGCGCGGTAGTTGAAGTCCTGGATCTTCTTGTCGTCGGCCGCTTCCCAATGGATGAAGACGCCGACGCAGATGAAGATGTCATCGGCTTCTTCGGCCGGGATCGTGCCGTCCGCGACGCAGTCGGTGACTGCCTGGGCGACGGCGGTCTGCGCCGGCCCGAACATCTGCACCGCCTGCTTGGCGTTCTTGATCGTGACCTTGTTGAACAGGATCGTATTCGGCTTGCAGGGCAGGTTCGGCGCCACGACCGCGAGCAGCGTCGTGAACCCGTCCTTGTTGTTGGTCACCGCATTGCAGAAGGCCGTCTCAGCGGCGCTGCCGCGCGGCCCCATGAGCAGATCGATATGGGCAACCTCGTTGCCGTCACCCACCAGCGACTCGCCTACCAGGACCTTGTTGATCTTTGCCATCAGTCATTCCTCCCTTTCGCGAACGGTTCCGTAACGGAAAGCGTCAATGCAGGCCGCCCGTCATCGACCGGCGGTCCGCTCGATCGTCTCTCTCCCGGCGCCCGGAGCCATCCTTGTTTGCAGCGCCCGGCCGAAGCATGACCGGGCCGGTTGGCCAGACGTAACCCCCTGGCGGACAGAGGACACGCGACAGATGGTAGTCACAACGCGTCACCGTCAGCAAGGGGCGATTGGCGCAGCGGCCTTCATTCACACCGGCGCGCCGATTGCGTCATCGAGCCGCGTCGCGAACAGAGTGGCGACCGTGAGATCGGCGCTGGTACCGGGATTTCGCCCGGCGGCCTTCAGGCTTGCATCGAAGGCCAGCAGGTCCGCGGTCAGCGCCGCGGGATCGGCGGCGGCGGCGAGACGCGCGGCGAAGGGCAGCGCGGCCGTGCTGACACGGTTCGCTTCCTCGACGCCGAATTTGCGCTGGATATGCGAATCCGGAAAACGGCCGAGGAACTCCAGATAGGTCAGACTCGTGGCCCAGCTCTGGGCAGGCCAGCGGCGCAGCGCCGCGCGGTAGCGCGGGACGCCCGTTTCGAAGATGTCGGCGTAGTCCGTCGTGTATTGGCAGGCGATGCGGTCGTAGTCGCGCGCCGCCGCCATCGCCGCCAGCAGCGACACTGTCGCCGGGCCGCGCACGTCGTGCTGCGGCTGCCGTCCAAGCCCGCCCGGCTCCGCCAGACGGATCGCGGCGAACGCCGCCTCGGCGTCGGCGATGTCCAGCCCAGCCAGCACCTGACGCAGCCGCTCCCGCAGCGGGCCCTGCGGCGCCATCGCTGCCGCCGCCAAGGGGGCGCACAACAGGACGATGCCGAGGTTGGTGTTGCAGGCGACCACCGACCGCGTCGCCTCGATCGCCGCCAGCACGCGCCCGCCGACCCCCAGCCCGCGCCGACCCATCACCGGAGCGGTCGCCCGGGCGCTGGCCTCGAAATCGGCGGTGGACATGCCATGGCCGGCCGCAAACTGATGCACGTTCCCAGGTTTCAGGGCGGCAAGTTCGGCAAGGCAGGAGTCCAGGTAGGCTGACGCGACGGCGTCGCCCGACAGCGTCACCGGCGCCCCGTCGCCCGGCGGGGGCGGCGCAATTCCCGTACCTGGGCCGGCGCCGGCAGCGCCGCCATCAGCTCGCCGGCGACGCGATCGGCGATGTCGACCGCGCAGACCTGCTGCAGCGCACGCCACGCCGGCATGCTGTTGACCTCCAGGACCAGACGCTCGCCGGATGCGGCCTGAATGATGTCGACGCCCGCGTAGCTCGCGCCGACGGCGGCGGCGGCGGCCACGGAAAGGTCGGCGATCTCGCCGCTTGCCGCGACGCCTTCGCAGCGGGCGCCCTGACTGGCATTGGTACGCCACTGGACGCCGTGGCGGATCATCGCCGCCACGGCGCGTCCGCCGATGACGAAGACCCGCCAGTCCCGCCAGCCCGGCGGCGGGCACGCCACGTAGTGCTGCAGATAATAGACGCCGGCCGTTTCCTCCGGTGGCGGCAGCGAGTCCGCCTTGTCGATCAACCGCAGGCCGCGACCCTGGGACCCGAACAGAGGCTTGAGGACGAGCGGACGGCCGGGCCGCACCTCGGAGCGCACGAGGGCGCGGGCCTGGTCGGCCGATTCGATGCTCCAGGTCGGCGGCGTGGGGATGCCTGCGCGATGCAGCAGGAAGCTCGTCATCGACTTGTCGACGCAGCGCTCGACGACGCGCGCGTCATTGGACACGGGTACACCCGACTCGCGCAGCGCGTGCAGGACGCCCAGCCGCATGGTCACCTGCTCGAAGCTGCCGCCGGGGATGATCCGCACGAAGGCGCCGGCGGGCAGCGTGTCGACGAATCCCGGCAGCTGCAGGCCGTGGCGACCGCTAGCGAGGGCGAAGCCGCAATCCGCGAGGGAAACCTGAACCGCGTCGGCGCCGCGCCCGGCGAACGCCCGCTTCAGCCGCCGTGTATGCCAGTCGGGCTTATCGACGAAGATCGCGATCCTAGGCCGTTCGCTCATAGCCGAAGGACCGGTTGATCAGCGGCTCGTCGAGCGCGCCGCCATGGAAGCTGCGGCCGCTGTCCACGGCCGTCACGATCGCCTGCGCCGGACTGAAGAGCAGGCGGTCGATGGCGTAGAAATCGCCCTTGTAGCCCGTGAAGATCTCGGCGAACGGGCGCCCGTAGTCGCGCGCCCCGGCGCTCGGCAGGCCGTGCGCCAGCTTGTCCGCGTCGGCGTCTGGGCCCGTGACGAAGAGGTGGACGGAGCCGCCATAGATGATGGCATCGTTCGTCCGTCCCATGGCGGCGGTGAACGACGCGGCCGGCGGCGGCAACGGCGCCGTCCCCATGCCGTCGACCACCCGATCCAGGGGAAAGTGCAGCTCATGCAGCTTGTGCAGCGCCACCTCGAGGACGCGGGCGACGATCTGCACGGTGCCGGCGAGGCTGCGCGTCGGCGTCAGGATGAACGTCAATCCGGTCGGCGGGATGCCGCAGTCCTTGGCCACCTTGTCGACCAGCGCGGTCGGCGGCGGCCGGTCGACCTCGAGGACGAAACAGGCCTCCTCGCCGCTGTCGTGATAGCCGAGCTCGTCGTAGAGCGCTTCCTTGCGGGCGATGGCGCGGCCGGGCCCCGAGCCGAGGGCATGATAGGCTTCTTTTCCCGATCCGACGGAGAGCTGCCAGCCGGCGAGCTGGCTGCCGAGGCAGGCGAGCACCGCGTCGGCCGCGTGCACGCTGAGACTCCAGGGCCAGTGACGGAACGGACCCGCCGCGGAGACATGGACTTGCGCCAGCCCGCCCATGCAGATTTCGGCGATGCGGCGGCCGGCCTCGATTCCCCCGACGCAGTCGATCCCGGCATCGATCAGCGTGCACCCGCCCGCCCCTTCGGCGACGCGGATGCGGAGTGCGCTCGCATCGGCGACGAGCGAGCGCACGAGCGGCTGCGTCAGCAGATTGATGCTCGGTCGCTTCGTTTCGCTAAGCACGGCCGGCCCCATTCGCATGCAGCGCTGCCGCCGGTACCGCGGGCATGACGCCGACGGCAACCATGTCGCCGGCCACGGCCTCCAGCTTCGACAGCAGCCAGGTTGTCCGCGTCGCGAGCGCCTGGCGGGCTGCCTCCGCCGTCGGCGCCGCCGCCAGAACGCTGCAGATCGGCCACCCCGGCGTAAGCGTGGCGCCCGGTGCCGGCCGGTCGGCCGCCCAGGATGGCCATTCGAGGTCGAGGGGCACGCGCAATGGGCGCTCCGCATAGACGACCGCCACCGCCGTCACCTGTCGCGGCGGCGTCCAGCGTTGCGGGAGGCGGCCCCGGCATGCCGCGAGATGGAGCCCGAACAAGGCGGCCGAGGCATCGGCATCGAAGATATCCAGATTGGCCCCCGGCCGCGGGTTGATCTCCAGGATCGCCACGTCCGCGCCGTCGACCATCATGTCCAGGCTGTTGAGACCGACGAGCCCCAGCTCGCGCACCAGGGCATCGAGCATGCCGGGCACTCCGTTTGCGACAGAGCCGGCGAGCATGGCCGGTTGCAGGACGCCGCCGAAACGGAAGGATTCCGCACCAGAGGCGACCGACGGCTCGCTGAAGCCGAGAAGAAATGCGCGCCGGCCATCGGCGAGGAACGACGCGCCGACCGGACGACCCGGCGCCCGACGCTGGTAGTAGCAGCCGCCAACAGGAGTGCTGACGGCCGGTACGACATGAGCGCCGCCCGAGCCGCCGACCTGCTTCGCCAGCCATCCCGTCGGATCGGCCGGTGGCGTATGCGTCGTCGTCGGATGCGGGAGGCCCAGGCGATCGAGCAGGGCAAAGAACTGCCGCGGATCCTTCGTGCGTACCAAGGTCGCCGGTGAATTGCCGTAGAGCCGGCGCCCCTCGCCCAGCTGCGCCAGTGCGCCCGGCATGGATTCGAGGCCGGCGCCATAGACCAGCCCGTACCGAGGTGGTTCGGCTGCCGGCGCCAGACGCTCCGCCGCGCGCAGCAGGGCGGCCGAGTCGAAGCCGTTCTCCGGGTTGCCGTCGACCGTCAAGCAGGCGTCGGCGAGGTCGCGGGTATCCATGTCGCCGAAGAGATCGAGCACGCGGGCGCGGCAGCCTGCCCGCCGAGCCGCGGCGGCCAGCGCCCGCCCCGATAGCGCGACGACGAGGAAGGGTTCCGGGTCAGCCGACAAGTTCGCGCGCCAGCTTGAAGGCATCGCGGAAATCGAGGACCAGCGGCTTGTCCGACTCGATCATCTTGCGGAACAGGCCGGACTCGACCTTGTACTTGACGGCGCCGATCGCAAGCGCGCCGATGCCGAGGCCACTGCTGCCCTTGAGCGCGGCGCCGTCGTCCTGCACGCCCAGACCCTCGATCCCGGCAGGCGGCACCGCATTGACGTCGGCCGCCACTCGCAACCGGCCGGCGCCGGCCAATTGCTGCGCGCTCAGGATCTGTACGCCGGCGCGCCCGGCACACAGCACGACGTCCGCGTCCTTGACGGCGGCGACCTTGAGCGCCTCGGAACTGCCGTCGGCGTGGGCGAGATCGACCTTGAAGCGGTCGCGCGCACTATCGGCGAGCTGCTTGACGCGAGCGGCGCCGTCATACCCGATCAGCGCCGCCTTGGCGCCCTCGATCGCCGCGATGATCCCGGCAGCGAAGCCGACGACGCCCGTGCCGCCGAAGATGGCGATGCTATGCCCGGAGAGCCCGCTGCCGTCGCGCTGCTTCAGCGCCTTCTCCACCTTGGCGACCATGGCGGCCGCCGTCGTGAAGGAGCCGGCGGGATCTGCGAACACGGAGATCTGGAACGGCGGAAACATCGCCTTGCGTGCCGCCTCGAGCATGTCGAGGGCGGCGATTGCGTTCTTGCCTCCGATGAAGACCCCCGTGCGCTTGGCGCCCTTAGGTCCGCGCGAGAATATGGCGTCCTGCACGAGCCCACGCACTTCGTCCGGTTCCACATTGGTATAGGGAATTGCCGCCGTGAACCCGGCGTCGAGCGCCATGTTCACGTCGAACGGGCTGACGTGGCGCAGCGGACTCAGCATATGCAGGATATACGGGGCCTCCATGAAATCCCTCCCCTGGCGCCCGTGGACCTTAGACGGTTCTTTGCGGACGGCAGTCTTGTCCGGGCTGGCCACGGAAGACAAGAGGCAATAAGCCCCCAGATCAGGCTTCGACCGGCAAGACCTCGATATCGGCGCCCCGATTGCGGCCGTGCGTCACGGCAAACGAGAGGTCCGACGCCGGCGGCGACCAGCGCCGCCGGGCCGCTGCCAGCAGGCGCGCGGCAGCGGCCTCGCCGTCCACCAGCGCAAATCCCGTGGGTCCCCAGGAACTTTGGCCTACGCCCACGATCCCCTCGGATTCCAACCAGGCGAGCACCTCAGCGACGGCGGGGCTCATGAAACGCGCCCCCTGCACCGGGCGAAAGTGATCGCCGATGACGCGCTGCAGCTCGGCGACGCCGGCGCTGAAGCGCTCGAAGTCCGCCTCGGCCAGCGCCGGCAGGGCGATCATCAGCATCGTTCGACAGAGATGCGCAGCCTGCTCCGAAGGAAACGTCGGCAGCCGCCGGAAGGCGTCGATCTCGGCCGGACCGTGCAGGCCCTGCCGTCGCCGGTCGTAGACCAGCAGGACGCGCCAGTCGTCCGGAAACGGCAGCCGGCTCAGGACCGGCGGCGGCTCGTCGCGGTCGCCGCGGCCGCCGTCCAGCACGACGCCGCCGGACTCGAACGTCGCGATCCCGATACTCGACCGCGCGCCGCGCGCGAGCAGGCCGGCGAGCGTGCGCGCATCGAGGCCGAGCCCGAAGAAATGCGATAGGGCGGCGCCCGTCGCCAGGCCGAGCTGCGTGCCCGAGCCGAGGCCGACATGGCTCGGAATGACCTCTGCAACCTCGAGATGCAGCCGGTGATCGAGGTTGAACCGGCGGATCAGCGCTTCCAGATAGCCCTGCGCCCGCGCCTCATCGGGACCCTCGATCTGCGTGCGTTCACTGCGCTCGACAACGACGCGCGTTTGCGGCTTGTCGATGGCGATGCCGACGCTGCCGAAGCGACGGCCCATGTCGCCGTTGAGATCGACGAAGCCGAGATGCAGGCGTGCGGAAACGCTGACGGTGACGCGCTTGACGGTCCGCAGGGGAGGGCGCGCATCGCTCGCCTCGGTGACCGCGTTGCCCGCGCCGGAACGAGCGATTATCATGCCGCCGTGAATGCGGTCTTGCCCGCATGATGTCAAGGGATTAGTCGGCACAACTTTCGGGGAGCGATTTACCATGCCCGAAACGGCCAAGGAACGGGTTTACAGCGACGAAGAAGTCGAGGCTCGCCTCAAGAAGGAACTGCCGCACTGGTTCCTCGAGAAGGGTTGGATCCGGCGCAAATACCGCACGCACAGCTGGAAAGGCACGCTGATGGTCGTCAACACGGTGGGCCATCTCGCCGAAGCGGCATGGCATCATCCGGACATCACCGCGTCCTATGCCTGGGTCGAAGTCAGGCTGATGAACCATGCGGCCAAGGGCATCACCGACAAGGACTTCGAGCTCGCCAAGAAGATCGAAGACGTGGTCCACTGGCAGCCCGGCAAGGCCGGCGGCGCGCTCGAGGGCACGCCGCAAACCGATCAGCGCTTCGCCTACGTCAAATACGATCCCTGATCCGCGACGATGCCAGGCGTCGTCGACAGCGCGCTGCGGCGCAACGTTGCGTGCCCGTTCTGCGGTCTCGGCTGCGATGACCTGACCGTCGCGGCCGGTGCGGACGGGCAGCTTGCCGTGCGCGC
>Ga0335076_10000992_pt1 | contig 27199 bp, 21 predicted proteins | sample Lox_Sample_25_FD_206717 | JGI IMG/M metagenome (GOLD analysis project Ga0335076, IMG submission 206717) | Soil microbial communities from Loxahatchee National Wildlife Refuge, Florida, United States - Lox_Sample_2.5 | ecosystem: Environmental > Terrestrial > Soil > Wetlands | place: USA... | reverse complement strand
ACGCGCCATGATTGCTGCTCGAAAGAACGCGCGTTCCAATGCTTCCGGCACCAGGCGCCCTGGCCCCTCACTCTTTACTTCGCTGAAGCAAGGAATGCAGCATCTTGCCGAAACTGTCGTTTCACGCCTCACACCGGATTCCCTCCTGGTGAATACACCGGCACTTGCGATTCAGCGCGAGGTGGGAAGCTGGGTCTTATCCGCGGGAATGAGCTCCGACCAGTTCGATGCCGTAATCGTTGCGCTTCCGGGACCGGCAGCTGCCGACGTTTTGCGCATGGTCAGCCCTGAACTTTCTGCGGAGTTGTCCGGCATCGCGTACAGTTCTTCGATCACCGTTGGCCTTGGATACGACGGTCACGTGCGGCAGTCACTTCCCCCGGGATTCGGATTCCTCGTTCCTCGGAGTGAGGGGAAACGCCTGCTGGCGGCCACATTCGTGCACAACAAGTTTCCGCACCGCGCTCCCGAGGATCGTGCCTTACTGCGCTGCTTCTTCGCGGGAGCCAACGCTGAGAACGTCTGGAACCTTTCCGACGATCAGATTGTCGGTATCGTTCGCACCGAATTGCAGCAGATCATCGGATTGCGAGCCGAACCATTATTCTCTCGTGTTTACAAGTGGAAGTCGGCGATGGCCCAGTATGGAGTCGGCCACTTGGAACGGCTGGAGCGTATCGAACGCCTTCGCCAACAACTCCCGGGACTGGCACTGGCAGGGAATGCGTTTCGCGGGATCGGTGTCCCCGACTGCGTGCGCTCTGGCAGCGACGCGGCACTGGCACTCGTCAACGGCTAGTGCAGCAACCCATCGATTTGCACGATGTCTGAGTCACCCTCTCCGACCGCGGCAAAAACCCATTTCCCATCGGCTGACCAGGAGACGCGACGCGCAATGAACGTGCGCTTGGGTGAAAAATCCGTAATTTGTTTCAGTTTTCCTCCAGCCGTCGGCAATACCCATAGGTTGGTCCCAAAGTTGTCATCGAGGGGCATGACCAGCCATTTTCCGTCCCGGGAAATGGCCGGGTGCAGTCCCTGCCAAATGGGAATGCGTTCGCCCAAAATTCGAGCTAGCAAAATCGATGGTCCATTCTCTGGTCGAGCCATGCGCAGTTCGTAGTCGAGAACCCCGTTCAGGTTTTCCAGCGCAACCACGTAGTAGAGCGCGCTTCCGTCCAGAGATACCGCAGGGCCGCGGGCGTTGTCGGAGCGCACGGTGACTGCAGGCCCGCCGTCCATCGGTGCCTTCAGCAGATGAAATCCGCCCGTCGGACGAATCGGAGACGAGTCCGAATAATAGATCCAACGACTGTCTCCCGACCAGGCCGCCCACGCACCCTCGGGCACCGCCAAGCGAAGTCCGCTGCCATCTGGATGGAGCACCCAGTAGCCGATTCCTCTGCCGGCGCCGAAAGAAGAAGGGCGGTTGGTAGCAAATGCGATGTAGTTGCCATCCGGAGCCCAAACCGGCACTCCGACCACAAGGCCCGGGTCTTTTTCGTAAGTGATCTGGCGCGAATCACCCGTCAGCAAGTCCATCACCCACAGATTCCCATGTCCCCCGTTATCGGAGAGATAAGCCATTGCATGGTCGTCTGGACTTAATGTGGGGGTTTGTACTTGTCCCGTCTGATGCGTGATTCGCACCGCACGCCGTACGTTGCTCGCAGGGTCTCCATCCACGGGGATCTTCCAGATATCGAACTGCATGTGTCTCCGGCTTACAACGATGCGTCCATCGTGACTTACGTCTGGAGTCTCATCTCCAGCCTCGCCAAAAGTCACCTGCTCGGGCTTTCCACCTTTTGGCGAAATTGTCCACAAGTGCAGAGTCGGAAGGTAGAGAACGGTACTGCCGCGCGCCGTACTGTACAGCAACCGGGATCCGTCGGGCAGCCATGCCAGCCCTGACATTAACGTGTTGTCGGTGGTTACACGGCGAGGCGTTGCTCCGCCAGAGTTAACAACGTATACATCGTCCGCCCAGTTTTCCTGGCTGTGCAGGTAGGCGATCAGACTGTCGTCGGGCGACCACCGAGGTTTGCGATAGCTGAAACTTACGGGCACCTGAAACACGACCTGGGCGTTTGCGCCATCCCGTTCGCTGGTCACGAGTTGAATCTGTTGGTTCGACAGCCGGAAATACGTTAGCCTCTTGCCGTCGTGACTGATATCTGCGCCACTCATCGCCGAAACCAGACGGCGAGGTGGCCCGCCCAGCGCGGATACCTCCCACAACATTCCCTGGGCGTCCCCCTCGGGCGGCGGAGTGTAATAAATCACCGAACCGGAATCTTGCGACCAACGGGGCTCAATGTGTGTACCGGCATCGCGAGTAATCTGTAGCGGCGGCCCTCCTGCCAGTAGTCGGATGAAAAGCTGGCGCGCGCCGGTCGAGTCGCTAACGAATACCACTGACTTGCCGTCTGGGGAGAAAGATGGACTCTCCTCGAGTCCAGCGAAGTCCGTGAGCCGCAGAAAGGTTACCTCGGCGCTGCGACCTGCTCTTATGCGGCCATACCACCATCCCGCGATAAGCGCCGCGGCAATAACGGCCACCACCGCTGCCGCAATTGCCACGGTACGTCTTGTCTTAGAGCCGGCTCCGGGGATTTTGACCGATCGCGTGTCCGTATCGAGGGAGAGAACGTCAAGGTTAAAAGCGAGATCGCGCGCCGACTCGAAGCGCTCCTGCGGATTCTTCTCGAGACACCGACGCACGACGCGATCGAGGGCAGCCGAAATAGGCCGCCCTGACGCGCGCAAATCTGCCGGATCATCCTTCAGGATCGCACTGGCCCTTTCGGCAGCACTCTGTCCAGCGAATGCTCGTTGTCCGGAAAGCGACTCGTAGAGCACAACTCCGAAGCTGAAGATGTCGGACCGCGCATCCGCTTTTTCCCCGCGAACTTGCTCGGGAGACATGTACCCGACAGTCCCCAGCACGACCCCTGATCCCGTCTGATCAAGCTGCTGGAGGGAGGTCACCGTCGCGTCGCTCGATTCCGGAGCAGTAAGTTTCGCCAGGCCAAAATCCAGGATTTTGGCGCGTCCGTCGCGGCAGACGAAGATGTTGTCCGGCTTCAGGTCGCGATGAACGATTCCCTTTTCGTGCGCGGCTGCCAGGCCATTCGCGATTTGTACTCCATACTCGATCGCCTTGCGGGGCGAGAGAGCTCCTCCCGCCAGTCGATCACGCAAGGAAGTTCCTTCCAGCAGCTCCGTTACCAGGTAGGAAACACCGTTGTGTGTCCCCACGTCATACACGGCCAAAATGTTGGGGTGGTTCAGGGCGCCAGCCGCCCGCGCTTCCTGCTCGAACCGGCGCAGGCGATCCGGATCGCGGCTCACGTACCCGGCGAGGACCTTAATTGCGACATCACGCTGCAGACGCGGGTCGCGGGCGCGATAGACCTCTCCCATCCCGCCTGCACCCAGCGGCGCGAGAATCTCGTAAGGCCCAAGTTTCATCCCGACGGTTAGGACCATTGGCGGCTAGGATTATATGTCGGGTTGTAAATACGATGCGGTGGAATAATTACGCGGCCGCCGGTGACGGCCGATCCAACGGAACTGCTTCGCCGGTCCTTGGCTCGAGGGGAATCTTGACCATGACCACGGTGCCGTCCTTGCCTGATTCGATGGCTAAATCTCCATTCAATTGGCGAAAGCGCTCTTTCATTCCGCGAATACCTACTCCGACCGAGCCCGCCGTACTCATCTCCTGCAGCTTTTCTGCAGGGATGCCGCGTCCTTCGTCCCTGATGGCGACCATGACCATCTCCTCGCGCCGGCGCAGTCGAATTCGAGCCACTGGGCTGCCGGAATGCCGGTGGATATTGGTGAGACATTCTTGGACCACCCGAAAGATGGCCGTTTCCAGTTCACCAGGCAATCTCCCAAAGTTGTCCGGCAAGTCGAGTTCGACTTGGATCTTACTGCGCTGGGAAAATCCTTCCACGTACCAGCGCAAGGCTGAAGCCAGGCCCGCTTCGTCCAGCAAGGGTGGATGCAGCAAATGCGAAATCGTGCGCACTTCTGAACTCATATCTTGCACCAGGTTCTCGCTGTCGCTGAGCGTGGCCGCCGTCTGCGCCAGGCGCTCTACATCGCTGCGCACCATCGCCAGGTTCATGCTCAGCGCAGCCAGCGTCTGTCCCACGCTGTCGTGCAGCTCGCGGGCAATCCGCCGGCGCTCGTCATCCTGCAACTGCATCAACCGGGCCGAAAGCTCCCTCAAATTTCTGTTCACTGCGTCAAGATCAGCGGTGCGGCTGCGAACTCGCTCTTCCAACTCCCCTTGCGCCTGCCGCATAACTTCGTGATGGCTGCGGCGTGTTTCCCCCATGACCATGACAAGTACGGACACTCCTAGGAATGCAAGCATGCTGATCAATTCGCCGCTGCCCGGAACCGCTAAGCGATGTAGGTGTGGAATGAACCCGAATACGCAACCGGCCAGGGCGAGCGCGATTGCCAGAAAGCTCGCGCCTATCCCGCAATACCAGGCGCAGAAGGTTACCGCCGCCAGTGCTGGAACAAAAGTTGCGTCTGGTCCCGCGAAGCGGATGAGCCCATCGGCAGTTAAGGATGCGATCAAGCTTGCAGCCAACGCCCAGGCGTAGCGCAGCCGATTGTTTTCCAAGCCTCGTAAGAAAACTGAACGATCAATACTCATGATCCCCTCGAGGTGGCACTTGGAAAAAGTGGCGAATGAGCCTGCTAGAGCAAGACAAAAAGGACCAGAATTGGCACCATCATATCAGGAGCACGTCCCGGATGAATCTAAAAAAGGGCCTGCCGAATTACGCCAAAGTGGAACCATTGTTGCTCGCAAAACGTGGATTCCAGGCTGTTTATCGCTGGCCTCGGGCGCTTTCAGCATTTTCCGCGCCGCAAGTGCGCCACTACGAGGCGAATCTCGTCGTAGGTGATCTCAGGCGGGAGCACATCCTTCAACGGGCGGAGCCTCTCGAACCCCGCCAGGTCGAAACGGGCACAGGCGGCCTCAATGACGGATCGTTTAGCCGAATCAATCCACTGCGGAGAGAACTCAATATCTCCACGCTCCACCAATCCCGCCACTGTATTGATGACTGTTCCAACTTGCCGTCCGCGCGCACTTGCGATCTCCTCAAACGATTTCCCTTGAGCCAGCAGACTTAGGGTCTCGATTGCGGGCGCGGTTCTTGGCTCTGGTATTGCAGCAGCCCGTGCTCCCTCTTGATAATTCCTTAGAGCTTGCAAGATGGACCGCCCGTACAATTCTGCCTTTCTTTCGCCAATTCCGGTGATCGACCGCAATTGCAAGATCGATGTTGGTTTCTTTCGACAAATTTCATCGAGCGTCGTGTCATGCAAAACCACGAAGGCCGGCATGGCCTGCTCTTTGGCCGTGCTCCGGCGCCATTCGCGCAGGTATTCCCGCAACCCTTCATCGACGTCTCCGCCCGGCAAGGGTTCTTCGCTTCGCTTCGTCCCCCTGCCCGCGAGGGCGTGTCTCGCAGCGGTTCGACTGTCTTCTAACGTCAGCCATTGCGGGGAGCTGCCGCACACGTCGCAAGCGCCGCATTCAGTCCATTTGGGCGTCTCTCCAAAGTGCAGGCAGATCTGCCGATGCCGGCATTCATGGGAATCCACGAACGCCCGCATGACGTGATATCGCTGCCACGTGCGTTCCCGCTCCGCAGGGTCGACGATCTGGTTCGCGAAGTAGGCCAGCAAGGCAGCATCCTTTTTCTGCCAGAGCAGCAGGCAATCCGCTGGGTTTCCGTCTCGGCCGGCGCGTCCCGCCTCCTGGTAAAACTGCTCCAATGATTTCGGTAAAGAAAGATGAATGACCGCCCGGACGTTGGCCTTGTTGATTCCGAGCCCGAACGCAATGGTGCCGACCAGAACGCGCACTTCGTCCGACATCCAGCGTTCCTGATTTCGACGGCGCTCGCCCGCATCCATCTTGGCGTGATACCCGGCTGCTTCAATTCCCTCGTCACCGAGGTAATCGACCATCTCCTCCACTTTCCTGATGGTGGGCGAGTACACAATCACGCTTCCTTCTTTGTAGTTCCGCAGTGCCGCCACCAGCGTTTGCGTCTGGTCGGCACTCGTGCATTCCCGAACCAGGTAGCGAAGGTTCGGCCTGTGGAAGCTGGCAATATATTTGTCGGGATTGCGCAACTGTAATTGCGTGAGAATGTCATGCCGTACATTCCGCGTCGCACTGGCAGTAAAGGCGGCGATGGGGCGATCCGGAAAGCTGCCGCGAAGCCGGCTCAATTGCCGGTATTCCGGACGAAATTCGTGTCCCCATTCGGAGATGCAGTGAGCTTCGTCGATGGCAAAGAACGCAACGGGCACCTGTTGCAGCCAGCCTACCGTATCCCCGCGCGATAGCCGCTCCGGCGAAAGGTAAAGCAATCGAGATGCTCCCTCTCGTGCCTCCCGCATCACGCGGTTCTGTTCTTCCGTATTCAAAGTACTGTTCAACAGAGCCGCGGAAATTCCCATCTGTCCCAGTTGCGCTACCTGATCCTGCATCAGGGCTATCAGGGGCGAAATGACCACCGCCGTGCGGCCTGAGATCAAGGCTGGCAATTGATAGCACAGGGACTTACCGCCACCAGTGGGCATGACTACGCAGGTGTCACGGCCGGCGATCAGGCTCTTTACTATTTTTTCCTGCAGCGGCCGGAACGAGCTATAGCCCCAGTATTGCCGTAATGGCGTCAGCAGATCGGCGGCTTCAGTCATAAGAGTTCAGTATAGAGTTCGAACGGGCGAGAGAAACTCAAAGTCAGATCAAGGGAAATGGCAAACTCCCGATTCGGAACGCATGCCATGCCCCACATTCACGCTGCCGGCCCAAATCTCACTTCCCTGTACACCCGGTCGAAGGCAGTCCAGATAACTGCCAGGACAACAAAGCACAGTACGCTGCCTTCCGGACCCACTGTCCCTCCGCTCAGCCAGGAATTGCCGTGCAGCGACGAACTGAGAAAATGGCCGGGAGCAACCATCCCACTATCGGGTACGGAATAGAAGAAGGTTTCCCCCCAGTCCCAGGCCGCGTGGAATCCCACCGCAAACCACAGATTTCCGGTGCGCCGTAGCGTCAGGCAGAAAAAGAGTCCAATGAGAGCTGCTGCCAGCACACCGCGCCATTCCTCGCCGGCATTGCGCAGGTGAATCAATCCGAACAGGCAAGACATCGTTATTGCCGCGGGCCAAAAGCGAATGCCTCGCGCCAGTGTGAAAAGGGAATATCCACGCAGCAGAAACTCCTCAAAGAACCCCACCAGCAGAAAATAGGCTGCCCAGAAAGCTGCGAATTTCGCGAGCAGCCTACCGTGCAACACCACGTGCCCAAACGAAAACGCATGCAGTCCGAAAAGTGTCAGCATCAACGCGCTGACCGCGGCAAAGCCCCAAACACAGCCGATCCAAAAGCGCACGCCAAGGAACTCGGCTCCAGGCAAGCCGTATCGGCCCAGCGGTCGATGCTCGACTCGAGCTAGAACCAAGGCGGGAGCCATCGCTGCCACCAGATCTAATGCTTCTTCCAGCAGCATCGAGTAGAGGCCGTGAGGACCAAGATCGTGTCTCCAGGCCAATGCCGAGGCGAACTGCTGCAGAATGAGGAATGCCACCACGTAGAACCCGAATCCCCAGCCCGGCCTCAAACCCTGCGCGTCCAGCAGAAGAGTGCGCACGTACGAGGCTTGCGAGGCCGCCACGAATTGCGGAGACGCACCCGTAATTCCGGGTTCGGACCTTTCTTTCTCCAGTTCGTCCATCAACGCACTCTCGCGCGAACAGCCCTCGCCATGGTAAAACACTCGGCTCGGCCTCATGCGTCCATATTTCACGCGCGAACGCTTCGGACGTCCTCAGTTCCTGGCCGGCTTGCTGCTTCTCGCCTTTCTGGGGCAGGCTGCATGGCTTGTGCATCACGAAATCAGCGCAGCGGAGTCACTTGATAGCCCCGAAGCGGCCCGTATAGGGGAAGGATGGAAACAATGGCATGGAAGAGGTATCGCCGCCTCGCCGTCGTTGGATTTCTCGGTAAGCCCTGGTCCACCACCACTCCGCATCGATAGCGGCGGGTTTGATACCGAGCATTCTCCTCTGCTCTACCTGGTCACATCGGCGCCGCTCTTCGCTTGGCCGCGCGACTTCGATCGCGACTCGGCTCCATACTGGCGATGGCTCCCGCGCGTACCTTTTCTCGCTTGCGGACTCTTTCTAGGCGCATCGCTGTGGTACGTCGCCCGCCGCCTCTGCGGCAATACCGGAGGCTTTGTCGCGCTTACCCTTTATTGCTTCTCACCTTCCATCATTCAAGCCAGCGCAGTGTGGCACACCGAGCCGGAAATCGCGGCAACCTGGGGAGCATTCGGCACAACCTTCACCGCCATCGCCGTCGCCCACACGCTGTATGCTCCTCGCGAAGTTGTGCTCTGGAACTGGCGGCGCATCGTGCTTCTCGGTGTGGCACTCGCTATCGCGATTGGATCGCAGTTCTCCATGATCGTGCTGATTCCGATGGCGCTTGCCTTCCTGCTCTACGTTGCTCCCGTGCGTCGTCGCGCCGGGCTCGTGATCTGGATCGCCTCCTGCCTCGTCGCCCTCGTCCTGCTGTTTGCAGTGTACTTTTTTCATCCGCTCGCTTTTGCGGCGAGTTTGCGGCACGCGATCCTTTGGGGAGCAACTTGGCGTGGATTCACCGTCTGGGGAGTCTACAAGCAAATCGCAGTGCAACTCAGCCGCGCCTGTCCGGCTTTTATCATCCTTCTACCGGTCGCAATCGTGGCGTACGTCATCTGGCCGCGCGCGCGTTTCTTCGGCAATACCGGGCCGCTGCTCGTTGCCGGCCTTTTCCTTGCCTTGGGCATGGCACATCCTGACCTGGACGGCGCAGGATTTCTTCTGGCGGCCGTGCCCTTCTTGTTTGTTTTTGTTTCGGGGATACTGGCGGACTTGATGGAAACCAGACACAGTTCGGTTGTTAAGGCGTGCGTATTCGGTCTGCTGGCAGCGGACGCTGCCTACACTCTGCTCAAATTGTTCGAAGTTCCAGCCGGTTAGAAGGTTGCGGCTCCCCATCTCCTTTTCGCGGATCTTGCGAAAGATGGTGGGGATGTTGACGTCGGAATCCGAGGTTCGAAGCTCGTGACTACTTTAGGCCCGGCCTTTTTTCGCCGCCGCCGCTTGCTTGCCCGCGACTTCCCACGGACGCTTGGGACGATCCACCGCTGGCTTGTCGCGATCCACAACGCGATCGTACTGATACGCTTCGCTGACGCTTCCCAAGGATTCGTTATACAGATTGGGCAGTCCCAGGGCGACCTTGAGTTCTTCCGCAAACGTCTGGAGTGACTTCAGGTGGTCGGCCGTAGCCGGAATCTCGTTCTTCGAAGTCTTCAGGAACTGCTGATATCCGCGATTCACCAGTTTCGAAATCTCGCTGCCCACCAGGTAGCCGGGATAGGCGAAAATCTTTACACCGTCGTCGGGCGCCTTCTGAATCGCCGCCGAAACGTTGTACTTCCGGAGAAATACCCGGCCGTTAGTGCCGGGAGCATCCGTTACGTCGAACCCGTTATCGCGCAGCCATGCCAGCGCTTCTTCATAGGTTCGTGCTTCCATTGTTTTTGCCATCGCTTCGATTTAACCTTTCCCTGCCGGCGATCCTTCGTCTATTAGATGCACGCTTAAAGGGACCGAGAGTAACTTTACACAAGCTGCATCGCCGGGCGAACCTTATTCATCTAAACAAAATACTACATACCCTGTTTCGAACTACATAGCACATTACGTTGGTCATCTCGGTCGGGTTCCACCATGGCACACAGTACGGCAAAAAACTTGGGCATCTCCGGCGAAGCTGAGACGGAGCTTCACCGCCAACCCGCATCAGGACTGGGCGAAACTCTTGGCCACAGCCTCACTGAACGGATCGGCAATACGCCGCTTTTGCGGCTGGAAAGCGTTACCCGCGATCTGCCCGGCGTAACACTGTTGGGCAAGGCCGAATGGTGCAATCCCGGCGGTTCGGTCAAAGACCGGGCCGCCTTCAACATCGTCGCCCAGGCCCAGCGCAAGGGACTACTCCGGCCCGGCAAGATCCTGCTCGACGCTACGAGCGGTAATACTGGGATCGCCTACGCCATGCTCGGTGCAGCCGAGGGATTTCCCGTCACCCTGTGCATGCCCGAAAATGTTTCCCGTGAGCGCAAGCAGATTCTCCAGGGATATGGCGCGAACATTCTCTACACCGACCCCGACGATGGCTCCGACGGCGCTATTCGTCTCGCACGCGATCTTGCCGCGAATCACCCAGACAAATATTTCTATGCCGACCAGTACTCCAACGATGCCAACTGGAAAGCGCACTACTATGGGACGGCCAACGAAATATGGCAACAGACTCAGGGACGCATCACCCACTTCGTCTCAATGCTGGGCACAAGCGGAACCTTCGTCGGGACCACTCGCCGCCTGAAAGAACTGAACCCGCAGGTACGGTGCATTTCGCTGCAGCCTGACTCGGCGTTCCATGGGATTGAAGGCGCGAAACACATGCCTAGTGCGATCGTGCCGAAGATCTATGATCCCGCCCTCGCCGATCGGAATCTGGAAATAGCTACCGAAGATGCGTATACCATGGCTCGCCAGCTCTCCCGCGGCTCCGGCCTGCTGGTGGGTATCTCGGCGGCCGCCGCGGTGGTCGGATGCTTGAAAGTAGGTCACGATCTCCAGCTCAAACGCGGCCAGGAAGCCGTGATGGTCACGATCCTCTGCGACTCTGGCGAAAAGTATCTGAGCGAGCGCTTCTGGAACGAAGGCTAATAATTTATTCGATTCTTGATTTCGAATTGCTACCCAAGAGAATCTGAGTTTTTCGATCAACAATCACACCTATCAGAGATCAACAATTCCATGCTGAAGTTTTCTCGCAAAGACTATGAGTCCATCCGCCAGCATGGCGAAGAAACCTATCCCCACGAGTGTTGCGGAGTCTTGCTCGGCCAATTCCACGACGACGGCACAAGAATCGTGACCTCTACGGCCCGCTGCGGCAACACGCGCACCGACTCGGCCCACAACCGCTACAACATCGATCCCCGAGAACTGCTTCGCATCCAGCGCGAAGGCCGCGAACGCGGCGAAGACATCATCGGTTTCTACCACTCCCACCCCGACCATCCCGCGCAGTGGTCGAAGACCGATTTTGAAGAAGCTCACTGGCTGGGCTGCTCCTACGTGATTACTGCAGTCGAGAAAGGAAAAGCGGCGACCACCAACTCCTTCGAACTCACGGGCCACGACGAATCCAATAAGCAGCTGGCGGCCGAGCAAATACTCGTTTCCTAAAGCGATCTGGCCAAGAGGCCACGAGAATATGGGATGCCCCACCTTCTCGGCGCCTTTGCGGGAAGTGGGAACCAGTCAGTTAGGAGTTGTATGCCTTGCTGGACGCGGGAAGTCGGCGATATTCACAAGGCCTCACTGCTGAGAGCCAGATCACAGATTGATAGAGATGAATGAATTGCATGAAAAGCCGTGTCAGCCGCGGGTTTGGTAAGAACGGGCGAGGCTGGCTGCCCAATTTTTGGGCAGCGGGCTGTGAACGGGCTGCACTCGATTGAAAATACGTGTACTTACTGGTGCGTATTTTTCATTGACGGGAAAAATAGAAGGAGTACAACAGGATCGTTCTTTGACAGCTTCTTAAGTTTTTCCGGTTGGTGCGGCGTCCGGGGCTCAAGCGTAGTCACCTTCTGATCGAAAGGTTGGAAGGAGGGCGCGTAAGGGTCTATAGCAAAGCGCTGGTCGAGGAGAACCGAGGAGACCAAGTCGAAGGCAGGATAGAGTTCCGAGGCGTTGGGTTGATTTGTCCGGTTGGCGGTGAGCCCGGAGCCCGAGCTTAGATCGCACGAGACAGCCCCGCAAGGGAAGTTTCGAAAGCAGGTCGGCAAGGGTCAGAAGCGAGCTACTGGCCGAGAGGAATGATCCCAACATCACCTCGGAACTCTCTTTGTTTTAAATCCCTAGTCCCGAGTCATCTCAAACGCACTCAGTGTTCGCTGACGAAGAATCACTGATTCACCTCGCATTGCCCGGTCCACCCACGGGATAGATCCGCGGAATCCGTTCCTCCAACTTGGGCAGCGCAGGAAACGCTCCGTGCGGCTCCGCTTGATACCAGTACGCCACCGAATAAAAATTGTCCGAGCGATGATTCGCGTGCCCATGCTCGATCGTTGCGCGTAACGACTTCGTAAACGGAATCGGCGAATCCAGGTGAAAGCGATACACCGACGTGCGGCTTCCCGCCAATTCTGGCCCGTATACCGGCGCTCCGAATAGACCATAGGCGAACGAATGCTGGAATCCCCACGCGCCCAAAAAATAATCTTCCGACCCGGTGCCGTTTATCGATGGAGTTTCTTCTCCGTCGACGAAAAACATGTCGTCGCCCTCGCCCCACCAGCCATCCTGATTCTGCAGAATCGACATGGTGACGCCGACGAAGTGTCCGTGACCAGTCGTTTCCATCCAGACGTAATTGCCTTCTCCGTTCAGATTCTTCTTGTCATTGACGTTGGCGTTGCCGTTCGTGCGCCAATCATTAGTCCAGCCGCGATTCGGTGCCGCCTGCCGGTATTGCGCGTGAAAATACAACGAGTCCGCTGGCAAGGGCTTGCTGTACGCGCGGTAGTCGATATTGAAATAGAACGCATCAACCTTTCGCGATCCCTCGTTAGTCACCGTGATGCGCGCGTGCTTCTGAAACGGCATGGGGAAATAACAGTTCAGCGCCTTGTCGGCCCCCACCGATAGAGGCAGCGACTGATACAGGTAGTAATCCCCCAACCCCAGCCCGAAGAAATCGCCCACAGGAGTTTCGACACTCGGCGTGGCTTCGCCATCCCAATACATGCGCAAGACTAACGCCTTCAGATGATTCGGATCGTCGGTCGCAATCGTAAACCAGATGTGGCTGATCACCCCCGGTCCAGCTTCGTCAAGCACGGCCAGTGTTTCTGCCGGTGCGATCGTGCGGGCGTCCGCATTCGCTCCACTCCGGTCATAGCTCGATACGCGATGTTGCACGTAATCTTTCGCCTGCGGCAGATTCGCCATCCACGCAGCCGGATCTTGGGCGAAAAGAGGAAATGTCAGGAAATAGAAAGAAAGCGCCAAAGCCTTTTTCATCGTGAGCTCCAGTCGAACGGTGAACACTCACAATCAGAGTCCCGCCAGGGACTCCTGATAGTAGCCCGCCAGTTTCACTTGGCGGAACATATTTGCGGCAGAGAAAATAGCGTCCGGAGAGCACGCCTGAAACCAACCACAGCATTGCCTCAGGCGAACGAACTCAGAATGTCTTGCGCAAACTCTTGGCAGCGTGCTTTATCAGGAACAGTGCGCGCGATCCGCTCTGGATACTCGTCATAGGTTCGATCATCAAGCAATCTGCCATTCCGAGCTTTCCGGACCCCACCCCATTGCTTGAAAAAGAAAGGAACGTGATGCTGATGGCACTGATCCCGCACAGAAACCACCCACTCTTTCAACATTGGGCGAGCGCCGGGTCCGCTCTCGCCGCCGACGATCGCCCAACTGATTCCGGACAGATCAAACCGGCCAAGGTCTTCCAATAGCGGCTCGACGGAGAGGAATCTCACGAATGCCGGAGCTTTTTGTAAGTGCTTGATCCGAGGCAGTCCATACTTGCGATCTTCGACGCTTACGCCCCACCAAATGTGATCTTTTTCCGCAGCGAAACGGAGGCGCTTGCTCAGCAAGTCTCGCAAACGCTCAGATCGCTTCGTCAGCACTTGGAAAGTGTGCCACTTCGCCGTTGCCATGACCCGGCACACCATCTCGATGTACTCGTCGGGAACACCTTCATGAAACAGGTCGCTCATTGAGTTCACGAATACGAGCTTAGGGGAACGCCACTGAAAGGGCTCGGTGAGTTTTTCGGGAACCAGACGGAGATCGAACCCTTGCTCGTAAGGGTGTCCCTTAACCCCACGAAATCGTTCTGCAAACGTCTCGGCATAGCAGTGCTTGCACCCGGGGCTGATTTTGGTGCATCCGCGCACCGGGTTCCACGTGGCGTCCGTCCATTCGATATGAGAGTTGAGTGACACTAGTGACCCCTGTTTCGGTATTTATTGAAGATATCAATAACGATCTTCTCCGCCACGTCGACCTGAGAAGCAAAGAAAAGGTAGTAGACAACTGCGTTTCGATTTCGCATGGGCAGCGGTTCTGGAACTCGTCTAAAGCCCGCAACTTTCATGAGGCGTGAACGAAACGCCTCTGCGAATTCCGTGTTAGAGACTTTCTCCTCCATTGTCCCGAACAGACCCTGAGTTTTTTCGTAGCCCACTTGTCGCCATGAATCGTCGCCCCAAAAGGCACTCATTCTTGAGCACTGTTCCGTCGAGACTCTGTCGGGATTTCGCCATAGAGCGTTCCGATTTATGTCCATGACCGGAAAGTTGAGAAACATGTCGACAGTCTTCAATTGCCCGGCTTGACGAATTACTTCCCAATCGAGGTGGAGCCCGTAAGGGTCAAGCAAACAAAGCGCCCGGCGATAGCTTTTGTAATCGAGCGTTGGAAATATCTGATGTATGAGCACGTCATTGCAATCGGCAGGATAAAAGCAAACGTTCGGCTTGTCTTCAGCAAGGTGCTGCAGGTGGTCTATCTTGGCGGCATTAAGATCAATGAAGTGGTACTCACGAAACCGGGGGTGCACATTGAGCGCATTTAAAGGACTTCCGGGAACGAATTCCCCGGTCTGCTTTGAAACGTGCTGCCCCGCGCCAGCAAAGGCGTCAATGTAGATGTGCGGCAGATTTTTTGAACTCAGAATTTTGGAGTAAGCAGCAGCATAGTCACGAACGATGTCGAGCTTTATCTCCGACCAGTAGCCGATTTCATCGAATTCGGAGAATGCAGTCGGCATATTCGCTATTTGTTCGCCTCGTGCGTATATATTGTGACACAGGCTCAGGCCGCCAACAATAGCTTTTAAGTCTCCTTACAGCGGTATATTCCCATGCTTCTTCGGCGGATTTTTGTCCCGCTTCGTTTCCAGCATGGCCAGGGCCTGAATCAGCTTCTTTCGCGTCTCTCTCGGCTGGATCACTGCATCCACAAACCCACGCTCCGCCGTCACGTACGGATTCGCAAATCGGTCTCTGAACTCGTCGATCTTTTCGCGCCGCACTTGCTCGCGATTCGCAGCCGCATCCAGTTCGCGCTTGTACACGATATCCACCGCGCCCTCCGGCCCCATCACCGCAATCTCAGCTGTCGGCCAGGCATAATTTACGTCCGTGCGGATATGTTTCGACGCCATGACGCAATACGCGCCGCCGTAGGCCTTGCGCGTAATCAGCGTCACCTTGGGCACCGTCGCCTCGGCAAACGCAAACAACAATTTCGCCCCATGCTTGATGATCCCGCCATACTCTTGCGTAGTGCCGGGCAAGAATCCTGGCACATCCTCAAACGTTACCAGCGGGATATTGAAGCAATCACAGAACCGCACGAAGCGGGCGCCCTTTACGGATGCATTGATGTCCAGCGTTCCGGCCAACACGGCCGGCTGGTTCGCCACGATCCCAACGCTACGGCCATCCAGCCTCGCAAAACCTACGACGATGTTCTTCGCGTAGTATTCCTGCACTTCGAAGAAATATCCATCGTCGACCACCGCATGAATCACATCCTTGATGTCATATGGCTGGTTCGACTGCGCAGGAACAATCGTGTCGAGCGCGCTGTCTGCCCGGTCAACCGGATCGGTGCAGGCCTTTCGCGGCGGATCATCCAGGTTGTTCGAGGGCACAAAACTCAGTAGCTCCCGCACCATGGAAAGGCACTCAGCATCGTCGTGCGCCAGAAAGTGCGCCACACCTGACGTCTCGTTATGCGTCATCGCCCCGCCGAGCTGATCTTTCGTCACCTCTTCCAGCGTTACCGTCTTGATCACGTCCGGTCCAGTAATGAACATGTACGACGTCTTATCCACCATCAGCACGAAATCGGTAATCGCGGGCGAATACACCGCACCTCCGGCGCACGGCCCCATGATCGCTGAAATCTGCGGCACTACGCCGCTGTACAAAGTATTTCGGAGAAAAATATCCGCATAGCCCGCCAGCGACATTACCCCTTCCTGGATCCTGGCTCCTCCCGAATCATTCAGCCCGATCACCGGAGCGCCCATCTTTGCCGCCAGGTCCATAATCTTTACAATCTTGCCGGCGTTGGCCTCCGACAGCGATCCCCCAAACACAGTGAAGTCTTGCGCAAAAACGTAAACCAGGCGGCCTTCGATCCGCCCGTGCCCGGTGACAAACCCGTCCCCATAAATCTTGTTCTCCGCCATGCCGAAGTCGTTGCAGCGGTGCGTGACCAGCTTGTCGGTCTCTTCAAACGTTCCTTCGTCCAGCAGGAATTCAATCCGTTCCCGGGCCGACATCTTTCCTTCTTTATGCTGACGCTCGCGGCGCTTGGCTCCGCCGCCATCTTCGGCCAACTGGTTTCTGCGATTGAGTTCGGCGACTTTCTGTGCGAGATCCATGGGCGAAAATTATAGTCCGTGGTCTCAAGACTCGCTTGTGCGGCAGATCACGAGGTGTGCAGTAACCGCTTTGCATACTCTATGTTTCCTTTGCGGCCTTTGCGGTTCAGCTTTTTGCACGGGACGCCGAAATAGTCCGATGACCTACCGTAACTGTCAGGCCAGGTTCGGTTTTCGATACTCTTCCCCTGTACGCTCAGGAGGCACGGATGTCGTTAAAGTATTGGCTGCGAGCAGTTGCCACGGCGGCACTTTCGCTAACATTGAGCTCCACCATGGCGATCGCCCAGGACCACGGCCACGGCCACGACAAGCACGATCGTGACGATGATGACGATCGAGACAAGGGTCACGGACACGGTCATGCCTACGGTCACGGGAAGCACGACCGCGATCACGGTCTCTATTCAGATCACGACCGCGACCTGCGCGAGTGGTATCACGCTCATTATCGTCACCTGCCCCCGGGATTGGCCAAGCACGATGCTCTTCCTCCTGGTCTGCAGCGCCAGTTGATCGTGAACGGCACGTTGCCTCCAGGTTTGCAAAAGAGAATTCATCCCTGCCCGCATGAGATGGAAGTTCTCCTCCCTCCTGCGCCGCCGAACTACATGCACGTCGTTATCGGTGGGAATCTGGTGTTGGTCAACCGCGGCAATTTTCAGATCGCTGACGTCTTCCAATTCGCCATCAACTAATAGACGAGGGCCCCACTCCTGTCCCGCGCTCCTGGCGGGACAAGGTGGGGCGTTGATTTCCCGCGTGAAGGCCGACCCCTCGGCTGGGTTACACTGCACTCAATGTCCCTGTCCGGCCAGATGGGCTTCAACTTCCGCGTCTCCGACCGCCGCATCTGGAAAGTGCGCGATCTCGTCGCCGCAGTCCGCACGCACATCGAGCGGGAATACTCCGACGCTTGGATCGAGGGTGAAATCTCTAACTTGCGTGCCCCGGATTCCGGCCATCTCTATTTCACTCTGAAAGACGGTAACGCCCAGATCCGCGTCGTTATGTTCCGATCCGCGGCCCGCCTGTTACGCTTTCGCCCTGCCGATGGTTTGCAAGTCGTCGTCCGCGGACGCGTAACTGTCTACGAAGATCGCGGAGAACTTCAGATCTCCGCCGAATACCTAGAGCCCAAAGGCGCCGGGTCCCTGCAACTGGCCTTCGAACAGCTGAAAGCCAAGCTCGAAGCCGAAGGGCTCTTCGCAGCGGAGCGCAAGAAGCCGATTCCGGCTCTCCCCTCGCGCATCGGAATCGTCACCTCACCGCAGGCGGCCGCCCTGCGCGACATTCTAAACGTGATCCAGCGCCGCCATCATTCGGTCAATCTTCTGATCTATCCCGCACAGGTGCAGGGCGATGCCGCCGCGCTGGAAGTTTCCGCCGGAGTCCGCCACTTCAGCAGCCGCAAGATCGTCGATGTCATCCTCATCGCTCGCGGAGGCGGTTCCGCCGAGGATCTGGCCGCATTTAACAGTGAAGGACTGGCTCGAGCTGTGGCCGCTTCCGAGATCCCCGTCATTTCTGCTATCGGACACGAGACCGACTTTACGATCGTCGACTTCGTTGCCGATTTGCGTGCTCCGACTCCCTCTGCAGCGGCGGAACTGGTAATTCGCTCACGTCAGGAAATCGAGAATCAGGCGGCAACCCTTAACGACCGCCTATCGCGCGCCATACGCTACCGCCTTCTCATGGCGCGGCAGGCCATTACCGAACTCTCGCAGCATGGAGCCTTCGCGCGCATGATGGAGTTCATCCATTCGAGACAGCAGCGCCTCGATGAGCTTACTCACGCGCTTGAACTTGCCGAACGTGGCGGCCTCGAACGAAGCCGCCGGCGCTGGGAGACCATCTCTGCTGCTATTCGCCATTACGACCTCCGCCTGGTTCTTTCCATCATGCGCCGGCAACTCGACAACGAGACCGGTGCGCTGGCTGGAGTCATGCGCAACGTCCTGCTGCAACATCGCGTTCGAAGCGAACGTCTGCAGACCGCGTTGCAATCACTCTCACCACTGGCCGTCCTCGATCGCGGATACGCGTTGGTTTTCGATCCCCATGGCAAGCTGCTGCGTGACGCGGGTGACGTCAATGTTGGCCAGGAAATCTCGGCTCGCTTGGGTCGCGGCCAGATTCACGCCTCCGTGACCAAGAAGAACGTCTGATCGCAGTTGTGGTGGAACGGGCAAGCTGCTGCATTACAATGATTTCTGAGCATGAACCCGCAATAGGAGAAGATTCGAGTGACCCCGGTCATTACGACTTGGCAACAAGGCGCATGGGTAGCCCTCGACATCCTGCTCGTCGCCGTGCTCGTCTACCAGGTGCTGGTCATGATTCGCGGCACGCGTGCCGTGCCCATGCTGGTTGGGCTGCTCGTCGTCGGCATCACCTTCTATCTCGCTCGCATCGGCGAACTCACCACCTTGAACTGGGTGGTCAACCATGTTCTGCCTTACGTGGTGTTCGCGCTCATCGTGGTCTTTCAATCGGAAATCCGTCACGTCCTGGCCGATCTCGGACGCCGCCTCACATTTCTCCACAACTCCAGCGTTGACGGCGATTCCTACGACGATATCGTCCTGGCTGCGAATCTTTTTTCTCAGCATCAGACCGGTGCCCTAATTGTGATCGAGCGTGAGATCGGACTGCGGACTCACATCGAGAGCGGCGTACCGCTTGATGCCCGTCTCTCCTACGACCTGCTGGCCACCATCTTTCGCCCCAGCGCTCCTTTGCACGACGGCGCCGTAATCGTGCAAAAAGATCGTATCGCCGCAGCCGCCTGTTTTCTTCCACTCTCGATGAATCCTCTCCTCTCGACGCAACTGGGAACCCGTCACCGCGCCGGAATCGGCATCACCGAGGAAACCGACGCCATCGCTGTCATTTGTTCGGAAGAAACTGGCGCGATCAGCCTGGCAATCGGTGGCAAAATCGAGCGCGACCTGACTGTCGATCAGCTGCGCGCCCGCCTGGGCAGCGAGTTGCGCCGATTTATGGCTCCGGTCGCACTTCCCACTCCGATCGTGCAGAACAGCGAAGAAGAGTCCGACGCGGACCTCGATTCCCCTCTGGTGGAACCCGCGCCGCGCCGTAGTTCCGAAGCCGCAGACTCGGAGCCACTCGCATGACCGCCCTATTCCAGCGTTACATCTTGCACAATGTCGGATTGAAATTCCTGTCTCTGGTGATTGCCGCCTTACTCTGGTTCATGATTTCGAAAGACGAACAGCCGGCTGAGGTCGCGGTTCGAGCACCCATCGTGTTTCAGCATGTGCCTGCACATCTGGAAATAAGTTCCGAGTCCATCCCCGAGGCGCAAATACGCGTGCGCGGCCCCGAGCGACTGATCCGTGAAATCGAAGGGCGCAACGTGCACGCCGAGATCGAGCTGGCTGACGCCAAGCCGGGCGAGCGCACCTATGACCTGACTTCACAACAGGTAAAGCTTCCCCGGGATCTCGCCGTCGTGCAAGTTGTTCCCAGCCAGTTGCATCTTGCCTTCGACACACGTCTCACACGCGAGGTCGACATTCACCCGCGCGTAACAGGCAACTTTGCCGAGGGCGAGCAGATCGTCAAGGTCGATGCGGATCCAGGCCGTATCACCATTACAGGCCCCCGCCACCACGTCGAGAAGGTCGACGCCGCCACCACCGATCCCATCGACGCCACGGGTACGCGGGGTAGCGCCGTCTTTACGACCAACGTCTATGTGCCCGACCCACTGGTGCAGGTCGTGCAAACAACTTCCATTCGCGTAACTGTGCTCGTTCAAAAAGTAGGAGGCAGTACGAACCACTGAGACTGACGTGGACACGCAGTCGTCCTGCTTTCCTTTATCATCGCTATTCCGCAAATGTCGCGGAGTTTCACGACCCTTATGAGTGATCAGGCACGTCAGTTGTTCGGCACCGATGGCATTCGCGGCATCGCCGGGGAATTTCCGCTCACCAAACAGAGCACGTATTTAATTGGCCGTGCCCTGGGACACGATCTCGTCCGCACTACCCCCAAACCGCAAGCTGTCATTGGACAAGATACCCGCGAATCCAGTCGATGGATTGCCGATCGCGTCTCCGAAGGCCTGGCGGCCGTTGGCGTCGATGTGCGCAGTGCTGGCGTGATTACGACCCCCGGTGTCGCTTATCTGGCTCGCTCGCGCGGTATGGCTGCCGGGGTTGTCGTCTCCGCCTCGCACAATCCCTGGACCGACAATGGAATAAAAGTCTTCTCCGGTGATGGATTCAAGCTCACCGATGATCGCGAACTCGGGATCGAGAAGGAAATCTTCGCACTCCTGCAGAATCCGGCAGCGGCTGACGATACTGCAATCCGCATCCCGGGCCCCTCCCTTCCCGGCGAAGCCGAGCTCCGGCATTCCTACGTCAAATCTCTCGCGGGAAGCGTCTCCGCTGACCTCAGTAGATTTTCCGTGCTTGTTGATTGCGCCAACGGCGCGGCTACAGCCGAAGCACCGGAGTTGTTTCGTAGCCTGGCAATCAACGCGACGTTCATCCACATTCAGCCTGACGGCCGCAACATCAACGAGAACTGCGGTGCTCTTCACCCACAGACGCTGGGCAACACGGTGGCGAAGTCCGCGGGCAAGTACGATCTCGGAGTCACTTTCGACGGCGACGCCGACCGCGCCCTCTTTTGCGACGCTGATGGTCGCGTCGTGAACGGTGATGGTGTTCTCCTCGCGGCCGCCCGCGATCTGAAAGCTCAAGGGAAGTTGAAGAACGACACTGTGGTTGCGACCACGATGTCGAACATGGGGCTGGAGATCGCGCTGAAGAATTCCGGAATCAAGATGCTGCGTGCCAATGTCGGCGACAAGTACGTGCTGGAAGAAATGTTAAAGACTGGTGCGACGCTCGGAGGTGAACAGTCTGGCCACATTATCTTCCGCGACACCGATTCCACTACCGGCGATGGCCTGCTCACCGCGCTGCGACTGCTTGATGTGATCGCCCGCAGCGGCAAACCACTGGCTGCACTCGTGGGTGACCTCAAGGTCTTCCCGCAGAAGATTCAGAACATCCGCGTCCGCGAAAAAGTCCCGTTCCAGCAAATCCCATCCGTGCAGAAGTCGATCGAAAAAGCAGAAACAGAACTGCAGGGAAAGGGAAGAGTCGTCGTGCGCTACTCAGGCACGGAAGCTTTGGCGAGAGTGATGGTCGAGGCTGAATCCGAAGAAGAGATGCAGCAAATCACCGCAGCGATCTCAATAGAAATTCAAAAAGCCCTGGGAATGTAGGGACAGCCGCCCACGGCTGTCCGCCCAGCGAAGCTGGGTGCCCCATTCCTGCCCGAATTTGGCAGAAGTGGGGATTTTTTGCGCGCAGTCAAAGCGTTGGAGAAAACAACCCAGAGCTCACTTTTTCCTTTTCTTCCCGCCCAACTTCCGTACCGGTCGCTCCTCCACCACCGCGAACTGAATCTTCTTCTCCACCGGATCGATACGGTCCACCAGCACGCGAAGCTGCTGTCCAATTCGATAAGTTTTCCTCGACCGCTGCCCCATGATCTCCCGCGTATTCTCATGATAGGTGTACCGGTCATCGATCAACGTATTTAGTGGTACCAGTCCTTCCACAAATAGATCCGTCAGCTCCACGAAGAAGCCGTACTTGGTCACACTCGTGATCAGTCCATCGAAATCCTCGCCCACGCGTTCCTGCATGAATTTCACTTTCTTCCATTCCATCAACTCGCGCTCCGCATCGTCTGCCCGACGCTCCGACGCGCTCGATTCCTCCGCGATGTCATGCAATTCTTCGATCTCAATCGGCCCATGCGGCGCGGGCACCCCCGCCCGCGTATTCCCCTGAAAGTCCCGCCTCTTCGACCAAGGCGAAGGCCTATCCAAGTCCGGGTGCCCTACCCTTGTCGCGTTTTCAGCGAAAGGGTGCGGGTTTTGATCCGCGTCAAGAATGGGATGCCCCACGTCCCGCAGCACATTCTTCAATATTCGGTGCACTATCAGATCCGGATATCTTCGAATCGGCGAAGTGAAGTGCGTGTACGACGTCGCGGCCAAAGCAAAGTGCCCCAGATTCTCCTCCGAATACCGCGCCTGCTTTAGCGATCGCAACATCAGGTAGCTCAGAATCCGCTCTTCAGGTTTCCCGGCAATCTTTTCCGTCAGCTTCTGGTACATGCGAGGCGTGATGTGCACTTCCTTCGGCACCTCGATGTCCCGCACCCGTTTCCCGGTCCCATACGACGCCCGCCGGTCGGCTTTCATCTGCACGCGATGGATCGGTAATGCGCCCACCCCGAGCGAATATCCGAATGTTGCCGCGATCACCTCGAAGTCGTACACGCGCTTCGCATCTGGCTTTTCGTGCACGCGATACAAAGACGCAATTCCTTTCGCTTCGAGATGGGCGGCCACGCACTCGTTTGCCGACAGCATGAATTCTTCAATCAGCCGGTGAGCAATATTCCGCTCCGATCGACTAATGCTCTTCATCAGCCCCAACTCGTCAAACTCAATCACCGGCTCCGGTAAATCAAAATCAATCGAGCCCCGCCGCTTTCGCTTGTTGTTGAGAATGACAGCCAGGTCGCGCATTAACTCAAATGAGCTGACCAGCGCCGCATAGTGCGATCGCATCGCCGCGTCGCCCTCGAGCACGGCATTGACTGCGGTATAGGTCATGCGCTCCGCCGACCGGATCACGCCTTCGCACAGTTCGTGGCCCACGATTTCGCCGCGATGATCGATCTCCATGATGCAAGACAACACCAGTCGATCGACCTGCGGGCGCAAGCTGCAAATATCGGTCGAAAGTTCCAGCGGCAGCATGGGCACGGCGCGATCCGGGAAATACACGCTTGTTCCTCGCAGCCGTGCTTCCTGATCTAGAGCCGACCCGGGCGTCACATACTGCGCCACGTCGGCGATATGCACCTGCAGTTCGAAATTTCCGCCGTCAAGCCTTCGTACCAGCACCGCATCATCGAAATCGCGCGCCGTCTCTCCATCAATCGTCACGATCGATAACGAACGAAAATCGCGCCGCCGATGCAACTCGCGTGACGAAATGATCGCTGAAGTATTCTGCGCTTCCTCAAGCGCAGCCGCAGGGAAGTGATGCGGCAGGTGGAACTTGCGAATCGTAATCTCGACATCAACCCCGAAGTCATCCTCGCGCCCCAGAATTTCAATCACCCGTCCACGCGGACTTTGCGTAGCCGAAGGCCAATCAGTGATCTCAACATCGACAACAAGCCCTTCCAGGTTGTCCCACTCTGTGTGGCGCGCCGCCTCGTTGCCCAAAACGCGGTCAACCGATCTCGCCTTTCTCTGTGTCCTCTGTGGCAAATGCTCCTCTGCATTCACCATCGGAGCCACGGGCAACTCGTCTCCCGCAGAAATCACGATCTCCTGCGTGATCTTCGCATCCATCGGCGTAACGTAGTTTCGCCGGGACCCGTAATGAAAAATCCCCACCACCGTCGGATGCGCCCGCGTCACAGGCCGCGCAATCCGCCCCTCAGCGCGCCCATCCGGCCGCACGTTCAGGATTTCCACCAGCACCAGATCCCCGTGCATGGCGTTGCCGGCAAGATGTGGCGCGATGAAGATGTCTCCGGTCAGCCGCGCCTTCAGGGACGCGTTCAGCGACTTCGGGTCCGGAATCACAAACCCGAATCCGTCACGATGCATCGTCAGCCGTCCCGCGACCAGATTCTTGTCGGCGGCGGCCACAGGCAGCGCATATCGATCGGACTCAACGGAAATCAACGCGCCGCTCGAGACCAGCCTCTGCAGGCGTGAATCCAGCTCCCGCCGCTCATCTCCATGCAGCCCAAGTTCGCGGACCAGTTGCTTGAACCCCGCCGCGCGTTTCGGCTGCTTCGAGATGTGCTTGAGGATTGCGGAATCGGAGAGCATGGATGAAAGCCGACACCAGTCAGCCATCAGCTTTCAGCATAACGCAGCCCGCAACAATGCGGCTTGCACGCTGATGCTTGTCATCCTGAACTTGTGGCGAAGCCACACCTGCAGGACTGTACGCCACCAGTAGAACGCACCAATGTGACTCAGGACTTGGGACTCGGGGCTCACGACTCGCTACCAGCTATCCCCGCCCGCTTTCGGCGGCCACGCTCCCAGCGCCCGCCGCATCATCGCGATCTGCCCCACGTGATAGCTGTTGTGCACCACCATCTGCCACAGGACGGACTCGAGCGTGCCCGAAACTTTCTTATCTCCTTCGTGCACCGTATCCAGTTGACGATCGAGTTCGCTCTGTGGAGACTTGGCCATTTTCGAAAACTCCACCAGAAACCAGGCAAAGTCCCGTCGCAGCCGATTCCACTCCTCGGCATCCGCGGGCGCAGCCCCACCGGGAAAGCTTTCCGCATTGTGCTCGGGATAGTTCGGCTTCTCCCCCCGGATACGCTGCAACTCATACCTCATCCAGTAATTCATGTGAAAAACGAGCTCCGCGATCGAATGGGGAAATCCCGAAACCTGGCGAGCCGCCACTTCCGCAGAAATATCCTCGACGCACGCAATTGGGTCGACATGCGCGCCCCGCCCTCGAAATAACTCGACCAACGCCTGCTCAGACATTCAGAAAGATCCGTGCCAATCCGCGCAAATCGGTGGCAAGAGACTAGCCCTGGAAGTACTTCTCTTCCCAAATCCTCCTATGATGCTCCTCGTGCCCCGCAATCATGTAAGCCAGCGCGCGCACGCTCACAGGATGATTGCTCGCCGTTCCCCGCCTCAGCCAAGCCGTCTCATCCAGGCTCCGCAAAAGGGTTAACGTCGCCCGCCGTACCGCGATGTAATCCTCCACAATCTCTTCCAGTGAGAGCTCCGCAAATGGACCATTCGTCACATACTCATCTTGCTCAAAGCTCGCCAACGGTGTCTGGTCGCCGCGCGAAATCCGCAGCGCCCGATACGCAAAGATGCGTTCGGCATCGCATACGTGCCCCAGCGATTCCTTTAGACTCCACTTGCCCGCCCCGTAGCGAAACTTTCCCTCTTCTTCATTCCTGCCGCAAAGTAACAGCAACGTTTGCCGCCGCTGTTCATCCAGCGTCGTCAGAATATTTTCATTCCCAATCAGGGATATGTATCTGTTGTAGTACGGCGCGTACTCGTCCGGTTGTGGCCGTCCTATCGCGAAGGTTGACGGCGTAATCAAGGCTGGCTCTATCATGATCGAACCCCCAAAAGTAAGGTAATGACTCCTGACTCTAGCCTCACTCCCCTTACCGATTTAGACTCCCCAAGCAGACTTCTGTTTTCGTTAATTCTTCGTCCCTGTCAGAATAACCCTCTAGCCCGTGAAAAGGTACGGCCACCCCACTTTTTTCTGAAAACGTTACACGCGCCGGGGAAGAAACGAACCGCTTTATCTCTTAGCGATCACCCAAGTCTGAGGCGCGCAAACCTGTACCACCCTAGGAACTCCCCATTGAAAATAAAGCCTTTTCCACAGCTCTCACTTTGAGACACAGGAGTACAATTCGCTTTGGTCACGAAAGTGCGGCTGTGACTCCTAATCCCAACAAGGAAAGGAACCTTTTACTTCAATGTGGAAGCCGACCAATCAGCCTCAAACCCCTTCCCGGCCCGCCGAGCCGGAGCGCCCAGCTACGTCTACTCCGAGCGCGCCAGCTATGGCAGCCAATGAACCAGTAGCCGCTCCCCGTCCGGTGACCACCACCACCGCGGACCAGGCCACCATCGGCAAGTCGCTCGTGATCAAGGGCGAGGTGACCGGCTCGGAGTCGCTTTACATCGACGGACGCGTGGAAGGTTCCATCAATCTATCTGGCAATCGCGTAACCGTGGGCCGCAACGGTGTCGTTGCCGCCAACATCAATGCTCGCGAGATCGTCGTGCTCGGCAAAGTTCGCGGCAATCTCACCGCCAGCGATCGCGTCGATATTCGCAGCGACGGCTCACTCACCGGCGATGTTATCGCCGCCCGCATCTCCATCGAAGACGGCGCCTTCTTTAAAGGCGGCATCGACATCCGCAAGGGCGGACAGCCGCAGCAACAGCAAAAGCCCAACGGCGAAGAGAAGTCAGCATCGAGCGAGCCCGCCGCAGTCGGCGCCCGCGCGTAGAACCAGTTCGGCAAAAGTATCAAGGGCTCCATCCGGTTTCCGCATGAGCGGAGCAGATGGAGCCTTTTTAGTTTTGTAGGGACAGCCGCCCCGGCTGTCCAGTCGGGCAAAGCCCGACAGCTGTCTAAACCGTGTCATCGCCCAGAAGTTGGAATGCCCCACGTCTCGCCGATTTTGCGAGACGTGGGAACTCCTAGCGCCGACCAGACAGAGTGTGCCCCATTTCTCGCGCGGTCTTTGCGCGCGAGAAGTAGGGATTTCTCCCCGTCGATTCAGAACGTAAGATCTAACTTACGGTTGTAGTGGTGAACTGGTCTATGTTATAAACCAGTTCATGCAGACAGGAGAGGAGATTCCACCTCGCCTCGACCCTGAACGACTCCGGCTCGCAACGCGGTTATTGCAGAACCCTCAGGGACTTATCACCGTTGCTATGGGCGCGACTCTTCTAGTTTCGTCAGTAGT
>Ga0335076_10000991_pt1 | contig 27206 bp, 27 predicted proteins | sample Lox_Sample_25_FD_206717 | JGI IMG/M metagenome (GOLD analysis project Ga0335076, IMG submission 206717) | Soil microbial communities from Loxahatchee National Wildlife Refuge, Florida, United States - Lox_Sample_2.5 | ecosystem: Environmental > Terrestrial > Soil > Wetlands | place: USA... | reverse complement strand
CGATTCGCCCGCAACAACCGCGCCAAATCCTCCAACTGCGGCACCTCATCATCCACCGCCAACACACTCAACGCCGTATCACTCACGCCGTCCGAACCCCCACCCGGAACTTCGGCACGGCCAGCACCACGGTCGTCCCGTGATCGGGCTCGGTCTCGATCTCCAGACCGTAGTTCTCTCCGAACGCGGCCCGCAGCCGCCGATCCACGTTGTGCAACCCGGTCCCCTCGGCATCCCCACTGAGCGCCAGTGCCACCTCCGACGGGGTCATCCCAATTCCGTCATCCCGCACCCGCAACTCGACGTCGACGTCGCGATCCAGCCCCACGATCTCAATCGTCCGCTGCCCCGACCGGGTCTCGACGCCGTGCTTGACAGCGTTCTCGACCAGCGGCTGCAGCGACAGCACCGGAACCACCGTTTGAAGCACATCCGGATCGACCTGCACGCGCACCGTCAGGCGATCACGAAACCGCGCCTGTTCCAGCCGTAGATATTTCTCGACGTAGTGGAGTTCCTCAGCGAGCGTCACATATGTACGCTCTCGCTTGAACGAGTAGCGGGTGAACTCGGCAAACTCAGCCAGTAACTCCCGCGCCTGCTCGGGACTCGAGTGGATATAGCTCGCGATCGCAGCCAGCGAGTTGTAAACGAAGTGCGGAGAGATGCGGGCGCGCAACGCATGCAACTCCGCGCGCGTCAGGCGCTCTTCCTGGTCGGCGACCACCGAGAGCTCCACCTGCGCCGACACCAGCGCCGCCGCCTCCCCAACCACCCGAGCGTCGTCGGGCCGAAGCCGATAATCCTCGCAGTACAACGCGATCAACGCACCCACGCTCTCGTCCTGGATCACCAACGGCGCGACCACCGCCGACCCGTTCGATCCCGACAACCGGACCGCGTTCGTCCGCGGCTGCACGTGTACCCGACCGTCGAGCACGTGCGCCGACAAATCGCGCAAATGTGACCAAGACGCATCATCCCCGCTAATCCCGTCAAGCGCCAGAACGCGGTCACCGTCGGTTATCGCGACCGCTCTTGCCTGCGTCAAAGCCCGCAAATGAGGAGCCGCCGCCTTCGCGCTCGTCTCATCCAGACCCCGGCGCAGATGAGGAAGCGTCGCTATCGCGTGATGCAGCGCGCTGCGCATCGCCTCGCGCTCGGGGCTGAGCACGGGGCGTGGAGATGACGTCAGCCGCCAGGCCGCCAAACCCGACCCGGCAATCGCAAGGACCAGCAGCAAACCCAACGCCGCTTCCATGTGTCTTATCTCCCTCGCTCGGCGGGTCCTCCCGCCGCCAGATATTACCGGCCAGGTTCGCCCCTCCCGGCGCCCGGCAACCCGCCGTTCGTCGCGGGATTCCCGCCGCTCATCGCATTGTTCCGCGGAGATTGCGCGCACGAGCTCCGGTGGCGACGAGTGGGTCTTCGGTCATGTCGAACACCCACCGACTCTCGTTAGGTTAGTGCCTACCACCCGCCCGCTGTGAGAGGCTTCGTCTCGTGACAGCGACCGAGAGGGGAGCGATGAGTACGAGCCATGACTATGACGTGATCGTCTTGGGTGGAGGCGCGCCCGGTGAGCATTGCGCGGCCGCGTTGGCGGCGCGCGGGCTGCGGGTCGCGGTGGTCGAGCGGGAGCTGGTCGGCGGCGAGTGCTCGTACTGGGCGTGCATCCCATCCAAGTCGCTGCTGCGCCCGGGCGAGGCCGTGCACGGCGCGCGCGAGGCAGCCGGCACGGCCGAGGTCGATGTGCCGGCGGCGCTCGCGTGGCGTGACTACATGGTCTCCAACCACACCGACACCGGTCAGGAGAAGTGGCTGGCAAGCCACGGCATCGATCTGTTCCGGGGGACCGGGCGGCTCGCCGGAACCGGCGTGGTCGAGGTCGACGGCGTCCGCCACACCGCCGACCACGTCGTGGTGGCGACCGGGGCTGACCCGATCGTGCCTCCGGTCCCCGGGCTCCGCGAGCTCGAGGGGGTGTGGGGCACACGCGAGGCCACGAGCATGGAGGCCGTCCCGCGCCGCCTGCTCATCCTCGGCGGTGGAGCCGCCGGCGTGGAGCTGGCGCAGGTCGTCCAGCGTCTCGGCGGCCAGGCGGTGCTGGTCGAAGGCGCCGAACGCGTTATCCCCCGCGAGGCGGCGCCGCTCGGCGACGCGCTCAGCGAGGCCCTGCGCCAGGACGGAATTGAGTTAAAGCTCGGGGTTCATGCAAGCGCGGCGCGACGCGACGGCGAGGAGTTCGTCCTCGAGCTCGACGGCGGCGAGCAGCTCCGCGGCGACCGCCTGCTGGTGGCTACCGGCCGGCGTCCGCGCGTCGCGGGAATCGGCCTGGAGACGGTCGGGATCGAGCCCGACCCGCACGGGATCAAGGTCGACGAGTACCTGCGCGCCGGCGAGCGCCTGTGGGCGATCGGCGACGTCAACGGGATCTGGCCGCTCACCCACGTCGGCGAATACGAGGGCGACGTCGTCGCCGCGAACATCGCCGGCGAGTCGCATCCCGCGAACTACGAAGCCGTTCCGCGAGTGACGTATACCGAACCACAAGCCGCCGCCGTCGGCGCGCTCGAGGCGCCCTACAGCGGCACCGCGCTGCTGTCGGAGGTGCCGAAGACCGCGACCTACACACACGCGTGGGCGGAGTCCAACGGGTTCATGACATTGCTGAGCGACGGCGAGCGACTGACCGGCGCGTACGCCCTGGGTCCCGAGGCCGGCGAATGGATGCAGCAGGCGACGCTCGCGGTCCGCGCCCGCGTCCCGCTCGACATCCTCGCCGACACGATCCAGCCGTTCCCCAGCTTCTCGGGGATCTACGACACGGCCGTGATGGACCTTCGCATGCGGATCATGGGCAGGCCGCGACCGGCCGCACCGATGGAAGCCCAGATGGCGAGCATGTCGGGGTGAGGAGAAACGCATGAGCGCCACACCGATGGCGCCCGAACCGCCGCTTGCCGGCCAAACGGTCATCCTGATCGGAGGGAGCGCCGGGATCGGGCTCGAGACCGCCCGGAGAGCCCGCGCCGAGGGCGCCGACGTGATCCTCACGGGCCGCAACTCAAAGCGCCTCAGCGACGCCGCGGTCGACGTCGGCGCGCGGAGCACCGCGAGCTTCGACGCGACCGATTCGGCCGCATTCGAGCAGTTCTTCGACGGACTCTCAGCTCCGATCGACCACGTCATGGTCACGGCCGGCGGGCCGACGTACGGCCCCCTGCTCGAGATGCGCTCGGACCAGGTGCGAGACGCGCTCAGCGACCACATCGTGCTGGGACTCGAGATCGCGCGCAACGCGCACGGCAAGATGCGGCCCGGTGGCACGCTCGTGCTCATGGGCGGCACCGGGGGCCGGCGGATCGTTCGCGGCCTCGGGATCGCGAGCGCCGCAACGGCCGCGATTCCTCCGTTTGTGGCGGCGCTCGCGCTCGAACTCGCCCCGGTCCGAGTGAACCTCATCGCCGCGGGGTTCGTCGACACGCCGCTTTCGGCATCCCTGCTCGGAGATCAACTCGAGGCGCGTCGGAACGAATTGCGGACGACGCTTCCGATTGGGCGCGTCGTCGGCCCCGAGGACGTCGCGGCGCTGGCGGTCCACATCATGACCAACACCGCTCTCACCGGCGCGACGTTCGACATCGACGGCGGCCAGCAGTTCGTGTAGTCCTCGATCGTCGGTCGGCACGGCCCGTGTGACGTCCGTCAAACGATAAGAGAGCTCTTCAAAGCTCTCATCTTTCGCTACTCGAATGAATACCGCAGGGCGGCGACATCGCCTCATCCAGGTGGACCGTTCGGTCCCCGGGAGACTCACGTGCTGCGGGTGGGCAGCACCGACAAACGGGACCACATGAGAACTCAGGTTGCGGGCTGCGAATGCCCGCGAGGGATACGACGGCTTGGTGCCGCCATAGAAGAGGCCGCGAGTGCGACCAGTGCTCGACCGCAGCGACGACGTGTGAGTCACCGGTCACGCGCGATGTAAGCCCCCAGCCGGTGGCTACGGAGCCGGTGACCGAGTTCCGACAAGAGAAGGTCAGTGCACTTTCTACCGTGGACCGGATGCGGTTCTGGGCGGTGGCGCCGCTGTGGCTGTCGGTTAACCTCGCGTCCTGGGGCTGGTGGCTACATCAGACCGCCCACAGCACACCGTGGCTCTACTGCGCGGAGACGATTGCGCTCTTCTACCAGACGACGTTTCTGCCGACGGTGTTCTGACGTTCGTGCGCAAGATGAAGCGCCCCGTCGAAATCAAGGCACCAGCAGACATGCGCGTGGCGATGATCACGCTGTGCGTCCCATCCAGTGAGTCGTTCGACGTTATCGAGGGACAGCTCGTCGCGCTGAGGAGCGTCGGCTATCCCCATGACAGCTGGACTCTCGACGAGGGCGGATCGGACGAGGTTCGCGCGCTCGCGGACCGGTCGTGGGGCCGATGGGGCTTAGACGGCGGGCACCTGAAGGGGGTGTGGCGGTTTCGGCGGGATCGATCTCCGCCGGCGAACCTGCAGAACACGACATTTCACGCGATCCTGATTGACCTTGCCGTACTGAGCATCTGGGGCATGCCTAGCACGTCACGGTCGGGCCAGAGGCGCTCGGTTGTCGTGTTACGCATGCGGGCGGGGTGTCGCGTAACGATCGGCCTTCTGGTCGGCTCACAGGCTCGCGAGAGGCCTGTGGCCGAACCCCATGATGTGACCCCCCGCGCGCGACCGAATGCTCCGGCGCACCGCACCCCACCCTCGGATGCCCGCCGTTATTCCGCCGTCGATCGACCCGGCCCCGTGCTATCGCGGTCCCTGCTCCGACTACTAAGCGCGGAGATCGCGGCGCTCGATCCCCACCATCCCCACGGCCGTCAGCACCAGCGCGAGGACGCCCAGGACGATGACGCCGACGATGTCGACGCCGTGCGTCAGCGGGTCGTGGCCGGCGTAGTAGTAGAACGGCGAGAGGTATTTGAGCCAGTCGAGGTCACCGACGAGCGGCGCGAAGCTGTTGATCAGCCAGCCGAGGATGGCCACGGCCGCGGCCACTCCGGTCGCGAGTGATCGACGCCCGGTGCCGGCGCCGAGCGCGATCGCCAGCGCTCCGGTGGCGAACCCGAAGAACGCAAGCTGGACGGCGAGCGCGCTCATGTGCGCGAGCGTGATCCCGCCGCCGCCGAGGGCCACGCCGACGATCAGCCCGATCCAGGTCGCGACTGCGATGACCACGACGATCACGGCGATCGCTGCCGACTTGGCGGCCACGAGCCGCGGACGCCGGATCGGATGGGCGAGCACAAGGCCCAGGATGCGGTCCTCCTCCTCGCCGGCGGTGGTAGCCGCGGCTCCCGTGATCGCGAGGGCACCGATCACCAGAGGCCCGTAGATGGCGGCGATTTCGCTGCGGAACCAGCCCGTGATCGTGCCGTAGTCCCCGCCGCCCAACAGGTTCGAGACGCTCTTCGGGATGTTGAGCGTTCCGATCGTGTGTCCGACTGACGGGAAGAGCGCGCCGACGGCGGCCATGACCGCGATCAGGCCAACCGCGGCCGACACCGCGGCGGGCAGTCGCAGACGCAGCGCGATCTTCGCCACCGGCAGGCTCACGCGGGGGCGTCTGTCCGGTAGTAGTGGAGGAAGATGTCCTCGAGGTCCTCTTCGCGGGGCCGGATTGCGCGAACCTCGTGGACCGCTGCGGCCTTCACGACGGCGTCGGCGGACCCTTCGAACCCGACGGTCACGGTTGCACCCTCGACGTTCACCTCGGTGACGGCGGGGAGCGCCCGGAACTCGGCGGCGTCGACCGGCGCGGCGAACTCGATCTCGAGACGCTCAACGGCGACCTTGCGAAGGTTCTCCAAGGAGTCGACGACCACGAGCCGGCCTTGGCGAAGGATCGCGAGCCGGCGTGTAACACGTTCTACCTCCGACAGCGTGTGCGACGACAAGAACACCGTCCGACCCAGGGAGCTGACCTCCGCCAGCAGCGCGTGGAAGCTCTGCTGGACGAGAGGGTCCAGCCCCGCGATCGGCTCATCCAGGATCAACAGCTCCGGTTCGTGCATGAAGGCCTGGACCAAGCCGAGCTTCTGTCGATTGCCGGTCGAAAGCTGCCGAATCGGACGGTCGATGTCGGCGCCGAATCGCTCGACAAGCGCGTCACGGGTGCGCGGCTCGACCCCGCCGCGGAGTTGCGCGAGGTAGTCGAGCATGGCCCGTCCGGTCAGCTTCGGATAAAGCGCCAGGTCACCCGGGAGGAAGCCGACCCGCCGGCGAATCTCGAGGCTCTGGCTCACGGTGTCGAGCCCGAGCACGCGTGCCGAGCCCGACGTCGGCCTGATCAGATCGAGCAGCAGCCGCATCGTGGTCGACTTGCCCGCACCGTTCGGACCGAGAAAGCCGAACACCTCGCCCTGCTCGACCTCGAGATCGAGCCCGAACAGGCCGCGACCCGAGCCGTAGTCCTTCGAAAGGCCGCTCGTCGCGATCACGGGCGACGCACTCATACTAAGCGTTCCAGAGGCCGGTCCCGACTAGACCGAAGCATCGTCCTTCGGAGACTAATTGCCAAGGGAGCGCGAACCGTGCCGATTGCGTTCACCTGGGTGAATGGCGGCCGGGGAGCGCGATCGTCCGAGCAACGCCTTAGCGTGACGGCTCGAGAGCCGTGGTAGGTCGCTTCGCCCGAATCGCCGCGTGGCTGGCCGGGATTGCGCTGGCCCTGTTCGTGCTCGACCTGCTCGGGGTGCCGGTCGCGGATTGGATCCGGCAGCTGTTCGACGAGATCCGGGCCGTCCCCGTACAGGCGATCGTCGGCGGGGTCGTGCTGGACACGCTCCAGACTGTGTTCGCGGCGATCACGTGGCTGACGATCCTGCGCGCGGCCTTTCCGGAGACCGCGCTGCCGTTCCGACCCGTCCTGGCGTCCTACGCCGTGGGTGTCGCGCTCAACGGCTTTCTGCCGGCGAACATCGGCTCGCTGGTGATGATGCTGATGTTCGTGTCGCTCATCGCTGGAGCCACGTTCGCGGCGATCTTCTCCGGCTTCGTCGTTCAGAAGATCCCGTTCACGGTGCTGAGCGTCGCGGTTTACGTCTACCTGTTCGCGACCGTGCCCGGTTCGCTGTCGCTCGAGCTGGGCTTCGTCTCCGAGCATCCTGGGCTGACCGTTCTACTTGTGCTCGGAGCGGTGCTGCTGCTCGTGTTGGTGTGCCGCTTCTTCTGGAACCGCGCAGCCAAGCTGCGCGGCGAGCTCAAGAACGGTGGCGCGATTCTCGGCCAGCCGCGGCGCTTCGCGACCGGAGTCGCGCTGCCGGCGTTCGCGAGCTTCGTCGCGCGGCTCGGGATCGTCGCGGTGTTCCTCGCGGCGTTCTCCATCCCGGTGAGCTTCCACACGGTGGTCGCCGTCGGCGGCGCTAACTCGATCTCCAGCAGTCTGTCGTTCACCCCGGGTGGCGTCGGCGTCACCCAGGCGCTGAACGTTGTCGTGCTCGAGAGCCTGACCAGCCCGTCGAACGCGACCGCGTACTGCCTCGCGCAACAGCTGATCGTGTCGGCTTGGGACGTTGTGTTCGCGATCATACTCGTGGCGTGGGTGTTCGGATGGTCCGGCGGCCGCGAGCTAGTCAGGAAGTCGTACGCCGCCGCGGAGGTGAAGGAGCGCGAGCTCAAAGAGCAGCGACAGGCCCATCGCGCCGCCCACGGCGACCGGCGACGGCGGGCTAAGCCATGACCCACCAACAGAGGAGTCTCCGATGAAGCAGCGCCTTGTCATCCCAATCGCCCTCGGAGCGTTTGCGCTCAGCGCAGGAACGGCGTCCGCGGCGGTGGCCAGCTGGAATTCCGGCTTCAACGGCTGGTGGCCGGGCGGTTTCGGGTACCCACCGGTAACCGTGCAGGCCTCAAACTATCCGTGCTCCGCGACGGCTTACGGGCCGACGTTCAATTTCAAAGGTCCTGTCTGGAATCAGAATTACGGCGGCGGGGTGAGTTGCGTCGGCGGGGTCGGGGAGAAGACGCTGACTATCTACGACCAGGTGCTCGGACCCGACGGAAGCAGGTGGTTCACGATCAGCGGCTCGACTTTCACCGCCGGACCCACGAACGTTCATCCGCTGCGAATACTCCATAACCGCCCCGCATTCCTCGGTCACGCATATCGCGCGGTGGCGAGCACCAGGCTGGTGGTGCCCAACGGGCATGCCGGATGCTCGATGAACAACACCTGTTCACAGACAATCACGATCACGGCGATCAGCCGCGCGCTCGCGCCCTAGCGGCCGCATTCAAAGCATGCCGCTCGCGATTCGCGGCCGATAGAGTAGGCGATCATGGCCGGGCCAACCGCCCTGACGCCCGCCAAGGCGCGCCGGCTCGTTACGGCTGCGCTCAACGTCGACGAAACCCTCGCCCACGTCGATAGGTCGCTAAGCGACTTCGACGCCGTTCTGGTCGAGTTCAGGTCGCTGCTGGTCGACTTCGCAGCCGTGCTCGATCGCTTCAGCGAGACCGTCGGACGCGGAGACGGCACGGTTGACAGGATCGCCGTGATTGCCACGGAAATGGGCGAGGTCGTCGACGAGATGGGTGGGATCGTCCAAACGTTTTCACCTGCGTTCGCACTCAACGACCAGTTCCGCCGTCAGTTGGACAAGCTTCGTTCTCTCGACAGCAGCGGCAGACGCGACGCCACACCGGAGGAATAAGGGATCAAGCCGTGCATCGGGCGGATCGCGTTCACCTGGGTGAATGGGCGGCGGCGATATCCCCGGTGTGACGGATCGCCTTAGCGTTCAGCCAAATGCCGCTGGCTCGTTCATTACGGCTGAAGGTGACGGCCGCCGTCCTCGTCGGCCTGGTCACGGCGGGCTGCGGTTCGGGCGGCGCGTCGAGCATCGCGAGCAGCATCTCGAAGACGCTCACGCAGATAACGAGCAAGACCGCGAGCGTGAGCTTGCCCACCGCCCCGACGGACACATCGACCTCGACGACCAGACCGTCGGAGACTGAGACGACCGCGACGACCGCGACTACCGCGACGACCACACCGACGCGGACTCAGACGACCGCGACGACGACGACCGGTAAGACCGCCACGGCCGCTTCCGACACGACCGCTACGACCACCACCTCTAGGACTGAAACCGTCCCCACAACGGCATCCGCCACGACCACGACGCGATCGACGACCAAGACCGAAACCACCACCGCGCCCGCGACGACCGCGACGACGACCGTGACTCAAACCACCACGACGACGACGCCCACGACCACGACCACGACGGAGACCACCAACCACGCGGGAGCGGCGGCGGCCGCCGCGGCCGCGGCGGCTTCGAAGGAGAACAACTCGTCGGGGTCGAGCGACCTTCCTGCGTGGGCGTGGGTGCTGATCGGGGCTGGCGTGGCCGCGGGGATCGTCGGCGGTTACGTCGCGATACGTCGCCGGCAGCGGAACAAGCAATCAGGGCCTCCGAGCCCCGGCCAGGCGCCACCGACACCGCCGCCCGCATAGGCCGCCCTCACACGAGCTCGAGCACACCCTTCAGCACGAGCAGCGCTCCCACCACCGTGAGCAGCGTGACCGCGAACCGGCGGGCGTGCCGGCCGATCCACGCCTTGGCCCGGTCGATCGCCCTCGGCGTCCACGTCGGCGCGATCGCGAAGCAGATCAGCGGGATCTCGAGGAGCGCGAGCATGATCAGGTTGAAGGCGATGACGACCAGCACGGTCTTGGGCGCCGAGTAGTTCGCCTTGTCGATCCGGCTCAGCCCTGCGAGGTAGGACGCGCCGGGCAGAGTGAGCATGGCCCCGACGACGAACGTCACGCGCGCCGATCCCTTCCCGAGCGCCCGTTGCCATCGAGGCGGGCCTTTCTCCTTTTTCTTCTCCTGGCGCGCCGCGCGGCGGTCGGAATTAAGGAGATGGCGGTCGGTGCCCAGCACGACCGCCCCGATGAGCGCGATGCATCCAAGCGCGATCGTCGCCGCCGGACTGACCGCCTTCTTCGTCGTCGAGACCAGTCCGGTCCCGTCGAGCGCGGACACGATCACCAGGCCCAACGTGATACTTGTCAGCAGCGCGCCGAGGAGATACCCGAGCATCAACCGCACCGGGTTCGGGAGCAGCATCATCACCGTCGACGCCGCGACAAGCGTCGGGTTCAACGCCGCGGTGAACGCCAGCACGAAGATGTCGCCCACGATCGGCGCTCAGGCTATAGGGGCGGATCGTCGACCGTGGTCACGCTGACCAGCGTCATCCCCAGCTCCAGGCAGTGCTGCAACAGTCCGGTCAACTCCGCCTGGTCGCGCACGGGCCCCACGAGGACTGTGTTGGTGTCCTTGTAGACGATCCGCATGCGTGGGAACGAACGTCCCATCAGATCGCCAAGGTGGCCTTGCACTTCGAGCCGATACGTTCCACCGCCGGCCATCGTCGCCACGTTTGCACATCCAGCCCCGATGTCACGCGGTTGGGGTCGGATCACCTGGGTGATTGCGTTCCGCCAGCCCCATCGTGTCGGCCCTGGCGACGGCATCTACCCGCGAGCCTACGCCCAGCTTGCGATAGATCGACCGGATGTGTGACCTCACGGTGTTCGGCGAGAGAAACAGCTGAGCCCCGATCTCTCGCGCCGACAGGTCGGTCACCAACAACCGCAGTACCGCAAGCTCGGCCTCGCTGGGGAGCTCGAGGATCGCGCCGTTGCCGGCGTGGCGCCGGGCCTGCTCGATCTCGCTCGTGGCCTCGAGGGCGGACAGCGAGACCACGCCGGTGTCGCCAAGCTCGGCCAGCTCGTCCCGGGCACGTCGCAGCGTGTCCTGGGCGTCATCGAGCCGGCCGCGACGACCCTGTACGGCGCCAAGTCGGATCAGCACCCGCGCATGGGCCACGGTCGCGACCTCGTCATCGAGGAAGCGCTCGGCGTAGGAGAACTCGCGCTCGGCCCCGGCGAGATCACCCTCGGCAGCCAGCACGGCGCCGACCGCCTCGGCGACGCTAGATCCGAGCCAGCTACGGCTGCTGGTGATCCGGCCGACGAGCGCGCGCGCGACCATGGCGTGGTCCCGAGCCGTCCCCAAGCGACCGCGATCGGCCGCGACCAGGGACAGCACGGCGTGCGCCGCCGCGACGGCGGGGGCTCTGCGCGCGGTGTCGGGGTGCTCGATCGCGCGCGATGCCGCGCTCCAGGCCCCGTCGAGGTCGCCCGCGAAATACAGCGCGCGACCCAGGGCCGAGAGTGCCGCGACCAGCGTCTCGTCGACGCCTCTGCGGGCGAGCTCGACCGCCCGATAACCCTCGACGACGGCCTCGCCAACGCCCCCGTCGAGGCCGGCGGCACGAACCATGGCGATGACGCACTCCTCGTAAGTCCCGAATCGCTCGGGGTTCTGCACCCTGGCACGCTCGGCGAGGCGGAGGAATCGGCGCCGCTCCCGGGTCATGCGCCCGACGAGCAGCGCGGCCATCGCCGCCCCGGCCGCCGCGTCGGGATGCGCGATCAACAGCTCGTCGGGGAGCGACTCAGCCCAACGGAGCAACGTTCCCGAACGCCCGTTCCGGATCAGCGGCAAGTGGTACTCGCTCAGCGTCGCCGCCACTACCTCCAGGTCACCGGCGGCCGCCGCGTGGTGGACCGCCTCGACGGCGAGGCCCTGCGAACGGAGCCAGTCTGCGGCAGACCGGTGGATCGCCTGGGGGGCCCCGGGCTCCACGGCGCCGAGCTGGGCGGTCGCGAACTGGGCGAACAGCGCGTGCACGCGGAACCACTCCCGCCGCTCGAGGCTCAGGACGAACATGTTGGACTCCTCGAGCTCGGCGAGCATCGCCGCTGAGTCCGAACGGCCCAGCACGGCGTCGCAAAGCTCCGCGGTGAAGCTTCCGAGCACGGCGGCGCGTACGAGGAACGATCGGCGTGCAGGATCAAGCGCCGCGAGCACCTCGTGGCTGAGGTACTCCGCGACGTACCGATGTTCGCCGCCGAACTCGTGCACGGCGCGGTCTGTGTCCTCGACCGACCGTAGCCACAAAGCGGCGAGGTAGAGCGCGGCCGGCCAGCCCTCGGTCCGCTTACGCAAGATCCCGATCTGCTCGTCGTCGAGCTCCAGACCGGCGCGGTCGACGAGCAGCTCGTGAGCTTCGGCGGGGGTGAACGCGAGATCGGCGGCGCGCACCTCAATGAGGGCTCCGCGCGCTCGAAGTCGTGCCAGCTCGAGTGCGGGGTCGGCTCGTGTGATCGCGATCAGACGCGCGGTCGGCGGCAGCCGCTCGATCGCATAGTCGAGCGACGCCAGGCATTCCCGGTCGGTCACCGTCTGCAAGTCGTCGAGCACGAGCGTGAACGGCCCGCCGAACTCGGCGATCCCGTTCATGACCTCGTCGACCGCGGCCTCCACCCCAGTCGCGGACGTGCGCAACCGGTTGATCGCGCGGCGTCCGAGACCGTTGCGGATCCGGTCAACGGCAGTGGCGACGTACGTCCACAGCCGCACGGGCTCGTTGTCGTCCGCGTCGAGGGTCACCCACACGAGCGCGCTCCCACTGTGCTCCGCCCAGGCGCGCACCGCGGTGGTCTTTCCGTACCCGGCCGGCGCCGCCACCAGGGTCAGCTCCGCATCCGCGCCCGCCTCGAGCGCTTGTTCGAGCCGCGGCCGGGGCACGATCCCGCGTCGCTGCCGTGGGGCCGCCATCTTGGCTTCCGCCAGCGGCGGCAGCTCGTCCGTGAGGCGCATTCCGGCTGACACGTTGAAATTCAACCTCGGCGCCATCGACGCCGCATGAGGAATTTCACAAACATTCGTGCCGGCACACCTTCTACCGGGGTGCCGGCGCCCAGTCCGCGCCGGTCCTTGCACGGAAGGTTTCAACCGCGGCGTCGAGCGTCGGGAAGAAATGGTCGGGGTTGAGCGGTCCGATCAGCTGGTAGCGCTCGAGCTTCTGCCGGACCGGATCCTTGAGCTCGGCGAACACCAACGAGGTTCCCTCGGCGTTGAGCTCCTCGTCGAGGTCCTCGAGCATGTCGGCGGCGGTCGTGTCGACGTCGGTAATCGGCTCGGCGGCGATCAGGATCCACTCCGGTCGCGGATCGGCGGCGGCGAGGGTCCGAACCTGGTCGCGGAAGGTTCGCGCGTTGGCGAAGAACAGCGGCGCGTCGAACCGAAAGATCACGAGCCCGGGCAGGCCCTCGGCCTCGGGATGAAGCCGGCGGTCGTGCTGCCCGACGAGGCCGGGGACGCGCCCGAGCGTCGTCTGATAGGGACGCCAGGCTCGGCGGAACACGTTCAGAATCGACAGCCCCACCGCCACCGCGATGCCCTCGAGCACGCCGAGGAGCGCGACGCCGAGGAACGCTGCGATCGACAGCAGGCACTCGACCGGGCGTTGCTTGTACAGCCGCACGGTCCCGGGGATGTCGGCGAGCGACAGCGACGCGGCGATCACCACGGCCGCGAGCGTCGGGTTCGGGAGGTTCTTGAGTAGCCCGGGCACGAGCACGAGCATCAGCACGATCAGCGCGGCGCCGACGAGGCCGGTGACCTGCGTCTTCGCGCCGGCCTGCTCGGCGACCGCCGTGCGTGACCCGCTCGTGCTCACCGGGAACCCCTGGAAGAAGCCGGCGGCGACGTTGGCGGCGCCGATCCCGATCATCTCGCCGTTACCGTCGACCTCCTGCCCGGTGCGCGCGGCGAACGCCGAGGCCGTCGAGATCGTGTCGGCGAGCGCGACGAGCACGATCCCGAGCGCGCCGGCGACCAGCAGCGGAAGATCGGAGACGGGGTTCGGCACGGTCAGCGGCGGGAACCCCTTGGGCAGGCTGCCGACGAGCGAAACGCCGTGGCTCGACAGATCGAAGACGGACGCGGCGGCGATCGCGACGACGACCGCCACCAGCACGCCCGGGACGCGTGGCAGCCAGCGACCGAGCGCGAGGATCAGCGCGAGGCTGACCAGGCCGATCGCGACCGCCGCGCCGACCGTCTCACCCGACGCCACCCCGTGGATGAAAGCGTGTGCCTCGTTGATCAGTCCGTTGGCGTCCGTCGAGAAGCCGAACAGCTTGGGCAGCTGTCCGATCAGGATCGTCAGCGCCAGCCCGTTCATGTAGCCGATCTGAGTTGGCTTTGAGAGCAGGTCCGCGATGAAGCCGAGCTTCGCGATCCCGGCGAGGATCATGATCGCGCCGACGATCAGCGCCATCATCGACGCGAGCGCGATCGCGCGTTCGGGACTGCCGTCGGAGCCGACGATCGGCAGGATCGTGGCCGCGATCATCGGGCCGAGCGACGAGTCCGGGCCGAGCACGAGGATCCGCGACGGGCCGAACACCGCGTACCCGATCAGACACAGGATCGTCGTGTACAGACCCGTGATCGCCGGCAGTCCAGCGAGCTCGGCGTACGCCATGCCCTGCGGCACGAGCAGCGTGGTCAGCACCACCCCGGCGACCACGTCGCTGCGCAGCCACGACATCCGGTAGCTCGCGAGCGAACGGATCCCGGGAAGCGACGGCAAACCGTTAGACCGGCACTATGCGCGGGTCACCGACGCCGGGCGATCAGCTTGCCGATCTCCCACAGGATCAGCAGCAGCACCGCCGAGCCCACCGACAACCCGAACTGCGGAGAGGTGAGCGGCTTCGTCTTCAGCAGACGGTTGAAGAAGTCCATCTGCGTGATCATCACCGCGAGCAGCAGCTCCGCCACCGCCGTCCAGTTCATCTTGGCGTTGTCGAAGGTCTGGCTTGCGAGCACGGAGCCCGACACGCTCCTGCACTCGTAGGCGGACACGATCAGCATCAGCGCGAACGCGCTGAGCGCGATCGACGACCCGATCATCGTGCTGTGGTAGTGCTGCTTGCTGAAGTAGATCAGCAGGTCCATGACGATCGCCATGTACAGGCCGACCAGACCCGAGGTGAGCTGCACGCCGCGGTTCACGATCGACTCGGTGCTGGGTCGCGGCCGGCGCTCCATCAGCCCCGCGGTCGCCTGATCCAGACCTAGCGCGACGCCGAACGGCGCGCTCACGAAGAAGTGGATGTAAAGGACCTGCGCGGGCGAGAACGGCTGACCTTCCGCGATGTTCAGGACCGTCGCGCCGAGGAACGTGAGCACGAACGCGACGAGCGAGATCAGCACGAAGCGGACGTACTTGCTCAGGTTGTCGTAGAGCTTCCGCCCCTCCGAGACCGCGCGGACGATCGTGGCGAAGTTGTCGTCGGTGAGGATCATCCGTGCGGCGTTCTTGGCCACCTCGGTGCCGCTGCCCATCGCCACGCCGATGTGCGCGACCTTGATCGACGGCGCGTCGTTGACCCCGTCGCCGGTCATCGCCACCACGTGTCCCTGCTTCTTGAGCGTCTCCACGAGCAGCACCTTGTGCTCGGGCGCGACCCGGCCGACCACGCCGATGCCGTCGATCCGCTCGAGCCGCTCGTCCTCGCTGAGCTCAGCGAACTCCGCGCCGAGGATTGCCTCGCCCTCGATCCCGAGCTGCTCGGCGATCGCCGCACCCGTGATCACGTCGTCGCCGGTGACCATCCGGACGCGGATGTGCGCCGACTGAGCATCCTCCACGGCCGGCTTGGACTCGGCGCGCGCCGGGTCGACCATGCCCACGAGGCTCGTGACCTCAAGCCCTTCGACATAGCTCAGAAGGTCGCCGTCGGCGTCGAACGACCCGGCGTCGAGGTCGCGGTACGCGGCGGCCATCACGCGTAGGCCGGCCTCGCCCATCCGTTGCATGTTCGCCTCGGCCCGGCCGTGCAGATCGTCGTCCCACGGGATGCTCGTCCCGGCCGACAGCGCGGTCGATGCGTGGCTCATCACCGCCGGCGCCGCACCCTTGACGTAGCACCGCACGACCTCCTTGCCCGAGGCGTCGGTCGCCTTCGTGAAGGCGGCCATCAGCTTGTACGTCGGGTCGAACGGCAGGGTCGCGAGGCGGGGGTGCTGCTCGCGGGTGGCATCGATGTCGAGGCCCGCCTTGTGAGCGAGGACCAGCAGCGCGCCCTCGGTCGGATCGCCCACCACCTTGCCGCCAACGAGCGTGGCGTCGCTGGCGACGATGTAGGGCAGGATCGCCTCCTCGATCGTGTCCGAGGAGCCCGCGGCGTGCTGGACCTTCCCCTCGAGCTCGTAGCCCGAGCCGGAGATCGTGTAGCGGTCGGTCGGGTCGAGCACCTCGACCGCGGTCATCTGGTTCATCGTCAGCGTCCCGGTCTTGTCCGAGTTGATCGCGGACGTGGAGCCGAGCGTCTCGACCGACGCGAGATCGGTCAGCACCGCTCCGTGTTCCGCCAGCTCGGCAGCTCCGAGGGACATGACCACCTGGAGGACGGTCGGCATCGCCTCCGGGATAGCCGCGATCGCGAGCGCAACTGCGCTCGTGAACACGACCGTCGAGGACAGCCCGCGCTGCGCGCCGAGCACGAACATGATCACCATCGTCACGCCGGCCGCCGCCGCGATCCACAACGTCAGCGTGTTCAGCTGCTTGGTCAGCGGCGTTTGCTCGCGCGTCGTCGTCGCGAGCATGCCGGCGATCTTCCCGACCTGCGTGTCGCCGCCCGTCGCGGTCACGACCATCAAGCCGCTGCCGTGGGTCACCGGCGTGTGCATGAACGCCATATCGGTCTGGTCGGCCGGACCGAGATCGTCGCCGTCCGGCACCTCGACTCCCTTCGAGACCGGCACGCTCTCGCCGGTGAGGGCGGCCTCGTCGATCTGCAGCGCACTCGCCGCGACGATCCGTCCGTCCGCCGGCACGTCGTCGCCAGCCTCCAGCACCACGACGTCGCCGACAACGACCTCCTCTGCCGGGACCTCGGCCTCGGATCCGTCGCGGCGCACCCGCGCGGTCGCCTTGACCATCGCCTTGAGCGCGTTCATCGCGCTCTGCGCCTTGCCCTCCTGGCGAAGGCCGACGACCGCATTGAGCACCGTGATCAGGATCAGCAGAACGCCGGTGCTCCACTCCTTGATCGCGAGCGACACGATCGCCGCGGCAACCAGGATGATCTGCATGTAGCTGCGGTACTGCTCGAGGAACCGCCTCCAGCCCGGCACCGCCTCCTCGACAGGCAGCGAATTCGGGCCATGGCTCTGGAGCAGTTCGGCAGCCTTCTGGCTGGACAGCCCGACGGACGGATCAACCTCGAGCTTGGCGGCGACGTCGTCCGGGGAGAAGCGGTACCAGCCGTTTCCGTCGGCGGGGCTGCCGGCGTGAGAGCTCGTCGTGGTGGCCATCGGCGACGCCCCTACTCGGAGGCCGACCCGTCAGTCGGCGGCGCCACCTGGGCTTCGGGCTCATGTCCGTTTCGGCCGTCGCTCGCGGCGGCAATCGGGGCCGCCTGCTCGTGCTCGAACGGGTCCGCCGGTGCGCCCTCGGGAGCCTGCGCCTCGAGCTCTCGCTTGACCTCGAGCAGCCCCTCGCGCTGCTCCGCGCTCACGGTCGGGAACCGCGGATCTATCTCCATCAGCGCATGAACCAGAACCGCCCCGGCGCCGATCCGGGCGAACCATTTCCGGTCGGCGGGGATCACGTACCACGGCGCCCATTCCGTGCTCGTGTGCGTCAGCATGTCCGAGAACGCCTTCTGATAGTCGTCCCAGTACTCGCGTTCCCTGACGTCCGCGGACGAGAACTTCCAGTTGTGGTCTGGAAGGTCGAGGCGGCGTAGGAACCGGATCCGCTGCTCTTCCTTGGACAGGTTCAGGAACAGCTTCACGACCCGGATCCCGTTCTCGGTCAGGTACCGCTCCCAATCGTTGATCTGGCGGTAGCGGCGCTGCCACACATCGCGCTTGCGCTTCGCCGACGGAGGGAGCTTCTCCCCATCGAGGATCTCCGGGTGCACCCGCACCACGAGCACCTCCTCGTAGTGGGAGCGGTTGAAGATCGCGATGTCGCCGCGGCGGGGCAGCCGCTTGGCGTAACGCCACAGGAAGTCGTGGTCGAGCTCCTCGGCCGACGGCTGCTTGAAGCTGTGCACGGCCACGCCCTGCGGGTTCACGCCGCTCATCACGTGGCGGATCGTCCCGTCCTTGCCGGCGGCATCGAGCGCCTGGAGGACCACCAGCACGCCCCACGTGTCCTGGGCCGCGAGCCGCGCCTGGTACTCCGACAACAGCTCTACGCCCCCCTCGAGCAGCGCGACGCCCTCCTCCTTCTTCTTCACCCCGGCTTTGAATGCGGGATCGAAATCTCTGGCGAGCCTGACCTTGGAACCGGGCTTGACCCGGAACGGCTCGATGAACTCCGCTGCCCGCTGCTTGCGCTTGTCGTCAGCCATCCTCTGCTCCATTCCCCTCGCGACCTGGCAAGACCAGAATCTAATCGCCCGCGTCGCTGGTTGCCAATCCCATCGCGATCATGATCTCCGGGGCGGCGGCGATCACCTTTGGCCTTCCGACCTGCGGCGCGATCGCCTTGACCACGCCGAGGAACTCCTCGGCGGTCACCCCCTCCTCGATCGCGTTGGCGATCTGCCACCCGTACGACGCGGACGGCGCGTCGAGCGCTATCAGCGCCGCCAGCTTGACCAGCGCGTACGTACGGGCATCCAGTCCGGTGCCGGCACGGTTGAGCTCGCGCAGGCCGACCGCCTCCTCGAGAACGTCGATGTTGCCGGTGGAGAGGCCCGACAGTGCCGCCGGGTCTCAGCTGCGACGATAGCCATCCGGCGAGCTCCTCCTGAACAATCGATAGCCGTCTGGTCCGAGCCGAACGCTAAGGCGGCCCCTCGCCGACGCGCGGTCGCCGGCCGCCATTCAACCAGGTGAACGCGATCCGCTCGACCGGGGAGCCACGGTGGCCCCGGAAGTGAGCGCGTCGCCGGCGGACGGATGCAGTCGGAACGCGACGACGGTGGCGATCGCGCCGACCACCGTTATCACGAGGAACGCGATCACGTACGCGAATCGAGGGCCATGTGACGTCCCAGCCCGGCCGATCGCGTCGCCGAGTCGCAGCGCGAGGGTCGCCAGCACCACCGCGAGCCCGGTGAAGAGTTGCTGAGCGGTGCTGGCCAGGGCGTTGGCGGTTCGCATCTGGGCCGTCGGGACGTCGCTGAGCGCCAACGTCGTGTAGCCGGTCATCGAGACCGAGCGAGCGGCGCCGCTCACGAGCGTCAGCAGCGCGATCACGACCAGCGGCGTGCCGGCGGTCAGGAGCGCACAGCCGATCGTGGTCAGCGTCAGGACCACGGACGCGGCCAGCAACACGCGGCGGAACCCGTAGTTGCCGTACATCGGAGTCGTAAGCGGCTTGATCGCGATGTTGCCGACGAACACGAACAGAACGAGCGCGCCGGACTTGATTGGACTCCAGCCGAACACCGTCTGGAACAGCAGCGGCAGCAGGAACGGGATCGAGCCGATCACCAGCCAGATCAGGCTGCTGCCGACCATCGCGTTGCCGAATGTCGGGATCTTCAGCGTCCGCAGATCGACCAGGGGAGTCTCGGTTCGGAGCAGGTGCAACGTGGCAGTCGTCAGCAGCGCGATCGACGCGAGACCGAGCGCCGCCACCAGCGGCCAGGGCGGCCGTGCATCCGACGCGAGGTGTGCCGCGTACGTGAGCCCCGCAAGGCCACCGCAGGTGAGCAGCACGCCGGCGACATCCAGGCGCGGCGGGGCCTCCGCGGGCCTCCCGTCGATCAGCCGCCAGGCGAAGATCACGCCCGCGATCCCGAGCGGCACGTTGATCAGGAACATCCATCGCCAACTCGCGTACGTGGTGATCACGCCCCCGGCCAGCGGCGCGATCACCGGCGCAAGCAGCGCGGGCCACACGATGTAGGACATCAGCCGCATGACCTGCGACTTCGGGGCCCGCTCGAACACGACCATCCGTCCCACCGGCACCATCATCGCGCCGCCGGCGCCCTGGAGCACGCGCATCGCTACCAGCTCGCCGAATGTCTCGCTCGCAGCACACCCGAGCGACGCGAGCGTGAAGATCGCGATCGCCGACAGCAACACCCACCGGTATCCGTAACGGAGGGTCATCCAACCGCTCAGGGGGATCAGCACCGCGACCGTGACCAGATACGCGGTGACCACCAAACCGCCCGTTCCCGGCGAGACCCCCAACGACGCGCTGATCCTCGGAATCGCGGTGATGACGATCGTGCCGTCGAGCAACTCCATGAAGAAGCACGCCGCTACAAGCAGGGCGATGTTGCGAGCCCGTCTGTCGATCGAATGGTCCAAAGCCGCCGTGCTCCACCGAGGGAGCCGGCAACTTAACCAGGCCCGTCTCTCAGACGATGTTCGCGACTTGGCCCGTGGCGGCCGGGCGGTCCGGCGCCAGGCACACCATGCCCTCCGAGAATCCCGCCGAGCCGACCCCGAACGCCGCGTTGAAGCGGTCGAGGTTGACGACCGTCAATAGCGCGGTGAGCTCTACGAGCTGCTCGTCGGTGAAGTGCTCCTTCATCCGCGCGAACAGCTCGTCGGTGACCTCGACGGGCGTGCGCATCACCCCCACGGTGTAATCGAGCGCGACCTTCTCACGCTCGGTGAATAGATCGCTCTGGCGATAACGCGGGATCGCCAGCAACTCCTCGTCGGAGAAGCCCGAGTTCCGGCAGATCTGGGAGCCGAGGTCGACGCAGAACTCGCAGCCGATCATCTGCGCGCCCTTCAGCTCGACGAGGTACTTGAGCCGCTCGTCGACGCTGTTCCCCTTCCTCACCGCGCCCTGGAACTTCCCCATTCCGCTCATCATCTTGGGCTGGTGCGCCCAGATCTCGACCGGCTCGATGCCGCTTCCGCGGGCGGCCTCGCGCCCCGTCATCTTGTTCATGCCCCTTCGCATGAACCGGTAGACGAGCCTGACGATCGGGCCGGCCTGGTCCTGCGGTACTCCTTGAATCCGTGCCATCGGGCACCTCCTGTCGCAGCGGCGGTTTGCCTGGGTCATTGGCCAAGACCCGCAGCGACTTACGGATGTGACACGACGGTGATGCCGGCGGCTTCGAGTTTGTCTTCGATGCCGCTCAGTGTCCAGATCTCCTCCGGGTCGAAGCATCCACTCGGGGTCGGCGCCGCCCGGAGCGAGTCGGCGAACACGACCGTGGTCCGGGCGGCGGACCGAGAGCCCCCTACGCACTGCACCGTCCGGACGCCGAGCCGCCGCCCGCCTCCAAGCGCCGCGATCCAGTGCGCGATCGGTTCATTGCCGGGGGGTCCGTTGAGCCCGTGCCGACGCACGCTGATCAGCGATTTCGGCACGCCGAGCATCGCCCCCGCGCCGTTGAGCTCGAGCAAACGTTCATGCACCGGCGGCTCGGCGATGCAGACGTACTGGCGGACGATTCGGCCCTCGGCGACGCCGCCGAGCCAGCCCGCGTCGCGCTCACCGAAGCCGAGGCAGCGCCGCTCGCCAAAGGGCGCCGGGAGCGGAACTAGCGCGGTACGGTGACGCGCCAGCGCGGTCAGTCCACGGTGGACAAAATCGGCGCCCGCCGGCCCCCGGGGGATGGCCAGCGACAGCGTGAAGACGATCTCGAGCTCGCTGGCCGCCGGGTGCCGGCTCAGCAGGTCCGCGGCGACGATCGTGGTCACCCCAGGCGCCAGCCCGGCGTTCATCACGACGGTTCCTCGCGCTCCGCCGGCGATCGCGCGCAACGATCGTCCCGCCGAGGCGGGAAGGTCGGAGACGTTGATAAGCGTGCCGCCGTGCTCGAGGACATGCCGTTCGGCGAGCAGCTCGGGATGCGGCACGGTATTGACCACGAGCTCGTGCTCGTCGACCACGGCGGCGATCGAATCGGCGCGGTCGAGGTCGATATCGACCTGCCCTGCCCGCGGCCGCCGCGCCCCGGAGCGCACGGCCCAGCCTGCTGCCTGGAGCTCGCTGACGATCGTGGCGCCCAGTACGCCCTGAGCCCCGATGACCAGCGCGCGCTTCGTGCCTCCGACTTCCATGACGTGCTGCCTCCGCTGCGGCCGTGGATGGCGATCGTACGACCGGGCCATGCCTTTGGGGAGGACCAAGTGAGGATCCGTTCATAAGACCAATGCCATCCAGAACCGGCTGCCCAGGCATGAGGCGGCGGGCGACGGGATGGCGTCAGTGGGGGATCGCCGCGGCCAGTTCCCGCACCGCACGCGGGATCGCGGACTCCACCGTCAGCCCGTACCCGAGCACGAGCGCCGGGCGCAGCGGCGCGGTCACGGCGCAGTCGTGGTGCAGGGTGTGGATCGCGACGCCTCGGCGTGCTGCCGCGTCGCCGATCGCCGTCTCGCTCGCGCCATCGGGCAGCCAGGCGATCACGTGAAGCCCGGCGGCCGCGCCGCCGACCGACGACTCCGGCAACCACTCCGCGAGCGCTCCGATCAGCGCGTTCCGGCGGGCGTGATACACGCGACGCGTGCGGCGGAGGTGGCGGTCGATCTCGCCGCGCTCGAGCAGCGTCGCGTACGCGGCCTGGATGAGAACGCTCGGGATCGCGCGCGCGATCCCCTGCTGCTCGGCCATCTCGCCTACGAGATGACTTGGGACGAGCGTCCACCCGAGTCGGACGCCCGGCGCCAGCGTCTTGCTGGCCGTCCCCACGTACGCGACGCAGTCCGGCGCGAGTCCCTGGAGCGATGCGATCGGGTCGCGGTCGTAGCGATATTCGGCGTCGTAGTCGTCCTCGACGATCAGCGCTCCGCGGCGCCGCGCCCAGGCGATCAACTGCGCTCGACGGACAGGCTCCAGAACCGCGCCCGTGGGGTATTGGTGGGCGGGAGACAGCGCCACAGCGTCGACCTCGAGGCGCTCCAGCTGGTCGAAGTCGAGACCATCTTCGTCGACCGCGATCGGGACCGCGTCGAGCCCGGCCTGCGCGACGGTGTCCCGTATCGCCCGCCACCCCGGGTCCTCGACGGCCACGCGGGTAGCGCCGCGTTGGCGGAGCGTCTGCCAGATGACCGCCATGGCGGGCGCCGCCCCGGCCGAGATGAACACCCGATCCGGCTCGGCGACGACTGCCCGCACCCGGCCGAGATACTCGGTCAGCGCGACCCGGAGCCGTCGCATACCGCGACGCGACCCGTACGACAAGGCCGCGTCGGGAAGGTCGCGCAGGACGCTCGCGGTCGCCGACTGCCACTCGCGGCGGGGGAAGTACGACAGGTCGGGTATGCCGCTGCGCAGGTCGTACCGAACCCGGCGGACCGCCCCGGACGGGGCGCGCGCCGCCGGCGGCTGCTGCGCCAGCCCGTCGGCGATCCTCGTCCCGTCGCCCGAGCGCGCCACGAGATAACCCTCGGCGACCAGCTGCGAGTACGCCTCGACCACGACCCCCCGCGACACCTGAAGCTCGTCGGCCAGCAGGCGGCTCGGCGGCAGCTTGGCCCCCGGGCGTAACCGCCCGGAGCGGATCGCCGTGCGCAACTCGTGCTCGAGCTGAGCCCGCAACGGCGCCTCTCGATCCAGTGCTAGATGGATGTCCACTGGCCGGAAATCCTAAGACGCCATCGCCAGGGCGGAACGCGAGATCGCCGGCGTTGGTCCTGTCATCAGTGGGAGGATTGGACCTTCCGCCCGGGCCAGGGACGACCTAGCCTGGCCGGTATGAGCACCGAGATCCGTCCCGACCTGGTCGATCGGATGATCGAGCTGTATTGCGACTGGCGAACCGCGTGCTGGGACGTCCGCGCCGCGTACGACCGGTTCATCGAGGCCCCGGCATCGGATCGAGCAGTGGCGTTCGCCGCGTACACCGCTGCGCTCGATCGAGAGGAGTCCTCGTGCGACGCCTACGCGGCGCAGGTTCGAACGATCCAATCTCGGTACTCGAAGGTGGCAATCGACGCGCACCGACCGCACGCGAAGCTCCGCTGACCGCTTCTCAGTGGCTGACGCGGTAGCGGAGGTGTACGACGCCGCCACCGAAGCGCCGCTCGCCGAGTAGCTCGAGGCGCGCCACGACGTTGTGCGGCAGGGCGCGCTTCCCGCCCCCGACGATGATCGGCGTGAGCAGCAGCTGGCACTCGTCGACCAGCCCCGCTCGCATCGCCTCCCCCGCCAGCTCGGCGCCGCCGACCGTGACATCAGCGCCGGCGCCGTCGATGAGCCGCCGGATCGCATCGGGTTCGAAGTTGCGTTCTATGCGCGTCCGCTCGCTCGACACCGTCTGAATGGTCCGCGAGTACACGACCTTGTCGGCCGCACGCCAGATCTCGGCGTAGTCGCGGCTCACCGCCCGCTGATCGGGACCCGTGCTCACGGTCTCCCAGTAGACCATCGTCTCGTACATCCGGCGGCCGTATAGGTAGGTGCCGACCCGCCGCTCCAGGTCGTTGACGAACGCATGTACCTCCTCGTCCGGAGCCGCCCAGTCGAACTTGCCGTGTTCGTCCTCGACGTAGCCGTCGAGCGAAGCAATTGCCGCATAGATCAGCTTGGCCATCTCGAGTCCTCCTCTAGGCGATGCGTGGCCGCATACCGTCGAGACTGTGCTCGGCCGCCAAAGTAATCGGTGGCGGGGGCTTGAAGTCGACGTCGTGCGTACGTCGTGGATGATCTCGTCGGAGAGATCGGGGTCATCGACGGCTCGCGCGATGAGCACCGACCCCACGAGCGTGCTGAGCAGCACGGTCTCGCGACGCGTCTCGGGGCCGGGGCCGCCGAGCAACTCCTCGATGTGGTCGAGCCGGAGCGTGAAGGCGGTCTCCACGACGACCAGAACGTCATCTACCCGGGGATCGCCGATCCGTTCAACGCGGCAGCCGTCCGTTGACGCCGATGTGGCGGCTAACTGCGATCTCGACGTCCCCGTCGGGTCGAGCTCCCGCTTTCCCGCCACCCGAAACGGCCACCTCGCCCCCGCCATCACGAAGCCCTGAGGTTTATGCAACACCCTCGACCAGGACGTGTTTCGAGTCGATTCTCGGTTGGGCCCGGGCGTTGTGCGAACCTGTTTGGCCCTTGACCGGGTCAGACTCCAGATGAGCGACTTCGCGCAAGACCATCGGTGGGCGCCCGAGCACATGTCCGACTACATGGACGGAGAACTCGGCACGAGCGCGCTAGCGCGGATCGAACACCACCTGGGCGAGTGCCAGGAGTGCCGGCGCCTACTCGCCGGTCTGCGCGCGGTCGTGCAAGGCCTCCATCGCCTGGCTGCGCCGGCCGGTGGCGCCGACGCGACTGCGATCGCCGCGTCGGTACGCGTGCGGTTGAAGGAGCCGCCGGCGAGCTGAACCGTTGCGCCGTCGCGCCGGGTCAAATGTGACATGAACAACCACATCAACACCGAGAACGAGACTGTCCCCACCCGCGTCGAGAAGACCGACGGCGAGTGGCGCGAGCAGCTCACCCCGGCCCAGTACGAGGTGCTGCGCCGGAAGGGCACCGAGCGCCCATTCACCGGCGCTTACGTGCACGAGAAGGGCGACGGCACGTACCGCTGCGCCGGCTGCGGCGCCGAGCTGTTTTCGTCGCAGACGAAGTTCGAGTCGGGCACCGGGTGGCCGAGCTTCACCGAGCCGGCGAACCGGGCCAACGTCGAGCTCGTCGACGATCACAGCTATGGCATGCATCGGATCGAGGTCAACTGCGCCGCCTGCGGCGGGCACCTCGGTCACGTCTTCCCCGATGGTCCCGGCACGACCGGGGAGCGCTACTGCATCAACTCCTGCTCGCTCGAGTTCGACCAGAGCTAGCACTTCTCCGGCTTCGGCGGGCGCGCGTTCGCGTGGCGCCCGCCGGGCAGCCTGTATAACCCGGCCCGTGACCGGCGGGCCTAGCTCCGAGAACGAGCTGATTCGAAGAGCCCGCGACGGCGACGAGGAAGCGTTCGCCGAGCTGGTCATGCTTCACGCCGACCGCGTCCAAGGGGCTCTGCGGCGTTTCGGGCTCGACGCAAACGAGGCCGACGAGGTGGCGCAGGAGGTGTTCCTGCGTGCCTGGCGCGGCCTGCCGCGCTTCGAGGGGCGGGCGCAGTTCTCAACCTGGCTGTACCGGATCGCGTTCAACGAGGCGCAGCGCCGGCTGTCTCGCCGTGCTCCGTCCCCGGTGCAAGCCGACCCGGAGCGGGGTGATCCGATCGTCTCTCTGCCGGAGTCTCCGACCCTCGGTCCCGAGGCGCAGACGCTAGATCGCGAGTTCGAGCAGACGCTGGAACTCGCGCTGGAACAGCTTCCCCCGGAGTGGCGCGCCGCCGTCGTCCTGAGGGACATCGAGGGCCTCTCCACTCACGACGCCGCCGAGGTCGTCGGCATCGGCGAGGCTGCCTTCAAGAGTCGCCTCCACCGCGGCCGCATGCAGCTTCGAGCCCTCCTCGAGCCATACCTGGCAGTCGAGGAGGGCTGACTCGCCCGGCGGTACTAGCGCACGGTCGTGGCGCAGGCCGCGCCGCCGTGCTTCTCGAAGTAGCGCTGGTGGTACTCCTCGGCGTCATAGAACTCGGGTGCCGGGACGATCTCCGTCACGATCTTCCGGCGCAGGCTGCCCTGACGGTCATCGCGCGAGGCGATCGCCTGTCGCTCCTGATCGGCGTCGTGGAAGAAGATCGCCGAGCGGTACTGGCTGCCGAAATCCCAGCCCTGCCGGTTGCGCGTGGTCGGATCGTGGATCGTCCAGAACGCGCTCAGCAACTGGTCGTAGCTGACGAGCGCCGGGTCGAACCACACGTCGACCGCCTCGGCATGGCCGGTCCTGCCCGAGCACACCTGCTCGTAAGTGGGGTCGGCCTTGGTGCCGCCGGTGTATCCGACGCTCGTCCTTACCACGCCCTCGATCTCGCGGAATGAGGCCTCGACACCCCAGAAGCAACCCGCGGCGAAGGTCGCGCGCTCCAAGCCCTCGAACTCGGCGGAGTCCGACGCGACGATCTCGGGATTGCGCTCACTGAAATTCATTAAGTCCGTCCTCTCTTTCTGTCTTCACGCATGGTGAGACCCGTCCCGCGCCGGAAACGGTTCCGAGACAGAAGGCCTTCGGTATTGCCACGGCCGCCCGGCGGTGGTAAACCAGCGGAGGTTCGAGTCGGCGAGAGGAGCAGAGATGTCGTTCAGCGAAGATCCCACGCAGGGCACCGAACGCGGCGCGGGAGCGGGCGAGGACCCGACGCTCGGCGCAGAGGTCGGCGAGGGCGAGTACGAAGACCCCACCCAGGGCTCCGAGATCGGGGAAGGCGCCAACGAAGATCCCACCCAGGGCTCGGAGACCGGAGAGGGCGCCTACGAAGATCCCACGGAGGGCTCCGAG
>Ga0335076_10000990_pt1 | contig 27209 bp, 23 predicted proteins | sample Lox_Sample_25_FD_206717 | JGI IMG/M metagenome (GOLD analysis project Ga0335076, IMG submission 206717) | Soil microbial communities from Loxahatchee National Wildlife Refuge, Florida, United States - Lox_Sample_2.5 | ecosystem: Environmental > Terrestrial > Soil > Wetlands | place: USA... | reverse complement strand
CGCGCTCCGGGCTGCTCGACGGTCGGGTCGTCGGAGGCTTGCATGCTGGGCGGCCTGGCGATGAAGAGGCGCTGGCAGCAGCGCCGCCGGGCGGCCGGCCAGTCGACCGCCAGGCCGAACATCGTCATGGGCATCAACGTACAGATCTGCTGGGACAAGTTCGCCAACTACTTCGAGGTCGAGCCGCGGCTGGTCCCGATGGATGGCGAGCGGTTCCATCTCGACGGCGCCGAGGCGGTCAAGCTCGTCGACGAGAACACAATCGGCGTCGTCGCCGTCCTTGGCTCGACCTTCGACGGCAGCTACGAGCCGGTCGCGGAGATCGCGGCGGCGCTCGACGACCTCCAGGCTCGGACCGGGATCGACGTCCCGATCCACGTCGACGGCGCTTCGGGCGGCATGATCGCGCCGTTCCTCGACCCCGATCTGGCCTGGGACTTCCGGATCCCGCGGGTGGCCAGCATCAACACCTCTGGCCACAAGTACGGGCTCGTCTTCCCGGGCGTCGGATGGGTCATCTGGCGCGACGAGGCGGCCATGCCGGAGGAGCTGATCTACCACGTCAATTACCTGGGCGGCGACATGCCCACGTTCGCCCTCAACTTCTCCCGCCCGGGCGCCCAGATCGTGGCCCAGTACTACATGTTCCTCCGCCTGGGTCGCGAGGGCTACAAAGCCGTCCACTCGGTATGCCGGGACGTGGCCTGCACGCTCTCGGCCCGCCTCGCCGAGATGGGTCCCTTCCAGCTGATCACCAACGGCAGCGAGCTGCCCGTCGTCGCCTTCCAGGTCAAGCCGGAGATCGACAACTTCAGCGTCTTCGACGTCTCCCGCCGGCTCCGCGAGCGGGGCTGGCAGGTGCCCGCCTATACGTTCCCCAAGAACCGCGAGGATCTGGCCGTGCTCCGGATCGTGGTCCGGAATGGTTTCTCGCACGACCTGGCGGCCCTCTTCGTGGCCGATCTCGAGCGGCTGCTGCCGGAGCTGGAGCGCCAGGCCGAGCCCGTCGACAAGAAGCTCGCGGTTTCATTCCGCCACTGAACGGCGCCCGGCGGCGACCCGCCCGGCGGCGACGCCCGGTCTAGACGAGCGCCAGGACAGCCATCAAGCCGGCGGCGGCCGACATGATGCCCGCCGCCGACAGGGCGATGCGACCGCCCCGACCCTCTCGCAGGACCGCTGCCAGGCCAGTCAGGACGCCGGCAAGGGCCAGGAATGACAGTCCGAGGACGGCTCGCTGCTCGCTCGAGGTGGCGGCGTTGGCCAGGTCGACCTGGTGGTTCTGCTCCTGGACCTCGGCCACGAGCTGCTGAGTGGTCGCGTTCAGCAGTCCGGCCGTGTAGGCGTCAACCGGTTTGCCGCCGGTCGTGTCGGACGTGTAGGCCAGGATGGCCTTCAGCTTGTCGTAGGCGGACTGCTCGGCGCCGCCGATGGCCAGCGAAGCGGGGTCGGAGTACTGGACGCCGGCCTCCTCGCGGGCCGTGGCGTCGATGGCCAGCATCAACGCGGTCTGCTGCAGGCCCAGGGCTGAGTCCGTGGCCTGACCGCTGACGGCGATCCGGGCCGACAGGTCGGCGGCGAGGCGAGCGGCCTCGAGATCTGCCCGGTTGGCGGCCTGGCTGGAGCTCATCTGGGCCACCGACAGGACGGCCGCGAGGACGGCGATGACGCCGATTAGGACCGCGGCCACGAGGTCGAAGCGGCGCTCGGCGCTGAGACTCGCCGCCGAATCCGGGGCGATCACGCCAGCACCTCCACGGCCACAGCCATGACCGCGCCGCCGGCCAGGGCCACGGTACCCAGGCCGAGCAGCAGCCGCCGCCGGCTCCTGACGGGTTGGGCCAGAACTCCGAACAGGGCCGCCAGGCTGGTTGGGATCAACGCCAGGATCGTGAGCTGGGCCTTGTTGGCCAGCTCGTCGCCTGTCGACTCCAGTCCATCCGGATCGAGCGCCAGCAGGTCGGGACTCTGGGCCCGCAAGTCGGCCAGGGCCTTGCCCAGGTCGAGCCCGCCCGAATCGAGGGCGTAGCTCGAGTTTGTGGCCAGCTCGGAGCTGGACGACAGGGCGGTGATCAGCTGCCCCTGGACGTCCGCCTCGGTGACGAGCGCCGCCCTGGTCGGCCCGCTGGCCTGTTGCGCCGCTGCGAGCAGCTCGGACTGCACCGCTCGTGCCTGGAGTATCCGGACCGCAATGGGCAGCTCAGTCTGATAAAGCGAGTTGACGTCCTCCATGGCGGCGGCCGAGCGCTTGACCTCGGTCCTCAACGCCGACTGCCACGAGTCCGAGGCCGAGCCGGAGATCACCGCGGCCCGAAAGCCGATGATCGCCGCAACTACGGCCGCGGCCGTGAGCAGCGTGGCCACCCCCCCGTGCCCGTGCCCGCCCTCACGGCCTGGGATGACTATCTCCGCAACGGCGACGGCCGGCGATTCGACCGCGGTCGTCTCGATAATCTCGCCGGTCATCGGTGCCCTCCCGACGGGTTTGCGGAGGCCTGGAGGGCCTCACTCTAGCGCAGTTCGAGACGGCCGCGCGAGCGAACCGCAGCGCGATCCAGACCGGGGGCGGCTCGACGGCGCTACTGCGTCGGGATCACGTAGACGTACAGGCCGTTGCGGCCGCGGGCCTCGGAAGAGCTCTGGTCCCAGGGCCGGTAGTCGTTCTTGCGGCTGCTTGGCGGCGACGCCGGCTGGAGCTGGCTGACCAGGACGGTCGAGTCGGGCGGCCGGGACTTGGGGTTGATCTGGGACACGCGCGGATACCAGACGTCCTCGTAATCGATCGAGATGACCGTGAACTTGTCGGTCACGGCCGGGTCTGCCGTGGCAGTGAAGCCCGAGACGACCCACGAGTGCCAGCCGCCCCAGACGATGATCCCGGCGGGGCGCTGGGTCAGCCTGATCTGCTTGGCCACGACGTGGATCGCGTCGACCATCTTGGCCTGGGCGCCGACCTCGTAGTTGCCGTATCCGAGCGACTCGAGCCCATCGGCCCAGCCCAGCGGGTCGGCTCCGCCGGCGTTCTCGCCGTCGAGAGAAACGGCCAGGTCGAAGAGCTTGGCCTGAGTGTCGCGAGTCGTGTCCGGGACGGCGCTCATCATGTTCATCGAGGTCTGCATTGCGGCCGCGACGCACCAGGTGTCCTTGGACTCGCTGACGAAGTCGCCTTTCTGGTAGAGGTCCATCGAGAACTGACCGATGGGCGTGGGCGATGCCGTGGGGCCAATCGATGCCGACGCGCCAGGGGCGTCCGAAACGGCCGGCTGGGGCGTCGGGTCGCCGGAGATGATGATCGGCGCGCGGGTGGGGGCGACTCGGGCCCAGGGTGTGATCTGCGGCTCGACGCCAACCAGGTCGGAGTGGCTGAGGGCCTGCGCCCCGGTGTAGAGAGTCCCCGCCGTGAGGGCGGTCAGCAGCACTGCCAGGAAAGCCATCTGGCCGGCCGGCAGCGACTGCCGCCGCTCGGACCCGCCCCAACGGTCGCGAACCAGGGCCCTCGTCCAGCGGGACGTGCCGCCGATTCGGGCGATGCGCGGCCTGAGCGAGACGGCCAGCACGCCCAGCTGCGCCACCCGGCAGGCCGTGTAGCCCACCGGAATGGCCGCCAGCCCGATCGGCGACGAGAGGGCCCAGGTCGTCAGGATGCCCACGACGAACCCGGACCAGGCCGCCAGCATCACGTCCAGAGTGTTGTGGGTGGCGAAGAGCCCGCGCGCGAACAGCTCGACGAGGCTCTCGAACGGTATCGAGATGGCCAGGATGGCCAGGACCATGGTCGTCTGAGAGACGTCGGTCGAGTCGTAGGCTCCGCCGCTGAGCAGGAAGCTGATCAGGAACCCGCCCAGGACGAACAGGCCCAGGCCGATGCCAGTCGACAGGACGCCGATACCCAGCAGGTTGGTGTTGAAGACCCGCTTGAAGGCGCGCTTGTCGCCGGCCGACACGGCCGCGGAGAGGGCCGGGAACGCGGCCGTCGCGAAGGCCAGCCCGACCATGCTCTCGCCGACGCTCTGGAAGTTGAGCGCGAAGCTGAAGTCGGTCGTTGACCCGGGTGCGAGCGACGAGGTGAGGGAGGTGAAGTAGAGCAGCATCAAGGTGCCGACCGGCTGGCTGAGCATCTTTGGCCCCATCAGCCGGACGAACTCGCCAAGACCCTTGGTCCGGAACGCCAGGGCGGCACGCGGGCGGAAGCTCGTCCGGTATATGCCCACCAGGCGGATGCCGAGGTGGGCACAGGCCCCGACGAGAACGCCGATGGCGGCGCCGTAGATGCCCAGCGGGATCGAGAGGACGAGTGCCCCGAAGACGATGCCGGCGTTGTACAGGAAGTCGCCCAGCCCGTAGGTCAGGAAGCGCCGCTCCGCGACCAGGATCTCGCCCAGCACCCAGGATGCCGCGAAGGCGATCTGGCCCAAGGACATGACTCGCAAGAGACCGACGTAGAGGTCTCGCTCGTCACCCACGAAGCCCGGCACCATGACGGTGGCGATCTGCGGAGCGAAGACGATGACCAGGCCCATCGCGGCCGTCATGACCAGGATGGCGCAGGTCAGAATTGTCCTGGCGAAGTCGCGGGCCGTGGCTTCGGCCTCGCCCTTCAACCCGACGAAGAGCGGCAGGAACGGCCCAACCACGCCCCCGATGACGAGGAACTCCAGGGCGAACTGGGGGATCCGCTGGGCGGCCGTGAAGGCGTCGAGCTCGGGGCCGGCGCCGAACGTGTGGGCCAGCGCCTTGTCCCGCAGGAAGCCCATACCGGCGTTCATCACGAACAGGACGCCGAGGAGCATGCCGCCGCGCGGCAGCATCGCCGGGACGAGAGCCCTGACGCGAGCTATAAGGGAGACGGGCTCGGCCTGTTGAGCGTCATCCTCGTAGAGCGCCGCCTCCGCCTCCACTACCCTGCCTCTCAGCAAGCGACTTCGAGGCGTATCGGATACCCAGGGCAAGCCGCGCGTCCTCCGTAAGTGTCAGTCCGGGCCGACGGTGGCCTCGGGCGGTGCCATCTTAGACGTCCCGGGACGGATGCGGGCCGGGCGGTGTGGTGCGTTCTGCGGGAAAGCAACGGAATCTCAGGGCTCGGGACGCGGCCGTCGATCGGGGCCTCGCACCGCCGTCCCAACCACCGTTCAGGTCCGATTCAGCGGCCCGGGCCACGATACGAGGACGTCAAGAAAAGGCCACCCGATGAACCGAACCAACCTCGCTCGACTGATCGCCCTGCTCGTCGCCCTTGCCGCGGTCGTGGTCGTGGGCGCCGTCGCCTATCACCTCGGGGTGACGAACTCCGGCACGGCACCGGCTCGGTTCATGCCGTTCCGGGGACGCATCGTCGGCTGGGGCTACGGGCCTGGGCTCGACCTGTTCGGCGTCCTGACGCTGGTCCTTATCGGGTTCCTCTTCTTCTGGCTGCTGGCAGCCATCCTCACTCCCTCGCGGGGCGGGACCAGAACCGATGCTCCCGCCCCGGGGGACCTGGAGCGGCTCCGCGAGCTGTCCGACATGCACGATCGCGGTCAGCTGACCGACGAGGAGTTCGGGGCGGCCAAGCGCAAGCTCCTGGGTCTGCCTTAGCGCCGGCGTGCCATCGCCCGAGACGCCTTCGGGCAGGCGGCCCGAGCGCTGATATCGTGGCTCCATGTTCACCGACAGCCACGCCTTCTCGGGCTTCTCGGCCAACGACGTCCCCGCCTGCCGCGACTTCTACGCGAACAAGCTGGGCTTGGACGTCAGCGAAGCCAACGGACTGCTGACCATCAGCCTCAGCGGCGGTGGCAAGGTCATCGTCTACCCGAAGCCGAACCACGAGCCGGCGACCTTCACGGTCCTCAACTTCCCCGTCCCGGACATCGACGCGGCGGTCGACAGGCTGATCGCGGCTGGGATAACGATGGAACGCTATGAGGGCCTCGACCAGGACGGGCGCGGCATAGCGCGGGCCGGCGGGCCGCTCATTGCCTGGTTCAAGGACCCCGCCGGTAACATCCTGTCCGTGCTCCAGGTCTAGGAGGAAACATGTTCGAGACCGGGACCCGCAGTCATATCTCCGACGTCCGAACCGTTGGCGTTCCGGTCTCCGATCAGGAGCGCGCGCTCGCCTTCTACGTGAGCGAGCTGGGCTTCGAGAAGCGACTCGACGTTCCCTTCGGGGATGGCCTGCGCTGGATCGAGGTCGCGCCATCCGGCGCGACGACGTCCCTGGCGTTGCTTCCGGCGGCCGGCCACACCGCGATCGGTATCGATACCCACATCCGCCTGGCCACGGGCGACGCGGCCGCCGATCACGCCGAGCTGGCGAGCCGCGGCGTCGACGTGGACGCGGAGGTGATCCCGTACCCGGTTCCGATGTTCAGTCTTCGCGACCCGGACGGCAATACGCTGTATCTGGTGCAGCAGCCGTCGGGCCAGTCCTAGCCACCGGGGGAGGAGAGCGTTGGCCGTCGCAGCGCCGTTCACCGGCTTCAGCCGCGAATCCATCCAGTTTCTCGCCGACCTTGCGGTCCACAACGACCGGTCCTGGTTCCAGCCCCGCAAGGGCGATTACGAACGACTCCTCAAGGAGCCGCTCGAGGCGCTGTGCCTGGAACTGGGCCGGCGTTTCGCGGCCCGCGGTCTGCCGCTCCGGTCCGACCCGACCAGGTCGCCGTTCCGGATCTACCGCGATCTCCGGTTCTCGGCCGACAAGTCGCCCTACAAGACCCACGTCTCGGCCAGCTTCCCGTGGACCGGCGAGGGTGGGGGAGTGGGCGCGTACTTCCACCTCCAGCCGGGCGAGATCTTCGCCGGCGGCGGGATGTGGCATCCGGATCGAGATCGCCTGGCCGCCTGGCGCCGGGCGGTGGACACCAATCTGGCCGCGGTCCGGTCCGCCGTCGACGACCCGCGATTCGTGGCCACGTTCGGCAGCGTCTCGGGCGATCGGCTGACCCGTGTCCCGCAGGGCTTCGCCCCGGACCATCCCGGCGCCGACCTGCTCAAGATGAAGGACGTCACGTTCGGCTGGCGCCTCTCCGACACGGAGGCCTTCTCAGCCGACCTGCCCGACCTGCTCGCCGATACGTTCGCCGACGCCGTCCCCGTTCTGCGTCTGCTGGCCGGCCTCGCCCCGGACAACTCCGGGGCCAACTGGCTCCGGGGAGGGTAGCCGCGGCCGCCCAAAGCCGAGCTCCGGAAGACTCGAGACCGGGAGTCCGTACAATTCGGCGATGACCGAGACAGCAAACCCTTCCGAGATGAGGCCGTGACGCGACGGGCCATCCTCCTGTTCGCCACTATGTCGGTGATCTGGGGGATCCCATATCTGTTCATTCGAGTCGCCGTGGAGGAGATGTCCCCCGCCACGCTCGTGTTCGGCCGGACCGCCATCGCGGCTCTGGTCCTGCTGCCGCTGGCGCTGATGCGTTCGGAGCTGCGGCCGGTGCTGACCCGCTGGCGCTGGGTCGTGGCCTTTGCCGCGGTCGAGATCGGCGTGCCGTGGGTGCTCCTCGGATCGGCCGAGCAGCACATCACCAGCTCGCTGGCGGGCCTGCTCGTTGCCGGGGTGCCACTGGTCGGCACGGTCATTGCCGTGGCGACGGGCGGCCGAGACCGGATCCATGCTCGCGGGGTCCTCGGGCTGATGGTCGGACTGGTCGGCGTGGCCGCGATCGTCGGCTCCAACCTGGGCGTCTCGGACCCGACCGCCCTGCTCGAGATGGTCGTCGTGGTGGTCGGCTACGCCCTCGGCCCCGCCATCCTCGCCCGGCGTTTGGCGGGCCAGCCCGCCACCGGCGTGATGGCCCTGTCCGTCACGCTCAGCGCCCTGATCTACGCCCCGATCGCGTTCGTTCAGCGGCCGGAGGCGCTGCCCAGCCCGGCCGCGCTGGCCGCGGTCGCGATCCTCGGCGTGGTTTGCACCGCGGCCGCCTTCGTCCTCTTCTCCATGCTCATCGGCGAGATCGGGCCGGTCCGGGCCACGGTCATCACCTACATCAACCCGGCCGTGGCCTCGGCCCTGGGCGTGCTCGTCCTCGACGAGACCCTGACGCCGGCGATGGTGGCGGGCCTGGCCCTGGTCATCGTGGGCTCGGTGCTGGCCACGGGCCGCGGCGCCAGGCAGCCTGGGACGGCGGACACGCCCGAGCCGGAGCCACTCCCCGAGGCGCCCGCGGGCGAGCCGCTCGTGGGCGGCGCCGACGGACTGAGCGGCCTGGCCGACTGAGCCGCCGAGACGCCATCGGTCGGCGCCGGTTGGGGTATCGTCTCGGTGGTCTCCGGGCCGGTACGCGCCGGACCGCGAGCCGTAAGGAGGACCCGCATGCCGCAGGCTGACCGGATCGCCGACGTCCTGACCGGCAGGGTCGCGGCCGGATCTCACGCCACGGTCCAGGGCTGGATCCGCACCCGCCGCGACTCCAAGGCCGGGTTCTCGTTCCTGCAGGTCCACGACGGCTCGTGCTTCGACGGGCTGCAGGTCGTGGCCCCGACATCGCTGGCCAACTACCAGGACGACGTCCTGCGCCTGACGGCCGGCTGCGCGGTGACGGTCGGCGGCACCGTCACGGCCTCGCCCGCGCAGGGCCAGGCCGTCGAGCTGCAGGCCGATTCGGTCGAGGTCCTCGGCTGGGTGGACGATCCGGAGACGTACCCGATCTCGCCCAAGCGCCACACCTTCGAATATCTCCGCGAGGTCGCCCACCTGCGCGCCCGAACGAACACCTTCGGAGCCGTCGCGCGCGTCCGCCATACCCTCGCGATGGCAATCCACCGCTACTTCGACCAGCATGGCTTCTACTGGATCCACACCCCGATCCTGACCGCCAGCGACGCCGAGGGGGCGGGTGAGCTGTTCCGAGTCTCCACCCTCGATCTGGCCAACCTGCCCCGGACGCCGCAGGGCGGGGTCGACTTCGGCCAGGACTTCTTCGGCAAGCCGGCCTATCTGACGGTTTCGGGCCAGCTAAACGTGGAGACCTACTGCCTCGCCCTGTCCCGGGTCTATACCTTCGGGCCGACGTTCCGGGCGGAAAACTCGAATACCAGCCGGCACCTGTCGGAGTTCTGGATGGTCGAGCCCGAGATCGCCTTCGCCGACCTCGGCGACGACGCCGATCTGGCCGAAGACCTGCTCAAGCACTCCTTCAAGGCGCTGCTCGACGAGCGGGCCGACGACATGGCCTTCTTCGCCCAGCGGGTCGACCCCGAGGCGGTCACCCGTCTCGAGGCCCTCGTCGACTCGAGCTTCGCGCGCATGGAGTACACGGAGGCGATCGACGTCCTGAAGCGCTCCGGGCGCGCTTTCGAGTTCCCGGTCGACTGGGGCGTCGCTCTTCAGGCCGAGCACGAACATTACCTCTGTGAGGAATACGCCCGGCGGCCGGTCGTGGTCGTGAACTACCCCAAGGAGATCAAGGCGTTCTACATGCGCCTCAACGACGACGGCCGAACGGTCGCGGCGATGGACGTCCTGGCGCCCGGGATCGGCGAGATCGTCGGCGGCAGCCAGCGCGAGGAGCGGCTCGACGTCCTCGATGCCAGGATCCGCGAGACGGGCCTCGACCCATCGGCCTACTGGTGGTACCGCGACCTGCGCCGCTACGGCACCGTGCCGCACGCCGGTTTCGGGCTGGGCTTCGATCGGTCGGTGGCCTATGCGACCGGTATGGCCAACATCCGGGACGTCATTCCGTTCCCCCGAACTCCGGGCAGCGCCGACTTCTAGCGAGGCGGTCCCGGGCGCGGTGGCGGGTCCGGACAGGCGGCCGGCTCGGGTCAGGCGCCAGCCGCAGGTCGGAGCGCATCGCAGCCCCGCGTCTCCGTACGCCGCGTCCCTCCGACCCCGATGCAACCGGTCGAACATGCGCGCCGCCACGCCCCCCGCGCTCCCCCGACCGCCCCGCCCCTCTTGACATGTCAATACCCCCACGGGGTATTGACTTTTGGGGTATCATTCCCGGAGCGAAGGCCTGTCAAGACTTGACAGGCCCTTAGTCGTGTTCAGACGGTCGGAGGGGCCGGAAGAACGAGTGGAACAAAGGGCGAACGCCGCGGACGCGCGAAGCGTCTGATCGGCAGGAGAAGCATTTGGCGTCAGGGGTAGCCGCAGAAGTCAAGAGCAAGCTGTCGGTCCTGGAGATCGTCGGCGAGCAGGTGCAGCTCAAGAAGGCCGGTACCACTTACAAGGGGCTCTGCCCATTCCACGGCGAGAAGACCCCCAGCTTCGTCGTGACCCCGGCCCGCGATAGCTGGCATTGTTTCGGCTGCGGTGAGGGCGGTGACATCTTCAGCTTCGTGATGCGCCGCGACGGCCTGACTTTCCCCGAGGCGCTGAAGCGCCTGGCCGAGCGGGCGGGCATCCAGATCGACGAGCGGACGAGCCGCGAGGATGCCCGGCGGGCCCGGCTCCATGAGGTGCTGGAGAACGCGATCGCCTTCTATCACGCCGTCCTGACGCAGTCGAAGCCGGGCGAGCCCGCGCTCGAATACCTCCACAAGCGCGGCTTCACGGACGAAACGATCGCCCGCTACCAGCTCGGCTGGGCGCCCGACGGCTGGGACCAGATGAGCAAGATGCTCGGCGCCCGGCGCAACGTCACCGTCGCGGAGCTGGCGGAGGTCGGTTTGGCCACCTCCCGGGCCAACGGCCGCGGCGCTTACGACAAGTTCCGCAGCCGGGTCATCTTCCCGATCCGCGACGCGGCCGGGGCCGCCGTCGGCATCGGCGGGCGCGTCCTGCCGGGGGCGACCGCCGGCGACCCGAACGCGCCCAAGTACCTCAACTCCCCGGCGACGCCGCTCTTCGACAAGAGCCGCACGCTGTACCTCATCGAACGGGCAAGGGGCGAGATGCGCCGGGCCGACGAGGCGGTTCTGGTCGAGGGTTACACCGACGCCTTGATGGCCCACCAGGCCGGCTTCGAGAACGTTGTCGCGAGCCTGGGCACGGCGCTTACTCCCGCCCAGGTCGCGGTCATATCGCGCTACGCCCGTGAGATCGTGCTCGCCTACGACGTCGACCCGGCCGGCCAGCACGCCGGCTCGATCGGCGGCGCCGAACTGTTCCGGCTGATCGGGGCGCTCGCGGCGGAGGAGACCGGCGTCGAGATCACCCGCGTCCGCGTCGCCCGTCTGCCCGAGGGCAAGGACCCCGACGAGGTGATCCGCGACACTCCCGATCTCTGGCGCGAAGCCGTCCGGACCGCCCAGCCGATCATCGAGTTCCTGATCGACTACTACGCCACCGCCTTCGACGTCCGACGGCCCGAGGGCAAGCGCCATGCCGTCGCGGCGCTTATCCCGCTGCTGCGTGAGATCCGCGACCCGATCGTTCGCGACGGCTACCTCCAGACGCTCGGTCGGAGAACGGGCGTCGACGAGCGGGTGCTGCTCGAAGCCCTCCGCTCCCCTCAGTCGGCCGGGGGGACGACCGGGTTAGGTGGCCGGCCGAAGGAGGGCGCCGGCTCGTCCGGTCGCTTTACCGCCGACGCCATCCTTTCGGCTCCCGACTCGATAGACACCCGAGCGGAGCTGCGGTCCGTCTCCCTCGACGAGCGCAAGCTTCTCCGGTTGCTGCTCCTCGTCCCGGAACAGCAGGAGAGAGTCGCCGATACCCTCAAGGCGGAGGGGGCCCAGCTGCCCAGCACCCCGGCCAGGGAGCTGCTGGCTGCGATGATCGCCGACCGCGAGGCCGGAGGGACCGGTCGTTTCGAGAGGATGCGTTTCCTCGACTCGCTCGAGCCGGAGCTCCACGGCCTGGCCATCGCGCTGTACGCCGAACGCGGCCCGGACCCGAACGAGCTAACCGGCGATCGCGTCCGAATAGGAGTGGATCAATGCCTGCTCGCCCTCGAGGCGGATAGGCTCAAAGCCCAGATGGAATTCGTGTCGACCGAAATCGTCGAAGCCGAAGCCGCCGGCGACGCCGAAACCAAAGCGCGGCTTCTCGAAACTAATCGCAATCTGTACGAGGCTCTCAAGTCGCTCGGCCGGCGCCGGCAGGAGACGAGCCTCCTGGCATCCGCTGGAGGACACCGATGACTGACCCCTTGGACAAGCAACTCGTCGAGGTTGCCCTCTCCGGCGGCGGCCGGCGCAAGGCCGACCTGGAGGAGGCGAAGGCCGCCGGCCTCCGGACCCGCCACTCGGTCGACGACGACGTCCTGGACGAGGACGAGGATCTCCTGGTCGATGACGACGACGACGAGGTTGTGCCGCCCGACTCGCTCGAGGACGACGCCACCGACATAGGCGTCGAGGTGGTCGGGCTCGACGCCCTGGCCGAGACCATTGTCGTGGGCGAGGCCCCGGCCAAGCTCGACGCCGAGGCCCTCGAAGAGCCGACCGCCGAGGAGCTCGAAGCGCTCTCGGCCGACATGATCGGCATCGACGACCCGGTCCGGATGTACCTGAAGGAGATCGGCAAGGTGGCCTTGCTGACCGCCGAGGAAGAGGTCGTCCTGGCCAAGGCCATCGAGCTCGGCGAGCAGATGGTCGACGAGCCGTGGAAGGGCATCATCTCGCTCCACGAGTGGACTCATCACGACACCGAGCACAAGACCCGGACCATCAAGCCCCAGTACAAGCTGCCGTTCGGGCCCGAAGCGGCGCGAATGGTCGCCGACGCCGTCTCCGCCGACGGGGCGGCCGACCTGCTGGTCCCCACGGCCGACTTTCATCTGATCAAGGCCGGCAAGGACGCGACCACGGACGGGACACGGGAGCTGCTCAAGCAGGCCCGTCACCTGGTCCAGGTCTACAACGACTCGCTGACGGCCGAATCGTTCCTCGAGCTGCTCGATTGGGCCTACTTCGCGGTCCATAACGGCGACCTCGACTCGCGCGACAACATCGGCCTGCGGGCCATCTACACCTGGACTCGCGAAGAGGTCGCCTACCCGGCGCTGCAACGCTGGATCGAAAGCGGCAACGACGCCGATCTGCTCCGCCGCCTGGGCTGCGACCCGGACGTCCCGCCCGAGACCAAGCTCAAGCATCGCAAGGGCGAGCTGGTCAGGATCGGCCGCGACGCACGCGAACAGCTGACCTCGGCCAACCTGCGGCTGGTCGTGTCGATCGCCAAGAAGTACATCGGGCGCGGGATGTCGTTCCTGGACCTGATCCAGGAGGGCAATATCGGCCTGATCCGCGCGGTCGAGAAGTTCGACTACGAGAAGGGCTACAAGTTCAGCACCTATGCGACGTGGTGGATCCGTCAGGCGATCACGCGAGCGATAGCCGACCAGGCCCGAACGATCCGCATCCCGGTCCACATGGTCGAGACGATCAACCGCCTGATCCGCGTCTCCCGAACACTTCTCCAGGAGCTCGGCCGCGAGCCGACGGTCGAGGAGATCGCCGAGGCGATGTCCAAGGGCCAGGAGCAGGTGGTCACTCCGGAGAAGGTCCGCGAGATCATCAAGGTCAGCCAGGAGCCGGTGTCCCTGGAGACGCCGATCGGCGAGGAAGAGGACTCGCACCTGGGCGACTTCATCGAGGACCGCGGGGCGCTGGCTCCCGCCGAGGCGGCTTCGCACCAGCTCCTCAAGGAGCAGGTGGAAGCCGTGCTGGATTCGTTGACGGGTCGCGAGCGGCGGGTTCTGCAGCTCCGGTTCGGGCTGGAAGACGGCCGGGCCCGCACCCTCGAGGAAGTTGGCAAGGAGTTCAACGTCACCCGCGAGCGGATCCGCCAAATCGAGGCCAAGGCGCTGCGCAAGCTGCGCCATCCCTCCCGGAGCCGCAAGCTCAAGGACTACCTGGAATAGGCTGAGCGGAGGCCTCGCCGCCCGCGGCGCGGGCGCCGAGCGAGAGCCCGGGGCGTGGGGCGCCGCGCGACTGCGCCGGGTGGGCGCCCGCGGCCGGCCCGACAGGTGATCGGCTGTGCCGCCCAGGTCCCGCCCCCTCCCGGCCCCGGCACCCATGAACGCGTCCGGGTACCCTTGCGGGGTCGGATTCGGAACAGAGGACGAGAGATGACCATGGGAGGCGCCCCCGGGCCTCTGGTTTCGGTCGAATGGCTCGTGGCTAACCTCGACCAGCCCGGGCTTCACGTCATCCACGTCGCGTCGGGTCGGGAGGAGTACGACGAGGGTCACATCCCTGTGGCGATCTTCTCCGACCTCCACGTCGATCTGGCCAAGTCGGGACGCCCGGATGCGACCGGCGGCGTGCCGCGGCGTTACATGATGCCGACCCGGTCGGATATGGAGGCGTCGCTTGCGAGCTGGGGCATTGCCCCGGGCGATCGGATCGTCTTCTACGACGGCGCCGGCCAGAATCGCTTCTCGAGCCGTGGCTACTGGCTGCTGCGGCTGTACCGGTTTCCCGGCGATCGGGTCCACGTGCTCGACGGCGGCGTCAAAGCCTGGGCCGCAGCCGGGCTGCTGCTCACTACTGAGCCGGTCAACCCCACACCCGTGGACGTCGCCGAAAAGCTCGGCGACCAGGACTCGGCGTATGTCGCCACGGCCGACGACGTCCTGGCCCTGAGCCGCGAAGCGGCCGGGGGCGGACCGACTCGATTGCTCGACGTTCGGACGATCGACGAGTACCTGGGCACCGACGTGCGCGCGCGCCGCGGCGGCCACGTGCCCGGAGCCAAGCATCGCCTGTTCAGCGACTTCGTCGCCCCGGACGGCCGGATCCGGACGGCGGCGCAGACGATCGAGATCCTCAATGCCAGTGGCGTCGACGCCGCGCAGGTCAGAGCGACCTACTGCCAGGGCGGGGTACGCGCGGCTCTGGCCTGGTTCGCGCTCCACGAGGTCGCGGGTCTGTCCGACGTTCGGAACTACGGCGAGTCTTGGGAGGAGTGGGGAAACCGCCCCGAGCTCCCGGCCGAGGAGTAGGCTGCCGCGGCCGTGGCACCGAGGGCGGGCGGGGACAGTGGCGCCAGGCCCGAACCGGGAGTCGCCGGCCGGCTTGGTTGAAATGCTCGGACCGCCGCCCCTCGACTACCCACGAACGGGCCACTCACGGCCCACGGGCGCCGTGATATCCTGTCGCGCGGCGCCGCGACGGCGTCGGGTCGCCATCGGCGATCGTTCGCTCCGGCGTAGCTCAGTGGTAGAGCGGGCGGCTGTTAACCGCTTGGTCGTAGGTTCGAATCCTACCGCCGGAGCCACTCATCGCCCGTCAGCTCGGGCGCCTGCCCTGGAGTGCGTCGAGAAAACGCACGCGCGCCCCGAAGCGCATCGCCGAGTTTCCGTAGGAACGCCCGGCAGCGCGCTCGCCCCTACTCGGCCACTCCTGGTGGCCGACTCGCGGCCGCTGGCCGACGCGTATGCCGCTCTCGCGCCCGACTTCCCGGGCACGCTCGTCGTCATCCGCTACCGGACCGACGGAACCGTGGCGCCGTAAGGGTCCGACCGCGTCGCGGGCCGCGGACTCGGCCTGACATTCAGTAGGGTCCCGGGTCGGCCGACTCTCCAGATGTAGAACCACCGCAGTGGTGCCATGTGTGGCCGCGCACCGGTCCGAATCGAAGGAACGAGCGATGCCGGGTTTGACCGAGCAATACAGCATCTCCGAGGAGAGCCTGATCCTGCGCAGGCAGTTCATGCGCCTGAGCAAGCGCGACGTCGCGACCCTGCGGTCGCTGGCCGGCTGGGCGGATCGCGTAGCCGACCGGATCGCCCGCGAGTTCTACGACCACGAGTTCGCCTTCGGACCGACGCGCCGCTTCTTCGAACGCTACGCCGCGGCCCGCGGTCTGCCGCTCGACCAGCTGCGGACCAGGCTCGAACGGACCCAGGCCGGCTACTTCCGCGAGATCTTCGAGGAGGCTGCCGGCGGCGGCGAGTTCGGCCGCGCCTACTTCGATCGCCGCCTCGCCATCGGCCAGATGCACAACATCATCAACCTGCCCCTCAAGTGGTACGTCGGCAGCTACCCGCTTTACGAGGATCTGGTCCGGCGGCATCTGACCCGCTCGCTCTGGTTCAAGCCGTGGCTGCACGGGCGAGCGCAGCGAGCCATCTTCACAGTCTTCAACTTCGACCTCCAGGCGGTCTCCGACGCCTTCTTCTACGACTACCTGAGCTCGATCGGCCTCGATCTGGCGGCCATCGAGGTCTCCGATCGCGACGACGACCTATCCGATCACTATGAGCGCTTCAAGACGGCGGTTCGGGGCACCCTCGAGGAGACCGCTCGAACGGGTCGAAGCCTGAGCGAGCTGGGCGCCCAGCTGAACGAGGCGGCATCCCAAACCGGCCAGGCCACTCAACAGATCGCCGCGACCATCGGCCAGGTCGCCCTCGGTGCCCAGGAGCAGGCGCGAGCCGCGACCGACACCAGCGAGGCCGTCGTCGGACTCAGCGGCGTCATCGGCCAGGTCCGTCAGTCGGCCGTCGAGACGACCGACAGCGTCGGCTCGGCAGCAGTCGCGGTCTCGTCGCTGGCCTCGGCGATCAGCGAGGTCTCCGCCGCCTCCGGCGAGGTGGCTGACGTTTCGGGCAGGGCCGCCGCGGCCGCCCGTCACGGCGCCGAAGCCGTCCGGCAGACTGTCGAGGGCATGGCTCGGATCGAGGACAAGGTCGCGACCAGCTCGGCCCGGGTGGCCGAGCTCGGGGCCAAGGGCGATCAGATCGGGGCCATCGTCGAGACGATCGACGACATCGCCGAGCAGACCAACCTGCTGGCACTCAACGCCGCCATCGAGGCAGCCCGAGCGGGCGAGCAGGGCAAGGGCTTCGCCGTGGTCGCCGACGAGGTTCGAAAGCTCGCCGAACGTTCCAGCCGCGCCACCAAGGAGATCGCCGAGCTCATCGGCGAAGTCCGCGAGGTGACCAACGCCGCCGTCGCGGCCATGCAGTCCGGTTCGGAGGAAGTCCAGACCGGCTCCGCCCTGGCCCGCAAGTCTGGCGATGCCCTGGCCGAGATCGCCACCTCGGTGGAAGCGACGACGGGCGCCGTGTCGCGAATCACCGCGGCCGTGGAGGCGATGTCCGTGGCCTCCGGCACCGTGGTCAGCGCCATGGACCGCATCGAGCAGCTGGCGACCGCCAACAGCACGGGCGCGGACCGGATGGCCTCCCAATCGAACGACGTGGCCCACGCGGTCGAATCGATCGCCGCGATCTCCGAGGAGAACTCGGCCTCTGCCGAGGAGGTCAGCGCCGCGACCGAGGAGCTGAGCGCGCAGGCCACCGAGGTCGTCACCTCAGCCACAAGTCTGGCCGGGATGGCCCATCGGCTCGACGAGCTGCTGAGCCGCTTCAAGCTCGGGACGGCCGAAGAGCCGCCGGTGGCGATGCGGGCCGCCCATCCCGGCGAGAGGAACGGCGCCCGGGCCGCCTAGACCTCGCGGCGTCGTCGGGGAGCGTTCGGGCGGTCCGACGAGATCTCATGCAGATTGCGGGTAGACCGCGGGCGGGGTCACGGGCTACACTACCGTCCACTATGGCTAGGAACCTCCTGTCCAGCAGCCTGCTCCTTACCTGAGGCGAGCCCCGTTCGGGTGCTCGCCGATAACCTCCTGCGCCAGCGCAGGAGGTTTTTGTTTCCCCGGAATCCCGCTCCAACTCCACCCGCGGCCAAGGTCGCGAAGCCCGCCAGAGACGAAGAAGGAAACCGAAATGCCTCCCGTACCAGCCCAGCCCAGGAAGATGCCGGTCGAGAAGTACATACCCTTCCGCCCCCTGCCGCTCCGCATCCCCGACCGAGAGTGGCCCAACAAGGAGATCACCGAGGCCCCGATCTGGTGCTCGGTGGACCTGCGGGACGGCAACCAGGCCCTCATCGACCCGATGGATCCCGCTCGCAAGCTCCAGATGTTCAAGGCCCTGGTGGCCATGGGGTTCAAGGAGATCGAGGTCGGGTTTCCGTCGGCCTCCCAGCCCGACTACGACTTCATCCGCCAGCTGATCGACGAGGACCTGATCCCCGACGACGTCACGATCCAGGTCCTGACGCAGTGCCGCCGCGAGCTGATCGAGCGCACCTACGAGTGTCTCCGGGGCGCGAAGCGCGTGATCGTCCACTTCTACAACTCCACGTCCGTACTGCAGCGGCGGGTCGTCTTCCGCCAGGATCAGGCCGGCATCACCAGGATTGCCGTGGACGCGGCGAAGCTCTGCCTGGAGCAGGAAGCCCGGCTCCCCGGCACCGACATCCGCTACGAGTACTCGCCGGAGAGCTTCACCGGAACCGAGCTCGACTACGCGCTCGAGATCTGCGCCGCGGTCATGGACGTGATCCGGCCGACGCCGACCCGGCCGATCATCATCAACCTGCCGGCCACGGTCGAGATGTACACGCCGAACATCTACGGCGACGTCATCGAGTGGTTCCACCGCAACCTGCCCCGCCGCGACTCGGTGGTCCTGTCGCTCCACCCTCACAACGACCGGGGTACGGCGGTGGCCGCGGCAGAATTCGGGGTCATGGCCGGGGCGGACCGCGTGGAGGGGACGTTGTTTGGCAACGGCGAGCGGACGGGCAACGTCGACGTCGTGAACCTGGCCATGAACCTGGCCAGCCAGGGTGTCGATCCCAGGCTCGACGTCAGCGACATCGACTTCCTGCGGCGCGTGTTCGAGCACTGCAACCGGCTGCCGGTCGATCCGCGGCATCCCTATGTCGGCGACCTGGTCTACACGTCCTTCTCCGGCTCCCACCAGGACGCCATCAAGAAGGGCATGGAGAGCCTGCCGACCGACTATCCGGCCTGGGAAGTGCCATACCTGCCGATCGATCCCAAGCACGTCGGGCGCAGCTACGAGGCCGTGATCCGGGTCAACAGCCAGTCCGGCAAGGGCGGCGTGGCCTACATCATGAAGACCGAGCATGGCATGGACCTGCCGCGCCGCCTCCAGATCGAGTTCAGCCGCTGCATCAAGGTCATCACCGCCGACAGCGGCACCGAGATCACCGCCGCGGAGATGTGGGACGCCTTCGCCGCCGAGTACCTGCCGGCCCGGCCTCGGGTCCAGCTGGCCGGCTACGAGACGTCCGCCGCCGACGGCAACGTCCGGGTCCAGGCTCATCTGAACTCCGGGGCCCGGTCGACGTCGATCTCCGGCGAGGGCAACGGCCCGATATCCGCTCTCGTCCACGCCATGCGCCGCGACCTCGGCGTGGAGATCGAGGTCCTCGACTACGCCGAGCATGCCCTCGGCGCGGGCGAGGAGGCCACGGCCGTGGCCTACGTCGAGGTTCGTTCCCACGACGAGGTCCGCTGGGGCGTGGGCATGGATCCGAACATCACCACGGCCTCGATGAAGGCGGTCCTGAGCGCGCTCGAACGCCTGGGAGTCGACGTCCTGGCGGGCGACAAGACCGTCGCGACAGCGAAGTAGCCGGCGGCGACCAGCAGCGCGAACGCCTCATCGATTGCCGGTTGACCCCGGACGTTGGTCCGAATGGCCCACAGCCGAAACCCTAGCTAGCAGCTAGGATTTCGTCATGACCGTCATTCCCTCCGTTCGATCCATGGCGGGTCTTTTCCGCGGACCCGCGCTCGTCCGCTGGCTTCGCGTCGTCGGACCGGCGTGGGTCGTCATGCTGGCCGACGTCGACGCGCCAAGCGTCATCACCGCGGGCCAGGGCGGAACCCAATCCGGCTACGCCCTGCTGGTGCCGGTCTTCGCCATCGTGCCGTTGCTGGTCATCGTCCAGGAGATGACCTCGCGGCTGGCCCTGGCCACGGGCAAGGGCCATGTGGAGCTGGTCCGCGACCGCTTCGGCAACGGCTGGGCCGCGGTCTCGGTCCTGGGCATGGCCGTCATCAACTTCGTGGCCTACGTGGCCGAGTTCGCCGGCATCGCCCTCGGCGCCGCGATCGTCGGCATTCCCGCGCCGGTGGCGATTGTCGGGGCACTGGCGATTCACGCCACGATGGTCCTGACCACGAGCTACAAGTGGTTCGAGCGGCTGGCGGTGGCCCTCTCGCTGGCCCTCTTCAGCTTCGTCGTCCTCGCGGTCGCGGGTCGGCCGGACCTGGGCCAGCTGGCCTCGGACCTGTCGCCCGTACAGGCGAATCTCCCCGGCGACTACTTCGCCCTCGTCGTGGCGATCGTCGGGGCCTCGATCATGCCCTGGATGCTCTTCTACCAGCAGTCCGCGAGCGTCGACAAGAACCTCGCCCGCGAAGACCTTCGCGGCGCCAGGCTCGAGACGATCGTCGGCGCGGTCGCCAGCCAGGCCCTGATGGCGGCCATCGTGATCGCGGCCGCGGCGGCGATGCAGTCGGCCCCGCCCGTGGCGGCCGGGGCGGCCAACCTGGCCGGCCTGCCAGAGGGCATGGCCCGCCTGGCCAATGGAGGCGCCGGCTGGCTGATCGCCATCGGGCTCGTCGGCTCGGGCCTCCTCGCCCTGGTCGTGGTCTCGCTGTCGGCTGCCTGGGGGATCGGCGAGCTGATGGGCTGGCCACGCAGCCTCAACCTCAAGCCCAGCGAAGCCCGCCGCTTCTACGGCGTCTATCTGGTGGAGGTCGTACCGGCCGCGGCCGTGGCGCTCCTCTCGCCCGACCTCGTCCAAGTCTGCATCGGGGCGATGGTCTTCAACGTCGTCGTACTCGCCCTGCCGCTCGCCTTCCTGATCCTCCTGACGAGCGACCGCAAGCTGCTCGGCGACCTCGCCAACACCTGGTGGCAGGCCGCGGTCCTGTGGCTGGCGACATTGACACTCCTGGCCTCCGGGGCCTTCGGGATGTACCAGTTCCTGGTGTAGCCGACCGCCGGACCTGCCGCCGAACGGCCGCTGGACGCCCCGATGGCGGCCCGCCGAGGCCCGCTGGACGGTTCCGACCGATCTCCGGGTCTCGACTTGCGCAGCCGACCCGCGGGGCTGCACACTAGTAGGGCTGAACGACCGCTGGACCGAGGCGGAAACCGGCTCGTCAGCCCCACAATCGCAGCCGGTGCATCCCCGACGGCGCGATGCGAAGGGCGGACAAATCCATGGATCGCAAGCGTGTTGTGATCATGGGGTCGGCGGGTCGCGACTTCCATGACTTCAACGTTGTCTACCGCGACAACCCCGACTACGAAGTCGTGGCCTTCACCGCGGCCGCGTCCCAGATCCCCGGGATCGCCAACCGGAGCTACCCCAAGGAGCTCGCCGGGTCGCTCTATCCCAACGGCATCCCGGTCGTCCCCGAGGCTGACCTCGAAAAGGTGATCGCCGAGAAGAAGGCCGATCTGGTCGTCTTCGCCTACAGCGACGTAAGCCATGAGCTGGTCATGCACTCGGCCAGCCGGGCGATGGCCTGCGGCGCCGACTTCGAGCTGCTCGGTCCCAACAGCACGATGCTGCGCAGCAGCAAGCCCATCCTGGCCACCGGCGCGACTCGCACCGGCGCGGGCAAGAGCCAGACCACTCGCTACCTGGCCGCGCTGCTGGAGAAGCAGGGCCTCAAGGTCGCGGTCGTGCGCCATCCGATGCCCTACGGCGATCTCGTTGCTCAGCGCGTCCAGCGCTACGCCACCTACGCCGATCTCGACAGGTACGAGACCACGATCGAGGAGCGCGAGGAATACGAGCCGCATCTCGACGCCGGCCGGGTCATGTTTGCCGGAGTCGACTACGAGGCCATCCTGCGCGCGGCCGAGGCCGAGGCCGACGTGGTCATCTGGGAGGGCGGCAACAACGACTTCGCCTTCTTCACCCCGGACCTCTTCGTGGTCATCGCCGATCCGCTCCGGGCCGGCCACGAGCTGCACTACCACCCAGGCGAGACGAACATCCGCATGGCCGACGTCGTGGTGATAAACAAGATCGACTCGGCCACGCCCGAGCAGATCGCCGAGGTCAAAGCCAACGTCGCGGCCATGAACCCGCGGGCGAAGATCGTCATGGCCCGCTCGACCCTGACCCTGTCCGGCGGCGAGGTCAAGGGCAAGCGCGTCGCGGTCGTCGAGGACGGCCCGACCCTTACCCACGGCGGCATGACCTTCGGCGCCGGCATCGTCGCCGCCCGCCGTTTCGGCGCCGCCGAGATCGTAGATCCCGCCCCTTACGCCGTCGGCGAGCTGGCCGACACTCTCCGCAAGTACCCAGCGCTCCAGCACCTCCTCCCGGCCATGGGTTACGGCCACAAGCAGATGCAGGAGCTCGAGACCACGCTCAACGCCATGCCGGCGGATATTGTTCTCTCGGCCACACCGATCGACCTGACGAGAGTCCTCAAGCTCACCAAGCCTGTCGTCCGCGTCCGCTACGAGCTCGAGGAGATCGCCGGGGAGGCCGGCGGGCCGCAGCAGGCGAACCTGACCCAGCTCCTCGAGCCGATCGTGGAGCGGGCGCGGGCAGGCTCGAAGAAGTAGTCAACGCCGCAAGCCGGGGAGAACTTCATGACCAGCCACCTCCTGACTTTGGATTCCCTCGGTCGAGACGGGATCCTCGTCAACCTGGCTCTGGCGGGTGAGCTCAAGAAGTCCCGGGGAATGGCTCGCGAAGCCATCGCCGGCGGACGGCTCGGGCTCATCTTCGACAAGCCTTCGACCCGCACCCGGGTCAGCTTCGAGGCAGCGGCCTGGGGTCTGGGCATGCTGCCCATCACCCTCCGCCCCGACGAGCTGCAGCTGGGCCGGGGCGAGACCGTCGCCGACACGGCCCGGGTCCTGTCGCGCTACCTGTCGGCGCTGGCGATTCGAACCTTCGAGCAGTCGAGGGTCGAGGAGCTGGCGCGCTATGCCACGATCCCGATCATCAACGCCCTGACCGACGACCACCACCCCTGCCAGGCTCTGGCGGACGTGATGACCGTCGGCGAGGAGTTCGGCGACTTCGCCGGGCTGCGGGTCGCCTTCGTCGGCGACGGCAACAACGTCTGCCACTCGCTGATCCAGGCGGCGGGCTACCTGGGTTTCACCCTGGCCGTCTCCACGCCGGCCGGCTACGAACCCAACGCGGCCATCGTCGCGGCCGCCCGGGCCAGCTGCGCGAAGTACGGTGGCGGGATCGAGATAGGCCACGACGTCAAGGCCGCGGTTCGCGGCGCTGACGCCGTCTACACCGACGTCTGGGCGAGCATGGGCCAGGAGAAGGAACGTGAGGAGAGGGCCCACGTCTTCGCCGGGTACCGGGTGGATGCCACCCTGATGGCCCTGGCCGCGCCGCGGGCGATCTTCCTCCACTGCCTGCCGGCCCACCGCGGCGACGAGGTGACCGACGAGGTCATGGACGGGCCCCAGTCGCGAGTCTGGGACGAGGCCGAGAATCGCTGGTATACGGAGCAGGCGCTGCTCTACGCCCTCATCACCGGTAAGGAGCGCCTGGGATGACCCGGGCGGCCGCCGGATGACGCGGCTGGTCATAGCTCTGGGCGGCAACGCCCTCATCCGCCGGGGCGAGCCCGGCTCGACGGAAGTGCAGCGCCGCAACCTGGTGGCCGCGGCTCGCGGTCTCGTTACCCTCGCCGAGGGGAGCCGGGCGGAGATCGTGATCACCCACGGCAACGGCCCGCAGGTCGGGTTCCTGGCGATCGGAGCCGAAATGGCCGCCTCGGTCGTTCCGGCGCCACCGCTCGACGTTCTCGGGGCCGAGACGCAGGGTCAGATCGGCTACCTGCTGGCCCAGGCCCTCAACGACGCTTTCCTCGAGCGCGGCCGGCGGCGCGAGATTGCCGTGGTCGTGACGCGAACCGTGGTTCCGGCCGGCGACCCGGCCTTCGGCAACCCCACCAAGCCCGTCGGCCCGATCTATGACGAGGCCTCGGCCAAAGAGCACGCCGCGGCGCGGGGCTGGTCCATCGCCCCGGACGGCAAGAACTGGCGGCGGGTCGTCCCGTCGCCGCCACCGAGCCGGATCGTCGAGGCCAAGGCCATCAGATCACTCGTCGATGCGGGCATTCTCGTGGTCGCGTCGGGGGGTGGGGGAGTGCCCGTCGTCGAACGTCCCGACGGCCAGCTCGAAGGCGTCGAGGCGGTCATCGACAAGGATCTCGCCGCCGTCGTCCTGGCCCGCTCGGTGGAGGCCGACGGCCTGGTCCTCCTCAGCGACGTCGACGCCGTGTACCGGCGCTGGGGCACGCCCCGACAGGAGCCGATACTGCGGCTCAGCGTCGAGGAGGCACGCGAAGGTCTGGCCGCCGGCGCCTGGCCGTCGGGCTCGATGGCGCCCAAGGTTCGGGCCTGCTCGGAATTCGTCGCCGGGGGCGGCCGCTTCGCCGCGATCGGCGCTCTCGAGAACGCCGTCGCGATCGTCAAGGGCAGCTCCGGCACCTGGTTCGGCGTCGAGTCGGTGGGTCTGCCGCGGCGAGCGGCATAGCGGTCGCGGCCCGCCGACCCATCGCCTCGGCTGCCTCCGGTCGGGCTACTTCACGACCAGGGTGTACTCCTGGTTGCCGGTCTCGCCGGCAACCTGCGTGCCGTAGCACCAGACCGAAACCCGGAAGCTGTACGAGCCGGCTACGGTCGGCGTCCCGGTGATCCGAATGGTGTCGGCCGGATCCTTGGCCAGGGCGAGGTCCAGTCCCGCCGGGAGCGCACCCTCGTCGACGAACGCGCCTCCGACCGGGGTTCGGGCCTGACTGACCGTGATGGTGACCGCGTAGGGCGCGCCCACCTGGGCGTCGGGCAGCGTCGTGGGCGAGAACTCGAGCGCCTGGTCGGTGCAGCCCACGACCGCCACCAGCGCGACGGCGCACGCCATCACAAGAACGAGATTGCCTCGAGCCGACATCGAATCTCCCCCAACTAGAGGTCAGGCGGCTGAGCCCGACGCCAGCATCCGCGGGCGCGGGCGGCGACGGAAGTGCCGGAGGTCACCCGGAGCGATGGTCCGGTCCGGGCGTCAGTGAGCCTCTGCCCACCAGAGGTGATCTGGTAGCGTAAGGGCACCCCATGCTGGACTGCCTGCATGGACGCCTCCTCGCTACGATCGTCGCGTAGATCGCCCCCGGGTGACGCCAGATCTTGTCGGCCGCTTCTCGCGTCGGGTCGCGGCCAGGCGGTTTCCCGCCTGTTCTAGCCGGCGCCGCCCGCGCCGCCGCGGAACCCGAACCTGGCCGAAAGCTTGTCGGCAAACTCGGCCCGTACCCTGGCGGCGTCCTCGCGGCTGATGTCCATCTCGGCTGCGATCTCGTCGAGCGTTGAGCTCTCCATAGAGCTGATCGAGTCGTCCGCCGCGGCGATGTGATAGCAGGCCCGCAGCAACCCAAGCTGCTGTTCGGGGGTGGTGTTCTCGCGGAACTCGCGGGTCACGACATAGTCGTTCGTGCCGCCGATGGCGATCTCCTGGAGCTTGGCCATCTCGACGACGAGGACCGCCTGGGACTGGTCCAGCCCGGCGCCCGTCAGCTCCTTCTCCATGGCCGCAGTCTCGACGTCGCTGATGTCGAGGTCGGCGTAGGCCGCCCGAGCCAGGACATAGGCCATCGTTGCCAGCATTCGGGCCTGATCCGGAGGCAGGGCCTGGAGCCGGGTGACGATGTTCCTGACCGCTTCGGTCTCGTCCGTGAGATCGGCGGGCCCGGTCGGCTCGGCGTAGCCCGCCTGGCCGGGGCCCCCGATGAAACGCATGAACGACACGGGCTCTCCTTCGTATCCAGGCGGCGATGGGCGGTCAGGCGTGGGTGAACAGCAGGTGGAGTTCCATTATTCCGTGATCGTCGACGGACAGGACCGAGAAGCTGGTCGGCTTCTGGATCGAGTAGTCGGCGAACAGGACCGGCATCGTACCAGTCACGGCGATGATGCCGCCCTGCCTGACGGCCTGGAGCGTGATCGAGATCGGCTTGGAGACACCGTGGAGGGTCAGGGTTCCGGTGGCGGTCACGCTGACCGTGGTGCCGTCGCCGGGCAGGGTGCCGAGGTCGATCGGCGCGCTGGTGACGAACGTCGCGGTCGGGTACTTGTCGGTCTCGATGGCCTGGCGGCGGAGCTGGTTGTCGCGGTTGGCGTCGTCGCTGGCGAGGGCCGTCATGTCGGCGCTGATGCTGACGTCGCTGACGACCGTGCCGGTGAGGGTCAGCGAACCGGTCACCTTGGGCGTGCGGCCGACGGCCGTATGGCCGCCGACGCCGACGAGCTGCTCCTGGACGCGGTAGCCGACGAACGAGGCGCTGCCATCCGATAGTGAGCCGAGGCCCGTGTCGACGTTCCAGGTCCCGTCGAGGGAGGCCGGGGCGGGGACGGACGCTCCGGCCGGGACGATCGGCGCACCCGAGGAAACCGGGGCCGGGCCGGCCGGACCGAGCAGCACGTACCACAGACCGTAGCCGCCGGCCGCGATCGCAATCACGACCACGATTCCGACGAGGGCGAGCAGCAGGTTGCGGCCCCGATGGGACTTCGGGGCGGTGGCGGCCCCGGCAGGCTGGCCGGTGTCGGTCATGGTGGCGACCTCGCATCTGACAGTGACGCGCACCGACTGACTCGTCGGCGGTCGGGCGCGAAGCTATAGCCGATTCCTGAACTCCGGTTGAAGGGAGCCTTCGTTGCGCGCCAGACGCAACTGAACCAGCCGGGGCGTCCGCGCGTCTGAGCGGACTACCGGCGGGTCTTGTCGTGGCGGCTCGGCAGCCGGCCGGTCTAGGTGTCTACCCTTGAGACCGCGCCGCCGGCTCAGGCGCGAGGGCCGGACGCCCGATAACCAAGACGATTGTTACCCTGGAGACACGGCCCGCATTCCGGGCGGCGATGGAGATTCTCGATGCCGACGATTGCCTGGGACCCTTCGATGACGACGGGTCTGGAAGACATAGACAATCAGCACAAGCAGCTGATCCAATGGCTCAACGATCTTCTCGATGCCATGAGCATGGGCCGGGGGAGAGCGGAGATCGCGGGCGTCCTGGAGAAGCTGGGCGGCTATACCGTCATGCACTTCGGCCACGAAGAGGACTGCATGACCAAGTACAAATGCCCGGTCGCGGCCAAGAACGCCGCCGCTCACAAGGACTTCATCGCCACCTTCTCGGCCCTCCAGGCGGACTTCGAGAAGAACGGCCCGACGGCCGGCCTGGTGGTCCGTGTCGAGAGCGAGCTGATGCGCTGGCTGACGGCCCACATCAAGGGCACGGACGCCCAGCTGGCGCCGTGCGTCAGGTACCCGACCGCATAGACGGCGTTCGCGCGGCCCCAGCGGGCTGCCGGGCGACTCCCGCGAACCCGACCGAAGGCGGCAGAGGGGGCCCTCGCGCGCCCTGCCTCAGGTGAAGAAGTACCTCCGGGCTAGTTGAGGTTTCTTCAGCAAACCCACCCGGACCGCACCGGATCACCCTGCAATCGCGCTCTCCTGACCTGATCGCCACCTGAAAGGGTGGTTGTCTTGGGGCCGGAGACTGTGCT
>Ga0335076_10000989_pt1 | contig 27217 bp, 23 predicted proteins | sample Lox_Sample_25_FD_206717 | JGI IMG/M metagenome (GOLD analysis project Ga0335076, IMG submission 206717) | Soil microbial communities from Loxahatchee National Wildlife Refuge, Florida, United States - Lox_Sample_2.5 | ecosystem: Environmental > Terrestrial > Soil > Wetlands | place: USA... | reverse complement strand
TTTTCTCTGACAAATGATTACTCGAAAAACGGCTCGCCTTTGCGAGCATAGCGCCGCGCGACTTCTTCATTCAGTTTCACGCCCAGGCCGGGTTTTTCCGGCACGGCGATGAATCCATTCCGAATGATTGGTTTCGCGCAACCCTCCACCAAATCATTCCAAAAAGGTACGTCCGAAGCGTGATATTCCAGCACCAGAAAATTGGGAATCGCCGCGCAAACATGCGCGCTGGCGATGGTGCCGACCGGACTGCTGATGTTGTGCGGCGCTACCGGAATCGTTTGCCCGTCGGCAAATTCTGCGATGCGCTGCGCGATCGACAAGCCCCCAACTTTCTGAATGTCCGGCGTCGCAATATCAAGCGCGTGCTCCTGCAAAATGTGGCGAAAGCCTTCAAAAAGATACAGGTTCTCGCCGGTTGCAATGGGCACGCGAACCCGCGATTCTACTTCCTTCAAAGCCCCGGCGTTGTCAGGCGGAACCGGATCTTCGAGCCACAGCAAGCGAAACGGCTCCAGTTCGCGTGCCACTTTCACCACGTCTGCAACGTTGTACCGCCAGTGGCAGTCGACGGCGATATCCACGTCATTGCCGAGACCATTGCGCACAGCCGCAATAAGGCTGACCATATGGTCGATCGCGCGGTTGCTCAGGCAACGGTTATGAGGATCGAATCCCTCCGTGCCAGGAACATCCAGATCGAATTTCAGTGCCGTAAAACCCTGTGCCCGCATGGCGAGTGCCCGCCTTTTGTACTCTTCGGGCGAAACCGGCGGAGCCGAATCCGGCTCGCCAAAATAATCCCGAGCCGTATGTCGTGGATCGCGCGGGGCCCACGATGCCGGCCGGGAACGCAGCACCTCATCCAGACTTTCCAGCGCCTCGCCGCCATGACAGTCGGCATAAATGCGAATCTTGTCGCGGAACTTGCCGCCCAGCAGGCGATAGATAGGAACCGCGAGCGATTGTCCGAGGACGTCCCACAATGCAGCTTCAATTCCGCTGATTGCGTTATAGGCGAAGCCCGCTACCGAACCCGCGCCGGAAGTTGCCAATTGCAGCTTGCGGAACACACGATGAATGTCGAGCGGGTCTTCTCCTTTGATTACCGGTTCAAGCGAGCGCAAGGTCGCGGTTAGGCCGGGAGCAAAAAAACACTCGCCAAGCCCCTGGATGCCTTCGTCGGTTTCAATGCGCACGAAGGTCCAGTCAAAGTTCCCCTCTACCACCGCAGTTTTGAGGCGAACGATTTTCAATGATTACCCATCCTTCGCAGGGTTGACGCTCACTTCCGTTCGAGAACAATCAGTTCCACGCCCGGGGCGGCCAAAGGATTCGCTAATTCCAGTTTGCCACCCTTGCCCGATTTTTCCTCGACCAGCGTGAGGTCCTGAGTATCTGTAATGCGATAACGCTTGATCGTAAACGCGGCCTTGCCCCAGGGCAGATGATCAATCGTGAGAGCATACTCCGAGTTGTTCTTCTTGATCCCACTCCGAGGCGAAAGAAATTTCAGTTTTGAGAAATCGACCTGTAAGAGGTCCTGCACGTTTTGCGGCGTCGGCATCTGATGGGGTTTGTAATTGAGGGGAATCTGATAATTGCTGATCAGCACTTGCACTTTTTTCTGGTCAGACGAGCGCCCGGCAAGCGCAGTGAAGCCGAACGTGTCGCTACCCGTAAGCGCGATTCGTTCGGGCGTGTCAAGCATGCTCCCCGTCGCCTTGAACGTGTATGCAGTCTTGAAATACTCGCGATGAGGGCCAAAAAGTCCCATCCAGGTGGCATCGCCTCGGTAAAACATGGCGCGATCGATGGACGCGTCTTGCAGGTAGGTCATCACCGCGCCTATATAGGCGGCGTTCACCGGGCCGCGCAAGATTTGTGCTTCATCCTCGGTGAAATCCGCGCTCAAGTTCCATTCCGAAAGAATGCTTTCCGCCCTGGGAAATCCTTTGGCATCGAGAAGCGCGCGAATTTCTTTGCCAATGCGGAATTCGTCATACGGGTCGGCGGAATTATCGGCGTAGGTGTGCCAGGAATAGAGGTCGAGAGGTAGTTTGTGCGCGGCGCAATAATCGAGAAAGCCTTCGCGGTACGGGCCGTCATCCATTGGAATGGCTTTTGTGTCGCCGCCGACTTTCAAAGAAGGATCCACCGACTTTAGCGCTAACACCGTTTTTTCGTAGAGGGAATAGAACTGCTGGGGCGTGCCCGTCCAGAAAAATTCCGGCTCATTCCAGAACTCCCAGTATCGAATGTTGTCGTGAAATCCGTTCGCCCAGCCCTGGTTGTAGTGCATGGCGATGTGCTTCACGATGTTGGCGAATTTATCGAAATCGGCGGGCGGGTTTCGGTTCGCGCCAAAACTCCGGCCCACACGGTAATACACCTCTGCCCCAGTTTGGCGAATGGCCTCGATCACAGTATCGGTCGGCCCGAACCGGTAGCTCTCGGGCTTTTCTGGGTCGGCGCTCCAATCCGGAAAGATGACGCTGGCGTTTCCGGCAACAACCAGCTTGGCCCGTTGTTCCGTGTTTGGCACGAGCCAGACCAGCATGGGGTCGTCATTCGAGAACTGAGAGTCGATTTCCGTTGGCCCCATGAAATCGTGGGTGCGGACGAGATCAACGTGGAGGTCTTTATATTGCTCAACCAGATTGGGCAGGCCTTCCATCACAGGAGTTGGCTGGCCATTGACTCCCTGAAACGAATGAATTCGGCCGGTGACTTTGCCGGCATCCACGTGGATTGCCTGCGACTGACCCAAGGATGGAAGGGAGAAAATGAGAATAAGGCCAAGACAAGAAAAACTCAGATTTCGGGCTTTCAAAAATTTCACCTCTTTGCGATAAATTAGCTCCGACACCACCGCGATTCGGGTTAGGCTTTCTTCGCTCCTGTGCCGGATTCCTGGAAAGCCATACCGCCGAGGGGAACCATCAGTCCTCCATCGGCCACAACCGTTGTTCCAGTAACAAACGAGGCCAGATCGCTGGCCAAAAAAGCGATGACGCGAGCGACTTCTTCCGGCTTCCCCATCCGCCCGACGGGATGCATCTTGTGGCACGCTGCGATCACGGCTTCCGGATCATCATCGAGCGAAGCGGCCCAACGCAGCATTGGGGTATCAATTGCGCCCGGACAAACCGCGTTTACGCGGATATTGTCTTTGGCGTAGTCCAGCGCCATGGAACGCATCAGGCCGAGCAGGGCGTGTTTGCTCACCATATAAGCCAGCGAGTTGCGCTGCGCTGCCAACGACTGCACTGAGGCGGTGATCACAATGGCCCCGCCACCGCGTTTGATCATGTGGGGAATCGAATATTTGCAGACCAGAAAACCGCTCTTCAAATTTACAGCCAGAGTCTTGTCCCATTCTTCCTCCGTCGTTGTGGTCGCCGAGCCGTAGGTTTGAATACCGGCATTGCTGACCAGAATGTTGATGCCGCCGAAAACCTGCACAATTTTGGCAATGAGAGTTTCGACTTCGTTGTTTAAGCTGAGGTCGGCGGGAAAAAACTGGATTTTGCCGGGGGCGTTCGCTTCGCTGACCAACTTGCGTCCAGCTGCCCCGTCCCGGTCAACGGCGGCTACAACGGCTCCGTAGTGAAGCAATTCGAGGCAAGTGGCGCGTCCAATGCCGGAGGCCCCGCCCGTCACCATCGCGACTTTCCCGGAAAAATTCATTCCACGTCCTCGGTTTGGAAAATCGGCAAAGATCACTGAAGAGGATAATCAATAACGGAATACAGTATACAGATTGTGCCAAAAGAGATTATTGCATGTCAACTCTAATGTATCGTAAAGTGTATACAGGAGACTCGTATGTCTGAAACAGTTGCGGAGCCCGCGAATCTGCCGCCGACTGCGACTCTTAAGGCGCATCTTGTCGTTTCTCTGCGCGAGGCCATCATCGGGGGAAAATTCAAACCCGGGGAACGTCTGAACGAGAGCAAGCTGGCGCGCCAATACAACGTCAGCCGCATACCTGTGCGGGAAGCGCTGCAACAATTGTTGGAACAGGGGTTGGTGATGCATCACCCCCGCCGCGGGATGTTCGTAAATACTTTGAGCGACGATGATTGCCAGAAAATCAATAGTCTTCGAATCGTTCTCGAGGCGGAGGCGCTCAAGCTCTGCCGCGCAAGACTGACTTCCGCCTGGGAAAAGCAATTGATTGAAATGGTCGAGAGATTGGAGAGTTCTACCGCCGGTTCCGAAATTGACGCCGCGACCATGGACCTGGAGTTTCACCGAGCCATCTGGCGCCTGAGCGGGAATGCGTTTCTCGAGAAAATCCTGAATTCGCTGGTTCCGGTGCTCTTTGCCCACCAGGCGCTGGAGTACACCAGCCACAACGAAAAACTCTGGCCGCTCTATCATCATCGCCACCTGCTGGATGTAATACTGGGCAAATCCGAGCAAACCGCGGAGGAGGCGATGATCACGCATCTCAAATTGCGCTACACCAACCCGGAGCGATATTCGAGTCTGGCCTTTGCACGCGTGAAACCACGTCCGGGATGATCGCGTGAAGGTGAAAGCAACATCGGCGTCATGAATCAATTAACTGTAACTTTCGGGGAGATCATGCTGCGGCTGGCGCCGCCCGGATTCGAGCGCTTTTTGCAGAGCCCACGATTTGAAGCGACGTTTGGTGGCGGGGAAGCCAATGTTGCCGTGAGCCTGGCGGGTTTCGGCTTGCCTGCCGCGTTCGTGACCGTGCTACCGGAAAAGAACCCCATGGCCGACGCCGCGATTCACGAACTGCGGGGACTTGGCGTGGAAACCTCAAGGATCGTGCGCGGCCAAGGCCGACTTGGCATTTATTTCCTCGAGGCCGGCGCGAATCAACGGCCTTCGAAAGTAGTCTATGACCGCGACCGCAGCGCAATTGCTCTCGCCAAGTCCGGCGATATTGAGTGGGACAACGTTTTTCACGACGCCGGTTGGTTTCACATCACGGGAATCACCCCTGCGCTCAGCGAATCCGCAGCAGCCCTGGCGCTGGAATCCGTGAGCAAAGCGCGAGGCAAGGGAATCACGGTCTCCTGCGACTTGAATTACCGCAAAAATCTGTGGAAGTGGGGAAAGCCGGCAGCCGAGGTAATGCGCGAGCTGGCAAAGCGGATCGACTTCGCTATCGCCAACGAAGAAGACGTGCAAATGGCATTGGGCATTCAAGCCGATGTCGACGTGCACTCCGGCCAACTTGATCGCGCTCAATATCAGAGTCTCACCAACAAAGTTCTCGCCGAATTTCCCAACCTGAAAGCCATCGCCATTACGCTGCGCGAGTCCAAGAGCGCCTCTCATAACGGATGGTCCGCGTGCCTGAATGACCGCAGGGAATTTCTCGTCAGCCGCCACTATGAGATCACACACATCGTCGATCGCGTCGGCTCCGGCGACAGCTTCGCTGCGGGACTGATCTACGGATTGCAGAAATTCTCAACGCGCTCCGAGGCGCTGGAATTTGCCGTCGCCGCCAGTTGCCTCAAGCATTCCATCTCCGGCGACTTTAATCGCGTTGGCGCGGAAGAAGTTGAGGCCCTGCTCAAGGGCGGAGGCTCAGGACGAGTGCAGCGCTAGCTACTTGGGCGTCCACTGCGGGTGCGTGGTGAGCAGACCACTCACAAAGCAAATCTGATAAGCGACAAGTGCGCCAAAACCCAGACTTAGCAGCCCGGAGGCCATGGCCAACTTTTGGGAAAATTTCTCCCGCTTTCCGCCCACAATGCGAAAAGTAGTCGCAATGCTCATCGTGATCACCATCATTCCTGCAATCGTGCCTACGCCGAAAACCAGGAGATAGGCGATGGCCCAATGAGAGTCGCGGATGGTGGTGAGCACGAGCAGAGCAACGGCCGCCGAGCCGGCGAGCCCATGAACGATGCCCACGACCAACGGCCGAACATGTTGATAGATCCAGGTCCGCCCCAGCTTGCGGTCTAGAGCAGCCAACGTGGTGTGATCATGGCTGTGGCCACGCGCCTCGGGTGCGTGCGAGTGCGGATGGCTGTGGGCGTAATCGCCATGAGTATGAACGTGCGAGTGCACAGCTCCGGCTGGACTCTGCTCCGGGGACGATGCGGGGATCGCTCGCAGAAAGCTGGCGACATTCATCAGACCTAGGACAATCAGCATCACCGCGACTGACAGCTCCATGCTTAAGCCGATGCGTGTGGGAATTACCAGATTGAAGAGAATGATTCCCGTTCCCACAAGGAAAATGGTGAACGTATGGCCCAAACCCCAGAACGCGCCGATCAGCGCAGCCCGGCCGAGCTTACGCTGTTGCGCCACGATCGTAGTCACGGCGATCACATGATCGGGATCGGTGGCGTGGCGCATCCCGAGGAAGAATCCCACGGCAATGATGGAAAGAAAGCTGAGCATAGGTCGCGAACTATGATACCTCGCCGAGTGTATTTACTTCTGCAAAGCGAATACCCGGGAATGAAATTCCAGAACTTCGCCGAAATGTGCCAGAAAGTAATTCATGCTGTGGTCGCCAGGATACAGATGATATTCATGCTTGATGTGCTCGGCCGTGAGCTGTTCATGCAGAATTTGCGCGCCGCGCTCAAAGCCAAAATCGTCCTCTTGGCCGCAATTGAAATAAATGGCAACGTCGCGCAGACGGGATTCATTCTTCCTCGCCAGTAGAAATGGATCGTTGGCCCGCCAGTGCGCAACCTCAATCGGCTTACCGAAGACGGCCTGAAGAACCTTGCCCAAAGCCATGCCCGACTCTTCCGCTGCGTCCAGCTGCTCGGGTGACTGAGTAATCAGTGCAGCGGCCTGGGCACTGACGGCCCCGAAAAGCTCAGGACGGGCGAAAGCAAATCGCAGCGCGCCGTATCCTCCCATAGAGACTCCGGTGATAGCCCGATTCTGTCTTCCGCTGCGCACATGGTATTTGGTTTCGATCTGCGGAATGAATTCCTGTAGAAAGAAATCGCTGTAGCGCACCGAGCCATAGGCGGAGTTGATGTAAAACGTCTGCTTTCCCTCGGGAGCGGCCAGGAGAAAATCGCCGATCTTGTGTTGCTGCCTCAGGTCCTCGATTAAGTTCCATCCGCCTGTGTTGAGCAGAGTCTGTTCGTCCTCGCCCAGGCCATGAAGAAAGTAGAGCACCGGATACCGTCGCATCGTATTTTTCGTGTCATAGCGGGCAGGCAACGCAACGCAGTAGCGAACGGACTGCTTTAGGATGCGGCTGGGCAGGGAACTGCAGTCGATGCGGCTCTCAGCGTGCGCCGCCGCGCACAAAATTATGAGCGGGATGACAAACCGGACGACGCGTAACATCAGAACAGTCTACTCGCTGGTTTTGCCCTAGCCGGTTTTCTCGGCGAACTCTGCGGTCCGCTCTGCGTCCTTTGCGGTTAAGACTTTTTGGGTTTTGGTGGACGCATCCTATTCGTAGCGCAGTGCCTGGACCGGATCAAGCCGGGCCGCCCGCGCAGCCGGATACAATCCCGAAGCCAGACTCACGACCAGCGCAAACGCGATGGCTCCGCAAACCAGCCACCACGGCACGGCCCAGAAATGTTCCGGTGGCAGCGCCTGGCGTTTCAAATAAATATTTGTGCCGAAGTTAATGACGCGACCAATCGCCCAGCCCAACGCGACACCGGCAACGCCGCCCAGAAGCCCCATGGCGCCGGCTTCGGCAAAGAATAATTTCTGAACGTCCTGGTCACTGGCTCCAATAGCTTTCATGATGCCGATCTCGCGACGCCGCTCAAGAATCGCCATGACCAGCGTATTCACAATGCCGAGAGAAGCCACGGCCAGCGCGAGGCTCCCGAAGATGCCAAGAAAAACATCGAGCACGGCGAAAAACTGCCGCAGGCCTCGCGTGGCGTCAAGAATGGAAAAGGTGTTGAATCCCATTTTCTTAATGCTTTCTTCCACGGCCTGGACATTTTTAGGACTCTTGACCCGGGCGCTGATCGTTGAATAACTCGGCTGGTCGACCGGGCTGCGCAAGTCGGAAGGTTGCATGATGTGCAGATTTTGTGCCAGTTTCAAAGGCAGAAACACGCGTGCCCGCCCCGGCCCTCGCATACTGTCCGGATCCAGATCGGAAACGCCGACGATCTTGAGCTTCAACTCCCGCGACAGCACCGAATAAGACGCCTCGCTGGAACTCACTCCGTCGTGCGCCGCTGGCTCACTTGCCGGCGAAGCCACGCGCTCGGCATAGCGCATGGTGATTTCCTGACCGAGCAGCGGCCTGGCCAAATCTGTGATCGCAATTTGGCCCGCGCCTGGTTGTGGTGTTTTACCCGCCAGCCTTTCCGCGAATGACCTTTGAAGGATTACCTCGGCCGCTGTATCCGAAGAGAAAAATTGCCCTGCCATTCCCTCGAATGCTTCGTTGCTCCGCGCTGAAGCGGGAAGGCCGGCGACCATGGTCAGAAGAGGTTTGTCCTGAAAACGCAGCTCGGTGACGAAGCGGATATCGGGATAAGCCTCGAGTACGTTCGGAAGATGTTCAATCTCATGTCTCGCCTGTTCATCGAGTGCGCGCGGTTCGGCAACGAAGTTATCTTGTCCGTCATCTCTTGAACCTCGCACTTCGCGCCGGGAAGTGACCACGATCGTGTCGAACAATCCCGATTGCACCAGCCGGCGCGTAGCCAACTGCTGCAGGCCGATTCCGAGCGAAAGCATGGCAACCAACGAGGCTACGCCGACAGAAATGCCCATCGTGGTCAGCGAATTGCGCAAGAGCGACTCTCGCAGGTTGCGCAGCGCGAGTTCGGAAAGATCGGAAGCCTTCACTTCGATCCTCCATCGTTCGCCAGCTTGCCATCTGCCATAAAAATCATGCGTTGCGCGTAACGCTCTGCCAGAGCGCGCTCGTGCGTAACCATCACCACTGTCATTGCCATCGTCTGATTGAATTCCCGGATGAAATTCATAATTTCCGTTCCGGTGTGGCTATCGAGATTTCCCGTCGGTTCGTCGGCTAGCAGTAGCTTGGGCCGGTTGATCAGCGCCCGCGCCAGCGCCGCCCGCTGTTGCTCTCCTCCAGAAAGCTCGCTGGGGCGGTGTTTCCTCCGTCCGCTCAGCCCCACGCGCTCCAGTGCTTCACGTGTGAGATTCTCACGCGCGCTGCGATCCACTTCCGCGAAGCGCAGCGGAAGCTCTATATTCTCCTCGAGCGTCATGCTGGAAATCAGATTGAACGATTGAAAAACCATGCCGATGGTGCGCAGGCGATATTTGGCCAGTTGTTCGCGAGAAAGCTTGGCCAGATTTTGCTCCTGCACGACCACATCTCCCGAGGTTGGCCGGTCAAGCCCGGCAATAAGATTAAGCAGGGAAGACTTCCCCGATCCCGAAGCTCCAAGCAGCGCGGCAAATTCTCCGCTTTGGATTTGCAGGGAAACGCCATCCACGGCGCGAATCAACGCGGTTCCCATGACGTAATGGCGGCAAACAAGCTCGGTGCGGATCAGTGAGGCATTGGGTTGCGCGGGGCTGGCGGCCATGGAGGTTAGCGAAATTCTCCTCGGATCATTCGGACCGTATCGGCAGGCGTGAGATCGCTGCCATTGCCGGAAGACGGCGCACCTTCTTGCGAGGCTTCCACCGCCTCGCCTTCTCCGGGCGCCAGAAACAGGTTCCGCTCGAGTCCATGCTGCTTCGTGTACAAGTCGTAATAGCGTCCGGGCGCGGCGTAGAGTTCCTCGTGCGTGCCGCGCTCGACAATCTCGCCCTGCTCCATGACCAGAATCTGATCGGCACGGCGGATGGTGGAAAGCCGGTGCGCAATCACAAATGTCGTCCGCCCCTGCATGAGATGCGAGAGTCCTTCCTGGATCATGGCCTCGGATTCGGAATCGAGGCTGGAAGTGGCTTCATCGAGTATTAAGATGCGCGGCTGAGCCAGGAGCGCCCGTGCGATCGAAATTCTTTGTCTTTGCCCGCCGGAAAGCTTCACTCCCCGTTCGCCTACGATCGTTTCGTACTTGTCGGGGAAGCTTTCCGCAAATTCATCCACACGCGCGATGCGGCAGGCCCGCATGATCTCTTCTTCACTGGCGTCAGGTTTCGAGAACGCGACATTTTCCCGAATGGTTCCGTCGAACAAAAACGATTCTTGCAGCACTACACCTAAACGAGTGCGATAAGAGTCGAGCCGCACCTTGCTGAGGTCAACGCCATCCACCAGAATTTTGCCTGCCGTAGGCACGTAGAAAGCCGAGATCAGCCCGATCGTTGTAGACTTGCCCGATCCCGAAGAGCCTACCAGCGCGGTAACCGTTCCCGGTTCCGCCGTAAAGGAAATATCGCGCAGAACCTCCCGTTTGCCGTCGTAACTGAAGCTGACGTGTTCAAATTCCAGCTTGCCGAATATGTCGTCGAGGCTGACCGTCCGCCGCGGGTCTTTGTCTTCGGGACGCTCACTCAGAATTTCGTGGTTTCGCTCAAGACCGGCAAGGGCTTCGGTGAGCTGCGTTCCAATCGCGACGATCTGCGTGATCGGCGCCACCAGAAACCCAAGAAATAAAGTGTAGGTAAAGAAACTTCCGATCGTAAGCGCACCGGCCATAATCTGACGCGCTCCGACATACATGATGACCGATCCCACCACACCCAGGAGCAAGCTGGCAGAAAGACTCATGACGGAAGTCGCGGTGAGCGTGCGCATTACGTTTTCCAGCAACCGGCCGACACCGCCGGCAAAGACCGCTTCTTCCCGCTCTTCCGCGTGATATCCCTTTACCACGCGTACGCCGCCCAACGACTCTGCCAGGCGGCCGGTCACCTCTGCGTTGATCTTGCTGCGCTCGCGGAAAATCGGACGGATGGTTCCTAACGCTTTGTTTAGTGCCAGGGCAAAACACAACAAAAATCCAAAGGCCAATGCCGTCATCAGCGGGCTGATGCGAAACAGCACGACCAGGGCTATGGCTGAGGTGAGCAGTCCACCCACCAGATCGACGAGTCCAGTGCCCAACAAATTCCGCACGCCCTCCACGTCGCTCATGATGCGCGAGACCAACGTTCCGGTCTTATTCGCGTCGTAGAACGCGACCGGAAGATGCGAAATATGCACCTGCACCTTCTGCCGAAGTTCCGCGATCAGGCGCTGCGCCGCCTTTGACAACAATTGCGTCAAAGAAAACGAAGTAATTCCCTGTACGACGGTTGCAGCCAACACCGCCAACACCAAGGGCCGTAGCAACTCGATGTGGCGTTTGATGATGACGCTGTCGATCAAATATTTCGTGGAGTAGGGAAGCACCAGGCCCGAGACGCGATTTACGACCATTACCGCAAAGCCCAGCACAAGCAAGCCCCGGCGTGGCCGGATGAGATCCCAAACGTCCGGCAGGATTGCCCGCAGCTTTTGGGCGGTAAGCTTAGGTTTGACTGCGGGTGTGGGAGCGAAACTCACAAAAATTATTAGACTTTAACCAGCGCGCTCGCGCTTCATTATTAGCACATCCGCATTGCACTTATTGGCCGCATGGTGCCCGTTCCCCCAGCCGGTACAAAGTGCCAATTCGCGACGGGAAATTCAAAATGGAGCTAGTTAACCCCCTTCTGGTTCCGCAACGGGATGGTTCTTTGCCCAAATTCGTGTAAATGGCTGATCGGCCGCAACTCATTTCTTGGCGAGTCACGTGCTTAAGAAATTCTGCTAAAGATCTGATGAAACGCCACGGAGCGTGACCATGCCTCAGTTGCGCCAGGATCGATTGACCCAGGAATGGGTGTTCGTTGCCAGCGAATCGCCCCAGCAACCTGAGGAACTGATTGTGAAACGAACCCGAAGGGTTGGTCTCGCTTACGATCCATCTTGTCCTCTTTGTCCCGGTCACGAGAACAGAGCAGTCGCCCTCCCTGATCTGCTCCAGGTTCCTCCTATTGCCAACGGTGGTGTTCCCGTTCGAGTCGTTTCATCTCGAACGCAAAGTTGTAACTCGGAGGGAGGGCCAACTCGTCTGGTCAGGCTCTCCCACAGTCCCACGGGTGGGCTAACCGTCCAGGAAGTCATTGTGGAAGCGCCGGACCACTCGCTATCGACTGCGCTGCTTCCCGAGGTTCAACTGCTAAATGTATTGCGGGTGGCCAAAATCCGCTTCGACGAACTCAGCCGGGATCCTCGAATGGCTCACATTTCATTGAAAAAGAAACATGGGGCCGAGGCGGGAGCAGTTTGTGATCATCCCCATTGGCAGGTCACGGCAACAGAAAACGTGCCTTCTCAGGTGTGGAATTGGGTACAACACGCCCGTCGGCACTACGGCAAGTCTGGGACGTGCATTTTCTGTACCGTTCTCCAGGATGAATTGCAGGCGCAAGAACGCATCGTCACTACAGGCGACCATTTTGTGGCTCTCGAGCCCTATGCCTCTCCCACGCCTTTCTGTACCCAGATTTTTCCCCGCCGCCATATGGCTGATTTTGCCGAAGTTGATGACCACGAGCTTCAAGACCTGGCAAGAATCCTGCACGGGATTTTTGCCCGTTTTTACCACGGCCTGGGGGATCCGGATTTTGCCTGCAGTCTGCGAAACGCGCCTCTTGCCAACGCGGGCGCAAAGTTCTACCACTGGTCGCTCAGCTTGGCGCCGTGTTTGACCCAACCCGGCACAACCGCTTCGGGCAGGGAGATGCTATTAAATGGTGTGTTGCCGGAAGCGGCCGCAGGGTTCTTGCGCTCCGTGCGTATAGAGCAAGCTATTCCTGCTTAACGCGCCACCTTCGCCCAGGCACTGTCGTTTCTCCACGCGCGCCCCTCTCAATTGCCGGCCGGTCGAGGAGTATAATCGACGCATCTGTTGGCATGCGCTTCCAGTTTGAGGTGCTTCTTCCATGACTTCCCAAAGGGTCCCGGTTCTTAGTCTTGTAGTCGTGCTTTTGTCTTTACCTTTGTTCAGCCAGAATCAGACGCCCGCCAAAGCGCGGCCTCATGTCATCGTCGTTGGTGTCAACGGCATGGAGTTGGACGTCATTCGTCCTCTCCTATTGAAAGGTGACCTTCCCAATCTGGCAAAAATCATCAAAAACGGCGCGTATGGCAAATTACGCACGGTAGACGCTCCTAACTGTCCGCGCGTCTACAGCACGATGTTCACCAGCACGACGCCCGCCGAACATGGGATTACAGGTTTTCTGGTCGGCGGCATCACCGCCAACACCAACATGCTCAAGCAGGAGCCGATCTGGTCCATGCTCTCCAAAAACGGTGTAACCGTGGGCATGGCCAATGTTCCTGCAACTTTTCCCGTGATGCCGGTGAACGGCTACATGGTCAGCGGCATGCTGACTCGGGGCAAGAACTGCGAGGATGGCGTGCTCTGTGCTCCCAAACTTTCTGAGGTTGAAGGGGGAGATGCGGTTTATCCGCCCGCGCTCAAAGCCGAGCTGCTGAAAAATGTTGGCGATTATTACATCGATTGCGAACGCATGCCTTCGGCGGAACAGCTGCGCGGACACGAGAGCGAAGTCATCGACGCCTGGCTCAAAAAAGTTGACCTGATCCGGGAACAGCAGACCAAGCTCTTTGACTACTTACTTTCCAATCACCCGACCGACTTCACCTGGTTCGTCCAGTCCTGTGAAGATCGCACGGGGCACTGGCTCTATCCCATCGCGCCTTACAACGTCGGTTACAACGCCAAGATCAACTCCGTGCGGCCGGACGCCTTTCCCGATCAATACATCGGGTTCGACAAGGTACTGGGCTCGATTCTCCAACACGTCGACGCCAACACTTACCTGTTCGTTGTTTCCGATCACGGCATTAAGCCCTTGCGGGAGTTTGAAGACACTGATCCCCACGCGCACATGGACCATGAAAAGACCACACCGGTAATCGCCAAACACGACTTCGCGGACGGCGACGATGTCCCAGGTTCGTTCTTTGCCATGGGCCCGGGCATAAAGCACGATCTGCGCCTGATGGGTTTTGAAGCTTCGGTCTACGATATCGCGCCCACGATCCTGCACCTGTATGGGATCGATCCGCCCAAGCAGATGCGAGGGCATGTGCTGACTGCCATCTTCGACAATTCGGAGAACAAAGTCGCCCAGAAGTAGCGCAGAGCTGTGAACAGAAAACTAAGAACTGAACTGATTTCTACTCGCTCCGGGAAATCATTTCCTACGAATGTGGAGAGCACCAATGCAGGAAACTCCTCAGCAGTACACAAAGCGCATCATGGCCCACAGCGACGGAAAGGACCCCATCCGTACCCAGCGTGCCACGCCCGCGAAACTTGCCACTCTCACCAAGGGGCTCAAAAAGAACCAGATCACGCGCCGTCCAGCTCCGGGCAAATGGTCGATCGCCGAGATATTGGCGCATCTCGCCGATGCCGAACTGGTGGTCGGTTTCCGCATGAGACTCATCCTTGGAGCGAATGGCACGCCGATTCAGGCCTTTGACCAGGATGTCTGGGCCACGACCTTTAACTATGCCCGCCGCGATCCCAAAACCTCACTGGCAACTTTCCGCGCGCTGCGCGAAAACAATCTGCGGCTGCTCAAGTCCGTGTCGCGCAACTTATGGGAGAACTATGGGATGCACGAAGAACGCGGCCAGGAAAGTGTCCAGCACATTGTGCGCATGATGGCCGGGCACGACTTGAATCACCTTAAGCAGGTGGAGACGATCGCCAAAGCGGCGCGCAAAGCGCCTAGGCCCTAATTTCGCGTCGTCTGCCATTGCCTCAAAGCGCTCTTAGGTTCTGGTTTATAATCTACTTTTCTGTTTCTTCGCCTGGAGTGCAATCAAAATGATTCGATTTTTGCAAACCCCGGGCCCGGCCCTGAAGATCATCCTCGGCGGGATCCTGCTTGTCATCTGCGGTTCCATGGTGATCACACTGATCCCGGGCTTTGGAGCCAACCTGGGCCTGGGTGGACCTGCGGCGGGGGTCGTCGCCACGGTCGGGGGCCAGGACATCACCACCCTCGACGTCCAGAACGAGGCCAGGCAATCATTGCGCCAGCAGTTTCCCAAAGCCGGAGGTCAGGAATCGACATTTCTGCCTTATTTCACTCAACAGGCTTTGCAGAAGCTGGTCCTGCAAAAGGCGCTCCTCGCCGAGGCCAAACGACTTGGCCTTCGCGCCACCAACCAGGAAGTGCGCGACGAACTCGAGCATGGCGCCTACGCTGAGACTTTCTTCCCGGGTGGCAATTTCATTGGCGAAGACCAATATGAAGCCATGCTCGCCCAAAACGATCCACCGCTGACGCCGCAACAGTTCGAACAAAGCCTTAAAGAACAGATTTTATTTAACAAATTGCGGGACCTGGTCAGTGGGAGCGCGGTGGTTACGGACGCCGAAGTCCGGCGTGAGTTCGAAAAACGCTACGTCAAGGTCAAGTTCGACTACGCGGTGCTGCGTAAGGATGACCTGCTCAAGGACATTAAACCTGGCGAAGCTGAGCTGAAAGCTTTCTACGATCACAACAAGGCCAGCTATGTTAACTCCATTCCGGAGAAACGCAAGCTTCGTTATGCCGTCATCAACGAAGCCAAAATCCAGTCTCAGACCGAAGTCACCCATCCCGAATTGCAGTTCTACTACAACGAGCACCGCGATGAGTTCCGCGTGCCCGAGCAGGTAAATGTCCGCCAAATTGTCATCAAAATGCCGACCGGGCCCGACGGCAAAGTGGACCAAAAAGGCATCGACGAAGCCCGCAAAAAGGCTGACGACGTGCTGGCCCAGCTGAAAAGCGGGGCCAAGTTCGAAGACCTGGCCAAGAAATACTCTGACGATCCCAGCGGCAAAGACGGCGGTTCCCTGGGCTGGCTGGCTCGCGGGCGTTTCCCCGACGCCAATGTGGACAAAGTTGCGTTTTCCCTCCCAAAAGGCGCGAACAGCGACGCAATCAACGCCGGCTATGCCTTCGTTATTCTCCACGTCGATGACAAGCAGGAGGCGCACTTCAAAACGCTCGACGAAGTGAAAGCTCAGATCGAGCCGCTTATCAAGCTGCAAAAAGCCCAGCAGGCCGCGCAGGTGCAGGCCGACGCTCTGCTTAGCTCTGCGCGGAGTGTCGGTCTGGAAAAGGCCGCTGCGGGCAAGGGCCTCGAAGTGATCTCTACCGATTTTGTCGCGCGCGCTGATTCGTTGCCCGGCGTGGGCAGTTCTCCGCAATTGATGGGCGCTGTATTTAGTGAACAGCCAAAATCTCCTCCGGATGTATTTCAGGCTGGCCAGGATTACGTTGTTTTCGAGGTGCTGGATATTAAGCCGCCCTCGACTCCTACATTTGAAGAGATTCGCAGCAAGGTCGAAACAGAGTTCAAGAACCAGCAGGTGGCGCGGCTGCTTTCTCAAAAAACCCAGGAACTCTCCGATCGGGCCAAGGCCAGTCACGACCTGAAGAAGGCCGCCAAGGAACTGGGCGCTGCCGTCAAAACCAGCGACCCGGTCACGCCCGATGGCCAGGTTCCGGATCTCGGCTCCATGAGCGGTGGCGCCTCGGTTGCCTTCGATATGAAACCGGGCGAGATCAGCGGCCCTATCGACAATGGTAATATCGGCGTTGTCCTTCAGTTGCTCGACCGGCAAGCGCCCTCCGACGCGGACTTTCCGGCAAAGGAGGAGCAGATTCGCGAGTCGCTGTTGCTTCAGAAACAACAGGAGGTTTTCGCGTTGTTCATGACGAACCTGCGCGAAGAAATGGAGCGGTCCGGCAAAATCAAAATTAACCGTCAGGAGATGGACAAGCTGGCGCACCCGCGCGAAGAAGGCGAGTAGCAACACCGGTTTCCGGCCTAACACGGTTGTATTCACATGCAAATCCCCCGCTCGACCGGAATTCTCCTGCATCCAACTTCGCTGCCTTCCCGTGGAGGAGTGGGAGATTTCGGCCCTGCCGCTTACCAGTTTGCGGATTTTCTCGCCTCGGCGCGTCAGGGCCTGTGGCAGGTGCTGCCGCTGGGGCCTCCGGCCCATGGGAATTCTCCTTATTCCTCAACTTCCGCCTTCGCCGGCAACCCGCTGCTCATTAGCCTCGATCGCCTGGCTGAGCGTGGCTGGATTGACCGGTCCCACCTGCAATTGCAGTTTGACAATTCCGGGCCGATCGACTACGACGAAGTCTCAGCCCGCAAGCTGCCTCTGCTTTTCCAGGCTGCTCAAAACTTTTTGAAGCGGACGGAAGGAAAACCACGGGAGCAATTCGACAAATTTTGCGCCGAAAACTCCTGGTGGCTCGAGGAATTCGTTCTTTTCGATACCTTGACCGGACGTCATGGCCTGGCCTGGAACCAGTGGCCCGCTGAGTTGGCCCGCCATGAACCGTCCGCGATTAAGGCCGCTAGGCAAGCGCTTGAGTCCGAACTCTCTGTTCGCCGCGCCATTCAATTTGCCTTCTACGAGCAATGGCGTGCTCTGCGGCGTTATTGCGCACAGCGCTCCATTCGCCTGGTGGGCGACATCGCCATTTTTGTTGATTACGAAAGCGCCGATGTCTGGAGCCATCGCGAGTTGTTCCGGCTCCGCGAGGACCTCAATCCCGAGTTCGTTTCCGGCGTTCCGCCCGATGCTTTCAGCCAAACCGGCCAGCGCTGGGGAAATCCTCTTTACAACTGGGAGGCTATGAAGGCCCAAGGCTACAAATGGTGGATTCAGCGCCTGCGCTGGGCCGCGGAGATTTGCGACTACATCCGCCTCGATCATTTCCGCGGTTTCGCCCAGTTTTGGGAAATTCCCGCGAGCGAGCCCACGGCCATTCACGGCCGCTGGGTCGATGGCCCGCGCGACGATCTATTCAACAAATTGAACGAGGCTCTTGGTGGCCTGCCCTTTTTTGCTGAGGACCTTGGCGTGATCACGCCCGATGTGAATGAACTCCGCGATCGTCATCACATTCCCGGCATGGCGGTTTTACAATTCGCCTTCGGCGATCCCGGCGCGCACATCTATTTGCCGCAGCGGCTCACCCCGGAGCGCGTCATTTATACCGGCACGCACGATAACGACACAACCCTCGGTTGGTGGAAGAATGCGACCGACTATGAGCGACGCTCCGTCGAAGCGCTTGTCGACAAGCCGGAAGATGGCGTCAACTGGGCTCTCATTCGGCTGGCGCAGGGCTCGGTGGCGGGCCTGTCTGTTGTACCTCTACAGGATGTGCTTGGACTCGGCAGCGAAGCCCGCATGAACATCCCCAGCACGCCTGACGGCAATTATCGATGGCGTTACGAGCAGGAATCTTTGACCCACGAGTTGGCCGAAAAGTTGGCAAGGCTCGCGGAAGTCACCGATCGCCTGCCTCAGTCCATGCCCGTGCCGCCTGAAGAAGAATTCGCGGCATAAAAAAGCCGGGACTTTGCGGTCCCGGCCCTAGTTGGCAGTTGCCCGGAAAAGTCTGTTTCCATGTGGAGACGAGCACCTTCGCTGGTCCAAGCCGTCGCACGGGCGGGACGCCCGCGCCCACACTAACGTCTACGCCGTCCTTCTTGGCCTCAGCGTCAAATCTCTTATCTGCGTCAGAATGCTCGACATCTGCATCCCGTTTAGCTGCGAAACGAAGGGCAGCAATTCCGCGATAAACTGATCTTTCATCAGTTCGCTGATTTCTTCCTGGCGATTGCGTTCGCCGCCTGAGAGCAAGTCCGGCACGGTCACCTCCAGTGCTCGCGCAAGCCGCTCCAGGGAGGAAAGGGTCGGCGTGGCTTTTTCGTTTTCAATCTTGGAAACGTAAGTGCGCGGGACGGACATGCGCGTCGCCAGTTGTCTCTGGCTCAATCCGTTGCGCAGGCGTAGCGAACGGATCGAGGCTGCCAGGTTCAAATGCCCATGTCCATTGCCGTTCGTGGGCATCATCTGCGGCGGTGCCGGGACGGCGACAACCTCCGGCTCGTCTTCGTCCAATGAACCGTGGCAGCGGCGGCAAAGATTATTGGTTGTACGAAACTGAACCAGCAGGCAACGATCGCAGCGGATAACTTCCCTGGAATCTACCGGGGCAAGCGTGGTGGCCATCTAGGTGTGGGAGGTGCCAGAGCGAGGCGTCTCCTGGAACCAAATGTGTCACCATGGTTCCAAACCTGATGCGTAATCTGCGGGAGAAGCACTGTGGATGTCAAGGGAATTCTCGGAACCACCCGAAGATAGCGTGTGGAAAAACCAAAATCAGCCGGCGAAAACCGGGAGAAAATGGGTAACAAACTATGAATGATCGCGAACAGGCGTGGGGGTTACTAACTGAGTTCACCCAGTCGGAAAGTTTGCTCAAGCACGCGCTCGCCGTTGAGGCCTGCATGCGCGCTTACGCCGGAAAACTGGGAAGCGGTTCTCCGGAGGAAGTCGATCTCTGGGGAGTGGTCGGCCTGTTGCATGACTTCGACTATGACCGCTGGCCGCGCCTCGATGAGCATCCCTACAAGGGCAACGCGATTCTCAAGGAGCGCGGCTGGCCGGAGGAAATCTGCCGCGCCATCATGTCGCACGCCGAATATAGCGGCGTCACTCGCGACACGCCGATGGAAAAAGCTCTCTTTGCCTGCGACGAACTAGCCGGATTCATCACCGCTGTTGCGCTCATCAAGCCGGGCAAGTCGCTTGCCGAAGTCGATGCCAAGTCGGTGCGAAAAAGAATGAAAGACAAAGCCTTCGCCCGCAAAGTCAACCGGGATGACATTGTGAACGGCGCCGCCGACCTGGGCGTTGATCTCGAAGAACACATCGCCTTCTGCATCGGAGCGATGAAACCGATTGCAAAGGACCTCGGCCTCGACGGCAGCGCGGCATCACCACGATCCGCGTAGGAGCAGGTGTCCCCACCTGCCCTAGGTTTCTGAGCTAGCAAGAACTACGTGGGGACAGCCGCCTTCGGCTGTCCAAGCCGGCCGCAGCCCGGCAAATCGAAGAACCGATAAGCTGTGTGGCGCGGGCGCCTTGCCCGCGCAAAAGAGTTTCGGGAAGGGTACGGCTTCAGCCGTGCCGACCGGAAGCCCCCACCCTTGTAATCCTGAGCCAAGTGATTGCTCCGCGAAGCGGAGCAATCACTTGGACCCTTGTTGCTATTCCTGGCGCCAATCTGCGCGTTTTACAGCAAAATCGACGCCTACTGCAGCGCTTCCGCCAGCCTTCCACGACCAATCATCTCTGCAATCCGGGCGAAGTCCTGATACATCACGCGGTCGCGGTCCATCGTGGGCACGATGGACCGAATTTCCGCATGTGCGGCCTGCAATCGCTTGGAAGTTTTCAGCGGGGCCAGAAAATCGAGCGCCTGCGCCGCGGCCATGGCCTCGATCGCCAACACGCTGCGCGTGTTGGCGACCACGCGCCTCAGCTTCAGCGCCGCCGTCATACCCATGGAAACGTAATCTTCTTTGTTGCCCGACGTCGTGATCGAATCCACCGACGCGGGATGCGCCAGAATCTTATTTTCGCTGACCAATGCCGCGGCGGTGACCTGCGGCAGCATGAATCCGGAGTTCAAGCCTGCTCCTGCCGCGAGAAACGGAGGCAAGCCTTCATTCAACGCGGGATTCACCAAGCGCTCGACCCGCCGCTCAGAAATTCCCGCGAGGGCGCTCAAAGAGATGGCGAGAAAGTCGAGAGCGAAGGCCAGCGGTTCGCCGTGAAAGTTTCCGCCAGAAAGAATATCGCCGTGATCGGACGCGGAGCTTCGCTCCGCCGCACGGCCGGGGGCGTCTACAAACACCAGCGGGTTGTCCACAGCCGAGTTCGTTTCGATCTCCAGCACTCTGCGGCAGTGCGCGAGTGTGTCGCGCACCGCGCCGTGCACCTGCGGAATGCAGCGCAGCGAATAAGCATCCTGCACGCGGGCGCAATCTTTGTGCGAGGCGCGAATCTGGCTGCCTTCGAGCAGCCGGCGCAGGTTCGCTGCCGTCTTTATTTGTCCAGCATGCGGGCGCGCTTTATGAATACGCTCATCAAATGCGGTATCGGTGCCGCGGAGAGCGTCCAGCGTGAGCGCTCCGATCACGTCGGCGGAATCAGCCAGAACCTCAGCCGCGAGCAGAGCCAGCGTGCCCATGGCCAACATGCCCTGCGTGCCATTGATCAGCGAGATGGCTTCTTTGGCTTCTAGGACAACTGGTTTGATCTGAGCTCTTCGAAGCGCCTCGGCCGTGGACACGCGTGAGCCTTCGTCGATACACTCGCCTTCGCCGACCAGCGACAGAGCCAGGTGAGCCAGCGGAGCCAGATCTCCGCTGGCTCCCACGCTACCTTGCGACGGTACAAAGGGAGTGACGCCGCGGTTGAGCATCTCGCAGAGCGTATCGATGAGAACGGCTCGCACGCCGGAATACCCTTTGGCAAGAGAGTTGGCCCGCAGGAGCATCATGGCGCGAATTTCGGCAAGCGGAAGCGGCTCGCCCACTCCAGCGGCGTGCGAGCGCACCAGATTGATTTGCATCTCACGAATCTGGTCGTGGGCAATGCGCACATCGCTCAGCTTGCCGACGCCGGTGGTAATCGCATACGAAACTTTGTTTTCCGCGACCAGCTCATCCACCACCGCGCGCGCCCGGTCGACCGCTTCGCGCGCATTCGGGTCGAGTAGAACGGCCCGCCGGTCGACCGCGACTTCGCGAACCGCCTCTAGGGTTAGATCATTGCCGTTGATGTGAAGAGCTTTCATATATCGACTTCAGGATTCTTGTTTGCCCATCGCCGCCCGAAACGCATGCAAGTATTTTTCCGGTAGTCGAGTAGCTTGCATGCTTTTGTCCGTGACGATGTGGGTTGTTTCACCTTCGGCCAGCACCGCGCCGTCGCTTGCGCGAACAATTTCATATCCAAAGTGAACTACAGACTCACGCACGTTTTTCAGGTGCGTGCGCACAATGACCTCTTCGTCATAGTAAACTGGCGCTTTGTAGCGGCAGCGCGCATCGGCCACGGCAATGAACAAACCGTCATCTCTCTCGATATCGCGGTAGGCGAAGCCGAGCTGGCGCATGAGTTCGACGCGTCCAATCTCAAACCAGATGAAGTGATTGGAGTGATAAACGACGCCCATCTGGTCGGTTTCGGCGTAGCGCACGCGAATGCGGCTCTCGCAGAATATGGGATGATGATCATTGCGGCCGCTCACTTGCCGCTCCAACGTGGTTTGCGCTTTTCGAGAAATGAAGTGATGCCTTCGCGGAAATCGGCGGTGGTGCGAATGCGGGCGTTGTCTTCGATGGCCTGCGCGATCTGCTGATCGAGCTGCGCAGAAATGAAACCGTTGATCAATTGTTTCGTCGCCCGAAGTGACGACGGGCTGTTCTCCATGATCTGCATTGCGAGTTCCCGCGCGCGGGGCATCAATCGATCCGGCTCCGCAACCTCGTTCACCAGGCCATAACGATGCGCTTCTGCGGCGTCGAACAATCTTCCCGTCAAAAGAAGATCGCGAGCGATCTTGTGGCCCACCTGCCAGACCAGAATGGAAGAAACCAGCGCCGGCACGAATCCGATGCGAACTTCGGTGTAGCCAAATTTTGCTTCGGGAACGGCGAGCGTGAAATCGCACATGGTCGCCAGGCCTGTGCCGCCGGCGATCGCCGCGCCGTTCACTGCGGCGATGGTTGGTTTGGGAAAATCGTAGAGCCGGCGAAAAAGCTCCGCCATGCGGGCGGAATCTTTGACGTTCTCCTCGTGAGTTTTTCCGATGAGAGATTTCAGTTCGTCGAGGTCCATGCCGGCGCAGAAAGCTTTGCCTGCGCCGGTGAGAATGGCTACCTGGGCATCAGAATGCTCGATCTGGTCGAGCGTTGCGAGCAGATCGTTGACCAGCTGAAAGCTGATCGCATTGCGTTTTTCCGGACGGCTGAGCGTGATCGTGGCGATCGCAGAATCGACGCTTAGTTGTAAGTTCTTGTCGGCCATTCTTCTCAGGTCTGCGCGATTTTCAATTTACAATCGATGCGGCTGTGTATCTGGCGCCAATCTCCGCGGTCACGCGCAGCAACGTGTCCAGCGGCTTGAGTGGAGGCAGTTGCGCTCCACGCTGCTGCAGCGCTTCCAATACTTTTTCCGTCGGGATGTTTCCTACGAGCGCGTCCTGGGCAAACGGGCACCCACCCAATCCGCCGAGTGCGGAATCAAATCTTCGGCAACCGGCATCGTAGGCGGCGAGAATTTTGTCCACTGCCTGTTCCGGTCTGCTGTGCAGATGAACTCCGATTTCGATGTAGTCATACTTCGCCAAAACGAGGGAGACCAGGTCCCCGATTTGCTTCGGGCCGACCATGCCGACAGTATCCGCCAGCGAAACCATCTTGATTCCGTACGACTCGAGCAGATCGAGAGCGTCGATCACTTCTTCTGCGTTCCACAGATCGCCGTAGGGATTGCCAAAGGCCATCGAGATATACGCCACCACATCAAGCCTGGCTTCTTCAGCTTTCTGTTTGATTTTCTCAAGCTCGTCGATGGATTCCTCGAACGTCTGGCGCTGATTGTTTTGCAGGAAAGTCGGCGAAATGGAATAGGGAAATCCCAAGGTGCGCACAGCATTCGTAGCGATCGCGCGCCGCGCGCCTTCCTCATTGACCACGATTCCGATGATCTCTACATCATCGGGCGGGTCCAGTTCTTTGACAACCTCCTCCGAGTCGGCCATCTGGGGCACGGCTTTCGGCGAAACAAACGAGACTGCGTCGATGTGCTTGAAACCTGCACTGATCAGGGCTTTCAGATAGTCGGCTTTCAGGTAAGCAGGAATCTGCCCTTGCAGCCCTTGCCAGGCATCGCGCGGACATTCGATAAGTTTAACCGTCTCTGGCACTAAGATTCTTGGCCAGGGATTAACACAGATTCGCACGAATCAGATCACGAAAAACGTCATTGATCTGCGTTAATCCGCCTGAACCTGTGGCGAAAAGAAGTCACGTTTGCAGCACTCCGACTTTGAACTCTGCCACGTCCGGGTTCAAAGCGGCGGCTTCCAGCGCCTGCGTGATGGCGTCCCGGGTCTCGGCGGGATCAATGATCTTGTCGATCCATAGCCGCGCCGCGCCGTAGCGCGGGTCCATTTGTTCGTCGTAAGTCGCCTTCACGGATTCGTACAACTCCTTTTTTTCCTCTTCGCTCAACTTTTTTCCGTCACGCTCCACTTGACGTAGCTTGATCTCGACCAGCGTGCCGGCGGCGGAATCGCCGCCCATCACGGCGTAACGCGCGGTGGGCCAGGCGAAGACAAAACGAGGATCGTAAGCCTTGCCGCACATCGCATAGTGCCCGGCGCCGAATGATCCGCCAACGATCACCGCAATCTTCGGCACGACAGAATTCGCCACGGCATTCACCATCTTCGCTCCGGCTTTGATAATGCCGCTCCATTCTGCGTCGCGTCCGACCATGAATCCGTTCACGTCGTGGAAGAAAACGAGAGGAATCAGATTCTGATTGCAATCCATGATGAAGCGAGCGGCTTTCTCCGCCGATTCGGTATAGATCACACCGCCAAATTCGATTCGTTTGTGGCCTTCATGATCGGTCTGGTGAGTGTGGAGTTTCTGGTTCGCGACAATGCCGACGGCAAAGCCGCCAATGCGCGCATAGCCGCAAAGCAGGGTCTTGCCATATTCGGGCTTGTATTCATCAAAGCGGCCGCCGTCCACGATGCGCGCGAGAATTTCCTTCATGTCATAGGGCCGAGCCGGAGAGGAGTCATAAATTCCGTAGATTTCTTCCGCCGCGAATGCGGGCGCGTCCGGCTTCTTACGGTCCCAGGGGGACTGTCGCCGATAACCCCACTTCTCCACGATCGCGCGAATGCGCGCGAGGCAAGCCTCATCGTTCGGTTCGCGAAAATCGACCGTCCCGCTGATGGCGGAGTGCATCGCGGCCCCGCCAAGTTCTTCGGCCGAAATTTTTTGTCCAATTGCCGCCTGCACCAAAGCCGGCCCTGCGAGAAACAGTCCGCTGCCATCGGTCATGAGCACATGGTCGCACATGACCGGAAGATAACCGCCGCCGGCCACACACATTCCTACGATGGCCGCGATCTGCGAAATCGCCATAGCGGACATGACCGCATTGTTTCGAAAGACCCGGCCGAAGTCGTCCGTGTCGGGGAAGACATCTTCTTGCAAAGGCAGAAACACGCCGGCAGAGTCGACCAGATAGACAGTTGGAATCCGATTTTCAATCGCAATGTTCTGCGCGCGAATGACCTTCTTGGCGGTCATGGGGAAAAACGCGCCAGCCTTTACGGTCGCGTCATTAGCGATGATCATGACCAGCCGGGTGTGAATGCGGCCGAGGCCGGTGATCACGCCGGCGGCCGGCGCGCCGCCCCATTCCTGATACATCTCATAAGCGGCGAAAATTCCCAGCTCAAAAAAGCTGGCAGGATCGACCAGCAAATTGATTCGTTCGCGAGCGGTCAGCCGCCCTTTCGCGTGCTGACTGTCGATCGCCTTCGCACCGCCACCCTCGCGAATTTTCTCTTCCTGGTTGTGGACCTGGGACATGAGATCGGCCATGAAGCGCATGTTGGCTTCAAAGCGCGCCGAAGTGGGATCAACGTGCGATTCCAGAACCGTCGAAGTGGCAGGCGGGCTGGAATCGCGGCGGTCGGCCATGGTGGAGGAAAAGGGAACTGATTACGGTATACCAGCGCGCGCCGGGCACGCAAACAGCGAAAGCCCGTGTGGTCTAGTCAACGAGGCAGGACATGAAGCAGCACGCCAAGAGATTTTTTGGCGATTCGGACTTATATGGCTTCGTGCCTCGTTTGGCCGGTTGTTAGTCTCAAGTTTTTCCTCAAGTGTCCGATAACGCTTGGGAGGACCCCACGGAGGCGTCGAATGCGTCACCCTATCCTTTTAACACTCCTGTGTTTGGTCGCAGCCCACGCCAGCGCGCTGGGCCAAGAATTCGAACTTTTCAACAGGCGGGTGCAAGCGCATGGGTTCGTGTCTCAGGGGTTCGCCTACTCGGACCAGAACAACTATCTAACCATGAACACGAGTCAAGGCAGTGGCGCGTTCACGGATGCCGGCTTCAACTTTTCCGCGCCTATCACCGACCGGCTCCGGGTTGGAGGCCAGGTTTATCTGCGAGACATTGGACAGCTGGGTGAGGGTCATCCGGAACTCGATTGGGCTTACGGCGATTACCGGTTCGCCGAATGGTTCGGTATACGTGTCGGTAAAGTAAAGACGGTTCTCGGACTTTACAACGACACACAGGACGCGGATTTTCTGCACACCTGGGCTATTCTCCCACAGTCGACTTATCCACTGGATCTGCGCAGCGCGACCATCGCGCATACGGGAGGAGACGTTTACGGACATATCTTCCTTCGCGGGGCTGGCGCGCTAGACTACACCGGCTATTTTGGCCTGCGGTCGTTTGATAGGTACGGCGGCATTTACTATTTTTCCGCCGACCAGGGAATTCCGATTGACAAAGACTCGGGCCACGTCGAGGGTGGCGACCTGCGATGGACCACACCGCTCACCGGCCTGTTGGTCGGGAGCTCGGGAATTAATCTAGCGGAAAGCCGGATCGGGCATGAGGCCCCACCCCAGACTATTGGCGGGACATACAAGTTATCTCCTGATCCGGATTACATCATTGCAGGTTACGGCGATTACCGGCGTGGGCCCTGGCAATTGAATGGAGAATTCCGTCGGGAATTTTCCCCATTAAGAGTCATAGTCTCAACCTTGCCCGGCGTGTTCATCTACAACGGAGAAACCAACAAAGCCTGGTTCCTGTCGGTCGCGTACCGCTTTTCCAAGTGGCTGGAGATGGGAACCTACCATTCCCGGTTCCTAGTGGAGCACCCCGACAATCCCAATGACCCCTACGCCAATCATGTTTATGACCAGACCGTAACGGCGCGTTTCGATTTTCGGCGCTGGTGGAACTTCAAAGTCGAAGGTCATTTCATCAATGGCTACGGCGATGTGTTCTCCGCGCACGGTTTTTATGCGCGGTCGAATCCCAATGGCCTGAAGCCGACAACCAACATGCTGGTGTTGCGCTCCGGGCTGAACTTCTGAACGAAAGCCGGCAATGAAAGTGGGTCCTATGGAGTGCTGGCAATTTCGATTTGTGAGGGCCGGATTTCTTCTCCTCACGGCGCTGAACGGTCTGGCGGAGGATATCAAAGTCATTGCCAACCCCAGCATTCCAACTGACACGATTTCGACTCAGGAATTGAAAAGAGTCTTTCTGGGCGAAAAAAATTCGCTGGGGAGCGCGCATGTTGAGCCGGTCTTGGAAAATGG
>Ga0335076_10000988_pt1 | contig 27234 bp, 29 predicted proteins | sample Lox_Sample_25_FD_206717 | JGI IMG/M metagenome (GOLD analysis project Ga0335076, IMG submission 206717) | Soil microbial communities from Loxahatchee National Wildlife Refuge, Florida, United States - Lox_Sample_2.5 | ecosystem: Environmental > Terrestrial > Soil > Wetlands | place: USA... | reverse complement strand
CCGCGGACGCCTGCTTTCGAGATCGCGACGGCGCGGCGTAGCGGCCGCTGACTGTTGCTCCCACGCTCCGCCCGCGGCAGGCGATGCGTGTGCGGCACCGCTTGCTCGCGGTCATCCGCGCGAAGGTGGGCAAGCACTGGATCGCTCGGCCGCGGCTGATGCTTTGCCTCTGGAAGCAGCGCTGCTGCACCTCGACACCGACTTCTGCACCGACTCTCGCACCGCCCCGGCGATGCAGCGGTCTCGCGCCCGACCACGAGACGAGTGCTCGTCGTCCTTTGCACCAGTCAGCTCGCGGTCACCCGATCCGGCCGGGTGCATATGCAACGCCGGGGTCGGCGACCAGCTAGCCAGTGATCATGACTGTGTCGCTCGCGCAGGCGAAGCAGCTGTGCCACGTCGACGAGCTCGGAGACGATCGCAATTCGTCCGGAGGGGGAGCGACGGGTCCGTCGTTTCGGGCGGCATCGGGATGTCCGGATCGCACACAGCGGGGAAGTTGATGCTTGTGCAGGGCGGCCTTATCCAGAGCCACTTCCGCAAACGCGAAGAGGAGAAGCTCGCCGCCGTCGCGTTCTAGTTCCCGAGTTCGGAGCATGAAAATCGCTCCTGAGGGTTCCGTCCTGGTCGCGGCCTAGGGTCGGTTGATCCGGGATAGGGGCTTTCTTGGGAGAACGCAGACGGGTAGGCCGCTTTGGACGATGGGCTTCGAGCCCGGCCTTTTCGCTCGGCCGCCCCTGCGACTTGCTCGGATTGAGCCTTGAGCTCGTATCGGTCTGTGTCGTTGTCCCGCTGGTTCTCCCGTACTGACGACTTGAACGGAGGTGAGGATGGGAGTGGCGAGATGGGTCGGTCGCGCGATCGGGCTGGACGTGCACCGCGGGTTCTGCGTGGTCGCGATCTGCGAGGACGGACGGGTTCGCTCGGCGGGCCGGGTGCCGAGCACGCCGGAGGGGATCAGGTCGCTCGCGGAGAGCTTGGTGGCGTCGGATCGGGTGGCGTTGGAGGTGACGGGCAGCTGCTGGGAGGTGGCGCGGATCCTCGAGCCGCACGTGAACCGTGTTGTGGTGGTCTCACCTGATGACACTGGGATCGCGAGCGCCAGGGCGAAGACGGACAAGCTGGATGCGCGGGCGTTGGCGCTGTTGTTGTGGCGCGGTGAGCTGGAGGCGGTGTGGATGCCCGATGAGCGCTGCCGGATCCTGCGCCGGCGCCTGGCGCGACGAGAGCAGCTGGTGCGTTCGCGGTCGCGGTCCAAGAACGAGATCCAGGCGTGCCTGCAGCGCCGGCTGCAGGCCAAGCCGCCGTTCTCGGATCTGTTCGGCGTCAAGGGACGCGACTGGCTGGCCGCTCTTGAGCTGCCGCTCGAGGAGCGCGAGTCTGTCGACGCCGGCATGCGTCAGATCGAGTTCCTCGACGCCGAGATCGCGGCGGTGGAGAAGGTGATCGCCCAGCAGGCGCTCGCTTGGCCGGAGATCCGGCGGCTGATGACCGTCCCGGGCGTCAACCTGATCTGTGCGGCCTCATTCATCGCGGCCGTCGGGAACGCCAACCGGTTCCTGACCAGCCGCAAGCTCGTCGCCTATCTCGGCCTGGACCCGCGGGTCAAACAGTCAGGCGAAGAGCCCGCGCGCTCAGGTCGCATCTCCAAGCGCGGTTCACAGTCAGCCCGGTGGGCGCTGGTCGAGTCCGCCTGGAGTGTCGTGCTTCAGCCCGGCCCGCTGCACGCGTTCTATGAGCGCACCAAGGGCCGGCGCGGTCACGGCAAAGCGATCGTCGCCACCGCCCGCAAGCTCGCGGTGCTGTTCTGGTGCATGCTCACCCGAGGTGAGGACTACGCCCACCAGCAGCCCTCCCTGACCAAGAAGAAGCTACGGCGGCTAGAGATCACGGCCGGCGCTCAGAAGAACACGTCTCGCGCCGCCGGGATCTGGTCCACCAACGAGATGATGCGCCAGGCCGAACTCGAACTCGCCCGCCAAGCCGAGGTCTCCTACAAGCGGACGGTCACCGACCAACAGGCCGGCGCGCCCGCGAACAGAGAGCGGGCGCGGGCGTGACACTGGAGCGCGCATAAATAAGGCCCTCGAAGGGCAAAGCCGCGCGGCAGACCACAAGCTCCTGACGTCTGCGCTTCGCTTCGTCAGTCACCCGCGCCCACCAACAACCTAACGCCTCAGATCAACCGCGACAAGACCGGCGGGCGCTGCGGGCTGCGCAAATACCGGCCATCACCATGCCAACCAGGCCAGTTCCGCCGAAACCGAGCCCACAGGAGCCATTCTGACGGCGTCCGAGACCCACCCGCGACCAACGACACCCCCAAAAAAGGTGCCGCAGACCCTTGACTTTCATCGGTCGTCCAGACCAGATGTGTCGTCGCGCGCCGCCGGCGTGGCTGCTCACGCAGGCGGAGCGGAAGCCGCCGAGCGCTGGCCAGGCGGTCGGGCGCCGACTGCTGGATTGCACCAGGAGCGGTGACGTCGGCAGCGCGGATCGCGTCGCTGCATCACGCCCTTAAGGAGTCACGGCGCCGTCGCGGCTCTTTCCCGATCAGAGCAGCAGCGTCCGGAGTGCCGCGGGAGTCCCGGCTTTCCGGCGTCCGGCTATCACGAGCGACTGCGCGACGCGCGACGCGCAGCTGCGCGGCCGATAATGAGGGGGTGGCTCACCAGCGTGGTCAGACGTCCCGCGAGCGAGCTTGAGTCATGTGCGAGCCCGAGCTGGTGCATGATCGTGAGCTGATCGAAGTAGCCGCGCTGGCACGTGAGGCGGTCGTCCTGAAATAGGAAGTGCGCACTCATCCGGCAACGGACCACGCGGCCTGTGGGCGGAAGCGCGCGTAGCGGTCCGAGGTGCGTTGCGAGGATCTCGACCTCGGCGATGACGGCGTCGTCGGCGTGGTGCAGCGCGATGAGTTCGTTGCGCTGGTCCGGGAAGGCGCGGCGGCTCTCGGCGAAAGAGCCACGAGCCGCCTCCTCGCCGTCATACACGTCACCCGTGGCCATCAGCTCGTAGCGGGAATGCTCAAACGCGGCGATGGTTCTATCGAGCTCATGCGCGTTCTCCGACTCCAAGTGCTCGCGCACGATGCCTCACGGCGCGCTCGGAGATCGGGACTCAGCATGCGGACACCCTAATCACTCTCAACCACCGGGCGCTAGACCGTCGAGATGGGCCACGCCCGGGAAGGTGCCACTCCCTGACGCCTGAAGCAGCTAGGGCCCCTCCTTGGCCGCTTTGGTCGTCGACCGATAACGCGATGGCGCTCGATGTCTGGCCGGCTCGGGACAGACGCCGTACTTCCGCAGCCCCGCTCGCCGACGGAGCGGATGTCGTCGCACGATCTCCTGATTGCGGCAGACGAGCGGAAGACCCGACGCTCTAGCTCCGTCTCTCGGAGCTGTCGGCGGCTGGCTAGCCGGCGGTCACGACTGCCGTGGCAATGAGCGCGATCCACATGGCCCCCAACAAGGCGGGTATCCCCTGAGCCAACCACCACGACGGTGACCACTTCGGAAGAATCGAAAATGGGATGGGCAGGCGTCGTTGCGAACGACGTTCGTGATGAGCGGTTCTGATCGCCCCGATCTCCCTATATCCACGGACACCTACCTGGGGGCTGCCCTCGGCGACGATTTCTTTGACAGCGTCGAGTCTCCGTAGGTTCTCCGTCAGTGCGTACCAGAACACGAGCGTGAGTACCAGGCCAGCCAGATCGATAATAAGCGCGAGTGGAAGCCAACGGGACGGTGCAACGCTTGACAGCGTCGCCTCCACTGCCGCGAACACGAGAAACGACTGCGCGAGGAGATAGAAAGACAGGCGACTCGCGAAGACCTCCTCCTCGTGCCACCGATCCTCCCAGACAATCTGCATCGCACCCTCCGCGACCAGATCAGCGCCGGTTGATCTGGTTTCACGCTCCCTTTGGGTGGGCGTGGGCGGCTGATTGGGTCTCGCCTGAGGGCCGACGTCGGGCATCGTGGTGTCTCCTGGCTTGGTGCCGTGGTCCTCCGGGTAAGCAGGGGTTCAGCGAGCCTCGTGCGCCCGCGCCGCGTGTTCATCCACCACCGGCGGGCGACAGCGGACAGTCGCGTCCACCTTCTCCAATACCTCCGTGCGCTGGGGTGCGTATGCGAAGGGATGAAGAAATGCTCGCCGCGCGTCGGATGGCGGGACTGGGTAACAAAGTGGTGGTCGGTCCGGCGAGCGGTCATCCTCGCACCAGACGAAGACCCGGTCTGTGTCGGGCTCCCACTCGAGTGTGATGGTCAGACCATGGCATATTCGTTGGTCAAGCTCGCGGAGCATCTGAGTCTCGCTTTCCTTATGACTGGCGCGTTCTAAGCAGTGGTTCCGTCGTCTCATTGGGTCACCACCACGGACCGAACAGAATGACCCCGATGACCCAAGGCACACAGCCCCCCTGCACGTCGCCGGCGCCGCGCGGCCCGGACCGCGGATCATGCCAGCGCCGGCCGAGGTCGTCGACGGGTTCGATCTCGTCTGCACCGTTCGGACCGACGATGTGGCGCTCTTCGACGGTGCGAGGACGATCCGACTCACGCTCCTCGCGCCGAGCGGCGTCCGCGTGCCAGTCGGCCGCCGTTAGCCTCGTCCGGGACTGAGGATCGATGCGGGCGGGTTGTGCAACCTCTTGCGTGGGCGACATGAAGACTCCTGTCGGGAGATGCGGCTGGCGAGTGAGCCAGTTCGGACAGTGTCGCTTGCATCGATCGGCCTCGCATCAGCCATGGGCCAGTGCGGGTGGGCAGTCGTAAACCGCGAGCCGGACACTCGTCGATTGAGCCGGGGAGGACGACGAGCCGGCCACGCGCGGGCACCCACCGCATGTCGGCCGGCTTCTCCTGGTATGTCGAACACCGGTCTTGCGCCCGGATGCCTTGTGCCCATCCGGTGGATCCAAAATTGGGCCGGCGTCCCGGCCGGCCCCGACTGCCCACCCGCACTGACCCATGGCGGATGCGAACTGGATCCGACCCAATCCACACTTGACGAGCAGTTCACGAGGCGACCACGCCACAGCCAAGGAGCGGATTCGTGTCCACACGCACCGCCAGCCAGCGCCTAAGGGAAGTCGTCACCTATTCCGGGCCAGGTCTCGGCGCTCCAGCACGGGAAATGGGAATCGGGATCTGGATCCCATTAGATCCGGAGGGCAACGGCTGGGTTCTCCAAGAGGTGCCCCGACACTAGACGCGCTCGGTCGCACCTCAGAACTGCACCGACGGTAACCAACGGAACCCTTACACCACCAACCGAAGGAGCGACATGACTCGCAGCAGACGCATCAACTTCCTCGCCGCCGCCGCGGTGATACCGCTCATCGCCCTGTCCGTCGCGGCGTGCGGTGGCGGCGGTAGTGCCGCGACCGCGGCGACGCCGAACACCTCGAGCGGCGCCTCGGCGACAGTAGACGTCTCGAGGAGCAGCCTCGGCTCGATCCTGGTCAACTCGAACGGCCGTACTCTGTATCTGTTCACGGCCGACGTGGGCGCACGCAGCGCGTGCACGGGCGCGTGCGTGACCAAATGGCCGCCCCTCCTGACAACCGGCAAACCGACCGCCGGGGCGGGACTGACCGTCTCCAAGCTCGCAAAAATCACCCGCTCCGACGGCACCCGGCAGATCACCTACAACGGTCACCCGCTCTACCTGTTCGTCAAGGACCACAAGCCGGGTGACGTCCACGGGCAGGGTGTTATTGCGTTCGGCGGCGCCTGGTTCGCACTCTCTCCGTCCGGAAACCAGATCGCCGCCACGGCTCCCCCTAGCGGTGCAACCTCAGGCGGGGGCGGTTCCCCCAGCTATTAGCCAGCCGTGCGCCTGTCGTGAACCGGCCGCCGTTCTCGCGGCGGCCCGGTTTCCACGAACGCGATCACTCTGCACCCTCAACCGCGGTTCCGGCCGCCGAGCCCTCCTCCTGGCGGCCGGTCCGTCCTCAGACCCCACCGCTCCTCACCAACCTTGACATCAGCTCGCCCCGCGAGTTCGAGCACGTGATGCCCCAGCGGCGCCATGGTCAGCCCGGCGCTCCAAAACTGACCACTCGCACTGTCCCCTGGCGGATGCGAGCACAGCTCGCCCCGAGCAAACTCGCTGCCATGCCCTTGGCGGTGCACCACACCTTCAACTTTCGGGAGCGACCCATGAGCATCTCCTGGCACATCCCAATCCACTCGCATCGACGCCGCGGCTCGCCGCCCCGTCCGTCATTCGCCGGCCGGGCTCGCGGCATGACCCCTCTGGGGGCGGTGGTCAGGGGGCTCGTGGCGGGCGCGACCGGCACCGCCGCGATGGACGCTCTGCTCTCTACAAAAAACCGCGGTCACGGCGAGGAGGGCTTCGAGCTGTGGGAGTCCTCGCCGGGCCTGGACAGCTGGGAGCGGGCGCCCGCGCCGGCGCAGGTAGGCAAGCGGCTCGTCGACGGCCTGTTCGCGCGCCAGATGCCGCCGCAGCGCGCCCAGCTGCTCAACAACATCACGCACTGGGCCTACGGGATCTTGGGCGGCGCGCAGTGCGGGATCGTCGCCGGCTCGTTGTGGAAACCCCGCATCCGGTACGGCCTGCCGTTCGGCGCCGGCGTCTGGGCGGCTGCGTACGTCCTGTTGCCGGCGGCCAGGCTGTACGAGCCGGTCTGGAAGTGCGACCGGGTCACATCGACCCAGGATCTGAGCGCCCACCTGGTTTACGGGCTGGGAACCGCGGCCCCGTCGCGCCTACTCGCGGGCACGACCGCGGGGACGTCGTGACCTCCGCCCCGACACCACAGGAGCCGTGGCGCGAGCTCGCTCACATGACGAAACTGGCCGCCCAACCGACGACTGTTGCCGACGTCATGCTGGCGACCCTGAAGGCGTCCGGCGTGCGCCGGGTCTACGGGCTGCCGGGGGATTCGATCAACGGGTTCACGGACGCGCTGCGTCGGGACGGTGAGGTCGTGTGGGAGCACGTCCGTCATGAGGAGGCGGCAGCGTTCGCGGCCGCCGGCGAGGCGGCGATGACAGGGCGGCTGGCCGTGTGCGCCGCCAGTTGTGGTCCCGGGAATCTACACCTCATCAACGGCCTGTTCGACGCCAACCGCACCCGCGTCCCCGTGCTGGCGATCGCGGCGCATATCCCGCGGCAGGAGATCGGGGGGAGCTATTTCCAGGAGACGCACCCTCAGGAGCTTTTCCGCGAGTGCAGCGTCTACGCCGAGCTGGTCAGCCTGCCCGAGCAGTTGCCGCGGATGTTGGAGATCGCGATGCGCCATGCGATTGAACGCAGCGGCGTGGCCGTGGTGGTGGTTCCCGGCGAGATCTTCCTGCACCAGGTGGGTCATGACGCACGCCTGGCCGTGATCTCTCCGGCCGCGTCGGTGATTCGCCCCTCCGACGACGAGCTGGCCGCCGCGGCGCAATCGCTCAACGCCGCCGAGCGGGTCACGATCCTGGCCGGCGCGGGCTGCCGCGGCGCCCATGACGAGGTCGTCGAGCTCGCCCGGGCGCTCAAGGCGCCCGTCGTCCACACGCTGCGCGGCAAGGAGTTCATCGAGTACGACAACCCCTACGACGTCGGCATGACCGGCCTGCTCGGGTTCGCTTCGGGCTATCGCGCGATGGAGCACTGCGACGCGCTGCTGATGCTCGGCACCGACTTTCCCTATCGCCCGTTCTATCCCGAGCACGCGCAGGTGATCCAGGTCGACGTCCGCGGCGAGCACATCGGCCGCCGGACCCCCGTGAACCTCGGGCTGGTCGGGACCGTCAAGGACACGATCGCCGCGCTCCTCCCCCGACTGGCCAACGGCCGCGACGCGACGCACCTGGCCCGGATGCGGTCGCATTACCGCCGCACCCGCGAACGCCTCGACGCGCTGGCGAGGACGCATTCCGAGCGCGGCCCGATCCATCCACAGGTCACGGCCGCCGCAGTGGACCACCTCGCAGCCGACGACGCGGTGTTCCTCGCCGATGTCGGGACGCCCACGCTGTGGGCGGCGCGCTACCTGCGCCTGAACGGCCGGCGCCGGCTCGTGGGCTCGTTCAACCACGGGACGATGGCCAACGCCCTGCCCCAGGCGATTGGCGTGCAGGCGTCTCACCCGGGACGCCAGGTGGTGACGCTGTCCGGCGACGGCGGGCTGTCGATGCTGATGGGCGAGCTGATCACACTCCGCCAGCAAAAACTGCCGGTCAAGCTCGTCGTCCTCAACAACGGCGCCCTTGCCTTCGTGGAGCTCGAGATGAAGGTCGACGGGATCGTCACCTATGGCACGGATCTCGACAACCCGAGCTTCGCCGAGATCGCGCGCGCCGTCGGCCTATACGGCGTGCGGATCGAGCACCCCGGCGAGCTCGACGAGGCCCTCCGCGCGGCCTTTGCGCACGATGGCCCTGCGGTCATCGAGGTCATGACGGTCCGTCAGGAGCTCTCGATCCCACCCAACATCACCGCGAAGCAGGCCCAGGGATTCACGCTCTGGGCCACCCGCAGCATCCTCTCCGGCCGGGGCGATGAGGTCGTCGAGCTCGCCAAGACCAATCTCCATGAGCTCGCGCTTGAATGATCGACGCGGGCTGCCCGCCCAAACCAAACGAACTCAGGAAACACAGTGACCACCACCACCGATTCCCCATCCACGCATCCGGTCCTCGACAGGCTCGACGCGATCATCAAACCCCTGGAGGGCCTCTACCGCGACCTCCATGCCCATCCGGAGCTCTCGGACCAGGAGCGCCGCACCGCCGCCAAGGCCGCCGAGCAGCTCGAGTGGGCCGGCTGCGAGGTGAGCACCGGGATCGGCGGGACCGGCGTCGTCGGCGTGCTCCGCAACGGCGATGGACCAACCGTCATGCTGCGCGCCGATATGGACGCCCTCCCGGTCAGGGAGGACACCGGCCTCCCGTACACCAGCACCGCCACCGCCACCAGCCCCGACGGTCACACGGTCCCGGTCATGCACGCCTGCGGCCACGATATGCATGTCACCTGGCTTGCCGGTGCCACCACGCTCCTCGCGGGCGCCCAGCATGCCTGGCACGGAACGCTCATCTCTCTGTTCCAGCCGGCCGAGGAGCTGGGGACGGGAGCGCAGGCCATGATCGACGACCACCTGTTCGACCGCTTCCCCAAGCCTGACGTGATCCTCGGGCAGCACGTCATGCCACCGCCCGCCGGGCAGATCAGCTATCGCGCGGGGGTCACGCAGTCCGAGGAGGACAACATCGAGGTGCGCCTGCTCGGCCGCGGCGGCCACGGCGCCTGGCCTGAGGCGACGATCGACCCGATCGTCATGGCCGCGGCCGCTGTAATGCGGCTGCAGACGATCGTCTCCCGCGAGATCGCCGCCTTCGAACCCGCCGTCGTGACCATCGGCTCGCTCCAGGCCGGCACCAAGGGCAACGTGATCCCCGACGAGGCCGTGTTGAAGATCAACGTGCGCAGCTTCGACGACGGCGTCCGCGCTCGCGTGCTGGACGCGATCAAGCGGATCGTCACCGCGGAGGCGGCCGCCTCCGGGGCGCCTGAACCCCCCAGCGTCACCTCCTTCGACCACTTCGACCTGACGGTCAACGACCCGGCAACGGCCATCCACGTCGGGGACGCGTTCCGCGCCTACTTCGGGGCCGATCGCGTGATCGAGCTCGTCGACCCGCTCCCCGTGAGCGAGGACTTCGGGCTGTTCGGCCAGGAGTGGAAGGTTCCGTCCCTGTTCTGGTACGTCGGCGGGACCGACCCGGCCCGGTACGAGCGGGCGGCCCAGGCCGGCCGGATCGCCCAGGACGTCCCCACCAACCACAGCTCCAAGTTCGCGCCTGTCCTGCACCCCACCCTCGAAACCGGCATTCAGACCCTTGCCACGGCGAGCCTCAGCTACCTCGGCCGCTAGCGAATGACGCCCGCCGACTGCGCCGCCTTGACGGGGCTTTATCCAAGACCACCCGGCCCTAGTGCTACATCGACTTCATCAGTCGCATCAACCAGGGGAGACCTGATGACACAACGCCGGAAGAGCCGGTCCGCGTCGACACCACCCTCATCGGCGGCCGCCCCGTCCGTGGCCGATGGGAGCGGCGGGCAGCGAACGCCGACGCGGCAAGCCGCAAGCACTGGCTCCTGCTGTGGATCCTCCTGCTCGTCCTGATCCTCCCGTGGTGATGACGCGCTTCAGGTCGCCGCGATGCCCACGTTCAGAGCTGACGCCTCGCGGCGGACCTCATTGCCCAACCGACGAGCGGCATTCGGAAGACGTCGCAGATGAACCCGATGCCGTGATCAGCCAGACGCGGTCATCGACCCCTAGGACAAGAGCCGATTTCTTCCATGCGTACGCTGAGGCAAGGCGCAGATGCCCGCTCCGGTTCAGATGACCGCTCCGGTTCTCGGCCGACACGTAAGGCAAGTCGCGCCGGCGTCAGGAACGGCGCCGGTCTAGGTGCCGATCCGGACCCTCGGTTCACGTTCGCGAATGAGCGTACGTTCCTCTCGTGGAGCCGAACCGCTCTTGCTCTCATCGCAGGGGGACTCGCAGTCTCCCAGTTCGCCAAGCGGACTTCGGCAGGCCCAACACTCGCAGTGGCGCTTGCGCTCATTGGCTTCGGCGCCGTGATGGCATTCGTCGGCTACCGGCACTGGACGCGCAACCAAACGGCTCTCCGACTGGGCAGGCCAGTCGAACCATCATCGCTGCCGCGATTCCTCACTCACGGACTCGGGTGCTTCGCAATAGCGGCCGCCGCATTGGCTGTCATTCGCTTCGTTTCCTGACCGCCGGGCCGCTCGGAAAATCGGTCACTGGGCAACGGGTCACTTCCATGGCGCTCGATGCCCGCGGTCGACCAGGCCCGATCCGGTGTGCCCCTCGAGAATATCGACGTCTAGCGCCGCGCGCCATCCGGCCCGGCGACCGAAAAGGGAGACCTGGCGCCCCGACCAAACAAACTCGCGCGCGCCGAGGCGTGGACGACCAGCACCGGCACCGGGCTATGGTGAAGAATGTTATCGCTGACGCTCCCAAGCACTGCCGCGTTGACGGAGCCGTGACCGCGTGACCCCACTACGACCAGGTCGTGCCCGCCCGCGGTGATCTGCCGCATCAAGGCCTGCCGGATTGGTCCGTTCGTTACGACGCAGGTCACGGGCACGTGATCAGGGACACGCTCGCGGGCCTGCGATGCGATTCTGGCTGCCTGCGCTTCAGCGGCTTCAATGGCGTCTGACAGACCGGCTGGGGCCCAGTACGCGAGTGCGGTGGGCTCGACCGCAGCGGTGAAGAGTGTGACCCGACCACGCCCGGCTTCGCTGAGATCGATTGCGTGAAACAGGGCGCGCTCAGCACTCATCGGGCCATCTACCGCTACCACGATGTTATGGAACACGAGGTCCCCGTTTGGCTTCTTTGTACGGAGCGCGGTCCGCGCCGCCCGATAGATCGAACACTCAGGTCCAGTACCGCCTAGCTTGACTTCCGCGGCTGGCCACCTGTGGGGGGCTTGCCGGTGCGCTCAACCGACCGTCCGGCGCACGGTTTTGCTGAGCAGTGCGGGCACCATAATCAACGCCAGGAAACCGAGTCCCACCACGATCAGGATGCCGGTCACTGTGAGAACGGCGAGCGTCGAAACGATCAAGAAACACCCGCCGATCGTGATGGAAAGCAGATGAGGGCGTGTCGAAATCGCTCGACGACCAGGCGAGGTCGACGGCGTGACGGGGCGGGTCGATGTGAGCGCGGTAATCATGCGTACGCGAAGGGATGAAGGAACGCACGCAGCGCGTCGCGTGGGTCCACTTTGTAGCAGAGCGGTGGGCGGTCGGGCGAGCGTTCGTCCTCGCATCGAACCTGTACGTGACCGGTAACTGGATCCCATTCGAGCGTGACGGTGAGACCGTCATGCTGGCGTTCGGCAAGTTCGCGAAGCATCGGAAGCTCCTCTCTACATTGATTGACTGGCTGAGCGCAACGGGCGGGCCGGCGCGGCACGCGCCGCGCCTGAGCCAGTGAAGCCCGCAGATCAGAGGATGATCAGAAGAATCAACAGAACCGTCCACCAGCTCCAGTGGAAGCCCATGAGATCGGCGTCACCGCGGGCATTCGCTCGGAGGCGGTGCCACCGGCGCGCGCGATTATGGCTCGACTGGATTTCAGCGTGGCCAGCATCGGCGCCTGTTCCGCCAGCGTGGCCATCTCCGGTGTCGGCCGGTCGCTTCTCTTTGGTAAGGCTCATGATGCTCCCTTCGTGTTGTAAGTTGTGACTAGCCGGAGTTTCGTTTGCGCTGGCCGCGCTCGCATCGGCCACGGGACAGTGCGGGTGGGCAGTCCGGGTCAGGAAGACCGCCGGCGATGCGCCTCGATCGGACACCACGTCCAGTGCTGGATCAGCTTCTGCTCCTGGTGGCTTGACTGCCGGTGGATGGCGCGCCCGAGCAGCCATTCTTCGACGCGACCGCATGAGCGTCGGTTGCCCCGCACCGCGCGACTGCCCACTCGCACTGTCCCCTGGCGGATGCGAGTAGGTGCCGAACACCCGACACTCGGCGCCGTAGCAGATACGACCCACGCAATGGCGACCCGAGGGAGATGCCGAAATGTCTGTCCATGCCTCAGATGACCACCCGACGCAGCTTCCAAGCTACTCAGCCCTGAGTCCGGTCGGCTCGAAGTCGGTCACCCACGACCAGGCCAGAGCGGTGTTCGGCGAGGTGATGGGGCTCGTCGCCGCGACACTCGGCTGTCTCGCGCTCGGCGCCTTCATCGGTCGTGATCTCAGCGGCGGAATTGGGATCTTGTTTTTCATCGCCGGCTTGGGGTGCATCCTTGGCCTGAGTGCGGCGTCCGCCCACGGCCGCGACCAACTCTCAACCGGGCTCCTGTTCGGGCTAGGACTGCTGCTCGGCCTCGCACTCGGCCCGGTTCTGAACGCGTACGCGCAGGCGGACCCCTCAGCGCTGTGGCAGGCGGCCGGGGCCACCGGCGCGTTCATCGCGGCACTCGGAGCGGTCGGATACGCCACCCGGCGCGACCTTTCGACCTGGGCGCGCACTCTGTTCTGGGCCCTGCTCGGCTTGATCGTCTTCGGCATCGTCGCGATCTTCGTCTCGATCCCGCACGCGAACGTGATCTACGCCGTCGCCGGCCTCGCGATCTTTGGCGCCTACACCGTGTTCGATTTCAACCGGCTGCGCCGTGCCGGCACCGAGAACGCCGTCCCCCTAGCGGCCAGCATCTTCCTCGACATCCTCAACGTGTTCCTGTTCATGCTGCAGCTGTTCGGCGGCGAGAACCGGTAGCCACGGCTCGAGCCAGAACAGGAGGAACTGACATGCGCCAGCGATCCGAAACGGCAGTCGGTCGCCCTGCCGCCGTAACCGAAAGCGCCCCGGTCACCGACAAGACGGTGCCCCCGCCGCCGCTGCCTCGCGATGAGCAAGGGTGGAGGGTCGCCCCGGCGCCGGACGGCCGCGGCACGCCGAAGGACCAGCAGCCGCGCCCGCCGCATCGCCTCGGCGTCTTCTGGCTCATCGTGCTCGCCCTCCTGGCCTTGAACTTCGCGTCGGTGACGGTCATGCGACCCGCCGGGCAGCCTCGAGTCAAGGTGCCGTTCAGCCCGTACTTCCTGACGCAAGTGAACTCGGGAAACGTCAAGTCGATCTCGTCGAAAGGCGACACGATCGACGGTACGTTCGCGACCGCGGTGCGGTATCCGGCGGGGGAGCAGACGACATCGACGCGTCTCTTCTCGACGCAGGTTCCGTCCTTCTGGAACGACACCGCGCTCACCGCGCTGCTGCAGTCAAAGGGCGTTCAGGTCAACGCGCAGAACCCGAACCCGGGCACGTCCGTAGGGGCCGAGTTGCTGCTCGGGTTCGGTCCGACGCTGCTTCTGTTCCTGCTGCTGGCGCGGAGGACGCAGGGTGGTTCCGGCGGGCTCGGTGGTCTGGGCGGCTTCGGGCGCTCGCAGGCGCGCCGGGTCGACTCGAACAAGATCCGTGTCACGTTTGATGATGTCGCCGGCATCGACGAGGCGAAGGCCGAGCTGACAGAGATCGTCGACTTTCTCCGCGCTCCCGATCGCTACAGCCGCCTGGGCGGCCGGATGCCGCACGGCGTGCTGCTGTTCGGTCCCCCCGGCACGGGCAAGACGCTCCTCGCCCGCGCGGTCGCAGGTGAGGCGCACGCGGCGTTCTTCTCGATCAGCGCCTCGGAGTTCATCGAGGCGATCGTCGGCGTAGGTGCGGCGAGGGTTCGGGATCTGTTCGCCAAGGCAACACAGGCCGCACCGACGATCGTGTTCATCGACGAGATGGACGCGATCGGCCGCTCACGGCAAGGCTCGGCTGCCGTCACCGGAGCCAACGACGAGCGAGAGCAAACCCTCGATCAGATCCTCACCGAGATGGACGGGTTCGAGTCAGCCGACGCCGTGATCGTTCTCGCGGCGACGAACCGGCCCGAGATCCTCGATCCCGCCCTGCTCCGACCCGGACGCTTTGACCGTCGCGTGGCGGTGCAGGCCCCGGATCGCGCGGGCCGGGCGCAGATCCTGCGAGTCCACACTCGCTCGATGCCGCTCGCGGACGACGTCGATCTCCAGACACTGGCGGCGAGCACTCCCGGGATGGTCGGCGCGGACCTCGCGAACCTGGCCAACGAGGCGGCGCTGGCGGCGGCGCGGCGCGGCCACGACCACGTTCGTACGTCCGACTTCACCGACTCGCTGGAGAAGATCCTGCTCGGAGCGCCCCGCGGGATCGTGCTGGACCCCGCCGACCGAGAGCGCACCGCCTACCACGAGTCAGGCCACGCCCTCGTCGGCATGCTCACCCCCGAGGCCGACCCCGTGCGCAAGGTATCCATCATCCCCCGCGGCCAGGCCCTCGGAGTGACGCTCTCCACACCCGACGGCGACCGCGTCTCCTATTCACGCGAGGACCTCGAGGCAAAGATCCGCGTCTCTCTGGGCGGACGCGCGGCGGAGGAGGTCGTCTACGCGCAGATCACCACCGGAGCGGAATCCGACATCCAGCAGCTGACCGAGATCGCGCGTCACATGGTCGGTCGATGGGGGATGAGCGAGAAACTCGGTCCGGTGGCCGTGCTCCCCACCGACGGAGCCGGGCCGCTCCTTCCGGGTGCCAGCGAGACCTCGCCACACACCCAGTGGCTCATCGATCAGGAGGTCCAGCGGCTGATCGAGGCCGCACACGCCGAGGTCACGCACCTGCTCTCAAGCCACCGACATCAACTCGACAGCCTCGCCCACGCGCTGCTGGAAGCCGAGACGCTCGACGCCGCCGATGCCTACGCGGCCGCCGGCGTGCCGAAGCCAGAGGCAGACCTCGCCACCAATGCCACCCTCCAGCGCCGCGCCGCGTAACGCCACCTGAGAGGTGGGCCGTGTCGACCGAACTGATCCTTCTCGGGACCGCCGGCGCACCGATGCCTGTCGCCGGCCGCGGAGGGATAGCTTCAGCCCTGGTCGTCGACGGACGCGTGTTCGTCATCGACTGCGGTCGCGGTTCGCCCTCGGCGTTCGTCAACCTCGGCCTCGACTTCACACGGTTGGAGGCAGTGTTACTCACCCACCTGCACGCCGACCACACCGGCGACCTGACCGGCATGCTTCTGTACCCATGGGGCGCTCGCACCCGACAGGACGGGCCGCTCCCGCCGATACGCATCTACGGGCCTTCAAGACCCATCGCGCTACCGTCCGGCGCAGATGGCTTCAAACCCGTAACGACCATCCACCCGGAGCTGCCGGGCCCGGCCACGAGCGACCTGGTCGAGCACATTCTCGCCGGCTACGCGTATCACCTCAACGTGATGCCGTTCGATGCCCACATGCCCGACGCGGGCGCGCTCGTGCGGGCGATCGACCTCCCGATACCAGAGCGCTCCGGCACGGCCGAGCTCCCGTTCACCGTCCTCGACGATCCGGACGTTCGCGTCCGCGGGGTCGTGGTGACACACGGACACGTCGTTCCCGCGTTCGCGTATCGATTCGACACCGCCGACGGCTCCGTCGTGTTCTCCGGCGATACCACGGTCAACGACGATCTGATCGCCCTCGCCCACGGAGCCGACATCCTCGTCCACTGTGTCGCGGACCTGGATTACCTCGAGCGCCATGGCTTCGCCGGCGCCGCCCTCGAGCGGATGGCGGCCCTCCACACCGATGTCAGCGAAGTCGGGACGATCGCCCAGCGCGCGGAAGTCAGGGAGCTGATCCTCACCCATTACCTCCCGGCCGAGCCCGACGCGATCTCGAGCGAGCAGTGGGCAGAGCGCGCCAGCGGCAGCTTCACCGGAACGACCATCGCGGGAACCGACGGTTTGCGCCGATCGCTCGCCGCTCCCGCCACGACGTCGTCACCGGCACCGTTGGCCTCACAAGGTTGAGTCGGGCCATAGCCCAGGGAGCGCGATGACCCTTCGGAGGAGTCGGGGGGTCGGCTAGGCCTACTCGCCGTCGCCGTTCAGGTCGTCGGTGTCTGCCTCAGCAGAGAACGGTCGACGCGCTCCGCCGTAGCACCTCTGACGAGCTGGCAACACCATCAGTGAGGTGACGGCCAAAACGATCCCACTCTCGATCGGGGCAGTCATCCTGGTTGCCCCTCGCTTTTAGCAGTACCGTCGGACGCGAGGGCAGATCGCGAGGCTGTTAGTGCCACGGGCGAGCTGGTGAACTCGCCCGTGACATTCACTTCGGCGATTTGAGCCGGTACGCGACGATTACCGCCGTGGGAGTCGCGTCCGGATCTCCTGGAGCAGCCAGCCATTGCCGTCCGGATCGCTGAAGGAAACGAACGTCGCGTACGAGTGCCGCTCCGGGTCCGGACCCGAAACGCGTGCCTTCCTACCGGCGTGGTGGAACACGCGGCCGACGTCGTGGAACACATCACTCACCTCGACCCCCCGGTCGACGAGCTCGTCTCGGGCCGACTCGACGTCATAGACGGAGAGGTGCAGGCCCTGGGCCGATCCAGGGACGGCGGAGCTTACCCCTGTCCCGAAGATGATCGAGCACGCCGACCCCGGGGGCGTAAGCTGCACGATCCGGAAATCGCCGCTGCGTTTGAGATCGGCGTCGAGCCGCCACCCCAACCTCTGGTAGAAGTCCTTGGCGCGGTCGACGTCGGACACCGGCAGAACCACGACCTCGAGCTTCATCTCGCCAGTGTCACCGTCAGGTACCGGCGTCGAGGTGTCACTGCTCACGTAGATGCTGCTCATGTTTGACCTCCTTGGGTCATTCTTGATTTGCGCCAGTGTCGCGCGGCAACGCTCTGGGTCGCATCCGCCAGAGGACAGTCGAACGGGGCAGTCGTGGCTCGGCGATCCAAGAATGCGGCCGCCTCGGCCATCTGGGCAGCCTCGTCGGTGACGTCGGAGATGGCTGCTCTGCGGGGGAGCAGCAAACGGAGTTGACGACGACCAGGGGCGATGGTCGGGCGGACACCGAGCTGTGACATCGCCCGCCGGCGTTATCGAGAAGCGTCAAGCTGTTGCTTGCTCCTGAGTGCTCGCCGCGCAGCGGGACCTGCTTCGCGCTCCGGGCCTCGTGATCCCTCGACGCAAGAGTTTCCCAGAGGTGCCGTGGACTCGCTCACTGTTCGCGGGGGATTCAGCTGAACTTCACTTCGCTGAGGTCGATGGTGACCATAAGCATGTCCATGATGGGCTGTCGGTCGGGGCCGCGCGTGTACGCGCGCCGCTTCGTCGGCAGTGCGATCCCGTCCACGGTCACATGCTCTGAGGTCAGCTGCGCGGCGGGGAATCCGCCTGCGATGTTCACCTGGTAGTCGTGGCGGCGCAGCATGCGGCTATCGTCGAAGAAGAAGTCCTGAACGCGGCTGTGCGTCTCGATCGAGCCGGGGAACCGGGCGCGCAGCACGCGCCATGTCTCGCCATCCTGTTCCCACGGCTCTGTTTCCTCAACGTGCACGCCGTCCCCGACCAATAAGAAGGGCGTCGTAAGGTAGGTCCATACTGCCTCGCCATTGAAGTAGGCGCGATGCAATGCGTCCCATGGCGTGTGCATCTGATGGCCGGCGAAGGAGTCCGTCGGCGCCAAGCGTTCCGCGACGACCGTTCCGTCCACCTTCTCGATGACGATCCGATCCGACGTAAACACTGTGCGCTGGTCGGGGGCACCGTATGGCAGCAGCGACGCCCGCTGCTCGTGCAGCCACACCGTCATCCGTCGCGGGTCCGGGTCTTGGATCACCCCTTTCAACGCGAAGAAGCCACCTCCGCTCACGATCGACGCCTCAACTCGCTTGTATGCGTTCCAGCGCTCAACACCACCGTGGGCGTCGATGACCTCGGCTAAAAGCTGGCTCGTGTGAGCCCCTGGAACTCGCGACGGTACCGGGGTTTTCATGTCGGCCTCCTTCGTCACTGGTTGGTGTCTGTGGATTAGCCGCTACCTGAATCTGCGAGCGCTCCTCTCCGCCGAACAGCTCCAATATCAAGGGGAACACGTTGGAGACGTCGAGGAAGATGCCGGGCGGCGATTCGTGCCGGGTGCTCGCCCGCGAGCCCGACATCGGACGAGGAGCCGCTAGCCGCTCGCGATCGGTAGCTCACCCGCACGCCCCTCGGAAGCCAAGACTCCGCGGCTGGTCCGAGGGACGCACGGGGCCCATCGTAGGTCGGCGCGTCGGTTAGGCGCCGATGGTGAACGTCTCTCGGATGACGTTCGAGATTGGCTTCTCGTTGCCGGTCACGGTTCCGGGCGCGGTCCCGCTGACGAGGTAAGCGGTAAGCGTCGTCGGCGCGTTCGTACCGAACGCCCCCGGCTTGGCGACCGTCCAGTCAGTGAAGACCTGCTGCTCGCCGAACTCCCGGGCGACCGCGTTCTCCTGGAACAGGCCCGCCAGATTGGTGTTGGGTCCACCGATTGCCGCCGGCGTGGTGGACAGGGTGACGACCAGTCCGGGCACGTCCGGGTCGGGCTTGCCCGGCCCCGCAGTGGCCGCCGGCGGGAGGTTGAGTCCCGGGATGTACCCGTTCGCGGCCGACAGCAGGGCGTTGCCGCTGGCATTGCGGGCGAGCAGCGCGAGGTCGATGTTGAAAACGCCGCCCGCGCCCGCGACGTCGCCCGGCTGAGGCGTCACGGCGACGAGTGCGACGGGGTAGCGGTACTGGCCTCGAGAGCGGTTGCCGTCCCTGGTCTTTGCCAGCGCGGGCGTCGCGAGGGTGAGGGTGATGGCTGCCACTGCGCCGACCGGCGCCAGGGCACGGATGAACCGTCGGACAATCGCTCGGTGGTGGTCCGCGTTTTGCATTTGACTCTCCCGCGTTGTTGCGGACGTCGCGAGGCCGATCAGGCGGTGGGCGCGCCAGCGGAGGGGTGACGGAGATGACTTCATGGTGCTCCTTCAGATGTGAGGTGTGGGTGGTGGGGTTGCATTTGGACCGACCGGGCGTGGGGTAACGTCCTCGTGATCGGGCAACTCGAGTGACTTCCGATGTCGCCGCAGTCTGCTTCGATCGAGGTGCCCTCGCATCCGCCACGGGACAGTGCAGGTGGCCAGTCGGGCCGGGCGACCAGCTGGACAAGCCAGACTGGCGGGCTAGAGCGGCTGCCCGATGGTGTGATCGCTGGGCAGCACCGCTGCCAGTTCGCTGCGCGTAGTGATGTCGAGCTTGATGAACACCTTGCGCAGGTGGTACTTGACCGTTCTCGGACTGATAAAGAGTCGCGTTCCGATCTCCGGATTAGAGAGCCCGTCGCGGGCGAGCCGCGCGATCAGCGCCTCCTGCGACGTGAGTTCATCTCGCGTCTCATCAACACGTTTGCGGGCCGTCTCCCCGGTGGCCACCAACTCCCGGCGAGCCCGTTCGGCGAACGCCTCCATGCCGATCGAGGTCAGCTGGTCGTAGGCAGTCCGGAGTTGCTCGCGCGCATCCACACGACGCCCCTCGCGGCGCAACCATTCGCCGTAGACCAGGTACGCCCGAGCGAGCTCGGGACGAAGCTGGGTACGGCTCAACCGCTCGATCGCCTCTCGATACAGGCGTTCGGCGGTCGCGCCTTCGCTCACCACCGCGCGTGAACGGGCCTCGACGCCAAGCGCCCAGTCGGTGCCACTTGGCCGGGTCGTGTCCGCTAGCCGTTCGACAGCTTCTGCTGCAAGCTGAGCGTTGCCGCTCCGGGACGCCGCTTCGACCAGCTCCGCCAGAGCCCATGCGGAAATGAACAGCGCGGGTGTCTCATCGCTCGCTTCCTGCGCTGGCTGGAGCGCATCGGCATAACGACCAAGACCGTTGTAGAGGATGGCCAACCCCCAGCTGGTCCACTGAACCGCCACGCCCTGCCCGATGTCGCGCACCTCCTCGACCACAGGACGCGACAGCTCGAGATACTCGCTTTCCCGACCCTCAAGAGCGGCAAGGAGAACCGCGCCGTATGGAGCGATCCGAGCGCCCGTTGCGTCGCCCACCGCGTTTGCCTCCGCAACCATCGAGCGGGCGGCGGCGAACTCGCCGCCGCAGACGTCACATATGACTTGGCCGTGTATCTGGATCGGTAGCGCCTCCAGCGCGCCGGCGTCCCTGGCGATGCTGACTTGGCGAGCGTGAATCGCGCGCCATATGTCGTAGTCCCAAAGCGTCGCGGCGGCCGATACGGCAAGCCAGGCCCAACGGAGGCCTTCCTCAATCGAGGCACCCGCGCTGCTGGCAAACGTACTGACAGCGCGAGCCAGCGTCGGTCGTGCGGCAACGCGCCCCTCGGTCACCAGCAGCGCGAATCCATCCAATAGCAAGTCTGACGCGTGAGGCGGGTCGGCCGCCCGGGGTGCCGTCATGGCGGCCGACGAGATGGCTTGCAGTAGGCCGCTAGGCGCCGAGCTGCCCGCGAAAAGCGCAGCGCCCCAAGCATCCAAATATGTCTCACGCGCGAGCTTCGCACTCAAGGATTCGATGCTCTTCGCGGCTTCGAGCAGCTGTTGCGGCGCGTCGTTACCGACGCCCGAGCCAAGGGTGACTTGGACTCGCAAGAGATCCACCTGGGCCCGCTGGAGCTCGTCCAGCGCGCCCACCTCGGCTGCGGCCAGTAGCTCCCGGGCAGCATCAAACGCACCCGCCCGCAAGCACGCTTCGGCTGCCGCTAACGCGCGGCCACCACGACGCCCGGGATCACCAGTCAATGCCACCGCACGTCGTAGGAAGGAGGCTGCTGCGGCGAGGCCGCCGCGCGCCTGCGCCCGGCCGGCGGAGCGCTCGAGCTCAAGGGCCACCCGCTCGTCGGGTCTCGATGCCGCGGCAGCCAGATGCCAAGCACGGCGATCTGGATCGGCGTCCCCGTCGGTCGCGTCACCCAGCGCCAGGTGGACCGCGCGGCGCTCCGACGGTGCCGCTGACCCGTACACGGCCGACCGGACGAGCGGATGACGGAACCTCACTCGATCGCCGATCGCCAACAGCCCTTCCCGCTCCAGGTCATCGGCGGCCTCCGACCCAATATCAAGCTGCTCAGCCGCCCGCCACAGCAGCAGCGGATCACCGGTCGGCTCCGCCGCCGCAACCAGCAACAGGCGCCGCCCTGAATCAGAGAGCACATTCAGCCGTCGAACGAAGCTCTCCTCGATCCGCCCGGTCAGCGGCTGCGCGCCGACCAACCCGAAGCCTCCCGCCAGCTGCGCTGGACTCATCCCTCGCGGCAGCTCGAGCAACGCCAACGGGTTCCCACGCGTCTCGCCGATGAGCCGGTCCCGGACTTGCTCGTCTAGCTTGAACGGCAACGCCGAGTTCAGCAGCGCGCGGGCGTCGCCTTCGCGCAAGCCATGCACCCGCATCTCCGATACGTGCCGGAGCTCCTCGCTTGGCTCTCGGGCGGCGAATACGAGCCCCACCGGCTCGGCTAGCAGCCGACGCGCCACGAACCCCAGCGTCAGCGCGGACGCCCGGTCGAGCCACTGCGCGTCATCGAGAACACACAACACCGGACGCTCCTCGGCCACCTCGGAGAGCAAGCCCAACACCGCCAACCCGACGAGAAACCGATCCGGAGCGCCACCCGCACCGAAGCCGAACACGACCTCGAGCGCGTCCCTCTGCGGCTCCGGGAGGCGTGCGAGCCGGTCGAGAAGTGGAGCGCACAGCTGATGCAGACTGGCGTGCGCGAGTTCCATCTCCGACTCCACCCCGACTGCCCGCAGGACGCTGATATCCGCCGCAGAGTCGACGAGGTACCTCAGCAGTGCCGTCTTCCCGATCCCAGTCTCACCCCGCAGCACAAGCGACCGACTCTCACCGCGACGGACCGCCGACAGCAGCTCGTCGAGCAACGCACACTCGCGCGACCGCCCAAGCAGGCCCACAGGTTCGTAACTCGTCGTGACCGTCACGCGATCACCCGATCGAGCATTTCAGCGTACTGATGTGTGGTCGCTAACGGCATCGGTGGGCGTTAGCCGAAGGTGAAGAGTAGGCGTGGACGCCCGGGTCGAGGAAGGCGATCTCAAAGGTCTGGTCGATCACCCGGCTGCGCTGCCGAACTAACTGATACAGCCGCGCCTCGGCGACGCTGCCCATGCCGCTCGCGTCGGTGTGGACCCCGTGGGCAGATCCGGGCGGCTCGCCGTCGGGGAGCACACGAAAGCGCACCGGCCGGTCGGCCGGGCCTGGCGCCATCACCAACTGAAGGTCCCGCGCGTGGAAGCGGTGCGCGATCCGGCCTGCGGCCGCGTTCAGCACGGCCGCCTGGCTTCTAGTCGTCCAATCCCCCGCGATCGCCCAACGGTTGAGGTGCAGGGAATCTGGTAGCGCGGTTGCCTGCGGCCGATCCCGCGACGCGCCGCGGGGGAGGCGAAGTTCGTCGCGCGCGCGTATCCGAGGTAGGTCTCTCCGGAACCCAGGTCATCCCAGTCTGCGGGCGCCTCGATGCCGCGAGCGTCGACCGAGACGAGGTGCCGGCCGACCCGTTCCGGCTCCCGCGGCTCGGAGCTGGAGCTGGATGACGATCTCCGAGTACTCATACTCGCCCTCCCCGGATCGGTGTTGGCGCTCGCGCAGTGCGCGCGGATTCCCGCGGGTCTCCGCGATCGTGCCGGCGCCCGCTCATCCAAATCGAACCCCACCGCCGAGCCCAGCAAAGATCGCGCGTCGCCGTCACCCAATCCGTCTACCTGCAGTAGCGCAGTCTTCCCAGTCCCAGCCTCCCCCCGCAACACGAACGACCTGCTCTCGCCCTGCCGGATCGCCGCCACCAGCCCGTCCGAGAGGGCAGACTCGCCGTGTCGACCGAGCCGAGTCGATCGCTGCGCCGATCCCGGGCCCCGATTAGCCATCGGCGGCGACGACCTAGGAGGGCAGCGACGATGGTTCGGCCGTGGCGGCGAGGATCATCTCTGGGCGGATCGGGAGCTCTCTGATCCGGACGCCGGTGGCGTGATAGACAGCGTTTGCGATCGCGGGGGCTACGCCGACTGCGCCCAGTTCGCCGATGCCTTTGGCCCCGAGGGTGCTGGCGATCTCGTCTACTTCGTCATCGATGAAGGAGGCGTCGAGTTCGGGGACGTCGGCGTTAACGGGTACCAGATAGCCGGCGAGGTTCTTGGAGATGAAGCGGCCGAGGTTGGGATCGATTCCGGAGCTCTCGAGGAGCGCCTGCCCGAGTCCCCAGATCATGCCACCGGTCATCTGGCTGCGGGCGGTCCTGGGGTTGATGATCCGCCCAGCGCTGTACACGCCGACCATGCGTGTTACACGTGGTATGCAGAGGTCCTCGTCGATTCGGACCTCGGCGAACACGGCGCCGAAGGTGTGGATGGAGACGTCATCGAGTTCTCCGAGTGGGCTGCCCCCTGGTGCCCATGCGCCGTCTGCCGAGAGCCGCTCGAGACCATGCTCACCCAGGGACTGCCCGTAGAGGCTGGGTTCGGCCGAAGCGACCGCTGCGAGTTCGTTTCACCGTGCGCGCAGCTTTCTTGCTGCGTCCAGGACCGCTGAGCCGACGCCGATGGTCGTGCTCGAGCCGTAGCTCCCGAACGCCATTGGCAGAGTTGTGTCGCCGAGAACAAGGTGGACGCGAGTGGCTGCCACGCCGAGGGCGTCGGCCGCGATCTGCGGCAGGATTGTATGTACGCCAGTGCCGATCTCCTGGGTGCCGGTCTCGACGAGCACATCGCCGTGCTCGTCGATTGTCACTCGAGCGGCCGAGCCGACACGGGGGCTTGGCATTGTTGCCGAGGCCATTCCCCAGCCGATCAGGTCGTGCCCGTCTCGCATCGACCTGGGCTCGGGGTAGCGCGCGGCCCACCCGAATCGCTCGGCGCCGCGGGCGTAGCAGTCGAGCAGGCGCTTTGAGGAGAACGGCACCCCGCGTGTTGGGTCTTGGTCGGCGTGGTTGCGGATTCGCAGCTTGAGTGGGTCGAGGTCGAGCGCGACCGCGAGTTCGTCCATGGCGATCTCTAGCGCTGCCATGCCCACGCCTTCGTGGGGTGCTCGCATGGGGCCGCCGCGGGGCAGGTTCACGTGTACGACCCGGTTTCGGGTCTCGATCGCGGGGCACGCGTACATCGAGCGGGAGCAGACCGAGCTGTACTCCACCCAACCGGCGTCCACCGATGTCGGGTTCACGCTGGTGTGGCGCAGCGCGACGAGCGTCCCGCTACGTCGGGAGCCGACGGTGACGCGCTGCTCGGTGGCTGGCTGGCGGCCGGACCCAGTGTACGTCTGGGCCTTGGGCAGCGCGAGACGGACGGGTCGACCAACGACCCGTGCCGCCATTGGCGCGAGCAGCAGGTATGGGAAGGCGTCGACCTTCGCGCCGAAGCCGCCGCCGACGAACTCGTTAATGACTCGCACTCGCTCGACGGGCATCGACAGCGCGGCAGCGACAGCCGCACGGTCGCCCCAAATCCACTGCGTAGCGCTGTGCAGGATCAGATCGTCCTCGCGCCACTCGGCGATCGTCACGAGGTTCTCCATCGGGTTCTGATGACGGTCGGCCGTCCGGTAGACCTCGTCGACCACCACCTCGGCCACCGCGGCCAGCGCCGCGTCAACATCACCGACGGTGGAGTCCGGATCCTGGAACGTGTTGACACTGACGGCGTCGTCGAGATGGTCGCGGAAGTCAAGCCTGGCGTCCTGACGCTCGTAGCTCACCTCGATCAATTCGGCGCCGTGCTGCGCCTGCTCGTATGTCTCCGCGACAATGACGGCGACCGCCTGGCCCTCGTGCAGCACGGCGTCGTTTTGCAGTACGTCAAAGGGGCCCGAGGTGTTCGGAAGCGGCGCGACCCGCGGAGCGTTTTCATGCGTGATGACCGCGAGAACACCCGCAGCCGCCAGGGCTGCCGCAGTGTCGATAGCAGTGACCCTTCCGGCCGGGATGGACGACATCACCAACGCCGCGTGGGTCAGCCCGTCGACTGGGGTGTCAGCGACATAGCGTGCCGCCCCGGTCACCTTGGCGGGGCCGTCGGGGCGAGTCAGAGGTAGGCCGATCGCGCTCATTCTGCGGCCACTCCCGCGGCCGTTTGTAGCGTGCGCACAATCGCACGCTTGGCCAGCTCCACCTTGAAACCGTTGTCGCGCCGCGGCCGCGCATCGGAGAACGCATCCTCGATCGCGGCCCTCAACCCATCTCTGTCGTCAACGCGCACGTCAATGACGGATCGCTCCGCCGCCGGCAACCGCCACGGGCCGTGGGCGACGCCGCCCAGCGCGATGCGCGCCTCGCGGATCGTGCCACTCCCGTCGAGCTCCGCGCCGGCCGCGACCGACACCAGCGCGAACTCGTACGACGTGCGCTCCCGGACCTTCAAATACCAAGATCGCTGCGCCACCGCAGAAGCCGGAACGGTGATGCCGGTGATCAGCTCCGTCGGCTCCTTCACGGTGTCGCGCTGTGGCTCGGCCCCTGGCAGGCGATAAAAGGACGTCACGGGCACGCTCCGAAAACCATCAGGACCCTGCAGGGTGACCTCGGCGTCAAGCGCCGCGAGCACGACCGCGACGTCCGAAGGGTGCGTTGCGATGCAGTGCTCGCTCCAGCCGAAGATCGCCATCGAGCGGTCCTCGCCGCCCAACGCCGAGCATCCGCTGCCTGGCGCCCGCTTGTTGCACGGCAGCTCGATCTCCGCGCGGAAGTACGGGCAACGCGTGCGCTGCAGCAGGTTGCCTCCCATCGAGGCCATGTTGCGAAGCTGCTGCGACGCGCTCCGCAACAACGCCTCGGGAATCGCCGGATAGTCGCGCCGGACCTCAGGGTGCGCGGCCAGGTCCGACATCCGCACGAGCGCGCCGATCCGCAGACCGCTCGCCTCGACTTCGATCGCGTCCAGTCCGGGCAGACCGTTGATGTCGAGCACTCGGGCCGGTCGCATGATGCCGTCCTTCAGCCAGTTGACGAGCTCGGTGCCGCCCGCCAACAGCACGGCATGCGGGTCATCACGCAGCGCGCTGACAGCCACCGCCGGTGCGCTTAGCCGCTCGTAGGCGAAGAAGTCCATCACCGATCCCTTGCCGAGACTGCCACGGCTTGTATTGCGGCCACGATCTGCGGATAGGCGCTGCAGCGGCAGATGTTGCCGCTCATGAACTCCTTGATCTCCTCCTTCGATCCGGTGTGACCACCGTCGACGCAGGCGACTGCCGACATGACCTGGCCGGGGGTGCAATAGCCGCACTGAAAGCTGTCCTCCTCGACGAACGCCCGCTGCACCGGGTGCAAGTCGCCGTCGGTAGCGAGGCCCTCGATCGTCGTGATCTCCCGGTCCTCGGCGGCGACCGCGAGCGTCATGCACGACAGCGCGGCGCGGCCGTCGACATGCACGGTGCACACGCCACACTCCCCCCTCTCGCAACACTTCTTCGTCCCGGTCAGGCCGAGACGGTCGCGGAGCACGTCCACAAGCATCGAACGCGGATCGACGTCGAGCCGCCTCTCAGCGCCGTTGACCACAAGCGTCACCTGCACGCAGGAGACCGCAGCGCCAACTGGCCTTGCGGAGGCCTTCGTCCCCGTTCCGAACGACTCTGTTGCGGACATCTCGTTCTCCTCGGCTCGGGTCGCACCCGGCTTGTGGCCGGCGGCGGCTGCGTGTGAGGCCTCAGACGATCCCGCTTCGGCCGGCGGGTCGCTTCTGTAGACCTCCCTAGTTCGCTCCCCGGTGCTGACCTAAAGACCCCTAGGAAACGAGCTAGATCACTGGGCTCCCAGCGCGCGCCCGAGCTCCTTGCGAGAGTTGACGCCGAGCTTCGGG
>Ga0335076_10000987_pt1 | contig 27243 bp, 26 predicted proteins | sample Lox_Sample_25_FD_206717 | JGI IMG/M metagenome (GOLD analysis project Ga0335076, IMG submission 206717) | Soil microbial communities from Loxahatchee National Wildlife Refuge, Florida, United States - Lox_Sample_2.5 | ecosystem: Environmental > Terrestrial > Soil > Wetlands | place: USA... | reverse complement strand
CGGAGCGAGTCAGGCGACGCACCTCGAGTGCCGCCTCCGCCGCGTGCGGCCCGCCGGGGAATTGCTTCTCGTAGTCGCGGAAATCCGCAGCATCCGTGCTGTCCCTGATGCGATCCCAGTACTCCTGCTCGAGCTCATCGGCGGTCGCGACGTGGATCGCCGCCGCCGCGGCCGCCGGCGTCGGTACGGCGGCGCTGCCCGGGGGCGCCTGCGCGACGGCCGCCTGGCCGGGCGGCACGAAGTAGTAATCGCCGATGGACTCGTCGTAGAGCGCCGGCACCTGCACGTGGTTGACGCTCCTGGCGAGCTCTATCACCTGTGACGAGACGCTCTTCAGCAGTTGATTGGCGCTGACGCCAGGCCTCCTGATCTCCTTGATGAGGACGCGCGTGAACACGCCGTTCGGATCATGGTCATTCGCGCCGAGTCGGTCGAGCGCCTCCTGTCCCGCACCGGCGGAATACATCACCATCTGTCCGCTCGCGCTCTGCATCGCCAGCCCGCGCTTGCCGATGGCACGGCCGGTGCCCTTGAACGGATCGTCCCGACAGGCATCGATGATGGCCAGTGCGAAGCGCGCCTTCTGCTCGCTCAGGTCGTCGAGCATGCGCTGCAGCCCCACCGAGTCGTCGGCCACCTGCGCCTCGCTCTGCGGGACGAGGTCCACCGCAATCAGGTAGTTGCTTCCGCCGAACTGCACGCCGTGGCCGGAGTAGTAGAACACCACCTCATCGCCGCCGGACACGCTCCCCTTGAACGCGCGCATCGCCTCCTTCATCTGCTCGTACGTCACGTCCTGCTTGAGGGTTACCGTGAAGCCGAGGCTCTTCAACACCGCGGCCACCGCGCGGGCATCGGCACGAGCGTTGTGCAGCACCGCGGCATGCTGGTAGGAGTCGTTGCCGATCACGAGCGCGAGCCGGTGCCCGGCCTGCCCGCTCGCGGCGGGCTGCGTGACTGGGCTCGGGCTCTCCTCGGGTGTGCGCGCGCAGCCTGTCAGGAACAGCGCCAGGCAGCCACTGAGGAGCACCGGCAGCGCGGCGCGCCTCACCGGCGGCACGGCAGGCCCGGTGGCGAGCGCGTGCGCGAGTGTCCGACGGGACACTCCCCGACAGCTCCTCATGGGAGTCCGGCGAGGGCGGCGGCAATCAGCAGCTGACTCACCTTCTCGTTGGGATCGGGCAGCATGTCAGCGAGCAGCTTCAGAGTGGCCGGTGGCGTGCCGATCTCGGCCACGCGCACTCCGAACTCCGCGTTGCCAAAATCGCGGCTGCGATCTGCGCCGAAGGAGACCGGCACGATCGGCACGCGCGTGCCGCTCGCGGCATCGGTCGGGTAGTACTTGAGAAACGAGCCGGATTTGAGGTTGACGCTTTCGGTGACGAGCGTCTCCTCGAAGAGCTGTCCCTGATGACCGGCAAACTCGTCGCGCCATACCGCGCTCGCGCGCACCGCGATCGCCACCGAGTAGTGACCATCAGCGCTCTTGGCGCCGCCCTGGCTGATGAACAGGCGCAGCGGGCGCAGTCGGATCGCATCGCGCGCCGCATCGAGGCGCACATCGGCGACGAAGTCGAGTGCCACTTCCGCGTTGTCGGAGTCGCCCGAGAGGCGCATGAAGCGCAGGCAGCTGATGTGGGCGTTGAGCGGCGCCCTGGTCGACGGGTCACCGCCCTGGTAGTAGTCGCCGCTCGCCGTGCCATCGGAGACCTTGGCGTACTTCAGCAACTCGTCGTGAACACTGACGGCCATCGGGTGCAGCAGCACACGCCAACCCTGGGTAATGAAGGTGAAGAGGAAACTGCGCGTCGGCCGCTGGCTCTCGTCATTGGCACACTGGCGCAGCAGCTCCGCTTCCGGCCTGCTCGCCGGGTCGATCGTCGCCGGCCGCTGCTGGGCGAGCGTCTGCGACGCCTCAGGCCCGGCAATCAGCAGCAGCACGGCCCGGGTCGGTGCGAGCGTGACGGGTGTCCGATCGTCAGCCGCCGCACCCTGTGCGGCGAGCAGCAGCGATAGTGACGCCAGCCAGTGAGGCGCGCGCGCCGGCGCCGGTCGTTTGCCCATGACTGTGCCCTACTGCTGCACGGTGAACTCGACGGGCTGGCGCCCCACGCGCCCGAGGTTGTCGGCGATCTCGATCAGCAGTTTGTGACTGCCGCTCGGCAACTGCGCGCCATTCGCCTGGAGACCCGCGGCGGACACCTGCACGCCCGGCGCCTTGAGGATGCGATCCGTGATGTCGAGCTTGAGGAACCCGTACAGGATCTTCAGCGAGCTCACGTTGACGGTCGACCCCTGCGACGGTTTGAACTCCACGTCGATGTCCACCGGCGGCTTGATCGGGGCGCTGTGATCGGGCTTGACGACGGTAATGGTCGGCGCATTGAAGTCGGCGCCGCGCGTGACGTAGGTCGCCCCGGGGGCGGCGCGCGCCGCGAGCTCAGATTGGTACTCCCCGGTGGAAAGCAGCTGGAAGCCGCCCTGGGCGGCGCTGGCGAGCGAGGCCACGAGGAGTGCGCCGAGGACCACGAGCCACGAATGCTTCGCTGACATACACTGCATCCTTCACTGCGTTTTCGGATCGACGCGCACCGTAAGCGTGCCGGCCGCAATCCGGTCCTCGCGCGCGTCCACGACCAGCGCGCGTGTGGCCCGCGAGTTCACCTCGGTGAATGCCTGTTGCATCTTGCCGGCGGCATCGCGCCCCTCGACCCCGAGGTCGAGGAGGTTGACCTTCTTGTCCGTGAGGAAGGCGACCACCAGCGACGGACCGGTGGGCTCCGCAGCGCGCACCACGAAATTCATCTGTGGCGTCGGGAAGCGGAACGCCCCGGCCTTGACTTCGTTCGAGGCGTTGTACTTGTTCGGGTAGAGGACGGTCGCGCGGTCCTGGCTGTCCACGGTGACGACGTTGAGATAGCCCTCGCGCGGCACCGCCACCTCGAGCACGATCTGATCACCGACACGGATCTGCTGTCCGTTGCCGGCAACGATCTTGAGCACCGGCTGCCCGTTGCCCGCGAGCGCCACGAGCGACTGCCAGGTCGGTCCCTGGCCGTCCTTGAGCGGGATCAGCGCGAGCTCGCCGCGAATCAGGCGTGGATTGCCGTCGGCCACGGGATGGCTGCGGTCCCCTTCCTTGAGGTGCAGCGCGATGTATTGCGTCGCCGCCTGGCGCAGATCCTCGACCGTCGGATGCTTGCCGTCGCGAGCGGCATCCTGGATCGCGCCGGTCACGCCGAGCGTGAACATGCCGCCGTTCTCGGTGCCGGTGGCCAACTCGTCATCGCGCGCCGCCGAGAGCGCCGCGTAGTTCTCCGAACCGGCCGGGGTATCCATGGCACGCGCCACCGTGAAGCCGCGCGTCGCGGTCCCCGCCGGCACGGCTTCGGGCATACCCGGGTATGAGAAAAAGCGCGTCACCGCGATGGAGGTGCCGAGGCTCAGATTGCCGAGCTGGATGTCGCGGGTGGCCGAGCCGCTGTGACAGGCATCCACCAGTACCAGCACTTCGTGGCTCGGAATCTTGGCAATCGCCGCGCCCAACTCACGTCCGAGCAGGACATTCTTGACCTGACCGTGGCCCTGGAGGAGCACGTCGTGCATCACCAGTGCATCGTCCTGGCCGTTGGCACTCTGCGCATCCGCCACGCGCGTTCCGTGGCCGCTGAAGTAGATCAGCACCTTGTCGTTGGCACCGACCCCGTCGTGCACCCAAGTCGCGAGTGCCTGGCGGACGTTCGCGTAGGTCGCCTGCTCGTCGTAAAGCACCTTGATCTCATCGGGCTTGAACCCGATGATCGTGGCGACTTTTCTCATGTTGTCGATATCGACGTCGATCGCCGGAAGCGGGGCGCTGCGCACGTCGCCGACGCCGATGAGCAGCGCCCTCGGACTCGCGTCGGCGGCAGATGCCACGAGCGATGCTGCGGCCGCGAATGCGCTGAGTAGTCGTGACCGGGTCCTCATCTGAAGCTCCCTCAGGAAGTGGACGGCAAGGTGCTGATCTCGACGCGCCGCTGCTGCAGCGCGCCGGGCGGGAAGTTCGGCAGCGGATGTGACGAGCCGTAGCCGGTCGCCTCGATGCGCCCGGGAGCGATGTGGAAGCGCTCGAGCAGATAACTGCGCACCGATCGCGCCCGTGCCTCGGAGAGTCTCTGGTTATGCTGCGCCGAGCCCGTGGCGCTCGTGTGGCCCGCGATCAGGAAGCGGTTGTGTGCGAGCTCGGGCGAGCTGAGCGCGTTGCCGAGCTGCGCGAGTTGCGCCTGCGCGGCCGGCGTCAGCTGGTCGCTGTCGCTGGCGAAGCGGATGTCGAGGGTGATTCGCTGCCCGCCGCCGGAAGCCTCGCTTCCCGCGGGAACTTTCGCGGCGACTTCGAAGCGACGCGTGCTGACGGCCGGAGCGCTGAGGCTGCGGACGATGCTCTGGCTGTCGACGATGGTTGGCGGCGGCTCATCGGCGGCCGCTGCGCGCGCGGCGGCTGTGAGCAGCAACAGGGGCAGCAGCCACACGGGCGGTGACAGGTGGGCACGGCCGGTGCGATGAGGCTGTTGCATGGCGCGAACTCCAGGAGTCTGAGGTGGCCCCCCGGCGCACCGCAAACCGTTCGTCTCTGTTCTGCTTCCCGGCGGAATTTATCGTTTAACGCACGCCCGCCGCCGCTGCCAGAATTCGGGCGTACTTGATTTCGCGCTCCAGCATACGACAGCATCAAGTCATGTCAATGGGAGGCGCCGGGGGTCTCGGCCGCCGGGTGCGCGAGGCGCGCCCGCGCCTGGTGCGCGGCGCGCTACACAGTCTGCTGCTCGCCGCGGTCGCACTTTTCTTCCTGAACTTCAACCTTGTAGGAACGGCCAGCCCGAGCAAGCGCTATTCGCAAGACCTGGTGTACGCATGGTTCGGCGATGAGGCGTGGCTGTACCCGCGGCCGCGCGCCCCCGCACCGGGCAGAGCCGCCGCCCCGCACGTCGTGGTGGTGATGATTGACGAGCAGGCGTTGGCGCTGCGCGGGGCGCGCTGGCCGGCGCCCGTAGAGTTTCACGCACAGCTTCTCGCCGAACTCGAAGTGTTGCGCCCGCGCGGCATCCTGCTCGACTTTCTGCTGATCGATCCTGCGCCCCGGACGGATATCTGCGACCTGCTCGGCGTCGCTGCGCGGCTGCGCGCCGGGGGCACCGCGCTGTACCTCGCGGTGACGCAGCCTGGAGACCTCGCGACCCTGCAGGCTGCTGCGTGCCTCGACGCCAGCGGCACTCCCCTATCGGTCGATCGGGTGTTCACGCCGGTGTCCGTGCAGCGGCAAGCCGACGACAGCGACTTCGTCGGCCGCCACTATCCCTTCGAGCAGCGCGACGATCGCCAGGCCCCGGGCGAGGGCATCACCAGCGCGGCCGTGCGCATGTATTGTGATGCGACGCCGGCGCCGAAGGGCTGCGTTACGCGCCTCACCGACGCGATGCCCGCCAACGCCGGCTTCGAGCTCGCCTGGTCGCCCACGGGCGACCCTTTTAATCAGCGCTGGGCGGCGGGCTCGTGCGTCGAGACCGTCTCGCCGCTGCGGGCGATTCTCAACAAGCCGGCCCTGCCCCGCGAGTCCCGCTGTCCGCCCGTGGCCACGTTGTTCGCCAGGGTGCTGCTCAATCCTGCGGAGGACCCGACGCTCAGTGCCGAACGGCTGTTCACCCTCAGCGACGGCGCATTTTTCATGGTCGGGGGGAACTTCCGCGGCAGCGCCGATCTGGTCACCACGCCGTTGCATACGCTGCTGCCCGGGGTGTATTACCACGCCGTCGCCCTGCAGAACCTGCTCGCATTCGACGGAAGCCCCAAGGTGCGCAAGGAGTACCGCACACCGAAGATCGCGTTCTATTGCTACGACCTGCTGGTGCTGTGGCTGCTGGCCGCGATTTTCCTGTGGCGCCAGCAGTGGCTGCACGGGGTGCGGCCGCTCGGGCTGAGCCCCTTCGAGATCTCCCCGGCGGCGCGTGGCTGGATCGCGCCCTTCTTTGCCCGCTTTCCGACGCCGGTGTGGATCGTCGCGGCGACGGGGCTGCTGCTGCTCATGGCGACCTACCACGATCTGCAGCTCATCGCGGTGGCGGCGGCGATTGTAACTGTCATAATCATCGAACTGCGCGTGGCGCGCGGTAGCGAGATCCGTGAGCGCCTGCGCGGGTTGCTCTTGTACCTCGCAGCCATGTGTCTGTCGCTCGCGGTGATCGTCGGGGCGGTCTGGGTGGGCTACCGCTGGCTGCGGCTGCCGCCGGGTGACTGGCTCGGCTACTTCTCCTTCGCCGCCTTCGGCTTCTTCCTCGCCCACACGGCGATTCTCGAATTCGGCCGGCGCATCGATGAGCTGTACGCGGCGCGCACGGCCGGCGGACACTCCACATGAAGACCCCGCTCGTGGTGCTATTGGCGAGCGTGGCGGGCTGCCTGAGCGGGGCGTCGGCCGATCAGCCCCCCAGCCCCTCCACTGGCCAGAACGCCTGCCGGGTGCCCGACAACCGCGTTCTCGGGCCACGCATGTCCGAGCGCCCGCTGCCGCTGCTGTCGGGCGACGCCGCCCACGGCTTTCGCCCCGCCTGCACCGTGCCCTGGAGCACGCTGAGTCCGGACAAGCAGTCACTGCCGGTGGTGGGGTGCTACCAGGACAACCTGCTGCAGCTGGCGAACGACGCCGCCTGTGGACCGGGGACCGGTCGGCTCTGGGTGAGTATCCGCTGGGTGCGCACGAGCGGCGAGCAGCAGCGTGCGCAGAGCACGCCGACGGCGACCTGCCAGCGTCTGGAGACCGGCACCTACGCCGCAACGCGTGATTTTCCCGCCACGCCATGCACGCCACCCGGCACGGCGCCGGACGGCGACGCCAACGCCGCTCGACCCGCGGCGACGGCCGCTGCTCCCAGCCTGCCGACCCCGGGCGCGACGGCAACGACGCCCGCAGCGCCTTCGGCTGCGACGCCACGGCCCGAGCGCTGAGCCCGGGCCTCATCCATCGCCCTGACGCATCCCGCGCCGTGCGCGCCACGCCCCGCTGCCGTGATCGGCCATCGCTACCGGGCACTCAGGCCCCGCGACGGCGGGCGAACGCCCGCAGACCGTGCTCGAGCACGAGATGTGCCGCGCGAGGACTGCCACGACCCGTGATGCGGAACTCCCGCCCCTGGCGGCGGTTGTACGACTCGAAGAAGTGCTCGATATCACGCAGACGGTCCGGATCGAGCTCACGCAGCTGCCGAAGGCGCGCGCGGTTCACCGGCGTCTCGCCGACCGCAATCAGACGGTCATTGCGGATGGTGCGCCCCGCCTCGCGTTGCTGTGCGTGCAGGACACCCACGAGGCGCGCCGTGACGAGACAGCCCGGAAAGCTCGGCGCAAGCCCGAGCACCAGTACATCGAGCGGATCGCCGTCCGCTGCGCGCGTCTGCGGGATCGAGCCAAAGTCGTAGGGGAACTGCATGCCGACCGGCAGCACGCGACTGATGCGAAATACGCCGAGATCAGCGTCGTACTTGTACTTGTTGCGGCTGCCAGCGGGCGTGTCGATCAGTACGTATATGCGGCCGGAGCGCGGCTCGCGTGCGGGCAGCATGTCGACCGGCGCGATTTGCTTCATATCCCGCCAAGAATACCCGCGCACGCGCGCGAGCGGTTGGGTGGCACGCTTCGTTTGACCGCCGTGGGCGGCCCGGGCATTTTTGCGCGGCAACGCAGGCTTGGTCGGGGTCGTGCCGTGCCGGCGGGTCGCTTACGCATCGATGAGGGAGGCGTCATCGGCATGAACAACATGCGCATCGGCTTCATTGGCCTTGGCAACGTCGGCAGCCAGCTCGCCGGCAACCTGCAGCGCCACGGCGTCGACCTCACGGTCCGCGACCTCGATGCCGCGCGGGTCGCGGCATTCGTGGCGCGCGGCGCGCACGCGGCGGCCTCACCGCGCGAGCTCGCCGCGCGCACCGACCTCGTGATCACCTGCCTGCCCTCCCCCGCCGTGTGCGCTGAGGTCATGGAGGCTGCCGACGGGGTTCTCGCGGGACTTGCGCCCGGCAAGATCTGGCTCGAGATGAGTACCACCGACTACGCCGAGGTCACACGACTCGCAGCGCGAGTGGCGGAGCGCGGCGCCGCGGCAATGGACTGCCCGGTGTCGGGCGGCTGCCACCGCGCCGCCACGGGCAACATCTCCATCTTCGCCGGGGGCACGCGCTCGGCCTTCGAGCGCGTGCTGCCGGTACTGGCGATCCTCGGCCAGCGCATCCTGCACACCGGTCCGCTCGGCAGCGCCTCGCAGCTCAAGGTTCTCACCAACTACCTCTGCACCGTGCACCTCATCGCGCTTGCCGAGGCACTCACGGTGGCGAAGGCGGCGGGACTCGACCTGAACACCGCCTACGAGGCGATCCGCATCTCCTCGGGCAACTCGTTCGTGCACGAGACCGAGTCGCAGGTCATCCTCAACGGCAGCCGCGACATCAACTTCACCATGGACCTCGTCATCAAGGACGTCGGGCTGTTCGACGCCCTGGCGCGACAGCATCGGGTGCCGCTCGAGCTGTCGCCGCTGGTGCTCGAGATCTTCCGCGACGGCGCCCGCCGTTACGGCGCCCGCGAGCTCTCGCCGAACATCATCCGGCGACTCGAGGACGCCTGCGGCCTGCGGGTGCTGGGCGAAGGATTCCCGGCGCAGATCGTCGACGACGAGCCGAAAGTGCCCGGTTACGAGGTGCGGCCGCGGCGCGCCGCGCGTTCATAATGGTGACTTCATAACATTCGCCCGACGCGGGCGGATCGAACATGGGACGCGGCACGTTCATCGAAACGCGCTCGATCGACTACGTGCCGCTCGCCGAGCGGCACGGCAAGGTCTGGCACCTGTGGCCGGTGTGGTTCTCGGGCGATGCGCACCTCGCGACCCTCGCCGTCGGCGCGCTCGGCATCACCCTCGGCGGCACACTGCTGTGGACGTCCGTGGCTGTGGTGCTCGGCTGCCTGCTCGGCACCTTCTTCATGGCCTTCCACTCCACGCAGGGCCCGCAGCTCGGCTTGCCGCAGATGATCCAGTCGCGGCCGCAATTCGGCTATACCGGGGCATTGCTGGTGTGGGGGGTCGCCCTGGTCGCCTACATCGGCTACAACGCCTTCAACCAGGTGCTGGCGGCACAGGCGCTGCACCAGCTGACGCCCGCCGTCGCTGCGACCTCCGCGACTGCGATGGTGCTGTTTGCGCTCCTCGCGGTGGTGCTGGCCGCGGTCGGCTACGACAAGATCCACCTGGCGCAGCGCGGCTTCGCCTACATGATGATCGCGATGCTGACGGTGTTCTCCGTGGGTGCCCTGTTCCAGCTCAAATTTCCCGCGGCCCAGTGGGATGCGCACGGCTTTCACACGGTGCCGTTCCTCGCGGAGCTCTTCGCCGCCGCCGCCTACCAGCTGAGCTGGTCGATCTACGTGTCAGACTACTCGCGCTATCTGCCGCGCGACGTCGGCGTGCGTGAATCGTTCTGGTGGACCTATCTCGGCGCATTCGTCGGCGGGGCGTGGATGATGCTGGTCGGCACCGTGGCCGCGGCGGCGGCGCCGAAGCTCGATGTGGCCGCCGCCATGGAAGATGCGGCCGATGCAGTGCTGCCGGGTTTCGGCAAGGTGCTGCTGTTCGCCGCGCTGCTCGGCCTCGTCACGATCTCCGCGCTCAACTTCTACGGCGCATCACTGACGCTGTTGAGCGTCGCCGACACCGTGAGGCCGCTCGCCTGCACCGCGGGTAAGCGCCTGGTGAGCCTGCTGGTGGCCTTTCTCGCGAGCTGCGCGATCGCCGTGATCTCATCGACCGACTTCGTCAATCGTTTCGAGGACTATCTGGCGCTGCTGCTGTACCTGTTCACGCCGTGGACGGCGATCAACCTGGTCGACTTCTACCTGGTGCGCAAGGGACACTACTCGATCCGCGAGATCTTCAACCCGTCCGGAATGTACGGCCACTGGAACTGGCGCGGTCTCATCGCCTACCTGGTCGGCTTCGTCGTGATGATTCCGTTCTTCAGCACCTCGATCTACGCCGGACCGGTGGCGCGGGCGCTCGGCGGTGCCGACATTGCCATGATGGTGGGACTCCCGGTGGCCGCCGGTGTTTACCTCCTCGCCTGCCGCTCGATCGATCTCGAGTACGACCGGCGGCGCGCGGCCGCGGCCGACGTCGGGCTGGAGCCGAACGATGGCGCCGGCGCGCCGGCGCTCTAGCGAGCCGGTAGCGACCCATGCCCAGGATCGTCGAGCCCGCGCAACGCCGAAACGAGATCGCCGGCGGCTCGTGCGTAAGGGTCCCGTTAGCGCAGCGGCTGCAGCTTCGCGTTCACCAGGTAAGGATCGTCGAACGCGCTCATCTCCCCGGCGCTGCGCCCGTGCACCGGCTGCAGCCGCGCCGTGAGCGGCTTGTGCCACTTGAAAGCGAGCACGGCGACATCGCCGATGATGCGCGTGAGCTGCGCCTCGGTGACGTCTCCGGGTAGCGGCACGGTGTCGAGCCCGGTGCCGCACACCGCCGAGTAGGCGAGGAGACTATCGATGCCGATGACCCCTTCGCTCCAGCGCTGAGCGATACGCGCATCCTCGAGCACCGGCAGCATGAGCCCGGCATAGCCGACGCGGACACCGGAGATATGCCGCTGCGCCTCGGTGATCACGTACGCCGCGGTGAGCGAGCCGGGCGAGCCGAGGGCCGACGGCTCGAAGGCTTCCATCGCCACCCCGATCGAATCGTCCTTCATCGGTGCGGGCGTGCTGTCGAAGCCCCAGTACTTCCAGCCGCTGCGCGCCTCGACCTGCCGCGCGAGCCGTTCGACGCGCTGCGCGTAGCCGCCGAGCGTTGCGGCGAGCTCGCTGATGGCACGCGGCGCGTCTCCGTGAGTCCTGGCGAACACCTCGGTGACGACGCTCGCCGACTGCAGCCCTAGCGAAAAGCGCCCGCCGTTGCCCTGGTGCCAGGAGCCCGGAAAGAAGGGCGCTCCCTGGGAGAGCATCGCGGTCGCCGCGAAGCTGAACGTACCCTGGCTCCTCGGACTCGTGGCGGCAACCTGCCAGATGTGGTGGGCGGCGGCACGCACCGTGTGCCAGTGAACGCCGTCCGCGGCGGCGATGATCATGCTGGCATTGAGCTGGCTGCCGCGACCGTGCACCGCGGCGAGAATCTCGAGCGCCTGCGGGTCCGGATGGTCATCGAGGACCGCCGGCCCGATGTTCACCAGAACGTTGTTGGTTTTGCCGAGCTCCTCGAGGCGCTCGAGGAGCGCGAGCGCGCGGCTGCGGTCGAGGGTGCCGAGGTACGCCATGAAGGGCTGCGTGGTGATGCGCAGCGTCTGCACGCTGAAGCCGCCCTGCTCGAACACCGCCTGCGCCTCGTGCAGTCGGGCGGCAGCCTGCGCAAACTCTTCCTCGTAGCGCGCCGCATCGAGCTCGACGAAGGCGGTGATCGCGCGCACGGGTGGCGTGCCCGAGGCAGCGCCGTCCCCCGTCCCCGCCGCCGCATGCGCCGCGCCAGCGCACGCGACCGCGAAGACCACGAGGAGCCCGCAGAGCATGATCCGCCACACCGAGATGCCTCCCCCCGCCAACGTGTAATGGCTATCTCTGACGCTCTACCCCGACGGGGAGATGCTCCACAGCCCGCATCGACGCATCCTCGAAGGCCTGCGGATCGTCGAGGTATTCGAGCGCCATGTCCACCGCGTCGTGACCCCAGAAGAACTCCTCACCGACCACCAGGGTCGGCACACCGAAGATGCCGCGCGCGGCAGCCCACTCGGTGTTCTCGCGCAGGCGCTGCTTGATTGCCGGGGTTGCGAGTGCCGGCTGCGGATCGGCGACGCCGAGCTCGTGCGCGAGATCGGCAATGACGGCCGGATCGCTCACGTTCCGACCGTCGCGGAACACCGCATCGAGCACCGCACCGACAGCGCGCCGGTCGCTGCCGGCGGCGATGATCAACCGCAGCGCCGCGAGCGGGTTGAACGGATGTGCGGGCGGCAGCCGCATGGCCATCCCGAGTCGGCGCGCGCGCCACAGAGCGAAGCGGTAGGTGAAGCGCCGCTTGGAGGCGATCTCCGCGGGTCCCAACTGTCCGAAGCGCTCGAGCAGCCCCGCGAGCAGCACCGGCACGAACTCGAGCTGCACGCCGCGCGGCAGCTCGCCGAGGCGCGGAAACGCCAGGTAAGCGAACGGCGAGATGACGTCGAAGACCCAGGAGACCCTGACGGTGTCGTTCATGAGCGTCAATCGGACACGTGCACGACGAGCTTGCCGAAATTCTCTCCCTGCAGCAGCCCCATGAGTCCCCGCGGCGCGTTCTCCAGCCCTTCGATCACCTGCTCACGGTACCTGACGCGCCCCTCCTGCACCCACGCGCGCATGTCCTCGAGAAATGCAGCCGTGCGGTGGTAATGGTCGAAGATGATGAAGCCCTGCACCTTCAGACGCTGGCGCAGCACCGTAAAGAGCAACTGCGGGGTGCGATCGCCGCCCGGTGGCGGCTTCTCGAGGTTGTACCAGCCGATCAGCCCGCACAGTGGGATACGCGCCCCGACGTTGAGCAGGGGCACCACCGCCGCGAGCACCGCGCCGCCGACGCTCTCGAAGTACACGTCGATGCCGCGCGGGCACGCCGCGGCCAGCCGCTGCGGCAGGTCGGCCGCGCGGTGATCGATACAGTCGTCGAACCCCAGCACATCGCGCGCGTAGTCGCACTTGTCGCGACCGCCGGCGACGCCCACCGCGCGGCAACCCTTTATTTTCGCAATCTGCCCGACGACCGAGCCCACCGCGCCGGTGGCGGCGCCGACGACCACGGTGTCTCCGGCCCGCGGCTGCCCGATGTCGAGGAGCCCGACGTACGCAGTGAGCCCGGGCATTCCGAGCACCCCGAGCGCGTACGATGGCTGCGGCAGTGCTGGATCGATCTTCACCAGGTCGCGCCCATCGGAGAGCCCGTAGTCCTGCCAACCCGAGTTGGCGAGCACCAGCTCCCCCGGGGTGAAGCTGCTCACGTTCGAGGCCGTGACGACGCTCACCGTCTGGCCGGTGATCGGTGCACCGATCGCCACCGGCGGGGCGTAGGACGGCCCCTCGTTCATCCGGCCGCGCATGTACGGGTCGAGCGAGAGGTAGCGCGTTCGCAGCAGCACCTGCCCGGGACCCGGCACCGGTAGCGGCTGCATCTCGAGGCGAAAGTCGGCCGCGGTCGGCGCGCCCTGCGGCCGGCGCGCGAGCACGATCCGGCGGTTCTGTACGTCGCTGCCCATCGGCCACTCCCCTACGATGTCCACTGCGCTGCGATTGCCGGCCTTCAGCGCAGGAACTCGATCTGCACACCGGGAGGCGCGCGGGAGGTCGCGTCGACGAACAGGTCGCCAAGGAGCGTGCTGCCCGGCTCGACGCTGTAGGGCGCGAAGTCGCGCACTCCGGCCTCGTAGAGCACGCTGTCGTCGATGAAGAACTGCCCGGTGCACTCGCGCCCCGGACGGCTGAGGATCACGTGCGCGGCATCGGCGACGATCTGCGGCGTGCGGCAGCGGCGCAGCATCTGCGGGCCACCGAGAGCGAACTCGATGGCCGCGGTGGCAATCATGGTACGTGGCCAGAGCGCGTTGCAGGCGATGCCGGCGGCGCGGTACTCCTCCGCCAGCCCGAGCATGCAGAGCGACATGCCGTACTTGGACAGCGAATACGCCAGATGACCGGCAAACCACTTCGGTTGCAGATCGAGCGGTGGCGAGAGGGTGAGAATATGCGGGTTGGCGGCCTGCTTGAGATACGGCAGACAGGCGCGCGAGGTGACGAAGGTGCCGCGGGTGTTGATCTGCTGGATCAGATCATAGCGACGCATGTCGATCTCGGCGATCGACGCGAGATTGATCGCCGAGGCATTGTTGACGCAGATATCGATGCCACCGAAGTGCTCGGCGCACCGGCGCACCGCCGCGGTAACGCTCGCCTCATCGCGCACGTCCACCACCAGCGCCAGCGCCTTGCCACCGTCACGCTCGACGTCGCGTGCGGCGCTGTGAATGGTGCCGGGGAGCTTCGGGTGCGGCTCGGTGGTCTTCGCGGCGATGGCGACGTTGGCGCCGTCCTGCGCCGCGCGCAGCGCGATCGCGAGTCCGATGCCGCGGCTCGCACCGGTGATAAAGAGTGTTTTACCCGACAGACTCACGGTGCTCTCCCGAGGCTGCGCACCCGCACCAGCGGCCAGTGTACCGCGGCACGGGCTGCGCGTTGCTCACCGCTCGCCGGGCAACGCACCCTTCAGCTCGATGTGGTTGCCGTCGGGATCCTCGATGTAGAACGAGCGGCCCTCACCCTGCGCACCATAGCGTGGCGCCGGTGATCCGGCCGCGACGCCGCGTGCTGCGAGCCAGGCAATGAGTCGTGGCTCGTCGAACGGCGCAAGCGTCAGGCAGAAGTGCTCGACGTTGCGGCCGGCCCCCGGCGGCTCGCCAGCCCCGAGCGGGCCGTCGATCGTCACGAGATCGATGAGGCTCCGCCCGGCACGCAGCTGGGTCAGCCCGAGCTCGGGCTGCTCGCGCTCGAGCGCACAGCCGAGCACATCGCGGTAGAACGCCAGCGCTCGCGGTAGCTCCCGCACTCGCAGCACGATGTGGTCGATGCCCTGCACGGCGAAGGGATGATCCGGCACTCACGGCACCTCACGGCTGCTGTCAGGAACGATCCGACCCGCGGCGCCTGCGGCGCGGGCGCACGGTGCAGCTGTGCTAGCATCCGCCGCCCGGCCACGCCTCGGTGATCATGCGCCAGCGTCTCTTTTCCTTTGCCATTCTACTTGTTCTCGGCTGCGCCGCGCGCGCCGAGGAGCAGGACTTCAGCAAGGTCGAGATCAAGACCACGCAGCTGGCCGATGGCCTTTACCTGCTGCAGGGGGCCGGCGGCAACATGACGGCCGCGGTCGGCGCCGACGGGGTGTTGCTGGTCGACGATGCGTTCGCGCCGCTCGCCGAGAAGATCCGCGCCTCGCTCAAGGGCCTCGGCGGTGGCGATCGGCCGCTGCGCTACGTCATCAACACGCACTACCACTACGATCACACCGGCGGCAACAAGGCGTTCGCCGAGGCCGGCGCGACGATCATCGCGGCAGATCAGCTGCGCTCGCGCCTGATGACCGGCGGGACAGCCGGCAACGGCGGCTCGATCTCCCACGAGATGAAGCCGGTCGAGGCGGGGGCGCTGCCGCAGATCACCTTCGACCATGCGCTGACTGTGCACATGAATGGTGAGGACATCCGTGCCGTGCACTATGCCAACGCCCACACCGATGGCGACTCGATCGTCTACTTCCCCAAGGCCCACGTCGTGGCGATGGGGGATATCTACGTGCGCTACGGCTTTCCGTTCATCGACATCAACGGCGGCGGCACGGTGCAGGGGATGATCACCGCCTGCATCGACGTGCTGCGAACCGTGCCGGCCGACAGCAAAATCGTGCCCGGACACGGTGAGCTTGCCGGCGTCGATGATCTGCGCACCTACCTGAAGATGCTTCAGGATACGAGCGCGGCAGTCGGCGCGGCGATCAAGGCGGGCAAGTCGCTGGCACAGATCAAGCAGGAGCACATTCTCGGCGCCTGGAGCGAGCGCTACTCTCCGCCCAAGGCGTTCGTCGATACCGACGCCTTCACCGAGACACTCTATAACTCGCTGAATCGACGCGTCCCACGGCACGGCGGCCGCCCGCGCTGATGCGCCCGCACAGCGCGACCCGCCTTGCGCTGCGGCGAGGTGCGGGTATAGCGTGCCGCTGAAACCCCGGGAGAGCGGCCATGCGCTGGGACGACCTGCGTGAGAGCACCAACGTCGAGGACGTTCGCGCCAGCACCGGCGGTGGTGGTGCCGGGGTCAAGATTGGTGTCGGCGGGACGCTGCTGGCGCTCGCCGCCTCCTACTTCCTCGGCGTCGATCCGCGACTCATCCTCGGGCTGATGAACGCGGTGCCGACCGAGCAGTCGGCGCCCGCGGCACGCTACGGCACACCGCAGGACGAGCAGGGTCGATTCATCGCCGCGGTGCTGGGCGAGACTGAAGACACCTGGAGCGCACTCTTTCAGGCACAGGGGCTCGAGTACGTCCCGCCGAAGCTCGTGCTGTACCGCGATCAGTTGCCGACCGCCTGCGGTTCCGGAAGCGCAGCGGCGGGACCCTTCTACTGCCCGCTCGACCGCAAAGTGTATCTCGACCTCGGCTTCTTCCAGCAGCTGGCGGACGAGTTCCAGGCGCCGGGACAGTTTGCCGAAGCCTACGTGCTCGCTCACGAAGTCGGTCATCACGTGCAGAACCTGCTCGGCATCGCCGGCCAGGTACGCGCGCTGCAGCAGCGCTCCTCACCGGCGCAGGCCAATCAGCTTTCAGTGCGACTCGAGCTGCAGGCGGACTGCTACGCAGGGGTGTGGGCGAAGCACGCCGACGAGACCAAGCACATCCTCGAGGCCGGCGACGTCGAGTCCGCGCTGCGCGCCGCCGCTGCGGTGGGCGATGACACCTTGCAGAAACGCGCCCAGGGCTACGTCGTACCGGAATCCTTCACCCACGGCAGCTCCACCGAGCGGGTCGGCTGGTTCAAGCGCGGACTCAACAGCGGCTCGATTGCAAGCTGCGACACGTTCTCTGGCGGGGCCTGAGCCGCGCAACGGGCCGGCTCGGCTGCGCGAGCGCTCCGCCGAGGCGCAACGCCTCAGGAAGCCTTGCCGGAGTAGTTTGCATCCAGATAGTCGAGGATCTGCTTCGCCTCGTCGTCGGTGATCGGCGCGCCGAAGCGCTCGCGCATCTTCTGGATGGTCTTCTGCCACGCCGCGCGGTTCATCGCCGGCGCGTTGCTCGGAATGTACTCGAGGCTGTGGCAGATGATGCAGCGGCCCACGGTGAGATCATGCCCGGGCGCATCCTTGAGCCCGGTGATCTCCGCCGCCGCTGCGGCTTCGACGGCCTGCGCCCCGGCACAGCCGAGCGCGAACACAATCATCCCGCAGCGACCGAGCATGCGCGCAATGCGCTTCATGCAACCTCCACGCTCACGGCCTGCACGATGTTGTCGTGATAGCCGGAGGGGTTGAAGGTCAGCTTGTCGGGCTGCTGTGCGCCGTTGCGGCTGCGGGCACGCACGGCGATCTCGAGCGGACCGGCTCGGGCAGTATCGACCGGCATACGAAAGTCGCGCCACGCAAAGCGACCGAGATCGTGCCCGAGCTTCGCCTCGCGCCAGCTGCGGCGGCCGTCTACGGATACCTCGACGGCCGCGATCCCGGCGCCGCCGTCCCAGGCCTTGCCCGTGACTTCCGCGTGCTCACCTCGTTTGAGGCGCGCCCCCGCAACGGGGCCTACGATGAGGGAGTTGACGAGGATCTCGGTGATCGGGGTGGTCTCCGGCGTCTCCTGGCTCGCGAAACGCGCACCGGGAAACGCTCCGGTCGGCAGTCGGTAAGCGGACTTCATCCAGAACCCATCGAAAGCCTTCGGCTCGATGCGGATGTCGGTGAGATGCTTCATCCAGTAGGTTCCGGTCCAGCCCGGCACCGCGAGGCGCACCGGCGCGCCGTTCCAGTGCGGCAACGGCTGGCCGTTCATCTCGAAGGCGATGAGCGTGCTCTCATCGAGGGCGCGCTCGAGCGGCAGGCTTTTCACGAAATTCGGTGTCTGCGGCAGCACCGCGGAATCGGCGCCGGCGAACACGACCTCGAGCGCGCCGGCAGCAACGCCCGCCTTGTTGAGCACGTCGCGAAGCCGCACGCCCGTCCAGCGCGCATTGCCCATCGCGCCGTTCGCCCACTGCACACCCGGGACGCGCGGTGCGAACAGTCCGCGACGGTTTCCGGAGCACTGATTGACGGCCGCGATAGTGACGCGCTCGAAGCCGCTCTTCAGCTCCGCGAGCGAAAGTGTGAGCGGCTGCCGCACGCTCGCGCCACCGACCTTCAGCCGCCAGCTCGCCGCGTCCAGCCACGGGATGACAGTCAGGTGATAGCGCACGAAGAAGACGTCGTTCGAGGTGAACGGTGCGGCGAGATCCGCGAGCGGCGTCTCGAAGTTCGGCGGCCGGAAGGCGCGCTGGATGAGCGGCTGCTTTCCGGGCAGTGTGCCGAGGCTGTCCTGCGGCGCCGCGGTCACTCCGGGGGCATCGGCGGCTCGCGCGCGCCGGCTGAGCCATGTGCCCGCGCCCGCGAGGAGCAGCTCACGCCGTGTCAGCACAGCGTGACCACCTTCCCACCGGCGGGCCGGGTGACCACCGTCTGATCGGTCGCCGCCACGCGCAGTGCAGGTGCCGTCAGGAGCAGGGCTTGCCGTGATCCGGCCGCGCACCTGCCGCCTTCGCCGCGGCCTCGGTCATGTACTGACCCTGCTTGGTCTTCCCGTACCACTGGTCACCCTGGCAGTGATACACATGACTCGACGTGTTGACCCAGACCTGTCCGGGGCCCCCACCCGGTGCCGCCTGCGCCGCAGGGGCGTTGGAGGCGGTTCGCGTTGCAGGCGCCGCCGCTGCGGCTGGCGCGGCTGCCGCTGCGGGCGCTGCTGCGGCTGGCGCGGCCGCAGGAGCGGCGCTGCCGGCGACACCCGCCGACTTGTTGATGCCGCCATGGCCGCTGCAGGCGCCACGGCCGCCGTGCGGCGAGGTGGTGCCGTCATTGCAGGTCACCGGGCCGCTGCTGCCACCGCTCGAGGATGCCGTCGTGGGCGCGGCTGCCGCGGCCGGCGCGGCGGCGGCGGCACTGCCGCCGGCACTCGCCGCCTTGCTGATGCCGCCATGACCGCTGCAGGCGCCACGGCCGCCGTGCGGCGAGGTGGTGCCGTCATTACAGGTCACGGGCCCGCTGCTGCCGCCGCTCGAGGATGCCGCGGCGGGGGCGGCAGTGGTGGCCGGGGCGGACGCTGCGGGAGCCGCAGCGCTCCCGGACGATGCGCTCGCCGCGGTAGCGGACTTGTCGATGCCGCCATGACCGCTGCAGGCACCGCGACCGCCATGCGGCGAGGTCGTGCCGTCCTTGCAGGTCACCGGGCCGCTCGCGCTGCTCGTACTCTGCGCGCAACAGAGCGCGGGGGCGCCAAGAAGCGCTACCGCGAGCACGGCGCCAGACAGCAAGGCGTTGACTTTCATGACGTTCATCTGCAGTCCTCCTCGCGGGGCCGCTTGTTATCGTTGCGGCAGAATAGCGCAATCCTCTCTCGAGGTGGTATCGGCAGGCGCTCCGCGCAGTGTGCGATGTGGGCACGGCCGGGTGTGGCGGACGTAGTACGCTGCCCGCTCGTGAGCTGTGTCCTCTCGGGCGCTGTCGGAGGATCGTGATGATGGTACGTCTCGCCTGGGTCGTGGGTCTGCTGCTGCTCGGCTGCGGCTTCGCGCCGCGCGCCTGCGCAGACTGGATGGAGCGCACCGAAGCCATCATGGGCACGCGCTGCTACGTGCAGCTGTGGGCGGATGATCCCGACAAGGGCAATGCGGCCATCGATGCGGTCATGGCGGAGCTGCGCCGCATCGATGACCTCATGAGCCACTATAAGCCCGAGAGTCAGCTGTCGCAGATCAACCAGTATGGCAACGAGCGAGCGGTACAGGTCGACAAGGAGCTGTTCGACCTCATCAAGCTCTCCACCCACTTCTCCGAGATCACCGAGGGGGCCTTCGACATCACCTACGCGAGCGTCGGCTATCTCTACAACTACCCGGAGCACATCCACCCCACCGAGGCGCAGATCCGCGCGGCGCTACCGGCGGTAAACTGGCGCAACATGATCCTCGATGAGGCACATCACACCGTGCGCTTCGGGCATCCCGGGATGCGCATCGACCTCGGCGGCATCGGCAAGGGTTATGCGGTCGACCGCGGCATCGGCATTCTCAAGGCACGCGGTGTGCAGCGCGCCCTCGTCACCGCAGGTGGCGACAGCCGCATCATCGGCGATCGCATGGGCCGGCCCTGGCTGGTCGCCATCCGTCACCCCGACAATCCGAGCAAGGTCGTCACACGCATCCCGTTGTCGGATTCGGCCGTGTCCACCTCAGGCGATTACGAGCGCTACTTCGATGAGGACGGCGTGCGCTACCACCACATCATCGACCCGCACACCGGGCATTCGGCCAGCAAGGTACGCAGCGCCACCGTCATCGGTCCGACGGCGACGCAAACCGACGGCATGTCGAAGACCGCGTTCGTGCTCGGCGCCGAAAAGGCGCTCGAGATCATCAACCGCATGCCCGAGTACGACGCGGTGTTCGTCCTGCCCGACGGCAAGATGCTCTACTCGAACGGTCTGCGCCCGGCGGCGCCACGTCCGCAGGGCGCCCCGCCGGCGCCTGCCGCGACGAACCCTAGTGTTCCACCCTGAGAAGGGCGTCCACCTCGGCCTCGGCCGCGAGCCAGTCCTCGACGTCGTGACCCGGCACGAAGCCGCGCCGCTCGGCGCGTAGGTAGGCAGTCTCGGCGATCAGCCCGCGGCGCGCTTCCGCGGTCACTTTGACGTGTGCGGGCGCTTCGCTCGGTGACTTGCGCGCGCGCGGCGGGTTGTGCACGGCCGCCTCGGCAGGGACGGTGGGATTGGTGGACTTCGTATCGGGCAAGCGACGATTGGCCATCGGCTCCTCCTTGTAGGCTGCAAGCAAGAGCGACTTTGCGCGCCTCGCCTGCGCAGGCGCAAGCGCTCGGCGCGTCCGGCGCAGGTGTCCGCCGGTGTCCGCCGTCCGCGACGCGGACACGAGGCTGGCGTGCGCGCAGGCGCAGCGCACTCGGGATTTCCTGCGCGCTCAGACGCTTGTGCGCGGCGAGCGCGAGCCACCGCCGCTGGCACGGCGGATGCACGAGCACGGGCACATGAAGCTCGCACAGTTGAAAAAAATTCCTGAGCCCGACTCGGCCGCAACGGCGCGCGATGCCATTCGCATGCGCGGCACCGAAGCGCAGGACGTACCGCTGTCGAGGGCCCGCTCCCTGTGGCACCGCCACCGCCTGGCGCTGACCCTCGCTGCCGGCGCCTTGCCGCTGGCGCTCCTCGCCTGGGCGGTGCACGGTTGGCTCGCAACCGCAACGGTGCTCGCGCACGAGCGGCTGCGCCTCGCCGAGGTCAAGCGCGGGCACTTCGTGCGTGACGTCGCCGCCGACGGCACCGTCGTGGCCGCGGTAAACCCGACGCTGTTCGCCATCGCGCCGGGCACCGTGAGCTACCTGGCGCGCGCCGGAGATGCCATCCGCCAGGGGCAGATCCTCGCGACGCTCGACAGCCCCGAGCTTGAGAGTGAGCTCAAGCGCGAGCAGGCCACGCTCGACAGCCTCGATGCCGCGCTCGGACGGCAGCAGCTCGAGATCCGCCGCGAAATGCTCACCAGCAAGCAGCAGGCCGATCTCGCCCAGGTGGCCATCGAGGCTGCGCAGCGCGAGCTCAAGCGCTCGCAGTGGGCCTGGGATCAGCGCGTCATCAGCGAGCGCGACTACCAGCGCGCCATCGACGACGTGTCGACCGCCCGGCTGAACTTCGAGCACGCGCGCGACACCGCAGGCCTCGAGCGCGACAGCCTGGCGCTCGAGCTGCGCACCAAGCGTCTCGAGCGCGACCGCCAGGCGCTCGTGGTCGCGGCGTTGCGCGATCGCGTCGCCGCGCTCAGCGTGCGCTCGCCGGTGAACGGCATGGTGGCGAACCTCGCCCAGCCGCAGAAGACGCTGGTCGCGGCGAACGCGCCGCTCCTCACCGTGGTCGACCTATCGGCCTTCGAAATCGAGTTTCGCGTGGCCGAGACCTATGCCGGCGACATCAAGCCGGGGCTGCGTGCCGAAATCACCGTCGAGGGGCGCGTGGTGCCCGGCGCCGTCACGGCGATCTCCCCGGAAGTGCGGCAGAACGAGGTGGTCGGGCGCGTGAAGTTCACCGGCGCGCAGCCGCCGGGGCTGCGGCAGAACGAGCGCACCGCGGTGCGCATCGTGCTCGATGAGCGCGACGGCGTGCTCAAGTTCGAGCGCGGCTCTTTCATCGACGAGGCGACCCACGTGGTCTACGTGGCGCGTGGCTCGCACGCGGTGCGCGTGCCGGTGGTGCTGGGCGCGCCTTCGGTCGCCGAAATCGAGGTGGTGCACGGCCTCACCGCCGGCGATCAGGTCGTCATTTCCGACATGCGGGATGCCAACGAGGCACCCGAGGTCGCTATCTCCAACTGAAGTCTCACGGAACGCATCGAGGAAAAACCCATGCTCAGGATGCACGACGTCAGCAAGATCTACCGCACCGATCTCATCGAGACTTACGCGCTGCGCAAGTTCTCGCTCGAGGTGGCCGAGGGCGAGTTCGTCGCGGTCACCGGGCCTTCGGGCTCGGGCAAGACCACTTTCCTCAACGTGGCCGGCCTGCTCGAGGACTTCGATGCGGGCAGCTACGAGCTCGAGGGCACTGACGTGCGGCGGCTCTCGGACGACGCACGCTCACGGCTGCGCAACGAGCGCATCGGCTTCATCTTCCAAAGCTTCAACCTGATCCCCGACCTCAACGTGTACGACAATGTCGACGTGCCGCTGCGCTACCGGCGTCTCACGGCCGCCGATCGCGACGAGCGCATCAACAGTGCGCTCGAGCTCGTCGGGCTCGCCTCACGGATGAAGCACATGCCGGCGCAGCTCTCGGGCGGCCAGCAGCAGCGGGTCGCGATCGCGCGGGCCATTGCCGGCGACCCGGCATTCCTGCTCGCCGACGAGCCCACCGGCAACCTCGACTCGCTGATGTCGCGCCAGGTCATGGACCTGCTCGAGCAGATCAACGAAATGGGCACGACCATCCTGCTCGTGACGCACGACCCGGAGCTGGCGCGCCGCGCGCAGCGCAACGTGCACCTGATCGACGGCCAGATCTCCGACTTCCGCGCCTACGAGCCGCGTGCCGCAGCGGTGCAGGCCGCGGCGCCGGGCGCCAGCGGCGCGCCCGGCTCGGCGTTCGCCTGATCGGCCTTTGCCAAAGGAGCTGCCATGCTCGGCTACTACACGCGCCTCGCCCTCAAGAGCTTCGGCCGCAACCCGGGCCTCACCACGCTCATGGTGCTCGCCATCGCGCTCGGCATCGCGGTGTGCATCATGACGCTCACCGTCTACCACGCCATGTCGGGTAATCCCATCTGGTGGAAGAACGACCGGCTGTACGCCGTCACCATGGACAACTGGGACCCGAACCAGCCGTGGCGCCCGGATTGGACGGGGCCGCCGCCGCAGATGACCTACAAGGACAGCCAGTACCTCTTCTCCTCCAACATCCCCGAGCGCAAGGTCGTCATGTACAGCGTCGACGGCGTCATCAGCGGCGTCGGCTCCGCGGCACCGGAGCGCGTCAGTACACGTCTCACCAGCGCCGATTTCTTCGCGATGTTCGAGGTGCCGTTCCTCTACGGCAACGGCTGGAGCGCCTCCGCCGACCGGCCGGCGCAACCGGTGATCGTGCTGTCACGCGAGGAGAACGAGAAGCTCTTCGGCGGCAGCAACAGCGTGGGCCGCACGCTGCGCTGGAACGACCATGAGTTCCGCGTCATCGGCGTGCTCGATGAGTGGTTCCCGCGCCCGAAGTACTACGACCTGAATGGCGGCAACTTCGCTCCTCCCGACAAGGCGTATATCCCGCAACAGTGGGGCATCGATCTGGCGCTGCTCAACAACGAGGACACCGACTGCTGGCGTGCGGAGAAGGTCGACAACTACAAGGAGTTCATCGCCTCGGATTGCGTCTGGCAGCAGATGTGGGTCGAGCTGCCCGACGCCGCGAGCCGCGAGCGCATGCAGTCCCTGATCGACGGCTATTGGGCAGAGCAGCACAAGGCCGGCCGCTTCCCGCGCGCCCGTGACAACCGGCTGACGAACGTCGCGCAGTGGCTGCGCGACAACAAGGTGGTCGACAATGATAATCGCGTGCTGGTTGGCCTGGCGTTTGCGTTCCTCGCCCTGTGTCTGATCAACACGGTGGGCCTGCTGCTCGCCAAGTTCCTCAACGGCGCGACGATCACCGGCGTACGCCGCGCGCTCGGTGCGAGCCGGCGGCAGATCTTCGTGCAGCACCTCGTCGAGGTAGGCGCGGTGTCGGTGGTCGGTGCCGCCCTCGGACTTCTGCTCGCTACGCTCGGGCTGGCCGCCGTCCATCACCTGTACGCCGCCGCGCATCTCGGCCAGCGTGGCGGCTACCAGGAGCTCACCCACTTCGATGTCGTCGGCGTCGTGTGGGCGGTCATCCTCGCCGTCGCCGCAACGGTCGCCGCGGGACTCTATCCGGCGTGGCGCATCGGCCAGCTGCCGCCCGCGGTATACCTGAAGAGCCAGTAAAGGAGTCAACATGAGCCTCGGTGTCCGTCCCATCCTGTCGGCGCTGCTGCGCAACCGCACCGGCGCAGTGCTGGTCGCCGTGCAGATCGCCATTGCTCTCGCGGTGCTGGTGAATGCGCTCTACATCGTCGTGCAGCGGGTCGAGAAGATCGGCCGGCCGACCGGGATCGATGAGCCCAACCTGCTGATGATCCTGAGCACGGGTTTCACCGCCCGCTATCAGGAAGTGGCCTCGATCGAGGAGGATCTCTCCTGGCTGCGCAGCCTCCCGGGTGTGGTCGCGGCCAGCGCCATCAGCGCCGTGCCGCTCTCGGGCAGCGGCAGCGCCGGCGCCCTCATGCCGCGGCCGGGCGCGCCGCCGACCGACTCCGTCAATCACATGGAGATCGACGAGCAGGGGATCGCCACGCTCGGCGTGCACCTGGTCGCCGGGCGCAATTTCCGCCACGAGGAGATCCAGCCGCCGCTCACCGAAAACAACGCCTCGCAGTTCGTGCCGGAGGTGATCGTGAGCCGCGCGCTGGCCGAGCACCTGTTTCCCCACCAGAACCCGCTCGGCAAGCCGGTGTATGACCTGCTCGGACAGAGCGCCACCATCATCGGCGTGATCGACCCGATCATGGGCAACTTCCCCGACAATCCCCACCCGGACTGGCTCTACCTCATGCCGCGCCTGCCGGCGCCGTTCTTCGACGGTGTCCACTACGCGGTGCGAACCCAGCCCGGACAGCGTGACACCGTCCTGCGGCTCGCCGAGGCACATCTGGCGAAGTCGAACCCCGATCGCGTCGTCAACTGGGTACGGCCGCTCAGCTATTTCAAGAACCTGAGCTACCTGTGGGACCGTGCCATGGAGATCTATCTGCTCACGGTGACGGCGCTGGTGATCGCAGTGACCTGCCTCGGGGTGTTCGCGCTCGCGACCTTCAACGTCAGCACGCGCACCAAGCAGATCGGCACCCGCCGCGCGGTGGGCGCGCGCCGCCGCGACATCGTGCGCTACTTCCTCATCGAGAACGGGCTGATCACGAGCTCCGGCGTGCTCGTTGGCTGTGCGCTCGCGCTCGCCGCCGGGTACTGGCTGTCGCTCGAGTACGCGCTGCCGCGCTTGAACCTGTATTACCTCGTGGGAGGGGTGCTCGCGCTGTGGGCGATCGGTCAACTCGCCGCCTGGCAGCCCGCGCGGCGCGCCGCCACCGTGCCGCCCTCGGTCGCCACGCGCACGGTGTGAGCGCGGCGTGATGCTAGCATCACGTCCATGAGAGAGAACGCGCTTCCGACGCTGCGCAGCAGTCTCGCCGGCCGCAACATCCTGGTGGTCGACGACAGCGAGGGCGTCCGCACCGCCTTCGACGTGCTGCTGTCGCTGCACGGGGCGCGGGTGCTGACCGCGGCGGCGCCGGCAGAAGGTCTCGCGGCGCTCGCGCGCGAGAGCGTCGACCTGGTGATCCAGGACATGAACTTCCGTCGCGAAGCGACCAGCGGCGAGGAAGGCATCACGCTGTTTCGCGCGATCCGTGCCCGCTTCCCGCAGCTACCGATCATCCTGCTCACGGCCTGGACGCACCTCGAGACCGCGGTCGAGCTGGTGCGCGCCGGCGCCGCCGACTACATCGCCAAGCCCTGGGACGATGCGCGCCTCCTCACCAGCGTGCGCAACCTGCTCGATCTGCGCAGCGCGCGCGCCGAGGCCGACGCGCTGCGCAACGGCCGCCGCGAGGCGCGCGCCGCGCTCGCGGAGCGCTTCGATCTGCGTGGCGTCGTGTACGAGAGCGAGGCGATGCACACGCTGGTGTCGATGGCCACCCAGGTGGCGCGCGCCGAGGTGCCGGTCCTCATCACCGGACCGAACGGTGCCGGCAAGGAGGTACTTGCGGACATTGTCCAGGCGAACTCCGCGCGGGCCGAGCGGGCGTACTTCAAGGTCAATCTGGCCGCGCTGCCGAACGAGCTGATCGAGGCGGAGCTGTTCGGCACCGAGGCCGGTGCCTTCACCGGCGCGCGCGCGCGCGCCGGTCGCTTCGAGGCGGCCGAGGGCGGCACGCTGTTCCTCGACGAGCTCGGTACGCTCGCCGGCGGCAGCCAGGCGAAGCTGCTGCGCGTGCTGCAGACCGGAGAGTTCGAGCGACTGGGATCGAACCAGACCCGGCGCACCAGCGTGCGGGTGATCGCCGCCACCAACACCAACCTGCGCGAGGCGATCCGTGCCGGGCGCTTCCGCGAGGATCTGTTCTACCGCCTCAATGTCATCGAGCTCGAGGTTCCACCGCTTGCCGAGCGGCGCGAGGACATCCTGCCGCTGGCCGCTCATTTTCTCGAGCCTGGCTTCGTGCTGACGCCCGAGGCGACCGATGTCCTCAGCCGTTACCCCTGGCCCGGCAACGTGCGCGAGCTGCAGAACGCCATCCGCCGCGCCTGCCTGCTGTCGCCCGGGTCGGCGATCGGGGCCGCGGCGCTCAATCTGCCAACCGCGCCGTCCGCGGCGAGTGAAGACAGCGCCCCGGATCGCGCCAGCATCGAACAGGCGCTCGAGCGCGCTCGCGGCGTGATTGCCCATGCGGCACGTGACCTGGGACTGTCCCGTCAGGCACTCTACCGGCGCATGGAGAAACTCGGCCTCAGGGTCGAAGCGCCCCGGCCACCGCCCGCGCCGTGATGCCGCGCTGGTCGCTCGCGGGACGCGCCGCAGCGGCGCTGGCAGTCGTCGCGGCCCTCAGCGCGGCCGTGACGGCGCTTGCCGCGCACTGGCTGCCGCCGCTCCCCGCGGCGCTCGCCGGAATTCTTGCGACGGCGCCGCTGCTGCTGTGGCTCGCGCGGCGCATCACCCGTCCCTGGGTGCGGGTGCTGCGGGCCGTGCGCGACGGCATCGTCAGCCTGCGCGACCGCGACTTCAGCATCAGTGTCGGCGCGACAC
>Ga0335076_10000986_pt1 | contig 27246 bp, 27 predicted proteins | sample Lox_Sample_25_FD_206717 | JGI IMG/M metagenome (GOLD analysis project Ga0335076, IMG submission 206717) | Soil microbial communities from Loxahatchee National Wildlife Refuge, Florida, United States - Lox_Sample_2.5 | ecosystem: Environmental > Terrestrial > Soil > Wetlands | place: USA... | reverse complement strand
CGCGATCTGCATTTCTCACAGACCAGCCTGCAATGGGTCGTGACCGCGTACGCGCTCACGTTCGGCGGCTTTCTCCTGCTCGGCGGCCGCGCCGCGGATCTGCTCGGCCGCCGCCGAATCCTGATGGTCGGACTGGCCGTGTTCACGACGGCGTCGCTCGGATGCGCGCTGGCGACCGGCGACGCGTTTCTGATCGGGACGCGAGCTGTGCAGGGGCTGGGCGCGGCGATCATGCTGCCCGCCGCCCTGTCGGTCGTGATGAACATGTTCGAGGAGGGCGCCGAGCGGAACAAGGCGCTCGGGATCTGGGGCGGCCTCGGGGCCGCCGGCGCGACCGTTGGCCTGATCGCCGGCGGGTTCCTGACCCGCTATGCCGGCTGGCAGTACATCTTCTATTTGAACGTTCCGATCGGGGCGGCCGCGCTCCTGCTGGCTCCGAGGGTCGTGCCCGAAAGCCGGCTAGACACCCAAGCCCGGCGCAGGTTTGACGCTGCCGGCGCCGTCGCCGGCACGGGCGGGCTGGTGCTGCTCGTGGACGCGATCTCGCAGGCCCCGCAGTACGGGTGGGGCGCAACCAGGACGATCGCGCTCCTCGCGGCGTCCGCGGCCCTCCTTGCGGCCTTCCTGGTGATCGAGAGCCGGGCCAAGGACCCGATCCTCCCGCTGTCGATCTTTCGCCTGCGCACGCTCGCCGGCGCGAACGTCGCCGGTCTGCTGCTCGGCGGGAGCTTCTACGCGTTCATCTTTGCCGGCACGCTGTACATGCAACAGGTGCTGCACTACAGCGCGCTCGAGACGGGCGTGGCATGGCTCGCGGCCTCGCTTACGTCGATCGCGCTGGCCGGCCTGTCTCAGCTGGTGGTCACCCGCATCGGGCCGAAGGTCGTGATGGCGTTCGGGATGACCCTGATCGCCGCGGGCGTGCTCTGGGCCACCCAGGTCCCCGTCGACGGCCATTTCGTTCAGAACCTCGCCGGACCGATGGTCGTCGCCGGGGCAGGGACGGCCTTCTCGTTCATCCCGATCTCGATCGCCGCGCTGGCGGGCGTCGCCTCCCACCGGGCCGGGCTCGCCTCCGGGCTGCTGAACACCTCGCAACAGCTCGGCGGGGCGATCGGCATCGCGATCGCCTCGAGCGTCGCCGCCAGCCATTCGCAGTCGCTGCTGCACGCCGGCGATGCCGGCCCCGCGGCTCTCACCGGCGGCTTCCAGCACGCGTTCTGGGTGCTCGGCGCGATCGCGCTGCTCGCGCTCCCGGCGATCTTCGCGCTTGTCCGCCGGGACGAGCTCTCGGCCACGCCGAACGCAGCCACCAGCGTCGACGCCGATCCATGCCCCGTTCCGGCGAGCTGAACCCGCCGACACCCAACCAGGAGAACACGACCATGAGCGAACTGTCCGACAAGACCACGATCGTCGTCGGTGCGAGCCGCGGCCTCGGCCGCGGGATCGTCACCGCCCTCGCAACGGAGGGAGCCCCGGTGATCGCCGTCGCCCGCACCGGAGCGGACCTCGCGGAGCTCGCGGGCGGGAACCACATGAGCACGATCCAGCCCGAGGCTGCCGATGCCGCCGATCCCGCGCTCGCCGGCAGCCTGCTTGACCGCTACGAGCCGCACGCCGTCATCCTCGTGGCGGGCGCGACGCCCCTGCCGCGTCCGCTGCAGCTCCAGACGTGGGAGACGTTCTCGCTCAACTGGCACACCGACGTCCGGATCGCGTTCAACTGGGTGCGCGAGGCGCTGCTCAAGCCCCTGCCGCCCGGCAGCACGGTGGTCGTCGTCAGCAGCGGCGCAGCGATCGCCGGGTCACCACTGAGCGGGGGCTATGCCGGCGCCAAGGCCACCCAGCGCTTCATCGCCGCCTACGCCACGGATGAGGCGCAGCGGGCGGGTCTGGGAATCGGGTTCACCGCGGTGATGCCCCGGATCACGCCATACGGCGGCGTCGGGCGCCCCGCGGTCCGCGCGTACGCGAACCGCATCGGTCGGTCCGAGGAGGAGTACGTCGCGCAGTTCGGCGCGCCGCTCACCCCCGAGATCGCCGGGGCCGCGATCGTCGAGCTGGTCCGCAAGGAAGCCGCCGACCTCGCCCCGGGCTACATGCTGACCGGCACCGGCCTTCAGGACCTGTCGTGACAGCCTGGGTCTACCCGGACAACTCCTCACTCGCCCCGCCCGCGCGCCGTGAATTCACGTTCAGCCACCTCCCGTGTGGTCAACTGCTCAGTCGACGGGTGCGAGCGCGCGAGTGAGCAGTTAACCGGCGAGCGCCTCGCGGAACCCCGCGACGTCGCACAGCAGGGCGTCGCCGAGAAACCGGAGGCTCTCCATCGACCGCGCGGCGGCCTCGGCGTTGCCGGCGCCGCACGCGTCGATCACGACCACCGGGATGAAGCCCAGATCGCCCGCATGCCGCGCGGTTGGCTCAATGCCGATCTCGGTCGCCACGCCCACGATCGCGATCGCGTCGACACCCGCACCCCGCAGCGCCAACTCGAGCGGAGTGCCCGCAAACGCCGACAGTGTCAGCTTGTCGAGAACCGCCTCGCGCTCGCTCGGCGTCAGTTCGGGCACGATCTGCGTCTGCGGCGCATCGGGCAGGAACGGCGAGCGCACATCCTCGAGGCGGTCGACGCCCTGCCACGCCCGCCACATCCGCAGCTGAGCCACGCCCATCAACTCCACCGGCAGGGTCACGTGGCGGGTGAAGTACGTCCGTACCCCGGCAGCCCGCGCGGCCTTGAGAACCGCACCTACGTTGTCCACGACTCTGTCCCGATCGGCGATCTGCTCCAGGATCCCAACCTGCATGTCGTAGACGAGCAGTCCCAGCCGGCCCGGCCGGCAAACGTCGCCCAACGACTGCGGGACGCTGAGACCGTTGAACTGATCCATCTACTCGCGCCAGTAGACGCCGGGATCGTCGTGGATGAACTCGAGCCGGCGACCATCGGGATCGCGCAGGTAGAAACCCTTCGAGAGGGTCGTGTGCTCGACCGGGCCCCGGACCTCGCAACCCAGCGCCCGAGCCCGCCGTAGCACCTCGTCGAACCCCGCGCGATCGACGTCGAAGGCGATCTCGTCGGGATCGTCGCCGGCGCCGTGCTCGAGCGATGCGAAGAACACCAACAGCGTCTGCCCGACCCTGATCGGGCCATGATCGCCCTCGATCTCATCGGCTCCGGTCAACTCGAGGTAGAAGCGGCGGAGGCGATCCGGATCGTGCGTTCGAAAAGCGAGATGGTTCACGCCGAGCACGCCCATGCCCGAACACTATGACCTTTGACGCCGCGGTCCCTGGCCGGCGCTACTCGACGATCACCGGGTGACCGGTGACCGGTGCGGCGGCCGGACGCCGCCAGCCCGACAGGGCCATCCCGAGGGCGGGGATGAGCGCGACAAGAATGAGCACGAGTGCCCACAGGAAGGTCGAGCCGAACGCGTCCGCGAGCGGCCCGGCGATCGCGGCGTGTGCGTTCGCAGGCAGATGCTGGAGCGTGGCGATCCCGCCCGAGTGCGAGCCCGAGACGCGACTCCCGAGGATGCCGGCGAGGTTGCTCGTGATCGCCGAGGCGAGGATGACCGATAGCACTGCGGTGCCGATCGAGGCGCCGGCCTGACGGATGATGTTCATGGCCGTGCTCGTCCGGGCGATCGCCGCTGCCGGGACCGCCTGCATGGCCGCGGTCATGTTGGGCATCATCGCGAGGCCCATCCCCAGGCCTTGGACGAAGTTCGCGGTACAGAGGAGAACGTAGGAGGTGTGGGCGCCCACGAACACAAACGGGATGAGCCCGATGGCCACGAATGGCAGCCCGGTGGCCGGCAGCCACGTCGGGCCGTACCGGTCGGTGAGCCGGCCGGAGAGGGGCATCATCAGCATCGCGCCGAAGCCGCCCGGGGCCATCAACAGGCCCGCCTGGAGCGCCGAGGCGCCGCGCACGGCCTGGAAGTAGAGGGGCACGAGCAGCATCGATCCGAACACCGAGATCGCGAACAAGAGGAAGGTGCCCGCGGCCGCCCCCGCTCGGGTGTGCGCGAACGTCCTCAGGTCGATGAGCGGATTGGGGCTGCGCCAAGTGTGGACGAACCACGCGGCGATCAACAGGGCCCCGGCGAGCGTCGGGCCCCACGAGCGCACCGACCCGAAGCCGTAGGTCGAGGACTCGGCCAGGCCGAAGATGAACACCGCGAGCCCGGGGGACAGCAGCAGCATCCCGAGCCAGTCGAGCCGGTGGGCGGGCTGGGGCTGGTCAGGGTCGAGCACGATCATCGCGAGGATGAACGCGGCGATCCCGATCGGCAGGTTGATGAAGAAGATCCAGCGCCACGAGGCGTTGTCGACGAGCCAGCCGCCGAGGATCGGCCCCAGGATCGGCGCGATGAGCATCGGCACGCCGAGTACGCCCATAACGCGGCCCATCCGGTGAGGACCGGCCTTCCTGGTCAGGATCGTCATGACCGCCGGCATGATCATTCCGCCGCCGAAGCCCTGCAGGACGCGGAAGAAGATCAGCGAACCGGCGCTCCAGGCGAGGCCCGACAGCACCGATCCAAGCGTGAACAGCACAAGCGACGACATGTAGATGCGCTTGGTGCCGAACCGGTCCGCGGCCCAGCCGCTCACCGGGATCACAGTCGCGAGCGCCAGCGTGTAGCCCGTGATGACCCACTGGATCGTGGTCAGCGAGGAGTGGAACGCGACCGCGAGGTGATCGATTGCCACGTTGACCACGGTCGTGTCGAGGATCGACATGACCGCGCCGAGCATCACCACGCCGGCGACGATCAGGGTCTCGCGGTCAAGCCCCTCGGGCTGGCCTGCCTGGGTGGAAGCGTCGGCCATACCTCTATCGTACCGGACCGACGAGTCCGGTTATCAGAAGGGCGGCGGTGACAAGCTGAGTTAGCACGCCGACCACGACCGGAGGTTCGATCGAGGTGTGGTTCGCGTGGTGCAGCGGCTGGGTGACGCGGAGCCCCGAGCGGAGCTCGGCCACGACCATCACGTCCGGGAGCACGCCACCGAGCGCTCCCGCGGCGGCCAGCCGGTGGCGGCGGGCCAGCGCCGCGCTCACGACCGTCGCCACGGCGAGGTCGGCGAACATCGCCGTGCGGTTCTCGAGCCCGTAGTCGGTATGCGGGATCCGGTCGAGGGCCAGATGACTGATCACGCCGACCGCCAGCGCCCCGCGGGGGGTGCGGGCAAAGCGGGAGGCGAAGGCGCCGGCGAGGGCGTGCGGGGTGGCGACCATCAGCGATTGGATCCGTTCATCCAACAGATCGGCGGCAGGGGCACAACTTTGAGCCTAGTGGCCGCCCCGCGACGCACCGGAGGGCGGCTAGCGCGAGATCTGCTCGTCCAGCACGCCGCGTTTGCCGGCGGCATAGGCCACTTCGGCCCGGCTGTGGACGCCGAGCTTTCGCATCACGTTGCGCACGTGGAACTTGGCGGTGCTCTCGCTCACGAAGATGCGCCGCCCGATCTCGGCATTGGTCAGGCCAACGGCGACAAGCTCGATGACCTCGCGCTCGCGCTCGGTGAAGTCAGCCTCCGCGCCGGCGTTCTCCCCGGCCAAAAGCGCTCTCACCATGTCGGCGCTGCGGCCGTCGAAGCCCGACTCGCCGCGCGAGACACGGCGGATGATCCGGACCAGCTCGACGACGTCGACCTCTTTGAGTACGTAGGCCTTGGCCCCGCGGCGGAGAGACTGGTTCAACAGACGCTCGTTTAGGAACGTCGAGAGGATCACGACGTTGGACTGGGGCCGGCGCCGGACGATCTCGCTGCACAGCTCGAGGCCTTCGGTGTCGTGTTCGGAGCTCAGCTTCAGGTCCAGCACGATCACGTCGGGTCTGGAGCGGTCGAGGGCCTGGAGCGCATCGTTCCAGCCGCCGGCCTCGGCCACCACGGAAATGTCGGGCTCGAGCTCGAGAATCGAGCGCAGCCCGCGGCGAACGATCGCGTGATCGTCGACCAGCAACACGCGGGCCGGCGAGGCCGCCTGATGCGAGGCCGCCTCAGGCGGGGCCAACCGAGCCTCCAAGCGGCACCTCGACTCTCAGCTTCACGCCTCCGCCGCGCCGGCGCTCGAACCACGTAGCGCCCCCGAGCGCGCGCACGCGCTCCGCAATGCTCGTCAGCCCGAGATGATCGCCGTGGCCCTGGGAGATGAACAGGTGGTGCTGGAGTTTTCGGTGGTTGCCCGAGCCGTCATCGGCCACGGCCAGCGACACCACCTGGGGGCGCCACCGCAGGGTCACCCAGGCGTGGCGCGCCTCCGCATGGCGGACCACGTTGAACAGCCCCTCGCGCGCGATCTGGACCAGCGAGTGCTGAGTGGCGGCAGGCACCGGCTGGGTCTGGCCATAAACCCGCAGCCCGACCTCGAGACGGGTTCCGGCCTCGACGTCCTCGATCACGTCCCGCAGCGCCCGAGGCAGCTCTATCTGCCCGTCGCTGGCCAGCTCGAAGATCACCTCGCGGATCTCGCCCATGGCCGAGCGCGCCAGCCCCTGGGCGGCGAGCACGCGCTCGAGCACGATCGGCGGTGTCGACGACTGCCGCCGGCACCACTCGAGATTCATACCGATCGTCAGCAGGTGCTGAGCGACGCTGTCGTGGAGCTCGCGCGCGATCCGGTTGCGTTCCTCGCTCAGGAGCTGGCGCCGGCCGGCCTGTTCCAGGCGCCGCAGCGTTCCCTCGAGCTCCGACCCACGGCGCTCGAGCTCCGCCGCCCGGCGCTCGTTCTCCTTGAACATCGACGCGTTGTGCAGAGCAACCCCGGCATGGTTGGCGAGCGTGACGAGGATCGAGACGTCTCCTGGCGACACTTCGACACCGTCGGGAAGACCAACCGCGAGTATCCCGCCCGGCTCCCCCTGGACCGGCATCGGCGCCGTCACGATGACGCACGGTTCGCCGCCGAACTCGAGGCCCTCGTTATTGTCGGCGAGCACCGGGCGCTGGGCGGTAAGCGTCCGCTGAGTGAGTGACGCGAGCATCGCGGGCGGCACCTCCCACCTCTGAATGACGGACTGACTGGCATGGACGAACACTCGAGCCATCCCCACGCCGGCATGTTCGCCCGAGAACACCATCGCCGCCCAGCGCGCGTCGAAGTGGTAGGCGGCCGCCTCGACGACTGCGTCGCAGACCGCGACGGGCCCCGCCGGCGCGGCGCAGAGCGCCGAGGAGATCCGTTCGAGCGTTTCGATCGTGTGGTCGAGGCGATCCGATTTGTCACGCCAGGCGGCGTAGAAGCTCGGCTTGGAGGAGCGCACGCCGATCAGGTGCTCGAGCGCGGGCCGGTCGACACCGGCGGAGCGCTCAGTAGGCCGCGATGCAGATGTCGTGGACATCGTCCCTCTTGACTGGTCGCGGGTTGGTCGCGATATACGCGTCGCGCAGCGCGTTGACCGAAAACGCGTCGAAATCGGCGGGGTCGACGCCGATCTCGCGCAGGCCGCCGGGAATCCCCACGGTCCGGGTCAGATCCTCTACGCGCTCGACCGCCCGCTCGGCCGCCGTGGCGGCGTCGAGCCCGTCGGTCACGACGCCGAGCGCGCCGGCGACGTCGAAGTAACGGTCGGCGTGAGTCTCGGCGTTGAAGCGCATCACGTGGGGCATCAGGATCGCGTTGAGCAACCCGTGGGGAAGATCGAGCGCGCCACCGATCTGGTGGGCGATCGCGTGGGTGGCGCCGAGCAGTGCATTCGTGAACGCCATCCCGGCCTGGAGGCTCGCGCGCGCCATGCCCTCACGCGCGACGAGGTCGAATGGATCCTCGACCGCAACCGGAAGGTGCTCGGCGATTCCCCGGATCGCGGCGATCGCCAGCTCCTTGCTGAGGAAGTCGCACGCTTCGGACACCGCGGACTCGATCGCGTGGCTGAGCGCGTCGATCCCCGTGTGCGCGGTGAGCTCGGGGGACATCGTGGTCAGCAGCTCCGGGTCGGTGACGGAAATCTCCGGGACGAGCGCACGGCCCCCGATCGTCACCTTGAAGCGGCGCGTCGTGTCGGTCACCACGCAGAACTGCGACACGTCGGATCCGGAGCCCCCGGTCGTGGGGACCATGACCATCGGCGGGATCGGGCTGGTTGCCCGGTCGATGCCCTCATAGTCGAGGATCTGGCCGCCGTTGCCGCTCAGGATCGCCACCGCCTTGGCGAGGTCGATGCAGCTGCCGCCGCCGATCGCCAGGAGCGCGTCGCAACCGCTCTCCAGGTAGGTCTCGAATGCCGCTTGGACCTCGACGTCCTTCGGGTTGGGCGTCAGGTCGTGCCACAGTCGCCATTCGATCCGAACCTCGGTGAGGTATGGCGCCGCGCGTTCAACCCAGCCCGCCGCGAGCACGCCCGGGTCGCTGACCAGCATCGGGCGCCGACCGCCGACCCGGCGGACCGCGCCCCCCACCTCCGCGAGCGTGCCGACCCCGAAGATCACCTCTGGGATCACGAACTTGCTGACTCGCCCGCGCACCGGCCACGGCGCCCGCGCCGCTTCGGATGGCGCGGGAACGACTTCAGACCAGGCAGGAACCACCGCAGTGGGCACCCGTGGTGCGCCCTCTGCCACCGCCGCTGGTGTCGGGCTGAACTGCTCCAATCCCTCCTCCGAGCCGGATTGCCCCACCGATCCTACCGATCTGGACGCCACTCCGTTTTGCGTTCTTGTGCACAAAACGCCTCCAAACGGCGAGACGCCGACGACGAAACTCAGCTGGAGGGACTACGCGGCGGGCGCGCAGACCACGAGTGTGCGGAATCAGCTGCCCCCGGGGAGGTTTACGCCCAAGCCGAGCAGGACCCCCATCGTCATGAACGCGATCCCGGTCAACAGGTCGGCGCGGATGCGGGGAATGAAGTGGACCGCGGTGCGGCCGATCTGGTGGCCGGCTACCGACATCGCAAACGTGGTCATCCCGAACAGGAGGGGCGCGACCCAGGGGGAGTACCCGAGGAGGCCAAGGCTCGCGCCGGCGGCCACGTTATCGACGCTCAATGGCAACGGCAGCCCACGCGTCGCGAACTTCAGGTCCGGATCCGCATGCTCGTCCGACATCAGCGCCCGGACCACGACGAACAGGCCGTACAACCCGAGCCCGATCGCCGCGACCATGTCGGCGGTCGAGTCGATCTTGTTGCTTAGGTACCCGCCGATGATTATCCCGACCAGCGGTGCCACGCCGTCCCACAGGCCGAAGATGAACGAAGTCTTGATCGACCGGAGCAGGGTCGGCTTCATTCCCCCGAGCGCAATCGACATGCGGAAGTTGTCGAGGCTCAGGGTGAACCCGAGAGAGATGAGACCAAACACCTGGTTCTATCCGGGAGGTCGGTGTCGAGGCCTGCGATCTGCCACGGCTGGGCGCGCCGCGGCAGATCGCTTGATGGCGTCGGTCGCTCTGCGCTACTCCGGAAGCGCGAACGCGAACACGGCGGATCCACCCGCCTGCGCGAGCGCGCCGGGATAGAACCCCTCGGTCCAGGCGCCGTACCCGACCGGAACGGCAATGAACTGCCGTCCGTCGACGGTATAGGTGCTTGGGTTCGAGTGGTGGCCGCTACCGCACGTGAACTGCCACAGCAGCTCTCCGCTGCTGGCGTTGAACCCCCGGAATATCCCCGCCGGGTCGCCGGCGAACACGAGGTCGCCGCCGGTGGCGAGCACCGACGCCGTCATCGGATGCTCATTGCGGAAGCGCCACTTCTCTTGACCCGTGGCTGGATCGATCGCGGACAGGTAGCCGGCCACGTCCTCGGTATCCACCGCGACGCCCGCACCCCAGTACGGGATGCTCTCCTTGAATTCACGGCGCCGCCGCGTGGCTGTCGCACCGACGTCCTGGACCGGGGCATAGAAGAGCCCAGTCTTCGGGCTGTAGCAGGCGTGCGTCCATTCCTTGGCGCCGGCCGGGCCGGGCCAGAAGTGGACGGGCTCCCCCTCCTTGTCGGGGAACACCCTGGGCGTGACCTTTCCGTTCGAGTCGATCTCGCCCCAGGTGATGCGGTCGACGAACGGGACCACCCGGATCAGGCTGCAATCCGTGCGATCCAGGACGAAGAAGTACCCGTTCTTGTCGAAATGGCCGGAGCACTTCCGCCCGTCCATCTCGAACAGGATGTTCTCCATCGTCGAGTCGTAGTCCCACACGTCGTGCGGGGTGTACTGATAGTGCGCCTTCTTCTCACCGGTGTCCGGGTTGACCGCGACAACGCAGTTCGTGAACAGGTTGTCGCCCTCTCGAACGCCGCCGTCGAAGTCGGGGCACGGGTTCCCTGTGTTGAAGTACAGAAGGTTCAGCTCCGGGTCGAACGTCGGCGTGGTCCAGCAGTTCGCGCCACCCCGCGCCCACGCCTCGCCTTCGGCCGGCCATGTCTCGGAGCCCGGCTCGCCGGGTTCGGGGATCATGTAGCAGCGCCACACGCGCTCTCCGGTCTCGAGCTTGAACGCGTCGGCATGGCCGCGCACTCCGAACTCGCCGCCCGAACTCCCGACGATCACCATGTCCTTGACGATCAGCGGGGCTACGGTTGCACTCTCGCCGGCCCGCACGTCGCCGTACGGCTGGTCCCAGATCAGCTTCCCGGTCTGAGCGTCGAGGGCGATCACATGGGCGTTCAGGGTGGCCATGAAGACCTTCCCGTCGGCCACGGCGCACCCGCGGTTGACGTTGCCGCAGCACAGGCGCACGTCGTACGGGGACGCGCGGTGGTAGCGCCACAGCTCCGCTCCCGTCTTGGCGTCGAGCGCCCAGATCCAGCCATCAAAGCCGGTGACGAACATGACGCCGTCGATGACGAGGGGTGACGCCTCCAGCGAGTACGTCGAGGCGCCCGAGTGCATGCCCATCGAGCCGCACTGGAACACCCACTCCGGCTTCAGATGCGCGACGTTCCCGGTGTTGATCTGGTCGAGCGTGCTGTAGCGCTGCCCGTCGTAGGCGCCGTAGTAGGTGAGCCAGTTGTTCGGCTCCTCGCGGGCCTTGAGGATCCGGTCGTAGTTGACGTTCTTCGTGACGTTCGGCGCGCTGCCGACGTAGCCGGGGCTCAGGTTCCGGAAGTCGACTGCCTGGCCAGCGTCGACGTATTCGGTCTCAGTTGCCATCAACTGCTCCTTTCTACGGCCGCGGCTGGGGCGGACGGTCGAGCTTGGCTTCGTCTGGAACCTCGCCTCCGACGACGATCGTGCCCGTCAGGCCGCCGCCCTCATCGTTGCCGGTCCGGGAGCCGTACCAGTAGTAGCCCGGACCGTCGAGCTCGAGGGTCGCCTTGCCCTTCGAGAAGTTCACCAACCAGATGAACTTCGAATCTCCGTTGCACGGCAGGACCGCGCAGTGGGAGTTGTTGTCGTCGTTGATGATCTCTAGCTCGAGGGTCCCCCCGTGAGGGAGTACGAGGACGCCGGGGTCGAACACGAGCTCGTCCATCGGGATCCGGACGGTGGCGTGCATCACGCCACCGGACTCCTCGGCCATCCCAACATTCCCGCGGCCCAGGATGCGCCCGATCGTCACCCCGTTCTGTTTTGCCAGCCCCTCGATAACACTCTCGTCGACAGTGGCAGCCACAGCGACTCTCTCCTTCCATCTGGAAAATGGGTACGAAAAAGCTAACAGTGGCTCGACGCTACGACAACCTGACCGTCAGCGGATAACAGTCACTGACTGGTAGGACAGGTAAGGTGACTGACCGATCGGGCAGGTAGTGACACTGGCCGGCCAGTCATGTCATCAACCGACCGGTCAAAAGTTACCTTGTGGGTGTCAGCCCAGCGAGATCTCCTCAGAGCCCGCAACGCGCAAACAGTCGAGCACGCTTCCGCGCGACTCGCGCAGACGCAGCACATCGACGAGGGCGGCGTTCCGGCCGCCGGCCAATCCATCCGCCAGCAGCGCCCCACCGCGCGCGGCCGCGCTCGCTCGTCCAGGCACGAGGGGGACCACCGGGGCGACGTCTCCGAGTGAGGACGAGAGAGTTGCGATCAGCTCGGGTAGCCGGGCCAGACGCCCCGAGACGACGACCTCGTGCGGCGCCGGCACGCTGACCAGTAGAGCGCGCACGGCCTTGACCGTCGCCTCCAGCAGCGCCGTCCAGCCTTCGGCGTGGGCGGCCGACGCCCACAGCGCAGCGAGGTCTCCCATGTCGAGAGTGCCGTTCGGGTCCAGGGCCCCGCCGCTGTAGAGGGTGTCCTTGCGCAGCGCCGGTCCGAGCAGGTAGGCGAGCTCGCCGTCGAGCGCGCCGACGGCGCGCGCACCGAGCGGCCCGGATGACCCGCCCATCCCGTCCACGATCTGCCCCTCCTCGATCGCCAGCGCCGCGGTGAACGCGCCGCCCAACTCCAACAGCACCATGGCCGTTGCGTGCAACGGAATAGCCCGGCGCCTCGACTGATCGGCGATCGCGCATGCCGCAGCGGACACCTTGTCGGCCGTCCCCAGGTCGATCCGGTTGTACTTGCGGTGTCGTGGGACGGTTGGGAGATGGATGACGCCGGGACCGAACACGACGGGTAGGCCGCTCCCAGCCAGCAGCCGCAATAGCGACCGCATGCCGCCGACGCCCGCCTCCGCTCGGGCCTCGTCGGGCCTCACCAGCACCATCTCGGCCAGCTCCGGCTCCCCGACGCCCGCGGCCGTAACCAACGGGAGGCCGTAACCACTCGGGCCGTAGATCATGTCGTACGGCGCGTACCGCGCGACCGCGTCGAGCAGCGGGGCGCTGTCCGTGCTCAACGAGCCGGTTTGGAACACCTCCTCCACGACCGGCTTGCCGTCCTCGAGCACACACAGGTCAAAGGAGACCGTGCCCGGATCGATGCCCGCTACCCGGAGCCTATGATTGGCAGATGAGCTCAACGAAGGACAAACCACGCACGTACAGCGAGGACGAGATCCCCGCGAAGTTCGCCGAATACGGCCTCGACGGCTGGTATTACGAGGACAAGTGGATCCGGCGCAAGTACAACACCGACGGCTGGCCGAGCACCCTGATGGCCGTCAATGCGGTCGGTTACCTGTGCGAAGCCGCCGGGCATCATGCCGATTTGAACGTGACCTGGGGCAAGCTCTGGGTCAAGCTGGCAACGCACTCGGCGGGAGGCATCACCGACAAGGACTTCACGCTCGCACGCAAGATCGAGGACACGATCCTGTGGCGCCCCGAGGGCGATAGCCCGCTCGACGGGCCGATGGGCAAGTTCGTGTTCTCGAAGTAGGACGCCGGATTTCCGCGGTTACAGAGCTTCGAGGGCGACGTCGTAGACGCCCTCGAGGTCGAGCACCGTGCCCTTGGTCTCGAACATCTTGCGAATGCAGGCCTTTTGGAGCTTCATCTTCGGGCCGCCGACCGCGAGTGCGCCGAGCTTCAGCACCCCGTCTTCCTCCTCGAGGCTGTCGCCCCGATCGACACCTTCGATCCCAACGGGCTCGGCCGCGGAGTAGTCGACAACCACGCGGACGCCGTCCCGCGCCCAGCCGCTGCGCCGCAGGATCTGCGTGCCCGCGGGACCAGCGGCGAACACGACCGCGTGATCGGCGAGCGCCGAATCGAGCTCGTCACTCGACCCGGGCTCGGTCACCTCGAAGCCTGCCTCCTCGGCGACCGGGATGCCCGAGGCCCGGCGATACTTGCCCTCCATCACGTCGGGCGGGAACGTGAACATCGTTACCTCGGCGCCCTCCCGTTTCAGCAACTCGGCCGTGCGTATTCCGACGGGTCCAACGCCGATTACCGCGGCGCGCGCACCATTCAGCTCGACCGCGCCGTGGACCTTGGCTACCGCGGCGGCCGCGGTCGTGTTCGAACCGTCGGAGTCGAGCATGATCGACGGGTTGAACGGCTTGAAAAACAGCTTCTGAGCGGCCTCGAACACCGCCTCTCCGTCGCGCACCTTCGACCCTCCGACCCAGAACGCGGTGTTGGCAAGCCCGTCGGGTCCGCGCGGGAAGATCGCGCCCTGGACGACGTCGGTCAGGTTGTCCGGCGTGATGTCGCCGTAGCCCATCACGGCATCGACCTCGGCGTCGTAGGCGGCAATCGCGTCGAACGCGCTGGGGTGCTGGTCGGTATCGAGTTGGATCAGGATCTTCTTCACGAGATGTCCTCCCGTCGGGGCTCGGGAAAGCTCAGGATGCCCCAGTCCAAGGGACCTTCCTGGCGATAGCTCTTGTGCAGGCCACGCGCGATCGTGGCCTTCATCAGCTCCTTGCCGAGGTAAAACGCATGCGTCGGGTCATCCACGTGGAGCTGATCGAACACCGCGTACATGTTGCCTTCGCGGACGAACCGCTCGCCGTTGAACGCGTACAGCCAGTCCGCATCGGCGAACAGCCGGTAGTTGGCGTCTGAAATCTGCGCCTGCATCGCACGCAGCTCCTCGTCGGTCGGCGCGCGCATCGACTCGTCCTTGCTTGTGACGAGGCCGGAATCGATGTGTTTCGGCGGTCGTGCCTGACGCTGAGCGAGGTGCATGATCTGCGCCGCCAGCACGGTCTCACGAACCACTCCGCTCGCCCACCCGATTACCTCGGTCGTCAACACGGCGCCAATCCCGACCTCCTGGCAGAAGCCGATCAGGAGAGCGGTGACCCCGGTCGAGTCGGCCTCGGTCAGCTCGGTCAGATTGCCGATCCCCATCAGCATCCCGGACTCCGGGTGGCGCCGCCGGACTTCGACGTAACGAGCCAGCGAGGCCGCGAAACCAGAGTTGATCGGCGCCAGGATCGAGTCGAGCAGGTGCGGGCGACCGAGCTTTTCCATGCGAGCGGCCATGCGATCGAGACCGTCGAGGTCATCGGGGTCATCGGTGATTAGGACCGGGGTCGCGCGCAGCTCCGCAGCGAGGTCGATCGTTGCAGGAGTCAGGCTGAGTACGTAATCGACGCCGGCGGCGTCGGCCATCCGGATGTGCTCGGGGTCGAGCGTGTCGATGCTGACTGACAAGCCGCGCTCGCGCAGCGCCGCGATCGTCGGCGGCCCGTCGGTGAGCCATGGACGATCGAGTGACAGGCCGAGGTCGATCACGTCGGCGCCCTCGGCGCGGTAGGCCTCGGCCCGGTCGATCACCTGCTCCGGCGTCAGCGACTGCACGTCGTTGATCTCGGCGAACACGCGCACGTCGCGAGGGCCGAGTTCGGCGCGGATAGCCTCGCGGCCGTACCACTCGGGCAGCGCTCGCACATCGGCCGGCCCCTTGCGCACGGTGAGACCCGTCGCCTCCTGGAGGGTATCCACGTCGCCCTCGCACAGCCCAGGGATCACGATGTTGTCCACCCCGGTCGGCACTTCGAGCCGGCGGGCGATCCAGCGCGTGGTCATCAGCGCCGCGACGCTGATGTTGAGCACCGCGATCTGGTGGTCGATCTCCAGCTCGGCCACGATGTTGCGGACGGCCGGCTCAGCCAGACGGCCCGTCACGAACAGCGTGTCAGCCAACGGCGCCGCCGTTGACGTTGACCGCCTGGCCGGTGACGAATGCGCTCGCCGGGGAAGCCAGCCACACCGCCGCGCCCGCGATGTCCTCGGGCTGACCCCAACGGCCGAGCGGCGTGGCCTTCGCGACCTTGTCGTAGAAGGCCCGGTCGGTGCCCGCGCCGTAGGCCGTCTCTACCCACCCCGGACACAGCACGTTCACACGGACGTCGGGGGCGACGGAGCGGGCGAATGACTTGGAGAACCCGAGCACCCCACCCTTGACGGCCGCGAACAGCTCGGGGTTCTCCCCGGCCATCCCGTCGATCGTGGCGCGATCCCAGCCGATGTTGATGATGCAGCCGCCGGGCCGCATACGCCCGGCAACCAGGCGCGAGCACCGGATCGTCGCCTTCAGGTCGACCTCGACGAGCACGTCGAGCTTGCGCTCGTCTGACCAGGATCTCGCGTCCCCCGTGAGCACGTCGGCGCCGGCGTTGTTGACCCACACGTCGACGTGCTCGAACGCGGCGAAAGCCGCACCTACGATCGACGCGCATCCGTCGAGCGTGCCCAGATCTGCCTGCAAAACGGGATGACCGGGGCCGAGCTCGCTGGACAGGGCCTCCGCGGCATCGGCCGAGCGCCAGAAGCCGATGCCGACGCGCGCCCCGGCGGCGGCGAACGCGACGGCGATCGCCCGCCCGATGCCGGAGCTGGCGCCGGTGACGACAGTGCGCAGACCGGCGAGCGGTAGCTCTCCGGTCTGCGCGGTCAACTGCTAGCCCTCGGCGCCGCCGGCGAACGGGTGCCGCGCGGCCGGCGTTTCAGAGAGCACCTTGTCGGTGCTCGGCTCGCCGCCCAGGGCGCGGGCGATCGACATCTTCACGGCCTCGTAATTCCAGTCGTAGATCTTCTTGTCGTCCTCGGCCTCCCAGTGGATGAACACGCTGACGACGATGCAGAGGTCGTCGACCTGGTCCCTGGGGATCACGCCCTCGGCGACCGAGTCCACCACGGCGCGCGAGACCGCGGCCTGAGCAGGACCGAAGAGCTGGACGGCCTGCTTCGCGCCCTTGATCGTCACCTTGTTGCTGAGCACCGTGTCCGGCTTGGCCGGAAGGTTGGGGGTGACCACGGCAAGCAGGTTCGTGTGACCTTCGGACTCGTTGACAAAGGCGTGAGCGAATGCTTCACCGACCGGTCCGCTCTTTGACCCGAGCAGCAGGTCGATGTGGGCGACCTCGTTACCTTCGCCTACCAGAGCCTCCCCGGTTGCCAAAGTGATGGCCATGAAGTGAGTCTCCTCTCTCCTATCGTATGGTGACGCGAGTGGACGCAACCCTAGCTCACTCCAGACTGGGCCGGGACTTACTCTCGCGTGACGTCCAATTAGCGTGCCTGCTGGAGGTGTCAGCAGCGAAGCCGGGCAACATCACGCCCGCCCACGATTTCTCCGACACGACCTACGCCGACATGGTCCGCTCGGCGCTGGCGCTCGGCCCGGCGTTCGATCGCCGACATGCACTGGCGCGCGGCGTGGGCAACTTGATCGCGGACGGGGTGGGCGCGACCGCGAGCGTCACCGGCGCCAACACCAATCTGGGGATCGTGCTTCTGTTCGCGCCGCTCGTCCGGGCCGAGGCGACGCGGCGAGCGGACGAGTCGCTGCGCTCGGCGACCGAACGAACCCTGGCCGAGCTCGACGTCGACGATGCCGCCGCGGCCTTCGCCGCGATCGTCGCGGCGCGCCCCGGTGGCCTCGGCGACGCGGCGGACCACGACGTCAGGGCGCCCGCGCGAGTCTCCCTCCGCGAGGCGATGGCCGCCGCCGCCCACCGCGACAGCATCGCCTCCGAATACGCCACCGGATACGAGATCGTGTTCGACACCGGCCTGCCCTTGCTCGCGGAGGGACTCGAGGGCGGCGCGTCGACGCTCGGCGCGATCGTGTCCTTGCACGTCGGTCTGCTCGCCGTCCGTCCGGATACGTTGGTCGAGCGCAAAGCCGGGGCCGCGGCGGCGCAGGCCGTGACCGCGGCGGCACGCGAGGTGCGGGCTGGGACCAGGACGCTCGAGGAGTTCGACGCGTCCCTACGCGGACCCGACCACCGGTTGAATCCCGGGACGACCGCTGACCTCGTCGCGGCCACCCTGCTTGTCGCCCTCCTCACCGGAGTGAACCTCCCATGAGGGTCCTCGTCGTAGCGGTGAGCGCCCGCATGCTGGCCGAGATGGCGGTCGCCGACGGCTACGACGTGATCGCGCTCGACCGGTTCGGTGACGTCGACCTGCGGGCGGTCGCACCCGGCGAAACCGGGCCCAGCTCCGACGCGCTCACGGCTCTCGCCGACGACGTCGAGGCAGCGGCAGTCGTATACGGCGCGGGGTTCGAGAACCGCCCTGACCTCGTGGCGAGGTTGGCCGACGCGCGCGAGTTGTTAGGGACGCCACCCGAGCTACTCGCGTCGGTGCGCGATCCGTGGGAAGTGGGCGCGGCCGCGCGGGCGGCCGGGGCGGGCGCTCCCGAGACGCTGGCGGCGGTGCGCGAGCTTCTCGACGGCACGCGCGCCGGCGGCGAGTGGCTGCGCAAACCGCGGCTCGGCGGTGGCGGACGCGGCGTTCGACGATGGGGGGGCGGTCGACTGGCGACGACGGAGATCCTCCAGCGCCGGATCCACGGGCGATCGTGCTCGGCGGTGGCGATCGGCGACGGCCGCCGCGCGGCGGTGCTCGGCCTGACCGAGCAGCTCCATCTCCGGCCGGGCTTCGGGTGGATGGGGAACGTGACCCCTCCGCGCCTGCCCGATGTCGAGCTCACCGAACTCGACGGTCAGCTCCGCGCCGTGTGCGACGAGATCGCGGCGCGCTTCGGCGTCCGCGGAGCATTCGGCGTTGACGCGATCTGGGACGGACGCCTCGCCTGGGTGCTCGAGGTCAACCCGCGTCCGCCCGCCTCGCTCGAGTTGTTCGGACCGGGCAGCTTCGAGGCGCACGTACGCGGAGCGAGGGGCGTGGACCTTCCGAGCGCCGGCAACCCTCCAGCGGCGACCTGTGCGAACGTCAAGCTCGTGCTGTTCGCAAGCCGCGCGCTCGTCGCCCCCGATCCCGGCTGGTGGCCGGCGGATCTGGTGCACGATGTCCCACGTGCCGGCGAGCCGATCAAGCGGAGGGCGCCGCTGTGCACGCTCATATCGGCCGATGCCGGCGTACCCGAGCTGGTCGATCGTGGAGCGCGCCTGCTCGCCGCGCTGAACGAACCGGTGCTCGCCAGTGGCTGACCTCGGCCCCGTCACCTGCGCCGGCTGCGGCCTCCTGTGCGACGACGTCACGATCGAGGTGTCGAGCGACGGCGTGCGGCTGGAACCGGAATGCCCGCTCGGGACGAAGTGGTTCTCAGAACGCATGCCTGCGCCGACCGACGCGCCGGCCGCGACCATCGAGGGCGAGCCGACCGACATCGAATCGGCGCTGGCTCGAGCCGCCGAGATGCTCCGCGACGCGCACCGTCCGCTGCTGGACGGATTCGAGAACGCCACCGTCGAAGACGCGCGCGCCGCGGTCGCCCTGGCCGACCGCCTCGGCGCGCTGGTGACCACCCGGTCCCTCACGGACTCCTGGCCGGGCGCCCCGGCGGTGCCACTCCGTGGCGCCTCGACCGCCACTCTCGGTGAGATCCGCGATCGCTCGCAGGTCGTCGTGGTCTGGCGCGAAGACCCCGAGACGACTCATCCGCGACTGCTCGAGCGTCTCGGCTTCGGCAAAAGCTCGAGGTCCGCGCGCACCCTCGCCGTGATCGACGACCGGGACACGGCCACCACGGCGCGCGCCGACCTCCGTCTGGCCTGGCCGCGCGACCGCGACCTCGAGTCCCTCACCGGTCTGCACGTGCTCCAGAGTGGGCGCTCGCTTCGACCGGGCAACCTGAGCGGCGAGCTGAAGGACCTCATGGATCGCCTCAGCGCGGTCCCCCACGCCGCGCTCATCTTCGGACCCGGCCTGACCGGCGGCGCCGGCGGTCAGCGGCGCGCGCTCGCGCTCCACGAACTGGTCCGGGCCCTGTGCCACGCCCGGCACGTGGTCACACTCGAGTTGCTCCCAGCCGCCGGGGTGAGAGGCATCGACGATGTGCTGGCCTGGCAGTCCGGGTACGGCGGGAACGTGGATTTCGCCAGCGGTCATCCGGAGTTGCTCACGGCCACGCGGCCGCTCGACGATGTCGACGTCACGCTGCTCGTCGAGTCCGGCCCGGCCGCCGCGGAGATCGCGCTGGCCAGCCTCCCGGCCGGACCGGACGTCGAGGTGTGGATCCGTACCGCGGCCGCCGGGGTGTCGGCCGCCGGCACCGTCCACCGGCTCGACGGCGTGCCGCTCACGCTCCAGGCGCCACAACCCGACGGCACGCCCACGGCGGCAACGCTCCTGACGCGGCTTCTCGCGGAGGTCGGCGCATGACCGAGATCCGGATCAGCGGCGGCGCAGTCCACGATCCCGCCAACGATGTCGACGGTGACATCCGCGACGTGTGCCTGAACGACGGAAAGGTGGTCGCCGACGTCGGGCCCGGCGCCCGCCGGATCGACGCCCGCGGGATGGTGGTGATGCCCGGCGGTGTCGACATCCACGCTCACATCGCCGGTCCCAAGGTCAACGCCGCACGCAAGCTCACGCCGGATGATCGGCGCGACGCTGTCCTGGATCGGACGGCAATCCTCCGGTCCGGCACCGGCGGGGTCGTTCCCTCGACATTCGCCACCGGCTATCGCTATTCGCTGCTCGGCTACACGACGGTCGTGGAGGCGGCCGCGCCACCGCTGGCGGCGCGGCACGTGCTCTCCGAGCTGCGCGACACGCCGATGATCGACAAGGCCTTCCTGATCCTGATGGGCAACAACCAGGTGCTGTTTGAGCTGATCCGGGAATCGGCCCACTCGTCCGGGACGGTGTCGCCGCAGCTTCGCGACGCTGTCGCGTGGTGGCTCGACGCCACCGGCGGCTACGGGGTCAAGCTCGTCAACCCAGGCGGCGTCGAGCGCTGGAAGCAGGACAACGGGAACGTCCACACGCTCGACGACGACGTCGCCGGGTTTGATGTGACTCCGCGCCAGGTGCTCGAGGCGATCGGCGGCGCGGTGGACGAGCTCGGGCTGCCCCATCCGGTTCACGTCCACGCCAACAACCTCGGCATACCGGGCAACGCCGATACCACGCTCGACACGATGCGGACGCTGTCGGGGCGCCAGGCGCACTTCGCCCACCTCCAGTTCCATGCGTACGGTGGCCGCCCCGGCGGCCAGCCGCGCTCGCGCGCCCCCGAGCTGCTCGACTATCTGGCCGCTCACCCGGAGGTCACCGCCGACGTCGGCCAGGTGATGTTCGGACCGGCCGTGACGATGACGGCCGACGCCGCGGTCTCCGCCGTCCTTCGCGACCTCGGGGCCGACAAGTGGATCAATCACGACACCGAGGTCGAGACCGGCTGCGGAATCGTTCCCTACATGTATCGCGCCGGCAACTACGTCCACGCGCTCCAGTGGGGGATCGGGCTCGAGCTCTTCCTCCTCGGCAAGAACCCGTGGCAGGTCATGCTCTCGACCGACCATCCCAACGGTGGCTCGTTCCTCTCCTATCCGAAGCTCATCCGACTGCTGATGGACCGCGCCTTCCGCGAGGACCAGCTCGGCCGCGCGAACCAGCGCGCAATCCAGCGCACCGCACTGCTCGACGGACTGGACCGCGAGTACACCCTCAACGAGATCGCGATCATCACCCGCGCCGCCCCCGCGCGCCGGCTCGGTCTGCGCGACAAGGGCCACCTCGCGGTCGGTGCCGACGCCGACGTCACCATCTACGACGATCGCACCGACCGCGAGGAGATGTTCGCCACACCTCGGTACGTGATCAAGGGCGGTGAGGTCGCGGTCGAGGAAGGCCAACTCCGCCGCCCCGACGATGGACTGCTGCTGTCGAGCCGCGCCGCATTCGATCCCGATGTGAGCCGTGTGCTCGAGCCGCTGTTCGGCGACCGCTACACGGTGTCGTTCGAGCATTACCCGGTCCGCGACCCGGCGCTCCGCGAGCCGGCCCAGATCGTGGAGGCGGGGGCACGATGAGCGGCTACGCGCTCGGCGACACCGCGGTCGATGACACATTCGCCGAGGCGTTCCCGATGCGGTATGCGCGCGTCGTGATCACGGCCGCCACAACCGCGTGGGCGCTCGAGGCGGCCCACTCGATGACCGGCTTCGCCACTTCGGTCATCGGCTGCAAGTGCGAGGCCGCGATCGAGCGCATGCTGGCCGCCGACGAGACCCCCGACGGCCGACCGGGGATCGCCGTGCTGCTGTTCGCGATGGACCGAGAGGGGGTCGGCAAGCGCATCGTCGAGCGCGTCGGTCAGAGCGTGATGACCTGTCCCACGACCGCATGCTTCGACGGGCTTCCGGGGGCTGAGAAGACGGCGGCACTGGGACAGACCCTGCGCTACTTCGGCGACGGCTTTCAGGCCAGCAAGGTGATCGCCGGACGGCGCTACTGGCGCATCCCGGTGATGGAGGGGGAGTTCCTGGTGTCGGAATCGGTCGGGGTCGGCCGCGGAGTCGGGGGAGGCAACCTGGTGATCGGCGCCGGCGACGAGGACGTTGCGCTCGCGGCCGCCGAGGCCGCGGCCGACGCGATGCGCGGCGAGGGCATCGCGCTGCCCTTCCCCGGCGGGATCGTCCGCAGCGGCAGCAAGGTCGGCGCACTCACCTCGAAGTCGATGCCGGCTTCGACCAACCATCAGCTCGCTCCCACGCTCCGCGCCCAGGTCGATGAAACGCTGGTACCCGACGGCGTTGGCGCGTTGTTCGAGATCGTGATCGACGGGGTGTCGGAGGACGCAGTCCGCGCGGCGATGCGCCGCGGCCTGCACAGGGCCGCCGGCGCCGGCGCGACCCACGTTACGGCCGCCAACTTCGGCGGCAAGCTCGGGCAGTTTCACTTCCCGCTCTCAGACCTCCGCGACCCGCCGTGACGCTGACCCTGACACTCCGCGCCGAGCCGCCGGCCCGCGTGCTCGCCGCCCCGCTGACACCCCAGCGGTTGCGCGGGCTGAACGCCTCCGCGGTCGCCGCCCTCTCTCTCCGCTGCGGCGGCGAGACGGTGGCCGTCGGCGACCTGTTCGAAGTGTCCGGAGCGGGCACCGAGGAGGACGAGCTCGTCCTCGCCGGCGACCTGCGCTGGTTCGACGGGATCGGTGCGCGCATGTCGAGCGGCGGCATCGTTGTGCGCGGCGACGTCGGTTCGTGGGCGGGTTCCGAGATGTCCGGTGGGGTGCTGCGGATCTTCGGGGACGCCGGGGCGCGGCTCGGGGCGTCCTATCCCGGCACCCGGGTGGGGATGACCGGCGGCGAAACTGTCGTGACCGGCGCCGTAGGCGAGGAGGCCGGCGCCGGGATGCGGCGCGGGCTGATCGCGATCGGCGGCCGGACGGGAAACGGCGCCGGGCTGCGAATGCTGGCGGGCACGGTGATCTCGCTCGGCGGCATCGGCGGCGAGGCGGGCCTCGGTAACAAGCGTGGGAGCCTCGCGTCTGGTCGCGCGCTCGAGCCGCTACCGAGCTATGCGTACGCCACCCGCTTCTGTCCCCCGGCCCTGCGGCTTCAGCTGCTCCGTGCGCGCGAGCTGGGGTTGACCGTCCCCGATGCGATGCTGAGCGGAAGCTGGTCGCGATGGTCCGGCGATCGGACCGAGCTCGCCCGTGGCGAGATCCTGATCTTCGACGAGGAGGAGGAGGGCGAGTGAGCCTGTCGATGAACGAACGTGCCGCGGCGCTCGTGGACGCCATGGTCGCCGACTCCGACGCACTGGGAATCAAGGTTCGCACGCTCGAGTCGGGCGCGCGAGTGGTCGACTGCGGCGCCGAGGCCCGCGGCGGCCTGGAGGCAGGCTTCGGGTTCGCGGGCGCGTGCATGGGCGGGATTGGACGGATCGACTCGGTGCCGGTCACCGTCGGCGAGCGGACCTGGCCCGGGGTCGCGGTCGCCGCCGACGACCCTGCCACGGCATGCCTCGCCGCGCAATACGCCGGCTGGAAGCTCGAGCACGACGACTTCTTCGCGATGGCCAGCGGCCCGGGACGCGCGCTTGCCCGCGCCGAGGACCTATTCGATGAGCTCGCCTGGCACGAGCAGGCTGCTCGCGCGGTCCTGTGCCTCGAGACGGCGCAGGACCCGCCCGCCGAGATCGTCGACAAGGTCGCACAGCGGTGCGGCGTCGACGCGTCCGCCGTCACGTTCCTGATCGCACGCACCGCCTCGATTTGCGGCTCTGTCCAGATCAGCGCCCGCGTGGTCGAGACCGCGCTCCACAAACTGCACGAGCTCGGAGTGGACCCCGCGCGCATCCGTCAGGGCTGGGGATGCTGCCCGATCGCGCCGGTGGCCAAGAACGACCCGGCGGCGATCGGGCGGACCAACGACGCCGTCCTGTACGGGGGCACCGTCCACCTATGGATCGAGGGCGGCGACGACGAGGTCGCCGACCTGGCGTCGCGGCTGCCGTCGGGCGCCTCTGATGCGTTCGGGACCCCGTTCGGAGAGCTGCTCGAAGCCGCCGACTGGAACTTCTACGACATCGATCCGATGCTGTTCAGCCCCGCCGCGGCCACCCTGACCAGCACGGAGTCCGGGCGCGCGCATCATGGCGGCGGCCTCGCGCCCGACGTGCTCGAGCGCTCGTTCACGTCGTGACCGGACCGCTCCGAGTCGCGGTTCTCGGTGCGTCCGGCTCGTGGCACTCGCGCGGATTACTCACCACGCTGGCCGCTCGCGGCCACGATGTGCTCGCGGTCCCGGCCACGCGCCTTCAGTCTGTGGTCGACGAGAGCGGGGAGGTGCACGTCCTCGGTCCCGACGGCGACGCCCTCGACGCGCTCGACCTGCTGATCGTGCGCGGGCTCCCGCGCGGCTCGCTCGAGCAGGTCATCTTCCGCATGGACGCACTCCACGTGATCGCCGAGCGCGGCGTTCGCTGCGTCAACAGTCCGCGTGCGATCGAGCGGACCGTCGACAAGTCGTGGGCGGGAGCGCTTCTCGCGATGGCCGGGGTGCCGACCCCGCCCACGATCGTCTGCGAGCGCTACGACGCCGCGATGCAGGCGTTCGATCAACTGGGCGGCGACGTCGTCGTGAAGCCGCTGTTCGGCGCGATGGGTGCCGGGATCGTGCGCGTGGAGGATCCAGACGTTGCCCACCGCGTGTTCCGCGCGCTCGAGCTCGAGCGAACCGTCTACTACGTTCAGCGCACGGTGGCGCCGGCCGGTCGCCGGAACCTGCGCGCGCTCGTCGTCGCCGGCGACGTGGCCGGCGCGATGGAGCGCGTGACCGACTCGTGGCGGGCGAACGTGGCGCGCGGCGCCCGCCCACGCGCGGTGATGCTGACCGAGGAAGAACGGGCTCTCGCCCTCGCCGCGGCCGCCGCGCTCGAGGCCGACGTCGCCGGGGTCGACCTTCTGACCGGCCCGGACGGCGAGATGTTCGTGCTCGAGGTCAACGGGATCCCGGGCTGGCAGGCGCTCCAGTCGGTGTGCGAGGACGACCTGACCGCGCAAGTCGTCAGCACCTGCGAGGCGCTCGTCACGGCGTGATGCGACCCTCGTGCAAGGCGGTGGCTACCAACGCGCCGGCCGCCCCGGCTGACTCGAGGGCGCGGAGGTCCGCGTCGTCGCGCACGCCGCCGCCGGCGTAGATCGCAACCGCCGGCAGCGCCGCGGCGAGCTCGGCGACGGCCTCGAGCGGCGGGCCTGAGCCGCTGCCGACGCGAGCCAGGTCGATTACGAGGAGTTCGCGCGAGCCCAGGGCTCGCGCGAGCGGCACAACGGCGACCGGGCCACGGCCGGCGAGCTCCGGGTCCCGCGAGATCAGGCGCCCGTCGCGCAGATCGACGCTCAGGACCACCGGCGAGTTGAGCTCGGTACCCGCGCCGAGCGACTCCGTGCCGACGACGTTGCGCGCGGCACCCACGCGGCCGAGCGTCGCCGCCGCCGCGGCCGTTGTGGCCCCGGCGTCGACCCACGGCTCGGCCACCGCCGCCAGCGCCGCCAGCGCCGCCTCGTTGACCGGCTCGCCGGCGAGCGCATCGAGGTCGGCCACATACAGCATGGTGGTCCGGCACAGCCGGCAGAGCGCGCGCGCCACGGCAACCGGCTCGCATCCCTCGACCAGCGGGCTGTGCAGCGGCGCGTAGTCGTCGCGCTGGCCACGGCGTGCGTGCACGACGATTCCGCCCTTGATGTCGATGACGGGAACGACTCGCATCATCCGCGTCATGATGCCTTGATGACCCCGGTGATCGGACTCGACGTCGGCGGCGCCAACACCAAGGCCGCCGTGGTCGACGACGACATGCGCGTGCGGACCGCGTCCGAGCCGTTCGAGGTGTGGCGCCGGCCGGACGCGCTCACTGGCGCGATCGCGTCCGTTGTCGGCCGCCTCGGGGTGGAGGACGCCGGGATTGCGCTCACCACGACCGCCGAGCTCGTCGACGCCTTCGGAACCAAGCGCGACGGGGTGCTGCACGTCCTCGAGGCAACGCGTCAGGCTCTGCCCGGACGGCGGCTGCGCGTGATAACCACCGCGGGCGAGCTGATCGGCCTCGAGGAAGCACAGGCGGCGCCGTTGCGATGCGCGGCCGCCAATTGGATGGCGACCGCGATGCTGGTGGCGCGCTCGCTTCCCGACGCGATCCTCGTCGACTGCGGCGGCACGACCACCGACGTAGTCCCGATCATCGACGGCGAGGTTGTCGCCCGCGGGCGAACCGACGTCGAGCGGCTCCTCTCCGGCGAGCTCGTTTACACCGGCGCGCTCCGAACAAACGTCGCCGCGGTCGTCTCGCACGTCCCCATCGACGGCCGCCCCTGCCCCGTTTCCTCAGAGCTGTTCGCGATCGCCGCCGACGCGCACCTGCTGCGGGGAAGCCTCGCCCCCGAGGAGTGCACGTGCACGTTCCCCGACGGGCGAGGGGCCTCGCTCCCAGAGGCGCGGGCGCGGCTCGCGCGCGTCGTGTGCGCCGACCCCGAGCAGCTCGCGGACGGCGATCTGGAGGCGGTCGCCGGCGCGGTCGAGGAGGCACAGGTCGCCGCCATCGCGGCCGCGCTCGACCGCGTCGCCGCAGGCGTCCCAGCCGGCACCGAGGTGGTCGTGGTCGGCGCGGGAGCGTTCCTCGCGCGAGCGGCAGCGGAGCAGTGTGGGCTGTCCGTTTGCTCGAACGCCGGAGCGCTCACTGGCGCCGCGGGAGAGGTCGCCGCGGCAGTCGCGCTGTCGGTGCTTGCTCGTGAGTGAATCGCGCCCGCTGATCGTCAAGGTCGGCGGTGGGCTGCTCCGCGACGAGGGGCTCGACGGCTTGCGGCGGGCGTGCGCAGACGTTGTCGCGCTGGCTTCGGGCCGTCGCGTCCTCGTCGTCCCCGGCGGCGGTCCCTTCGCCGACGCGGTCCGTGCCGTCGACGCGCAAGTCGGGCTCGCCGACGCGGTCGCGCACCGACTCGCACTCCACGCGATGGATCAGCTCGGCGTGCTGCTGGCGGCGCTGCTGCCGGATGCCGAGATCGCCACCAATCTGGCGCCGCCCCGGGCGCTGGGAATACTCGCGATCGCGCCGGCGTTCACGGGTCGCGCGGGGATACCCGAGTCATGGGCCGTCACAAGCGACTCGCTCGCCGTTTTCGCGGCCGCCGCCATGGGCGCCGAGGAGGCGGTGTTGCTCAAGCCGGTGGCCGGCGTGATGGCGCGGTGGCCGTCAGATGAACCGCCGATACCCGAGTTGACCGCTGATGAGTTGCAGACGC